>Ga0105053_10009708_pt1 | contig 12202 bp, 6 predicted proteins | sample BON01_FD_78093 | JGI IMG/M metagenome (GOLD analysis project Ga0105053, IMG submission 78093) | Freshwater microbial communities from Lake Bonney liftoff mats and glacier meltwater in Antarctica - BON-01 | ecosystem: Environmental > Aquatic > Freshwater > Ice > Glacier meltwater | place: Lake...
AATTGTTAATCCATAATTCTGCTGGCATACCAATTTTTAGACTTCCATCATTGGTAACATCTATTTTTGCTGCATAAACTAAGGCAACACGTTCTTCTTTGGTTTGAATAATTTTAGGTGTAAATTCTGCTTCCGAAGCAATCCAGCTAATCGTACCTTTATAAGATTTCATAGTGTCTGCATCATCAATTTTAACCGTAACTTCTTGTCCTATTTTAATATTGGCTAATTGTGTTTCGCTTATATAAACTCGTAATTGCATCGTATTTAAATCTGCAATTTTATACAATGGTTTTCCAAAAGCAGTAATTTCATTTGGCTCTGCATATTTTGTTAAAACGGTTCCGTTTAATGGATTAATGATTTTACTTTTTTGGATTTGATCATCAATTTGTTTTAGCTGAACATCAATACTTTTAAGTTCATTCACAACTGGTGCATTTTGGATTTCTACACTTCTAATTTGGCTTTTAATAACATCCATTTCTCCTGTAACATCATCTAACTGTTTTTGTGTTCCAGCATTATCTTTTATCAGGTTTTCAGTTCGTGTTTTGTTGGTATTTGCTGTTTTTAATTTAGCATTCAACACATTAATTTGAGACAAAACACCTTTGGATTTAGAACTAATTACAGCTTTAGAAACTTCTAATTGCTCACGTTTTAAAGCTAATGGAATAGTATCTACATAACCTATGAATTGGTTTTTCTCTAAATTATCACCTTCATTAACAGTAAACTGCATTAGTTTTCCGTTATTTTCTGCTGAAATGGTTATTTCTGTAGCTTCAAAATTTCCATAGCCATTTGCTTTTCCGTTGTCGTTATCACAAGAAAATAGGTTTGTTGCTATGATGGTTAATCCTAATAAATATTTATAGTTTTTCATGCGTATTTTTTTATTGTCCTTTAATGGCATTGTAATTTGCTTTAGTGAGTTGTAACTCAATTTTATGTTTTACCAAAGTGTTTTCGTCTTCGTATAAGTTGGTGAGTTCTGTAACATATGCAGAAGATGTAATCACACCATTTCTTAGCTGTGATTCTGCTGTTTGTAATACTTCTTTTCTAAGATTTATGATGTCTAAATCTGAAGTTATGAAGTTTTCTATTTTGTCAATTTCTTTTAGTTGTTTGTTTAACTCAATGTTGGTATTCAATGTAAAAATTTCAGTTTCAGTATCTACAAGATCTTTATTGATGGATATTGATTTACGTTGCTTTCTATTCGAATTCCAATCAAAAACATTCCAATTCAATTTAACACCAACGGTATAAAATGTTTGAAATGAATTATCTAGCATATTCAATCCTGGATTGCCATAACCTCCTGTTGCAAAACCTAGTAATTTTGGTGCATTTTGCTTAGACATCAAACTTTCTGAATTTTCAATTTCTTCTTTTTTAAGTTGAAATAATTCCAGTTCAGGTCTTGTTAATTCTGTTTGTAATCGCGTTTCTATAAGAAGATTTTGAAATAGGGTAGAAGCATTCAATGGTTGGCTTATTAAACTTGAGAGTGTTTCAATAAGTGTTATTTTATTGCTTTCCAATCCTTGAAACTGTTGACGTATTTTTAATAATTCGGCTTCCAGTATTTTATCTGAAGAAGGTAAAATCACACCATACTTAATACCAGATTGTACTTCTTTAAGTTTTGCCTGTAATAGTGTTTGTTTAGCGTTTAATAACAATTCTGACTCTTGAACTAATAAGACCGAAAAATAAAGCTGATTGATTTGCTGTTTGAGCTGATACAAACTGACTTCAACTTGTTTCTGTCTGGTTTTTAATTGCGCAGATTTAACCTTTAATGAAGCATTTGTTAAACCTCCATTATAAATCAATTGATTTACAGAAAGTGTTGCGCGATATTGGTCTTTGTTTAACGATTCTATATTCGCATTTGGGATAGGAATTTCAATCACATCAGATTGATAAGTTGCTTGAGCATCTAGACTAAATTGTGGTAATTTGGAAATAGAGATGACATCTACATCTAATTTATTTTGAACCTCCATTAGTTGCGATTGCTTTACTAAAGGATAGTTTTCTGTCACCAAAGTGTAACATTCTTCTAACGTAATACTTTGTTGTGCTGCACTTGGTAACACATTCAAGATAATTAGAATGATTATTAATTGTTTCATTTTATGTGTTCTTAATAGCGTTAATAATAAAGTTGGAAACTTCTGTTTTACGTTTTTCCACAAATGCTTTATAAGATTTATCATCTTTATTTGTAAACGCTTTTATTAATGGCTTTCCAAGAAATGGAAAAATGTTGAGCGCAATAATATTAACAAACAATTGGTCTGCATCTATAGGTGTTATTTTTCCTTGCTTGATTTCATTTGCAACTTTTTCTTTAAACTTTTCAAGGGTAGGGAACCCTGTGTTTTCTTTTAGCTTTAGTATAAAATCTTCATTTCTATTTAACTCCTGAATGATGAAATTTGGTAAATAAGGATGCTTCATCATAAAAGTGGTATAATCAATTGTAAAATTTTTAATTTTATCCTCAATCGAAGAATCATCATTTAGAATCGTATTAAGTTGTGGTGCTAATAATGAAAAGGCATTTTTAAAAACGGCTTCAAAAAGTAATTGCTTGCTTCTATAGTAATAATGTAGCATCGCCTTATTAATTCCAGCTTTATCAGCTATTTCTTGCATACGAGAGCCATCCATTCCTTTAGATTGAAATACATTTTTAGCTGCATTTAATATTTGCTCTTCTGTGTTTTCGTCTTTTGTTTTCGCCATCTTAACTGTATAGTTTAACCATTTGGTTAGCAAATGTATATTTAATTATAATACCACACAAAATTTAAACTCTTAAAATTTTCATAAAACAAAAACTAAGTATAGAATATTATGTTTTTTTAATCAATATGAAGCTAAATATAGAATCTCGATGTTAGCTTGGCCTCATAAAATTTTGGTCAAAACAATAGGCGAAATGAGCGTACATATTTTAGGGGTTTAGTAATACAATTTCTTAATAGTTTCAATTATACAAAGGATTTCAAAGCAATGTTAAGCAGTTCCAGTGTTTCCTAAAATATAGCGAATGAGCCGTTAATTGTTTCCAAAATTATATGCAGCCTTGAATTTTTGTTTCTTTTGTTTCAAGACAAAAGAAAATGAAAGATTGAAAAAAAGGGTTAATTGTAGTTCTAAAGTTAACAAGTGCATAGAATTTTATTTTTCTTAAAATTTATGCTTTTGTGGCAATCCACGAGAATCGCGTGAAATTTTTTATAACGTACATTTTATCGAATACGCGATTTTTAATAAGAGCAAAAAGGTTAGCTTTTATTTTGGCGTTGGCAAGCGTTGGATAATTGTGTGTAAAATAAATTGCCAGAGCAATTTGATTTTATAAAACAATCGAGCGCTTGGTAGCGGCTATTTTACATAACGGCTAATTATAGATACAAATGTTTTTAAACGCTGCGAAGCAAACCTTATAATAGTTTAATGACCCAAGTTCCAATTATTCTATAGTAGAACAATGCTTCTGGGATATTTTACATAATACTACATTATAGCTATCAAATGGAAACAAAGGCTTAAAAAACACAATGACCATTTGTACTATAATGTACTGCATTATGTTACTTTGCTTTGGTAAAAAGCTTTATCAGTACCAATCTACTTTATTTTTTTTCTTCTAAAAAGTTTCTTTAAAAAAGGTAATGGAATACGCTTTGCCCGAAGCGACGCAGGAGCGAAGTGGGAATGTGTATGCAATGGATAAATTGTTAATAATTCTATAAGAAAATATTGCACATTTTTTTATTATTAGTATATTCACGTTATGAACTTTATTGACTTATTTTCTGGTGCTGGTGGACTTTCTGAAGGCTTTATTAAAGCTGGGTTTAATCCTATCGCTCATGTTGAAATAGATTCTCATGCTTGTAATACTTTAGAAACGAGACTAGTTTACCATAAATTAAAAAATGAAAATAATTTAAACCATTATTATGATTATTTAAACGAGAAAAATTCTCGTGAAAATTTTATTTCAAAATTTGGAGATAAATTCTTATCAGATTCTGTTTTAAATATTGGTATTGGAGGAAAAAACAATGATTTTATCTTTAATAAGATTGATAAGTTAGCAGGAAACAATGAAATTGATTTAGTTATTGGAGGACCACCTTGTCAAGCTTATTCTTTAGTTGGAAGAGCAAGAGATAAAAAAGGAATGAAAGATGATCCTAGAAATTTCCTTTATAAAGAATATGCTAAATTTTTAAAAAACTATAGACCGAAAGCATTTGTCTTTGAAAATGTATTAGGTCTTATTTCTGCAGAAAAAGGATTGTATTTTAAAAATATGCAAAAATATTTTCGCTCAATCGGTTATAATTTAGATTACAAAGTTCAGCATTCTGAGGACTTTGGAGTCCTTCAAAAAAGAAGAAGAGTTATATTGATTGGTTGGAGAAAAGATATAGACTATAAATATCCAATTTTTGATAAAATTGAACACAATTTTAAAGTCAAAGATATTCTAACAGATTTAAAAATACTCAAACCAGGAGAGCAAAATAATATTACAAAATATAAAACAGATACAACAGAATACCTAAATCAATTTGAATTACGAAATGGTGTAGATTTTGTATCACAACATGTTGCTAGACCTAATAATGATAGAGATTTAGCAATTTATAAAATTGCAATTAAAAAATGGCAAAAGAAAGAAAGATTAAAATATCCAGATTTACCAAGTGAATTAAAGACACATAAAAATGAGAAATCATTTTTAGATAGGTACAAAGTTGTAGATGCAAATGGTTTTTCACATACAATGGTTGCTCATATTGCTAAAGATGGACATCATTATATTTACCCGGATTCTAAACAAGTACGCTCATTATCTGTAAGAGAAGCAGCAAGAATACAATCATTTTCAGACGATTTCTTTTTTGAAGGAGGGAGAAGTGCAGCTTTTAGGCAAATAGGAAATGCAGTTCCTCCTTTGATGGCAGAAAAGATTGCGAATGCGATAATGAATAAGATATGACAAAATATTCCGAATTTATTTCAGAAGAAACACCTCCAGAAGCTAGTGCTATGATTAATACTTTCAGAGCGTTTGGTTATAATTTGCAAACAGCTGTTGCAGATATAATTGATAATAGTATATCTGCTAAAGCTGAAAACGTATGGATTAACTATGAATGGATAGGAAGTAAATCAATAGTTTCAATCAAAGATGATGGAGAGGGAATGGACAAAAACTCATTAGTTAAAGCGATGACTCCTGGTAGTAAAGACCCAAATGATGAAAGAGAAGAGACTGACCTAGGAAGATTTGGTCTTGGATTGAAAACATCATCTTTTTCTCAATGTAAAGTTTTAACTGTTGTTACTAAAAAAAGTGAGCATAAGACTTTAAAAAGATGTTGGGATTTAGATTTTGTAAATACAACAGGAAAGTGGTCATTGCTTGATTACATATCAAATAAAAAATATGTTGAAGATTTATCAAAAGAAAAAAATGGAACTATTGTAATTTGGGAAAAACTAGATAGGCTTGTTGGTAATTCTCATATAGAAAACGAAGCAGCCAGAAGAGTTTTTTTAGAAGAATTTGCTTTAGTTGAGGAGCACCTTAGTTTGGTTTTTCATAGATATTTGGAAAAAAGAAAAATTAAACTTTGGATAAATGGGATTGCTATAAAACCTTGGGATCCATTTATGAAAGAGGAAGAAGGTAGTCAGTTAGTAAGTGATGAACTTTTAGAAAATGATAATGTGCGTATTAAATGTTACGTATTACCTCATATTTCTAAAATTAAAGAAGAGGATAGGAAGAAAGCCAAAACAGAAGATTGGTATAAATTACAAGGTTTTTATATTTATAGAAATGAACGTCTTTTACTTTATGGTGATTGGCTAGGTATCTTTACAAAGAACGAACACTATAAAAATGCAAGAATACTAATTGATATTCCAAATAAACTTGACCATGAATGGAAAATTGATATTAAAAAAGCAACTGCAACACCTTCAATTTTAATTAGAAAAGATTTAGTTCGTTTAGGAAAAATGACTAGACAAACAGCTTCTAATATATATCGTTTCAGAGGAAATCAAATAATGTTAGATGATTCAATTACTAGTTTCGATTTTCAACCAATTTGGAAAGCTAAAAAGCAACGTGATGGAGCAATTAATTATTATATAAATGAAGAACATCCAATTTTAGCTAAGGAGTTAAAATCAGAATCAATAACAAAGAAAAATTTAAAATCAATTTTTAAGCTTATTGGAGAAACTACTCCAGTTGAATCTATAATTCAAAATTATATTGAAAACCCTGAAAGTGTTGAATTGAGGAACGAATCTAAAGAATTAGAATCAGGAACTATAAAATTAGCACAAATGATGTTCGAATCATTAAAAAAAGGCGGAACTAGTAATGAAATTGCCATAAAACAAATTTTTAATATTCAACCTTTTAATGAATATCCACAACTTTTAGAATACTTCAAATAATTATGAGTCAAATTCAAAGCGCAAAAAATATAGCACATATACTTCTTGGAAATTATGACAGAAAAGAAATAACAAATGATATAATAAATCAAGCAATTGATAATATCATCCTCATGCCAGATTTTATTGGATTAAATAGAGAAGAACTAGTGAGTGAACTTGAAGCTGATTTTGAGGTTTATTCTAAAGAAGCAACTTTATTAGTTGCTGAAGATGTAAAGCCTTGGCTTTATGACGAGAAATCAAAAATAAATCCTGAATTATGGAATAGATATAAAATATACATGAATCAAAAGGATTCATCTTTTCCTATTGATTCATTAGATGATATCACAGATAAGATATTAGATAAATGTGTTAACCCTAAAACTAAAGGTCGCTGGGATAGAAGAGGTATGGTTGTTGGAAATGTACAATCTGGAAAAACAGCTAATTATACAGGATTAATAAATAAAGCAACAGATGCAGGTTATAAACTTATTATTGTAATTGCAGGAATTCATAATAGTTTAAGAGCACAAACACAACTTCGTATTGATGAAGGCTACATAGGAAGAAATAGTTCAGATTTTATTTTACGAAAACAAAAACACAAAATTGGAGTTGGTAGAATTAAGGCAGAAACCGAAATATACTCATTCACATCATCTGATACTAAAGGAGATTTCAATAGAAAAATTGCAACAAGTATTAATGTACCAATTGGTGGAAATAGTCCTACTGTATTAGTTATTAAGAAGAATAAAAGTATTCTTGAAAACTTAATTCTATGGTTGTATCAATTTTCAAAAGAAAGTGAAAATGGTGATAAGAAAATATTTGATATACCTCTCCTATTAATTGATGATGAAGCAGATAATGCTTCAGTAAATTCTGGAACAGAACTTGACGTTAGAACAATAAATCGATTAATTAGAACACTATTAAACTTATTTAACCAAAATACATTTATTGGATATACTGCAACGCCTTATGCAAACATTTTTATACCTTCTTCATGGAGTGAAAACCTTGAAACTGTTGTAAAAGATATACAGCTTAAAGTAGGGGAAGATTTATTTCCTAGGGATTTTATAGTTAATATTCCTCCACCTTCAAATTATATAGGTGCAATTCAAGTTTTCGGATATGATAATGAAGAAACCTCAGAAGAAGTTCAAGGATTTGATACAATTAGACAGACTGAAGACCAAGAACCTTATTTTCCTAGAAGAATAAATAGATTAAACAAAGAGGATTTACCCGAAGATGTGCCTAATAGCCTTAAAAAAGCAATAAAATCATTTATTCTTACATGTGCAATTAGAAGATTGCGTGGTCAAGATAAGAAGCACAATTCAATGTTGGTTCACGTAGCGTTATATGTTGCTTGGATTGATAGAATAGCTTGGTTGGTTAATGAAATAATGAGGGATTATACATTGCAAATTAGATCTGGTCAAGGAACTTTATTGAATGAATTAAAAGAACTTTTTGAAGATGATTTTATTCCAACCACAGATAATGTCTTAATTAATATTTCTTATAATGACCATAAAATTAAACAACATTCTTGGGAAGAAGTGAAATCTGCATTAATTGATGCTGTTACAAAAATCGAGGTTCGAGCTGTTCATGGAATTAAGAATACAAGAAATTTAGAATATCATAAAATAGAAGAAATAAACTATAATGCTTATGATAATGGAATGTCAGTTATTGCTGTTGGAGGTAATAAACTTGCAAGAGGAATTACACTTGAAGGATTATCTGTAAGCTATTATTTAAGAGCAACACGACTTTATGATTCATTAATGCAAATGGGAAGGTGGTTTGGATATCGTCCTGGTTACGCAGATTTATGTCGTTTATATACTACAGAGCAGTTAATTAATTGGTATAGACATATTACATTGGCTTCCGAAGAAATGAAAGCAGATTTCGATAGTATGGCTGCACAAAATAAGCGTCCTATAGATTATCAGTTAAAGGTTAGAACACATCCTGAAATGGTTGCTATTAATAGATTGCAAATTACAAGTGCTGGTAAAATGAGAGACCATGAAGTAATCAATGTTGGTTTCTCGGGTCAAACTAAGCAAACTTTTATTTTTACTAAAGATTCTAAAATTGTAAAAAACAATTATGACAACTTTGCATTTCTATTAAACACACTATCTGAACCTAATAAAGAAGAGGCAAATGAACTTCTTTGGAATAATATTTCTGCATCAAAAATCGTAACCTTTTTGGAGGCATATCAGCAAGACTATCATGATTTGGATACTCTTTGTAATTATATAACTGCTCAAAGTATTCAAGGAAATTTAGATAATTGGAATCTAGCAGTAATATTAAATTCTAGAAATAAAGTAACAGCTAAAGCAGAAATCATTAATGGTCTGAATACGTTAAAACATGATTTTATGTTGAAAGAAAAAATTATAAATGGTGGTTTGCCAGCAAGAAATTTTGACGATGGAAAGAATGAATTGTCAGTTAAAAATGGTAAAAATGCTATTCTTGATAAAAGAGCAAGAATGATTGATTTAAATTTTGAAAAAGCTACTCCATCTGAAAATGAGATAAAAGAAAGAAGGAAGAATTCACAAACTCCTTTATTGGTTATAGTTCCATTTGACCCTAGGATTTCTCCAGATTTAGATGAGAATATTCCATTAATTGGTTTTGGAGTAATAATACCTGAATTTCCTAATGAGACAAAAATAGAATTTGCTGCGAGACCTATTAATCCTGATTTTGAATACTCTCAAGAAGATGATGATATAGATGAATAGTATAAAAGATATTTGGGATAGTCAATTAAATGCCTCTAAAAACAAAGTTATTCGGGAACGTGTTATTCAGGTTTCTGGTTTAACATGTTTTATTGGTACAATTACTTTTTCAAATGCAAAAATATTCCTCCTTGAATTAGATTCTAATATTGATATTCATCAGAATTATTTGAAACGTTTTATAGGTGCAGAAGTTCAAATTATACCTAGTCCAAATAATAAAAAGGAGTTAGCAATAATCCTTTTAGATGAAGAATTAACTGATATTTTTATAGTATTTATTGAAGATATTATAAACTCATTATTAGATATTAATGATTCTGAAAATGCACTAATTATTATTTCAAAGCGAATTAATTATTGGAAGAAATTATTTGGTAAGTTTTCAACAAATCTCTTAACACCACAACAACAAAGAGGGCTTTTTGGTGAATTATATTTTTTAAATAAAGTATTAATAGAAAAAAACAATAAACAAGTTATAAATGCTTGGAAAGCTCCAAATGGAACTAATCAAGATTTCTATATTAATGCTAAAACTATAGAAGTAAAAACTACAATTTCAAATTCACAAACAATTAAAATTTCTAATGAATATCAATTAGACATTTCAGGATTAGACAAACTTTTTATAGCGTTTTACAAATTATATGAGTTTCCAGAAGGAATTACTTTACTTAGTCTAATAAATGAAATTAGAATGTTATTAAATAGTGAAATAGATTTATTAAATATTTTTAATGTTAAATTGATTAATCTCGGAGTCTTACCTGAATTGGAAGAAGAATATAATGAAATAGGGTATATTGTTAGAGGTCAAAAATATTATGATGTAACTTCTGAGTTTCCAAAAATAACTGCTTTAATGGTAAATGAATCAATTTCAAAAATATCGTATGGTATTGATTTGGGTTATTGTTTAAATTTTGAAACCACATTTACTGAAATTCTAAATGAAATATTAGATGACGAATAATAAAAATAACAATTCAGATTTTGAATTGGATTTATTTATACAAAATTTATATAATGAAGTTCAATCTTTAGTCTATTCTGATGAAAATGGTGATTCTAAGGAAAATAAATTCACAGAATATGTAATGGAAACATTAACTGAAGCTGGAGAAACCGAAGGTGTAAGATTATGTCACTATATTAAAGAGAATAAAAATGAAAACATTCAATTTAAAATTAATGGATATGCTTTAGAAGAAGGCTATGAAAATATAGATATTTTCATTTCTTCATATAAAGACACAAACCAACTTTATAGGGTCACAAAAGGGGATTTTGATAAATTTATAAAATGGTCTACTGGTTTTATCAATGCAGCTTTAAAAGGTTATCTTGATGAAATTGAGCAATCTACAGAGGCTTATGGTTTAGCAACAGTTTTAAAAAAAGAATTTAAAAATATAATTCGCGTTAATATTTTTATTTTATCGAATGGTGATATTCCTCATGATCCTCCTTCAAATTTTAAATTAAAAAATCTTGAAGATGTTTTAATAAATTTTAAAATCTGGGATGTTGAACGACTACATAGACTTTCACAATCAACAGGAAATCGAGAGCCCATTGAAATAGATTTTGAAGAGATTATGGGAGAAGTAATTCCTTGTTTAGAAATGCCTTCTAAAAACGAATTATATGAATGTTATCTTGCTATTGTTCCAGGTACTGTATTGGCAGCTATGTATAGGAATTATGGTACTAGATTACTGGAAAGTAATGTAAGAGCATTTTTGCAACAAACAGGGAAAGTGAATAGAGGGATTCGTGATACAATTAGGTTTGAACCACATATGTTTTTACCATATAATAATGGTCTAGCTGCAACTTCACAGGAAGTGAAGACGAGAATTAATGATAAGAATCAATTAGTTTTAGTTTCTGTTAAAGATTTTCAAATAGTGAATGGAGGACAAACTACTGCATCACTTTTTCATACAGCTAAAAAATATAAGGAAGCTGATATTTCAGAGGTTTTTGTTCAAATGAAGCTTACTGTTATAAAAAATGAAGAAAAGAAAAATGAAACAGTTCCGTTTATATCAAGATATGCTAATAGTCAAAATAAGGTTTCTGAATTAGATTTAACTTCTAATAACCCTTTTTTAATACGTCTAGAGGAATTATCTAGAACTACATATGCTATTGATGTAGATGATAAGAATAAACAATCAATATGGTTTTTTGAAAGGGTTAAAGGTCAATATAGGGAAGCTCTTAATAAAGAACCTACAAAAAGTAAGCAGAACGCTTTTAAACTAAAATATCCAAGACATCAATTAATTATCAAATCTGAAGTTTCAAAATATATGAATCTTTGGAAACTACAACCTTATCATGTTTCTAAAGGAGCTCAAAAAAATTATAATGCTTTCCTTCGTGATGTAGATAAAGAGTATAAAAAGAAAAAACCTAGTAAAATATATTGGGAAGATATAATAGCAAATGGAATACTTTTCAAAGCTACAGATAAACTTTTTGGAAGAAAAAACCAAGATCCAATTGGAGATACAAATATTAAATCACATACGGTTGCTTATGCTTTAGCATATCTACATTTTATTACTAATAACAGACTAGATTTAGGTAAAATTTGGAATGAACAGTATATAAGTGAAGAATTTCAAATAGAACTTAAAAAACTGCTCATATTTGTATATAAATTTTTCACGAATTTAAACGTTTTATTAATTAGTGAAGCTGCTAAAAGTGAAAAAAATTGGGATAAACTAAAGAATTTAACAAATCATCCAGTAAATCTAGATATTATAAAGAAATATTTAGTTTCTGAAAAAGACTTTAAGTATAGGTATGAAACAGATATTGACCAAATAGCAGAAACCCAAAAGTATAACGCCTTAGAAAAAATTACTTCCTTAGGCTTACGATTTTGG
>Ga0105053_10009709_pt1 | contig 12202 bp, 14 predicted proteins | sample BON01_FD_78093 | JGI IMG/M metagenome (GOLD analysis project Ga0105053, IMG submission 78093) | Freshwater microbial communities from Lake Bonney liftoff mats and glacier meltwater in Antarctica - BON-01 | ecosystem: Environmental > Aquatic > Freshwater > Ice > Glacier meltwater | place: Lake...
ACCCATCTTCTCACGTCAGTGGTTCCCTTTGTCGACCCTTTTGGCTCGTCATGCACCATGGCAGACCCGGATTACACATACATTGTAATCGACGAGATCACCGACTGCGAGGAAGAGCCCGCAAAAGATGACTTAACCTGGCTGCCCGAAGAAATCTTCATGAGCGAGCTCGGGGCTGCCTTTCCGGCAGTGACGACCACGGGCACGGTTGCTCACATAGATGCGATGTCGATCGACGAAAGCTGACGATGGACGACAAACACCTGTAGCAACAATCTTGCTTCCGCAACTCGTGGGCTGTAAGAAGCGACACTCGGTAAGCGATTACGGCGCCCCACCCAACGCGACCAGGCATCAGACCTGGCCTTTAGTCTAGCAGGGTCTAGGGTTAGAGGGCTGAAATCCTTTCGTTGCCTTGGATCCGCCCTTTACTCTTACGTGTACATTAGTGTATGAATTTGCCTAGCACGGAAATCAAAGGGAGCGCGCGGCAGTGAGGTGCAACGCACCGAAGCTACTGCGCATTGGTAGGTCCGAATGTATCTGGATGCATTCGGACATATATTTGTTTCTTGGGGAAAGTAAATCTGAGGAAAATTTGTGGACATTATGAACGAACCCCGACAGCAAGCGTGCTTTGTGCAAGTTATAATGAAAGCTGGACAAAATTTATTCTGAATGGGGATATTGACTCATTTTACACTGATATACATCTGACAAATAGTTGCAGCTCGAAGTCAATATTCCCATATAGAATATATATGCCTGTCCCATGCAATCTCTGATAGACATGATCTCTTGCCAGACCTTTACTCCTCCCAGACCCCCCCTCGGCCCATGAAATACTGGTTTTCATGTTTAAGTTCGCATTGTTTGTGAGACTGCCGCTGATAAAGCCCGATCCCCGCAAAAAAGAAACTCCAAGTTGTGACGAGACACTACAGTAGTATTCCGGGACATAGAAACCACTTTTTTGACCCAGCCAGCGTGTTTCTAAGCACACACTGATGAAGCCAGCACCCAGCCTGCCAGCGTTGTTTCTATAAACCATTAAGCAACTGCCACCCAAGCCAGCGAGTTTCGAGCGCGCGGCAAGCGGAGGGGCTTTAGCCCCACAGCCGCTGTGCGCAACTCGCAATCAGCCAGAGTCCATACGGACAGTCCCCCAAAAACCACATTTTTTCTCATTTTTTTCGAGTTGAGCCTCTTCCACCTAAACGTTCCCGGCTAAACCCAAATGTCAAAAATCCGAGTTGAGCCGGCTCAACCCAAAAGTGGCCAAAAAAAGAAAATAACAGATTTTTGGGCACAATCTGACCGTCGAAAAAAAAATCCAGTTGAGATGGCTCAACACAAATTTTGAAAAAAATCGGGATTAGCCGGCTCAACTTAGATTTTATAACAGATTCAATGAAAAATTGAAATTTTCATAGAGAAAATCATCAAGAATTTTCATACAGAAAATCTAAGATTTTGATAGAGAAAATTAAAATTTTCATAGAGAAAATTAAGATTTTCATAGAGGAAATCATAAAGAAAATCATCAAGAAAATCATGGGAAAACTGCCCAAGTCACTGCCAGCGGGTTTCTAAAGCACAATGCAAGAAAACGGCCAAATTCTAGAGTTCGGTTTCTATCTGCCAGTTTCTATGTCCTGGGATGCTACTGGAGGGAGAACATGGGTTATAGGGAGTCACAGGCTCTCATGGACTCGTATTGTATGAAAAATCTTTCTGTAAACTGCACGAGGTATAAACATACTCGTTCATAGTAAAGAATTTGTCTTGTTTTCATGTATTGTTGTGTCGTGCCTTTCCGTACCTCTTGATCGCCAACAAAACCGTGCAGTCTCACGGTACAGCACCTTACTTGATTACAGAAATGGTGATTGGAAAGGAAATAAATTGGGAACCAAAAAGGTCAGAGTCTCTGTGAAACGTTTCAAAAAAGACTTATTAAGATTGTTGCTGATCCTGATCTGATTTCCTTTCCAATAGCTGAAGCTCGAAATCAATATTCTCATGCAGAAATATATATATCACTCCTAATCAAATCCGGACCAGGATTATCTCTTGCCAGACTTTTGTTCATCCTAGACCTCCCCCCCGGCCCAGGAAGCACGGATCTCCAAAAAAAAAGAAATGGAGCTGGCCCCACAATAAAGCTCGGGATGGGCCTGGGTGAATATTTGAGCTGTGGACCCGGGGAGTTCGATGAGACAAGGAATAGTCGACACTGTACATCCTTGGCGTGCGGGGGTGGCTGCCCCTAACATGTTTCGAGTCGGTGTAGGCCACTCTCTGGATACAACTGCTGCACTCGTTTGGCTTTTTGCATTGCTGGTCTGTCTTCTCCCACACTGGTCACCGGGTCCCGACAATGACAGGCATCAACCATAAATGATCTGTGATTGCCTCACACTCTTGTTCAACCCGCGTGCCCAATGTTCAGTTCGAAGGCGCTGAGCCGGGTGGCCGTGTTGTCGAGGTCCGCAACAGTCGTCCAGGGAGCCGTGTTTTGTGAGCAGTGTCTTGTGTTGGAACACACGTATATGTGATTCAGTAACCTCGGCGACATATATGTGTGATTTAGTACACAACATATCACATATGTGGTTTTAACTTAATGTCATATATATATTATTTAGTGTTAAACACAATAAAAATGTATTTTCATCTTTTAAAGCATACATATATGAGATTTATTTTTGAGAATATGAGATTTACTGTTACATGTAATATATATGTAGTTTAATTTTTCAAAACACACATGCATGAGATTTAATTTTTGCAAATATGAGATTTACTGTCGAATGTCATATATATGTAGTTTAACTTTTAAATCACATTTTAATGTAGTTTAATTTTTTAAAAGACAAAAAATGAGATTTAATATTAAATGTCATATATTTTGACTTGTATTTTTCTGATGCTTCAAGAATCTCTGGACACTGATCCTGAGTATAGCTCCATTTCAAGTCCTTTGACGGGCCAGGGAAGTGTTCGACGCAACGACCTATATCGGAGAGACAGGCCTAACAACTCCCCCCTTTTTCCGCAATGCCCGGCGGGGTACCAACGTTACTTGGGGATTACTAGACGATAGCCCTGTTGTGGTGAACTGGTCAGGGCTATGTGATCTGGAAAGGACGGAACTGGTCCCTACCCTGTTGGCCACAAACAACTGGATACTACTTACCCATCTGTTGGGCCCGGCGAAGTCTGTTACCTCCCCATTCCCCTACGGCGCGCGTAGAATCTTGCTCAATAAAGGCAACGCCAGCAGAGAGAAAACACTGGTGGAAGACTGGTACTGACAGAGTAGCATCTCATGGGCTCGACACGGAAGTCTGGGTGAGTCTCAATTGTGGCCCCTCAAGCGGGCGTATACTTGCCCTGGAAGAGCTCCTCAGCTCCAAGTCGCTTAAAGATTCTCTGGACATGAGAACGGACGGAGTGGAGGACGCCTATTGGCCTGGAACGGAGTCCGGCCTCATAGGTAGCCCCCACTTCCCAGGCACCATCTGCGCCACCTACGGATTGCACAGCGACAAGGGCATGGGAGCGGGGTTCTATCACCACGACACTAAGGGAGGTGGATGCTGCAAGGTTGGAGGAGGCTCGGAGAGGGGATCCTCGGGCAGGGCTGAATTTGCCGCCGCCTGCCTGGCCCTGGAGGATTCGCTGTCGCACTCCCGACCCATCACCATCCTTACAGACTCTAAAGGTCTGATGACGGTTGGCTGTAACTGGGTGGGGGAATGGAAGCACCCCAATCTCCGTCACTCCCCGGACAGAGACGTACTGGGATGCATCATTGAAATCTTCAGAACCAGGGTGGAAAGAGGCCTTCTCACTATGTTCGTCAAAATTAGAGCCCATCACGGTGAGCTCCTCAATGAGAAGGCGGATAGGTGGGCTGATGAGGGCCGGGATGCAGAGGACAATGTACGTTGGGAAGGCTCCAGCCTACACCCAATCTTCTGCTGGACTGAGGAGGGTACGGAACGGACTCAACAGAGGTGTCCACTTAATTAAACACTTAGCACCCGAGTCCACAAGCAAGTAGTGAACCTCCAGCATACACTTCACGACAAGTTCACATCACGATTCTTGACCAGGGACAACAACAGCAGGAGCTTCCTCGGCTTATTCTGGCGAGACAAGTCAATTCACAACAGAGCTAAGGGATGTCTCCTCCAGAGTATTGGTTACAAATTCCCCTGCGCAAAACTCCTCAAACTCTGGGGAATTCGGGAGAACGACGAATGTAAACGCATCTTTCCGGGGGTAACCGCATGGCAGGAAAGCCAAGGACATCTCCAGGCACGATGCTCCGTGCTTACAAAACCTAGAATCACGGTGCATCATGGAATTTGGAGAGAATTGCAGACAGCCATCAGCCAATACTCCACCGAGACCCACGACGGCGGGGACGAGAAGTGGGGGTTCCCCTCCGCAGTAAACGAAGCAACTCACATTGAATGAACGGTGCGGCAAATCCTTGTCCACCTAAACCGTTTCTCTACCCCTTGGATCCTATACGAAGAGATTGCAGAATTCCATGCTCTTAAACTCGGCATAACACTTACCAAGGCAGAGATCCTCACGTTCTTTGCTTGCCGACCGGACAAAGTGGCCTTCAATGCTAAAGACAAATAATTTGTCTTGCTTGAATTTACCTGGCCCATGGACTCGGTGACATCTTCGGAAGAAGGGAACTGGGCAGAACACAGGGAGCGGAGAAAGATGCAAGATATGCCCATCATCGATATTTCATCAACTATCTGAGTGCGTAAAGAGGCAAGCAGTGGAAATGTACACAGATTAACTTCACGGTAGGGGTTAGAGGCTCTCTTAAAGAAATCCTGTTCGAAGAAAGACTAACCCTCTTGGGAGTGTCGAGCAGCAAAGCCAGGGAAAAAATACGCGTACTCTCAGTGTCCAAGACCCTGGCTCTATCTGATATCATTCTCAAGCTTTTTCGCACCTCCGTTCTTCGCAGCCCCGAATGTGCCTTGAGCTCGCTCCTGACCGAAATGTCCAACACCCAAACCGCACGACTCCACCTTTTCAAACGTGGGCTCACTGTAGTAATTTAGGAGGTCCACAAACTGGCCGCCCCCCCCGAGGGGGGACGGCCTATCCAGGGCCACACATTGGCCCCAACTACGATGAGTGCCCCTGACTAACCACTCCGAGATGATCAGAACAGGCGGAGCTAGGGAGAGGGCAGGGCCTCGAACTTGGATGACAGATCGCCAGCGAAATAACATCCAGGAAGAGTACCGCCGGACGCTCCGGCAGGCTTCCCAGCACACGAGTGCGCAAGCATGGGCGCCTCATCACACACGCCCACCCGGAAAGGTAGGGCGCTACTATACCGGCTCCTCTCCCGAAGAGCAGCCAACTTCACTCCTCCCTGGAAGCACCAGGGGGCCAACCCGCCGACGTCACTGAAAACATCCAGCATTACCCAGGCAACACATTCTCTGGGCAGCACTGGATCCGACACACGGTCTCAAACGCCTGCCTGCAGAGTTCCATAATCTATTTCTGAACTAACCTGGCTTGTTATCACACCTAGTCATTGGCTGAACTGAGGTCTAGCCTCTGAATCAACTGATGCTTACACGTGCACTCGACTAACAACACATACAATCCGCAGCCTGCCCCACCTAACACCCAACTAACACAACTACTCACTCATCACGAGCACCGTTCAGGTACAAGCAGAAGTCTCTGAAAGACAACTCCAAGCTAGCAATACACACTTGTATGAGATCACAACACCATTCTTAAATGGAGAACTTCCGCTCTCCTACAATAGAAATGCATAAGTATTTTTACAGGAATCAGTATGCACAAGAGATCAATTTGATCTTCTTATTGGTTTACCAATAAACAACATCATCTCTCTTCAATCTCGTTTCATCATTGCGTTCCGAGTCCCATGCCAGGGATATTGGTATGTAATCCCTTGCCAAGGATTCTTGAAAATCCCCGGCCCGGGTTCTAGTTTGCGCTCAGCAAAATGTGGATGCAACCAGCTGGAGGGTGGCTGCCACAGACCACTCCTTGATCTCCGCAACGGGAGGTTGGAGGAGCGAGCCAATAGTGGTGTGCATGAGACTCGTGTGCAAGCACAGAGACCAGGTATCTAGAGGTGGTATGTGGCAGCTGCCCTCTGGCCAGTCGCATGCCCATTTTGCTGAGCGCGAACAGGAATCCAGGCCGGGGATTTCAATTCTAAGAATCCTTGGCATGGGATCACATACCAAGATCCCTGGCATAGGATTCGAAACGCGCATACTTAAGGAAAATTTCTTTTCCATTGAGCTCAAATGAGCAGATTTCCTCCACCCCTTTTTTCAACTTGCACCACGCGACCCAGTCGTGCATCGTGATTGTGTTTTCAAGCCAATTTGCCTTTTCTTGTTCTGATAGGCTCTCCCAGATTACTACCGTTGGTCCCTCTTTTCCCCCCAGAAGAGTAGATCTCCTCGTCCCACCGACTAAAAGAGAGGAGGGGCAGACATCGCTCCTTCTTCTTCAATTCTCGTGGCACTATTGATCTGCTGCAGTTCTCGGAATACTGCCCACGTTGGTTATTTGTATCCAGCAACCTCCAACTCTTCTGTTCGTTTAGTCTCCTTCCGAATAGTTGCAATTAGCGCTTGCGTGTGGCCGTCCCAATGCTCCTACTTTTTCAGAAAGTTTCATCCCCCTCTAGTATTTGTCTATCCTCGTCCTAGGTCCAGGCATGTGGTCAGACCTTCCGTCGTGATGATTCTCGTTTCGTCCATCCGCTCTTCCCATATTTGCGACGAGTCTTGGATTCTGACGAAACCACCTGCTGGAATCTTTTGGTCCAGGAAGCAAGTCTTTCCTTTACTAGTGGCGTTTCTTGCTCACGAAGGAGGCGAGGGTCATGTGCATGCTCTGGCATCGAGGGCGCTTCCCACCGCATGTTTCTATGCATGAACTCTGAACCTTTCTCATCAATTGGGTTGCTGACGATGAGCCAGTGGATGATGTGTTGCGTAACTTGAGTTTTGCCACGAGGGCTCGATCTCTTACTCCATTCACTGTGCAGCAGCGTTAGTTTCTGTTCAAGTTCGTTGTTGCAGCATTCCCGATCTCCATCCATTGATTGATTGATGCTGCTTTTATTACTTCGTAGGAAATAGTCTCGAAGCTTTGCTGGAAGCTCTATGTGCTCGAATCCTTCTCTTGAGGTTCATGAATCTCGGTTTTTCCTGACATTTTTTTTCCCTTTTTTATTTGGTGTGTGCAAGGCCTTTGTCTCTAACAAGAGCCTTTCTTCCGCCCCGCTCAACCAGGCTCCTGTGTCTAGTTGTTGCCATTCCTGTTGTGTGCTGATTATACATGTGTGTTTGTGTGCGTGTGCCTCTGTATGTGCATATGAAAATGTGTAGGTAAAGTGATAAATATTTAGCGAATATAAGCAAAACCGTGACGACGTCACGTGCAGCATGAACATAGCAAACCAAAATAGATACAATGACGTCAAGCTCGCTTTCAACAACCGATCCGCGGTTACCCACCACAAAGTTAATCTGCTCAAATTTCCACTTCGGAGCAGCAGCTTTGAGCGCACTGATGTTGCTTTTGTGCTGCTCATTTGCTTCTGCTTCTTTCACCTTTAGGAACCCCTCGTCCCTATCTGTCGACCGTTTAATTTTCAAATATATACGATCTGCAGAGCCTCATTGATTGCGACCCCATCTGGTTGCCTGCACCAGAAATGATTTTCGAAGAAAGACCCTGGATCGAGGTTTTACTGTGCCTCTTGACTTTTTTTGACTGGTATCGTCACCTCTATTTCCTGTGCCTTCTCCGCCAGCTCTTCCTTGCTGCAGATTCTTAGAAACTCTTCTTGTCGCCACAGCGTGCTCATGATACTTTCCTTGTCAAGCGGGACAAATTTGAGCTTGCTTTTTGGCTTTTGTGCAGGATGCTTGCTGTCATACAGGTGCCTCTAGATGGAGTGGCTGCTGTAACTGTCGTCGCCATTCCTTCGCAGCCTGCACTGTTGATGTGACCGTGTGTTTCGGCCGCCAGACCGTCAATGCTCTCATCTCGGGCCTCTCACGCTATTCTGCAAAGCCGACACCCTGCTGATTGCATCTTGCCTATTCTGGTCAGAAAACTGGCTGTTGGTGTATTTCTTGCCACATCCATCCCCAATCGTCTGTTTCACTTCCATGGGATTTTTGGTCACTCAAATACTTTCCCAGCATAAACCTTCGTGCATCCTGTCTCAGCATGAAGTCCACTGCCAATGTACCGTAGAGAGGCTGGTAGATGCCCCCCCCTTTTCCCTTCTCTTTGATACAAGTCTTTTTCAAACCCTCCTCATCCATTCATGTACCATCTGTAGAGCCGTTACCATACTCGGATCATTGCTTACATCGAATCGTCGTATTTGTTTGCTGATTTGTTTTCAAGCTCCTGTCACACAATCCCGGTGTTTGCGCACCTCCTCATCTGCTGATCCTCATCTAATCGCCTTCGGCACCCCGCTGTTCCACGTCGACTTTCGATATTCATAGCTCACCGCACCTCCTTTCCGGTGGGGCTCTTGCCATGTGAACACTGCTCAATTTGTCCTGTTGTGCCATTCCGTGGAAACATGTTTGCCTAAAATAGCCTTGTCTGCTTGGATGTCGGCTCCTTCATTTGCAGGTTCTCCTCGATGCGCTTTCACCTTGACCAAAAACGTCACTGCTCCTGGTGTTGTTTCTTTTTCGAAGCTCTTTGATTGCTTCCAATAAAATGTCTGCGTCTGGCGCTCCTACTAACGTCGCTTTCCCGCCTTCACCTACCCATCGTTTTACAGCTTTTAGCAGCACTTGGTTGTCGTACAAATAAAGCATCGGGGTTGTCACAGGGGTGTCGTGTAATGCCAAGACCAAGGCTGCTAGATCCGGACGGTTCGAGCAGGATCCTTCCTCTTCGCGTCCCACCTTCCTCTGCTGCCTTTTCCTTTTTTTCTCGCAGGTTCACATACCCTGCTCCCATTTTCCATATTTTTGGTTAAGTTCATCACCTGCTGTGACTGTTCCTCGGAAGCTGTAACCTCCTACTTTGACGATCTCTGTGCTAATCCAGGATTCCCGCTCGATACCTGTCAGTCGTACTTGACATTCGTCCTTTCCGTCTTACGCCCTCGCTGCTGTCAACAAAGCCTGATTTTGTTTTGTCCTCACAGTGAGATCTTTGTGAAACCAGAATGAAGCGTGATCCTCACTCATTGCCATTTTGATGTTGCCTTGCTTCCACCATGACCTGTATCGTACGCTCTGCCCGCGATGTGCCTTCTTTTTGCTCCCTTTCTTTTGGTTCTTCTCCTCTTTCGCTTTCGTTTCATCATAGTTAGAGAAGATTTCTTTCCCGCTGAGCTCAAATGAGCAGATTTCCTCCGCCCCTTTTTTTAACTTGCACCACGCGACCCAGTCGTGCATTGTGATTGCCTCTTCCAGCCAATTTGCCTTTTCTTGATTTGATAGGCTCTCCTAGATTACTACCGTTGGTCCTTCTTTTATCCCCTAGAAGAGTAGATCTCCTCGTCCCGCCTACTGAAAGAGAGGAGGGGCAGACATCGCTCCTTCTTCTTTAATTCGCATGGCACTATTGACTCGATGTTCTGCTGCAGTGCTCGGAATACTGCCCACGTTGGTGATCTGTATCCAGCAACCTCCAACTCTTCTGTTCATTTAGTCTCCTTCCGAATAGTTGCAATCAGCGCTTGCTCGTGGCCGTCCCAACACTCCTACTTTTTCAGAAAGTTCCATCCCCCGCTAGTGATTGTTCATCCTCGTCCTAGGTCCAGGCATGTGGTCAGACCTTCCGTCGTGATGATTCTCGTTTCGTCCACTCGTTGTTACAAACCTGTGACGAGTCTAAGATTCTGACGAAACCACCTGCTGGAATCTCTTGGTCCAGAAACCAATCCTTTCCTATCTCTAGTGGCGTTTCTTGCTCACGAAGGAGGCGAGGGTCATGTGCATGCTCTGGCATCGAGGGTGCTTCCAACCGCAATTTTGTACACATGAACTCTGAACCTTTCTCATCAATTGGGTTGCTGACAATGAGTGAATGATGTGTTGAGGGCTCGATCTCTTTACTCCATTTACTGTGTAGTAGTGTTAGTGTCTGTTCAAGTTCGTTTTTGCAGCACTCCCCATTGTCATCCGAAATAAAGTCAGTGATCACAGGCGCCAAATGATACGCAACTAAATGGTCACGTGCCCTTTGGCTGCTGTCTAAATCCTCTCTTCTCTCCTCGAGCTCTCCCCCACCTGTCAGTCTCAAGGAAAAGTTCATTTGCTCCGATGTGAGCCACAACCATATTGACTTGTCTGCCAATTCCGTATTAAAAGCGATTGCTTCTCTCACTCTCTCCATCTTCACGATTGTATCGCCGCCTTGCTTGTCGTTTAATCTGCCAGCATACCTCTGATGTGCATTGGTGAAAATCATGCCGATCAGTGGCTGCCGTGGTTTTAGATTCGTCGTTCCGATCCCTCCTTTGCACGTTAAGCACCTGCCACCTTGACCCAGTTGCATCTTGTGAAAGTCCTTGCCATACTCCTTGACGACCCCGCACTGTGCACATTTCTTGCAATTCGCTCGGCGTGTCGGCTTTTGCCACCATCCTGCACTCTCAAACTCTGGCTCGTGCTGCCCACTCCACCAAAAGCCCGGTAAGAGTAGGACAGGTCTATCCTTGTCGAATCTGTCGGCGAGCTGCCAGTCTCAAAGACATTGCCAGGCTTGGATTCTGTTGGCCTTTTCGGTCGCTTCATGCCCATTTACCTGAACCTTAAACTCTACCATGTCGGCCACCCCCTCTCCAATCTGCGCCTCTGCTATCTGTCACACGTATCTTACCTTTCTGACGAAGCTCATGCCCATCGTGTGCATGTTGACTGCTACCTGTTCACCTAGTCGTCTTCTTGTCGCCGTTCCTTTTTTGATTGGCAACTCCTGTCAAGCTCTGCAGTATTGTATTATGCATGCTCATTGATTGCCTTCTTCACTAATTCTTGGGCTTGATCCAGAAAAGAGTCCACATCCCACATCGAATGCACGTCGTCAACGAGCTGAAACAGCAGGTGGTCGACATGTGTCGCTGCCTGTCGGCTATCTCGCTTACTACGTGCAGGCTTGACGATATTTGTAAAGAGGTGTTGCACTATCTCCCGGACCTCTTTTACGTTGTCTGCACCTACTCCCCGTAGCTTCATGATCTTTAGCAAGTCGGTGAGAGAATCCCATACATTACCACCAGCCAAGCTTCTGCGGCAGAACTCCACTGGGCTTGCGTCTGATTTCCGCTTGCATTCGGCTTTTGATTTCATATGGTTGGGCCCTTTGTCGTCTAACGTTTTCTTGCCTCTCTCAGCTTGGAACTTCGCGGGAGTTTCTTTCAGTTCAATCCACTCTACCCACACTGCTGTGGAGCGTTCGAATTTCTTGGCACTCGCTTTGCCCCTTCTCTCTATTGATGGTAGCTCGAGGCCTTTCCAATCAACTAGATTTAGGTACTCCTGGTGCGGTGGAGTCCTTGCGCAATGGGCACAAGCATTTTGAGTCTTTGCTCACCATTCGACGTTGCAGGCAACCTGAGCTGTGGTAGCAGATCCTTATATGCGTTTGAACTAAAGCCTATGGCTGTCCTTGGTAGATCTTCGACGCTTTCGAACCCTACCTTCTTTAAGATCAGTATGTCTTTCTTCATAGCCTCTTCCCCTGTGCACAACAGATTCCAGACTTGTGCACCGAGGCCCCATGCTGTCGGCTTAGTGTCTACACGCGAACCCCCAATCTTCTCAATTCGTATCTTGCACTTCCTGATGGACAGCGTTGCAGTTGTCCAGCTCATCTTTTCAGGGACAGGCACTTAAGCGAGTTTTTTGTCCATTTTTTCTGCCCATGTGACTGACACTTTTTGATTGTGCAATGACTTTGCCAATCGTGACCAGAAGTATTTGTTTGCTACGTTCCTGTCCCACAGCTCCATTTCGTTGATCAAGTAAGTAAATGAGTTGCAGTGCCACTCTGTCAATGTGCGTGCTAACTGCGCTAGCATAATTTTTTACAGCATCTTTGTGCCGCATGCATTGGTCAACGTGCTGCAGCAAGGCCTGCGTGAGTACTCCTGACGGCAGGAGGC
>Ga0105053_10009711_pt1 | contig 12199 bp, 7 predicted proteins | sample BON01_FD_78093 | JGI IMG/M metagenome (GOLD analysis project Ga0105053, IMG submission 78093) | Freshwater microbial communities from Lake Bonney liftoff mats and glacier meltwater in Antarctica - BON-01 | ecosystem: Environmental > Aquatic > Freshwater > Ice > Glacier meltwater | place: Lake...
GACCGAGCACCGCCCCGCACAACCCGCATCCGCGCCGCCCCCCACAACCCCCCTCCGCGCCCCCCCCCCCCCCCTCCCGCAAGCCCCGAAACCAATTCTTGTCCTCCCCTTGTTCCCCCAAGAGAAGAGAGAGAGAGAGAGAGCGACGACAAACGAACAACGAGCGCGCGCGAGAGAGAGAGAGAGCGAGGGTCACGCGGTGCGCGCCGAGACGAGAGGAACCACAACGCCGACGGGATCGCGCCTTTTCCCCCCGGTTGTCGTTTCTCGTGCGGCGCGGGCCGTCCCCCCCTTCCCCCGCTCAACGCCCTAATCACAAAAACTGTCGCCCCTGCGAACCCCCCCGGACCGACATTTGATCTCTCATTTCGAAAACGGGAGCGGGAGCGAAGACGAAAACGAAAACGGGAGCACAACGCGCGCGCGAGCGAACCCTTTTCTTTTCCTCCTCCTCCTTTTTCGCTCCAAACGGCCCTTTTCCTTCTTATTTTCTCCCGCCGCGCGTGCACCGGCTGTACCACCTCGCGAACGCGAGGCGCTAGGCCCCAAAAGCAACTTGTACATCAACCCATTACAACGAATTCACCTCGACAATTTTCAATTTCACCTCCATCCAAACAAACACCAACTCTCGACGCACGCACGCAACAAGCAGAGCGACGCCCCCTCCCGTCACTCGTCCCCCGCGTCGAGCGCCGGCGCCGGCGCCCGCTCCCCCAGCCGGACCACCACCGTCGCCCGCTCGCCCTTGACCACCGCCGCCGACGACGACGGCGGGCCCGCCCCGCCCGCCGCCGCCGCCGCCGACGCCTCGACGTGCACCCCCCTGAGGACCTCCACGTCCACGACGTCGCCCACCCGCCGCTCGTCCAGCGCCTTGTACAGGTCGCCAAACCCTCCCACGCGCGCGCCGCCAAGGCCCACGATGACGTCGCCGAGGCGGACGGATCCGGTCGCCGGGTCGCGCTCGGTCGCCCGCAGGCCGGCCTTCGCGGCCGCGCCGCCGTCGGGCGCGTCCAGCACCAGCACGCCCTCGAGCCCCAGCCGCCGCAGGGCCTGCGGCGGCGCGACGGTGATGCCCAGCGCCGGCCGCACCACGCGGCCGTACTCGAGGATCTGCGACACGAGGCCCTTGATCGCGTCGATTGGCAGCGCGAAGCCGACGCCGCTCGAGGCGCCTTTCCCCGTGGGGTCGGCGATGGCGGTGTTGACGCCGACGACGCGCCCGTCGCTCGACAGCAAGACGCCGCCGCTATTGCCTGGGTTGATGCTGGCGTCCGTCTGGATCACGCCGCGCAAGGGCACGGCCGGGCCGCCGCCCTCTCCGCCGCCGCCTCCTCCGCCGTCCGCGCCGATCTCCCGATTCAGGCCCGAGACGATGCCCGCGGACAGGGAATGATCTAGCCCGAAAGGGTTTCCCAGCGCGTAGACGCGCTGCCCGACTTGCAGGTCGGACGAGGCGCCGAGCGCGACGGTGCGCAGGCGCGCGGCGTCCGCGGCGTCGAGCCCCTCGAGCTGCAGCACCGCCACGTCCTTCTCGGCGTCGGCGCCGAGCACGCGCGCCCCGTACGTGCGCTGGTCGCTCAGCGTGACGGTGACGGCGTCCGCGCCGCGCACCACGTGGTAGTTGGTGACGACGACGCCGCGGCGGCCGCCGCCGCCGCCGGGCGCCACGGGCCACAGGAAGCCCGAGCCGCTGCCGACGGGCGCGAGCGCGACGGCGCCGTCGCCGTTGCCGCTGTCGCCGGGCGAAGCCGAACGACGACCGCCGCCGCTGCCGCTCCCGCCGTAAAGCCCGCCGCTCCCGTAAAACCCGCCGCCACCGCTGGCCCCTCTGCCCCCGCCCCCAATCAGCCGCACGCGCCGCAGGTTGGTGATGTTTACGACCGCCGGCGTCGCCTCCTCGAACACGCGGATGGTGGCCTGCTCCTCGGCCGAGAGGCCGCGTGCGCGGGCGGCGGCGGCGGCCGCGCTCGCCTGGCGGTCCGAGGCGGGCGCGGGCATGGACAGCGAGGGAGCCTCGTCCTGCGTGGCGAGTAACGTCGCCGTCGTCGTCGTTGCCGGCGGCCGCTGCTGCTGCTGCTGCTGCTGCTGCTGCTGTCGGGCGCCGCCGCCGCCGCCGCCGTCGTCGAGGCGCCCCGACGCGACGGCGAACGCACCCCCGGCGCCGACGCCGACGCCGCTGAAGAAGATCAGGGCCGCGCTGGCCACGGCGCCCAGCCGCACGGACAGCGGCGGCGGGCTGGAGGACGTGGCGCTATCGTCTTGCTTTTCGGCCTGGGCGACGACGACGACGGTTGCGGCGCGGGCGCGGCGGCAGATTTGCGACGAAGACGAGGACGACGGCAACGACGAGAGCGGCCAGATTGCGTCTCTGCGGCGGCACTGGCGCTTGGGTCCCTGGTGCGCGTGGGAGGCGGTGCGCGTGGCGTGCATGGTTGATAATTGTTGCGGATTGCTCTTCTTGATTAGGCGAGAATGGAGAGAGAGAGAGAGAGAGATCAGAGGATCCGTCAGTGATTGTAGAACGACGAATCGAGACCCGGGCAATGTGTTACGCACTATGGGCGATAGAGTATGTGTGTGTGGAGTGGTGCGGGAAGAGGAGGAGCAGCGAGAGAGGAAAACGAAAGGGAGCGGCGCGGCGATCATCGCGCATGCGAAGCGCCTTTTTCCGGCGACGGCAGCGCGCGAACGCCCCCTTGCGTTTGACCTCCTTGTGATTGTTGTTCAATCTTCTGTCGGACACACACACATCACATCTGCCTTTTCCCCATTAATCATGGAAACGACACCCGAGCCTCGGTCATCGCCGACGACGGACGACGCGACGTCGACGCACGGCAACGGCGACGGCCGCCGCCGAGCGAGCGGGGGACGACGAGGCAGCTCGGCCGACGGCGATCGCGCCTTGAAAGCAAATCGCGCCGCCGCCCACGACGCAGACGGCCGCGCCGACGCTGGCGACGACCGCAGCGGCGCGCGCGACGGCATGGACCGCCTCGAGCGCATGTACGGGCAGCTCGTGGTCGACCACCGCGCGTGGGCGGCCGCGCAGCCGCCGGTGCTGCCATTGCCACCGCCGCTCAACGTCCCGTCCGACGCCGACGCCGACGCCGGCGCCGACGCCAATCGCGACGGGCGCTCGTCGTCCCCGGCGCCTTACAGCCCGGCAACGGCCAGCCTGCTGTCGAGCAGCGAGGGGCGCGGCGGATGCAGCCGCAGCCCGGGACGCACGGTGCACGAACACGTCCTCGATCAGCTTGCCCGTGGCCGCGGCGGGGGCGCGCGCTCGCCGCTCGGGCGACAGCAGCAGCAGCGACGGGGGCGGGCGCCCTCGTCGTCCCCGGCGGCGGCGAGGGCGGCGAGGGCTTTGCGCCGGCAGCCGCTGCGGACAGCAGCAGCAGCAGCAGAAGCAGCAGCAGCGACTGGCGCGCCGGCATCCCGACGAGGTCAGCCCTCGGCTGGGCGCGGTGTTGTCAGCATCACCAACAGCACCAGCGCCAGCAAGCTGCCGCGACCGCCACTGCTGCAGCGACAACCCCCTCGGCCTAAGCCGACGCCAACAGGGGGGCGCGCGTCGACGCCGCCGCCGCCCCTCGAGCCGCCTCCGCCTCCACTGCCGCCGCCGCCGCCGCCGCCGCCGCTGCCACCTGCCTTGCTCATCCCTGCTTCCCCGCGGCCTCATGCATCGGCCCCCGCGTCGCCCAGTTCCAAGAGCGTGGCCGGGCGGCTGATGCGCGCGGTCGTGGGGGCGCTGACAAGGACGGGCGGTGGCGGCGGCGGCAGCGGCAGCGGCAGCGGCAGCGGCAGCGGCAGCCGCGCCCCCTCCCCGCCGGTTGCGCTGGCGGCAGGCGGCGTCGAGCCACCGCTGTCGCCCGCGCCCTCGCCCTCGCCCGCGTCCGCGCTCTCGCCACCGCTCGCGCACCGCCTCGCCTGCGACTCGCCCGCGACCGCGCTGCGGCAGCTCAAGGCGCGCCGGTTGCTGGCGCAGCAGCAGCAGCTCCAGCAGCCGCCGCCGGAGCAGCACGAGAGGGGGGCGGCGGCGCGGGCGGCGGCGGCGGCGGCGGCGGCGGCGGCGGCGGCGGCGGCGGTGGCCACCAGCTCGGTCGGCGGCTATGCTGGCCCTGCGCCGCAGCCCGGGGTGCTGAGCGCGTGGGATCCGGCCCGGTGGCGACTGGTGGAGGAGGTTCTCCCGCTGGCTCGCGCGATGGCGGCGGCGCCTCCGTCGCCGAGCGGCAGCGCGCACCGCCAGAGGCGCTAGAGAAATGGAAACTCTCTCTGACTCAGTGTACACATAAACACCATCATAACGACGACAGCTAACGACGATTGTTTGACACACACAGCCCAAGCAAATTGAACGATTGAACAAACACGAAAGCGTCAATCAAGCTTCACGCCAGCACTGCCAACTATGATCACAGTGCACGTCCGCGCCCTCGACGGCGAGGCCGACGTGACGCTGCTCGCGGAGGAGGCCAACGCCCTGGCGCTCAAGCGCAAGCTGCTCGACACAGGGTCCCTCTTTGGCCCGTCGTCGTCGTCAACCTCCCCCCCATCCCCCTCCGCACCCCTCGCACGCCCCTCGCACCTGCGCCTTCTGACCTCGACCGGCGTCCTATGCGACGCCGACGCCGTGCGCGACGGCGACACCATCGTCGCGATCCGGTCCGTGCCGCCCGTGTGGCCCGCGACGCTGCTGGCGGTCGCGGCGAGCGGCCCGGCGTCGAGCGGCCGCGCGCCCGACGACGCGGCCATCCTCGAGGCGGTGCGCGGCGAGGCGCGGCGGCGCGGGCTCGGCACGCCCCCGCAGGAGGAGCAGGGCGGGGCGCCGCGGTCGCGCCGCGGCGGCGGGGCGGGAACGCTCGGGGCGGCGGCAGCGGCGGCCGCAGCGGCCATGGGCGGCGGCGTTGGCGTCAGCGTCGTCGGCGGCGGCGGCGGCGGCGTTGGCGGCGGCGGGGGCGGCGGCGGCGCCTTGTCGCTGCAGGCCTTACTGAGCGACGCGCTCGCCAGCGCGGCCGAGGGCGGCGGCGTCGGCATCGTCGGCGCGGGCCTGGAGGGCCTCGTGGGTCTGGGCGGCGGCGGCGACGGCGGCGAGTACGAGCTGCGCCTGCCGGCGGACGGAGACCTTATGCAGGCGCTGTCGGCGGCGCTCGGCGGCGGCGGCATCGTCGGCGTCGGCGGCGGCATCCGCGGCGTCGGCGGCGACATCGGCGGCGCAGGAGCAGCAGCGGGAGGCGGAGGCGCGGGGGGCGGGGGCGCCGCCGAGGCGTCCGCCGCCCTGGCCTCGGCCTTTGTGCGCAGCCTCGACGAGCTGCGCGAGACGCTCGAGCGCCAGGGCCTGCGTGCGGGCGGCGGCGGCGGCGACGGCGACGACGACGACGACGACGGCGAAGGAGAAACAGGGCAGCAACACGGCGCCGCCGGCGTGGTCGTGCCCCCCGAGCCGCGCGCCGAGTCCGTCGACCAGCTCACCGAGATGGGCTTCGACAGTGACCTGGCCCGCAAGGCCCTCGTCCTCGCGCGCGGGCGCGTCCCCGTCGCCCTCGAGTGGCTGCTGGAGCACGGCGCCGACGAGGACGCGGCGGCGCCCATCCCGCAGCGCGAGCTCGTCCGGCTCTACGGCCCCGCGCCGCCGGTTGGTGGCGGCGGCGGCGCGCGCCGGCAGGAGCAGCAGGTGCTTCAGGCGCTGGCGCACGACGGGGCGATCCCGGCCGGCCTGACGGGCGCGCAGCAGGCGCAGGCGCAGGCGGCCGTGGAGCGGCTGAGGGCGGCGCAGGGAGGGGCGGCGGCGGCGGCGGCGGCGGCGGCGGCGGCGGCGGCGGCGGCGGCGGTGGCGGCGGCCGAGGAGGAGGAGGACGAGGAGTTTTACGACGAGGACGAGGACGAGGACGAGGACGAGTACGTCGACGAGGACGAGATGGGAGACGACGACGACGAGGACGAGGATGAGGATGAGGATGAGGAGGACGAGGACGAGGACGAAAGCGCCGAGGAGGACAGCGCGGCAGGCGGCAGAGGCGAGGCCGAGGAGGAGGAGCGTGGCGTGGCGGCGGCGGCGGCGGCGGCGGCGGGCGCTCGCGGCGGCGAGGGTGCTGCCGCCGCTGCCGCCGCCGCTTCCCCCGACCCCGCCCCTTCCGCCGCCGCCGACGCCGACAGCGGGGGCCCCTCTGACGTGCCCGTGCGCGCGACCCTGCTGTCCGCCGATCGCCTCCGTTTCGGCGGCGGCGGCGGCGGCAGCGGCGGCGGCGGCGGCGGCGGCGGCGGCGGCGGCGCGGCCGAGCGGGCGGGCGAGACCGCCATGCGGCGGGCGGGCGAACAGCAGCAGCAGCAGGAGGGTCATGACGAGGGCGCGGGCGCGGGACCGAGCGGCGCCACCCCTTCCTGAGGCAATCGCACCCCGGTTGGTTTGTGGAACGCAGCAGCAGCAGCGCATTGTCTTTGTTCAAACCAAAAACACCAAAACGATCAAAAAGACGCCGCCTCTGCTGTTGGGCGAAAGCGCTCGCCGCCGGTGTCGGGCTCCGTAAACGGGTCCTCTCTCCTGTCTCGCGACCCGCACTGGAGAAGAACGAGAAACCAGACCCCGCACCAGTTGCCACATCCCACGCGAGACTCTTACCCTTGCTCGCCATCCAAGCGTCGCTCCACGCGGAACGCGGTGTCCCCTCCTCTCGCGTGGCCCCCCCTCCCTTTCTCCCGCAAGCGCGCGCCGGCTGCCTCTGTCCCCCACGGGACCACCGGTGGTGCCATGAACCGGGGTAGCAAGCTGGAGCCTCTGGAGGCCCACCCGCGCTATGAAAAGGTGCGAGAAAGGACTTGCTGTTCCCTCCTCTTTTGCTCTCCCTCACACCGCTCACACGCCCTCTCTCTCCCTTGCGAACCACGACGACGACCACGACAACAGATCCGGGACCTGAACAGCGGGACCTTTGGCTTCGTCCAGCTCGCGCGCGACAAGCAATCGGGCGAGTTCGTGGCGATCAAGTTCATCGAGCGCGGCGACAAGGTGCGGCGAGCGGCGTCGAGAGCGGGGCGGCGATTGGGCGAGCGCGCGCTGGGCGACGAGGAGAAGGGCAGGCCTTGCCGGACCCTCCTTAACCCCCGCGTCAGCGGAGGCTGTTTGCCCGCCCTCACGACGAGTCGGGGGACGACGACCGACACAGGAACCAGCGCCTCTGCTCGTTTCGTTCCCCCACGACAGAAAAATCGGAGAAAACACGCCGTGTGCTCCGACGGAAAAAAACAAAGCGCCGCCAAAATCAAAAACAAAAACAAAAACCAAAACAAAAACCAAATCAAAAAAACACACAAATCAAAAAAACACACAAAACCAAACAGGTCACCAAGTACGTCGAGCGCGAGATCATCAACCACCGCTGCCTCGTCCACCCCCACATCGTCCAGTTCAAGGAGGTCTTCCTCACCGCGCACCACCTCGGCATCGCGATGGAGTTTGCCAGCGGGGGCGACATGTTTGAATACGTCGTCCGCAAGAACGGGTTGCGCGAGGACGAGGCGCGGTGGTTTTTTCAGCAGCTGGTCGTCGGGCTGGACTACTGCCACCGCATGGGCGTGGTCAACCGGGACATTAAGCTGGAGAACACGCTGCTGGACAGCTCGCCCCGGCCGCTCGTGAAGATCTGCGACTTTGGGTGCGTCCTTTGTTCTTTCTGTCGTTTGTTCTTTCTGTCGTTTTGTTCCTTCTGTCGTTTTGTTTTGTTCAAAGAGCGGCGCTCTTTTTTTTTCCGTCCTTCCCTTCTCCTCTTTCTCCATCAAACACCAACCCCTCGACACCAACCCCCCCCACCCCACCCCCCCCCCCACCCCCCCCCCCCCCCCCCCCCTGTCCTCGCAGCTACTCCAAGCACGAGAAGTTCCAGTCGGCGCCGGGCAGCCGCGTCGGCACGCCCGCCTACCTGGCGCCCGAGGTCATCCTCACCACGCGCGGCAAGACGTACGACGGCAAGGTGGCCGACATCTGGTCGGCAGGGGTGATGCTGTACGTCATGCTGGTGGGCGCCTACCCCTTCGAGCGGCCCGAGGACAAGGCCGACGCGCAGAAGCTGCAGAAGATGATCCAGCGCATCCTGCACGTCGACTACTCGGTCCCCGCGCACGTGCGCCTGTCGGACGAGTGCCGCGACCTGCTGCGGCGCGTGCTGGTGGCCGACCCCTCCAAGCGCATCACCCTGGACGCCGTGTATTCGCACCCGTGGTACGCCAAGCACCTGCCCCCGGGCGTGCGCGAAATGAACGACCGGCCGCAGCCCCTGCCCGAGGGCCTGCAGACGGTCGAGCAGGTGACGGCGGTGGTGCTAGAGGCGCGGCCCGGTGCGGCGGGCGCGGCGGGCGCGGGCGGCGCGGCGGGCGCGGCGGGCGGCGCGGCGGGCGGGTACGCCGAGGCGGACGAGTACATCGACGACGCGATGGACAACTCGTGGAACGAGGCGTCGCTGGACTACAACGAGTGAATCGACGTGCTGCGGACTTTGCGACGACGACGAACAGTCTGGGTGTCTTTTTTTCTTCACGTGTTTTGTTTTTGAGTGGCGCGGCGAAGAGAGATTGGCTGCGCCGCTGCGCCGGCCGCGCCGCGCCCGCCGCGCCGCGCGGGTTAGGGTTTTTAGGGCCTCTCTCTCGCTTGCTGCTTTCCCTCGCGACGCTCCCTGCTCCCCGCCCTCCACGCCCCCCCCCGGCCGGCTATGCTGATTGATTGCCTTGCGCCCGCCACCTTCATGACCTTTTCTCTCCCCTCGCGCCTACGCACACAAGAAACAAAACGCGCCTCCCCCTCCCCCCTCCCCCCGGAAAAAACGAAGAAAAACGAATGCGCCCCCGCCCGCCCACCGGCGTCATTGTTCCGAAACGCACGACTTTTTGATCCCCGCCCCCCCTTCTCTGACCGTGGTCCGACTTCCCTACATCTAACCTGGCTCGCAGCGCGACGTGTGGCTGGCGGCGCCAAATCAAACCGTCTGCCCGTAAATTAGCAGTGCCCTAGTCTTTTCCCAGTCCCCGGCGTCGTCGAGTTTTTTTTCCCCACGCGCTTGCCCGCTCGAATAGAAAAAAATACCAAGCCCGCGCGTCTCGACGCAAACAACAATCACACAATGCCAAGCGTTGGGTAATATAGTCACAGATAGTCACAGATCGCACCAACCCGCCGAAGTCAGTCGTCGGCCGGCCCCTCCTCGGCGCCGCCCGCCAGCACGGCCGCGTCGGCCAGCGCCTGCGCCACGCCGCCGCCCGCGGGCGGCACCCACCGCCGCGCGATCGTTTCTCGCACGGCGCCGCGGGCGAGCACGCCGTCCGGGCCGAGCGCCTCGCCGCCGTCGTCGCCGCCGCCGCCGCCGCCGCCGCCGCCGCCCCCGGCCCCGTCGCAGAGCGGCAGCGCCACGTGCAGCAGCAGCAGCTGCTTGAACACCTGGCGCGCGAGGCGCTGCGCGATCTGGGCGTCCACCCAGCGCGGGGCGGCGCCGGGCGCCTCGGACCACCACCCCCCTTTTTTTTTGCCGGCCGGCGGCGGCGGCGGCGGCGGCGGCGCGCCCGGCCCCGGCGGCGCCGGCGGCCCCGCCCCCGCCCCCCCCGCGGCCGCCTCCTCTCCCCCTGCGGCCCGCCACTCGAGCGGCAGCACCGCCGCCACGTACTCCGAGTGCACCAGCGCCGGGTGCAGGCCGTACAGCACGTAGTCCGCCCCGTACAGCAGGCCCCCGCGCGGCAGCCACCCCTTGGCGCGCAGGTGGCAGTAGGCCGCGTACCGGTGGGCGAAGGGCGCCGGGCGCGTCGGCGCCTGCGGCCCGCCGTCGCCGCGCCCGTCCCTTCCCTCGGTGGCGGCGAGGGCGGGGTCGGCCGCGGTCGGGGCGGTCGCGGCGGCCGCGGTCGCGGTGGTGCCAGGGGAGGCGGCTGCTGCTGATGCTGCTGATGCTGTCGGCGCGAATGGGTCTGCTCGCCCGCCGCCGTCGCCGCCGCCGCCGCCGCCAGTGCCGCCGCCGCCGGGCAACCGCGGCGCCCCCGCTCGGCAGCACCACCGCCAGAGGTCGTCGACCGACGCCCCGCGAGCCGTCTGCGCGGGGGGGCCGCCGTCCGCGCACGGGGGCGCCTCGACCAGCACGTACGCCGCGAGCGAGGGCGCCAGCACGTGCGCCAGGAAGAGGGCCTCCTCGGGCGCCAGCCGCACCGCGCGCAGCCGCGACGCCGCGCCGGCGCCGGCGCCGCCGCCGCCGCCGCCGGCCGCGCCGTCGCCGCCGTCGGCCGGGCCCTCCGGCAAAAAGGGGGGGGGCGGGAGGGGCGGCGGCGGCGCCGCTGCGCCGCCGTCGTCGTCCATGCCCCGGGGGACGTCGTCATCGCCGTCCGTCCCCCGAGCCGCCGCCGCCGCCGCGCCTCCGTCGGCGCCGCCGCCGCCGCCGCCAGAAGGAGCATCAGAAGAACAGGGCGGCGCCCGCGTGGCGCCGACGAGCCCCTCGACCCACGCCGCCGTCGCCGGGCCGCCCTCGAGCGCACCGACGCAGCACGCGTCGAGCGCGTCCGCCACGGCGCGGTCGGCGGCCACCCACACGGCCCCGTGCGCCAGCAGAGCGCGCACGCGCAGCAGCGCGAGGGTCTCGAGCATCTGCGCGGGCGTCAGGTACTCTGCCCGCCCGCGCCGGCGCTTCCAGAGGCCGCCCATCTTTTGCGTTCTTTTTTTTTTGTTCTCCACCGCCGACGTTTTCGCGTCTGGGGGAAAAAAGCGGGCAGAAACGCTTCGTCCGTTTCGCGGTCGCGGCTCTCTCTTCAAGTGCTCCTTTCCGACCGTCCCGTGGCTTCAGGGGTCCTATCCGGCTCTTCGCCGCCCGCCGCCGCCGCCGCGCCCGGCTGCTGCTGCTGCTGCTGCCGCTGCCGCCACCCGCCGAGCCCGGACGCCGCCAGGAAGCAGCGCCGCAGCGCCGAAAACTCGCGCTCGCACGCGCCCCTTGGCGCGGCGTCGGGCAGGAACCCGGCGGCGCAGCGGCCGTAGGCGTGCGACTCGCGGGCGCAGGCGCGCAGGCCGGCCGAGACGGCGCGGCCGTAGCGCGAGGGGCCCTCGGAGGGGTCCGGGGCGGCCGGCGGGTCGGCGGGTGAAGAGGGGGAGGAGGAGCAGGACGAGGAGGAGGACGAGAGGGCGCGGCGGCCGCCGCTGGCGACGGCGACGGCGACGGCGACGGCGGCGGCGCTCGCGGCGGCGACAACGGCGGCCGCGGGAGCGAGCGAGGGCCTGCGGCGCGCCAAGGGAGACGCGGCTGCTGCTGCTACTGCTGCTGTCGCCCGGGCCAAGATGGTGGGGGTGATGTCGCCGCGCTGGGCGCGCGCCATTCCCGAAGGGGAGAGAGCACCAGCGGCGATCGAGTCTTGTGCGTTTCGGTGAGTGGGGGGAGGAGGAGTGTGTGTTTTACCGTGCTCGTTGTCTGCGATGGCGGTGCTTGGCTGTGTGCGTTCGATGACAACTGTACTGTCGCAAGTGCCAACACGTTTTGATGGGGGGGTTAGAGTGGAAAGAGATGGTGGCTCGGACAGGCGGTCGAACTCCAGACAAGGGATGAAATCTGCTCAAACGCAAACGCGCCACAGGGCTGTAACAACACCACCACCATCAACAACGCAACTCGGACCCCCTCACGCTGGCCTGCCCACTCGCAAACAGTCAGCGAGCCGGCGCGCGCGTCAGAAGAGAGAGAGAGACACACCAATTTTTTTGAAACGCGACGAAAGAGCATGCTGGCCAGCTCGCCGAGCCTCGCGCGGAGGCCGCTCCTGTCCCCTGGCAGCAGCGGCAGCGGCAGCAGCCGCGGGCCGCGCCCCTGCGTCGTCGCGCCCCTGCGCACGGTTGCCGCCGCCGAGGCGAGTCGCCGGCGAGCGCGCCGCGCCGAGCCCTTTCGCGCCGCTGCCGGCGAGAGCGGCCGCACTCCCTCGCCCGCGGACGAGCCTGGGCCTGGGGCCAGCAGCAGCGGCAGCGGCAAGGCCGCCAGGCTTGACGAAAAGGGCGAGGCCGAGTGTGAGTTCGAGTCCTTGCTCGTCCGTCGGCCCTCTCTTGTTTTTTCCCCGCGCCCAAAACCAACATTTGCCGCGGCCGCCGCCCCCGGCCCGCCCTCGAGCGCTCTCCTCACCAGCCCCCCACCCCCCCCCCCCCCCCCCCCCCCCCCCCCCCCCCCCCCCCCCCCCCCCCACCCACAACCACCAC
>Ga0105053_10009713_pt1 | contig 12197 bp, 7 predicted proteins | sample BON01_FD_78093 | JGI IMG/M metagenome (GOLD analysis project Ga0105053, IMG submission 78093) | Freshwater microbial communities from Lake Bonney liftoff mats and glacier meltwater in Antarctica - BON-01 | ecosystem: Environmental > Aquatic > Freshwater > Ice > Glacier meltwater | place: Lake...
GGGGGGCAGGGGGGTCGAGGAATGGTTGGGGGAGGGTGGGCGTTTCTGTTTTGGTTTGGGGGGGGGGGGCTTCCGTTTTATTCCCCCCCCCCCGGGGGAGGGGTTAGGGGGGGGTCGGGTCAACGATGTAGCGACAAGCGAACACACGGATGTGTTGTCATGATTCCAAGTGATTTTCCGAGTCGAATTCGCAGGCTTTATGCGGCTGTTGAAGTGATGCGCGAGTTTGAACTAACGAAGTTCCCCGCCAAGATTTTCCCCGACAAAAAGCGTTTGATTATGTGTCAGGACTTTTCTGGTGGGCTGACACAAGCAGAAATGGAGAATTACGCGGGTGCTATCTTGGAGAATATTGGTGCTTTTGAATACCACCTCCAGCAGTGGGCTTCGCACAACGGAAAGTCATCGAATCGTGTGAGTAAAGTGTTCCGTGATTCCTACGATATTTGTTTGATTCATGATCTTTGGAATAGTGATAAACATCCAGGACAGTCAAGAAGCAGCAGGTCATGCAAGAATCCGAAGCTTGTTGAAGTCGGACGTCAAATGCAACTTCAGACACAAGCAAAGGAGGGTTCATGTGTGGCGATGACATTAGGGAAATATGGAACTCCGGTAGTTTCTGGTGACGGATCGGCTGTAGCGATCATCACCGGAGATATCGTGGACTTGGTGGGATCGGTGATCGCAGACTTTGCCGAGACCGTCGATAGAGCCTTAGTGGAAATAGAAGGTTTGATGAGCGAGTTTGATATTTCTTTGACTTGACCCTCCCCCAACCCCTCCCTAGAAGGGAGGTGAGTAAGAAGCTTTGAGATGCCCATGCCACGTGAACAACACGGTCGCATCTCACCGCACATGCTTGAGCGGGCGCGTGGCCTGCGAAAACAGATGACAATTCCCGAGGCCATGCTCTGGAACGTTTTGAAGCGGCAACAAGTGGGCGGTTTGAAGTTTCGCAAGCAGTCGCCCATCGAATGGTTCGTCGTCGATTTTTACTGTCCCGCAGCCAGATTGGTTGTTGAAGTTGATGGCGAAAGCCATGTCGGGCAGGCAGCCGAAGATCAGCGGCGACAAGCAGTGCTCGAAAGCCTCGGGCTGACTGTTTTCCGTGTGACCAATGATGATGTGCTCCATCATCTCGAAGCCGTGGCGCAAGGAATATTGCAAGCGGCACAAGACAACATGAAACGGCTGTATGTCGGCCAAGTGAAGTGAATCAACTTGGCGATGCGATTTGGAATTGGGCGTATCGTGCAATCGGAGATTTTTGTTTTGCAAAGATGCGACCCTCCCCCCGCCCCTCCCTAAGAGGGAGGGGAGTAAGGCAAAGACCATGAAGAAAACCACCGTCAATTCTCTCTTGCGCATTTCATGCTTGCTCGCTCTTGTGCTCTGCGGTTCGACCGCCTTCGCAGCATCGCCGCAGCTCACCATCATCACCCCGCGTGGTGTGCAGCGTGGTACGGAAGCGGAACTGACTCTGCATGGTCGTCGCCTGACCGATGCACAGGAACTGCTCATCTACGAAAAAGGCATCACCGTTCTGAGCGTGGAGCCTGATGAGAAGGATGAGAAGAAAGCCAAGGTCAAGATCAAGGTTGATGCCGGTGCCCGCCTGGGTAGCTACACCGTTCGCGTGCGCACCAAGAGCGGCCTGAGCGAGGCTCGCACGCTCAGCGTCGGTCAATACCCGGTCGTCAATGAAATAGAACCTAACAACGAGTTTTCTGCACCCCAGCAAATCGCCATGAACACCTCGGTGCATGGCGTGGCTGACAACGAAGATGTGGATCACTACATCGTCACCGCGAAAAAGGGCGAGCGCATCACGGCTGAAGTCGAAGCGATGCGTCTGGGCAGTTACAACGTCGATGCCTACGTCGCCATCATGGACATGAAGCGTTTCGAGTTGGCTGCTTCCGATGACAGTTCGCTGGCGCTTCAAGACCCCGTCGCTTCTGTGATCGCACCGGAAGATGGCACGTACATCATTCAGGTGCGCGAGAGCAGCTACGCGGGCAACGGCAACAGCCGGTATTGCGTTCACATCGGTAACGCGCCGCGTCCGATGGTGGCCTATCCTGCAGGTGGCAAAGCAGGTGAAGAAATTGAAGTTCGCCTCATCGGTGATGTGAGCGGTGATATCAAGCAGAAGATCAAGCTGCCTGAAAAAGCTGGCGATTTTGAATACTTCACCGTGCAGGGCGATCAGTCCTCACCCTCAGCCAACATCTTCCGCGTATCAGCCTTCGGCAATGTTCTGGAAGCTGAACCCAACAACGACGCTACCACGGCAACCAAGACCGATAGCGAAGTGCCGCTCGCTTTCAACGGCATCATCGAACAGGATGGCGACATCGATTATTTCCGCTTCAAGGCGAAGAAGGGGCAGCAGTTTGATGTGCGTGCAGTCGCTCGCGGTGTGCGCTCGCCGCTGGATCCGGTGCTGACTATTCACAACGACAAGGGTGCCCAGATCGCTGCCAACGATGACTCGGGCGGCCCCGACAGCTACATCAAATGGAGCGTGCCTGAAGATGGTGAGTACTGCGTCGCAGTGCGTGATCATCTGAGCAAGGGTGCGCGTGATTTTGTGTATCGCATTGAGTTCACGCCGATCTCTTCGCAGGTGACGCTGGCGATTCCTTCCTATGCTCGCAACAGTCAGGATCGCAACACAGTCGTGATTCCGCGAGGCAATCGTTATGCGACGATTCTGCGCGTGGGCCGTGAGAACTTCGGCGGCGATGTGATCGTCTCCGCACCGGAGCTGCCACCAGGCGTGGTGATGAATGCCGACATGGTGTCAGGCACCGTCACCGAAGTGCCGGTCGTTTTTGAAGCGGCCGCCGACGCTCCCATCGGCGGCACGCTGATGCATCTGCTGGGCGCTCACGCGACCGACAAATCCATCACCGGCGGCTTCCAGCAGACGATCGAACTCATCTACGGTCAGCCCAACAACACCATCTTCTTTAAATCCGAAGTCAATCGAGTGGCAACTTCGGTTGCAGAGGAAGCGCCCTTTAAGATCGACTTTATCGAGCCCAAAGTTCCACTGGTTCGCAGTGGTTCGATGAACATCAAAGTGGTGGTCAAGCGTGCCGAAGGTTTTGAAAAGCCGATCAAGGTTCGCATGCTGTGGAATCCGCCGGGTGTGGGATCGCAGAATGAAATTACGATTCCGCAGGGGCAGACTGAGGCGATGTATCCGATTAACGCAAGCGGCAGCGCCCCGACGCGCACCTGGAAGATCGCCATGACCGCCGTCGCCGATGAAGGTGAAGGCGCGGTGTGGACCTCATCGCAGCTTGGTTCGCTGATCGTCGCAGAGCCGATGGTCGGTATGACCATTGATATGGTGGCCGGCGAGCAGGGCAAGACAGCGCAGATTCTCTGCAAGATCACCACGGTGACTCCATTTGAAGGTAAAGCCACCGTCACGCTCTACGGCTTCCCGCCCAAGGTCACTGTCGCTGCCCCGACGAAGGAAATCACTAAAGACGACACGACGCTTGTGTTTGAAGCCGATGTCGCCGCCGATGCTCCGGTCGGTCAGCACAAGACGCTCTTTGGCCAGATCGTGATCACGAAAGATGGCGAGCCGATCGCGCACAATCTTGCCGGTGGCAGCGTGTTCCGCATCGATGCCCCGCCCAAGCCCAAACCGAATCAGCCTGCTGCGCCAGCGCCTGCGCCTGCCCCGACACCCGTCGCTCAGGCCCCGGAAAAGAAACCAGAACAGGCCCCGCCGCCGAAGGTGCTCAGTCGTTTGGAAAAGCTGCGATTGGAAGCAGAAGAACGAGCGAAGCAGAATCAGTGAGGAAACGCCAAGTTCGATGGCGATTCCACGAGCCATCGGGGTGCCTAGGATTAAGCATGAACGCACTCGTTGAATCCAAGCTGGCTCAGGTCCACGCGCAGTGTGAAAAGTATCACGTGGCCCGTCTGGAGCTGTTCGGCTCAGCAACGACCGACGCGTGGGATCCAACGGCAAGCGATTTGGATTTTCTGGTGACGTTCAGTCAGCCACCAGCGGGAATGCTTGGCTTTGATCAGTACATGGACATGATGATGGACCTTGAGCAACTGTATCTTCGTCGGATCGATCTGGTCGAAGAGAAGGCGGTGCGTAACCCCTATTTCCTGAGCTTGGTTGGAAAGCAAAGGACACAGTTATATGAGCGAACCTCGCAGTCCACGGCTGCTGCTGGCTGACATGCTTGATTCGTGCCGCTTCATCGAAGTGGCTGCTGTCGGGCGAAGCCTTGAGAACTTCGAGCAAGATCGAATGTTCAGAGGGGCGATGGAGCGTGAGCTCATGATTATTGGCGAGGCGCTGTATCAATTGAACCGCGAACAACCCGACATTGCCTCACTCATTCCTGAGCATCTGAAAATCATCAGTTTTCGCCATGTACTCGTTCAGGCCTATGCGATTCTGGATCGGTAAAAGGTTTGGGATGTGATTCAAAATAAGCTTTCGTCTTTACGTATTGAGTTAGTGAAACTGTTGGAAAAATCGTCATGAAAATGTCAACTTTGTATGGTTTGGTTTCGTTGCTGCTGCTCGTGTCATGGGTTCATCCCGCCGTCGCCGAGCGTCAGCTCGTCTCCGTCGAGGTCTTCCCCTCCGATGTGAGCCTCGCCACGCTGCGCGATCGGCAGTCTATTGTCGTGCAGGCCAAGTTCTCCGATGGCGTCACGCTTGATGTCACTGATCAGGCCAAGTACACCTTCGAGAACGCCGCCCTCATCAAGATGCAAGGCAACATGCTCACGCCTGCTGCAGATGGCAAGACGCAGCTCAAAATCGAATACGGCGGACACACGCTGAGCATGCCCGTCGAAGTCAAAGACGCTGCCAAAGATCGGCCCATCAGCTTCAAGAACGATGTCATGCCTGTCTTCCTTCGCACCGGCTGCAACACCGGCTCCTGTCACGGCGCTGCTCGCGGCAAAGATGGCTTTCGTCTTTCGCTCTTCGGCTACGATCCCGATGGCGATCACTTTCGCATCACCCGCGAAATGGCGGTTCGCCGTGCCAATCTCGCCCTGCCTGAAGAATCGCTGATCGTGCTCAAAGGCGCGGGCCTGGTGCCTCACACCGGCGGCAACCGCATGGAAAAAGGCAGCGATGAATACAACACCATCGTCCGCTGGCTTGCCGCAGATACGCCGAGCGATCCTGCCGATGTGATCAAGCCGGTCTCCATGGAGATTCTGCCCAAGCAGGCGGTGCTCGAAGGTGAGGGTGCCAAGCAGCGCATGACGGTGCGTGCGACTTACTCCGATGGCTCCAATCGCGATGTCACCAAGCTCGCGCTCTTTCTTTCCAACAACGATGGCTCCGCCAAAATCGATGCCAATGGCGTGGTCACCGCCGGCCAGCGCGGCGAAGCATTCGTCATGGCCCGCTTTGCCACCTTCACCGTTGGCTCGCAGATGATCGTGATCCCCAAGGATCTCAAATACGAATGGCCCAATGTGCCTGAGAATAATTACGTGGACACCCACGTTTTCAACAAGCACAAAAAACTGCGCATGATGCCCTCAGAACTTTGCAGCGATGAGGTGTTCATCCGCCGTGTGTTTGTGGACATCGTCGGCCAACTTCCCACCGCTGAAGAATTCAATCAGTTCATGGCGCGCAAGGAACCCAACAAGCGCGATCTGCTCGTCGATGAACTGCTTGGCCGCAAAGAATTCGTCGAGATGTGGGTGATGAAGTTCTCCGAGCTTCTTCAGATTCGCAGCGACGGCAACCAGCGCATGAGCTACAAATCCGCGCTGCTCTACTTCAACTGGCTCAATGAAAAGCTATCGGACAACGTGCCGATGAACAAGATCGTGCAGGAGCTTCTCGGCGCCACCGGCGGCACGTTCTCCAACCCCGCGACCAACTACTACCAGATCGAGCAGGAGACGCTCAAGATCAGCGAGAACGTCGCTCAGGTTTTCATGGGCATGCGCATGCAGTGCGCCCAGTGCCACAACCATCCGTTCGATCGCTGGACGATGGATGACTACTACAGCTTCGCCGCGTTCTTCTCGCAGGTCGGTCGCAAAAATGCCGAAGACCCACGCGAACGCATCATCTTCAACTCCGGCGGCGGCAACGTGAGCAACCCCGTCTCCAAAGAAGTGATGAAACCCAAGTTCCTCGGCGCTGAAGTGCCAGATGTCGCTGGCAAGGATCGTCGCCAGGTGCTCGCCCAGTGGTTGGCCTCGCCGCAGAATCCTTACTTCGCCAAGAACCTTTCCAACATCGTCTGGGCGCACTTCTTGGGCCGCGGCATCATCGAACCGGTCGACGATGTACGCATCAGCAATCCCGCAGTGAATCCCGAACTGCTCGATGAACTGGCCAAGCGATTCACTGAATACGACTACGACTTCAAGAAGCTCGTGGCTGACATCTGCAAGTCGCGCACCTATCAGCTTTCAACACAGGTGAACGACACCAATAAACTCGACACGACCAACTTCACTAAAAGCGACATCCGCCGTATCCGTGCGGAAGTGCTGCTTGATGTGATCTCGCAGGTGACGGAAACGAAGAACAAGTTCCAAGGCCTGCCGCTGGGCGCTCGCGCCGTGCAGATCGCCGATGGCAACGTGAACACGTACTTCCTCACGACCTTTGGCCGCGCCAAGCGCGATACGGTTTGCTCCTGTGAAGTGGTGATGGAGCCCAACCTGTCGCAGGCCTTGCATCTGCTTCTGGGCGACACGGTCAACAGCCGCGTGCCGCAAGGCAAGGTGGTGGAGAAGCTTCTCAAGGAAGGTAAGACACCGCCGCAGGTGATTGAAGATCTTTACATCAGAAGCGTCAGCCGCAAGCCGACCGCGCAGGAATTGGAAGCACTCACCAAGCAAGTTGAAGCTGAAGAGAACAAGCAGCAAGCACTGGAAGATGTGTTCTGGGCGCTGCTCAATACGAAAGAGTTTATTTTCAATCACTAAGCGAGCCGGGCCGTATTCGGCCCGAAACCCAAGCCCGATGGCGAGTCCGCGAGCCGTCGGAGTAAGAGAGCAGTTCTAAGTAACGAGTTGCGTTACTGCACTCTCGAACCTCGCAACACCTCGCCATCAGTCTTGATTTGAGATCGATTGTTCAAGGATTTGTTTCATGACACAAGATCGTCGCATTTATTCTCGCACTCTCCTGGTCATTGCCGCCATCGGCTTGTCCTCTTCATTCACCTTCGCGCAGTCGAAGGTGACCTTCGACGAGCACATCACGCCCATCCTGCGCAACCACTGCTTCAACTGTCACAGCGCTGAAAAGAAGAAGGCCGACTTCGATGCCTCCTCCTACATCGGCATCACCGCAGGCGGCGGCAGCGGCGAAGTGCTCGCAGCAGGCGATCCCAGCGCGAGCCTTCTCTGGAAACTCGTCAACCACGAAGAAGAACCGAAGATGCCGCCCAAGTCGGCGAAGATTCCCGATGCGGAGCTTGCAGTCATCAAGAAGTGGATCGAAGGCGGCCTGCTGGAAAACTCAGGCTCCAAAGCGATCGTCAGCAAGAAGCCCAAGCTCGACCTCGCCGTCAAAGCTGGCCCCGGTCGCCCCGAAGGCCCGCCCCCGATGCCCAACGGCGATCTGCTGCTCGAGCCGATTGTCACCACCGCCAAGCCCGGCGCCATCACCGCGATGGCGGCCAGTCCCTGGGCTCCGCTTCTAGCTGTCGCCGGTCAGAAGCAGGTCATTCTCTACAACACTGACACGCTCAATATCGAAGGCATCTTGCCTTTCCCCGAAGGCTTTCCGTATGTGATCAAGTTTTCCCGCAGCGGCAAGTTGCTGCTGGTCGCTGGCGGCATCGGTGCCAAACTCGGCAAAGCGGTGCTCTTCGACATCACCACCGGCAAGCGCATCACCGAAGTCGGCGATGAATATGACGCCGTCCTCGCAGCCGATATCTCCAGCGATCAATCCCTCATCGCACTGGGCGGCACCAACAAACTCATTCGCGTCTATGCCACGTCCAACGGCGAACTGATTCACACCATCAAGAAACACACTGACTGGGTCACCGCCCTCGCCTTCAGCCCCGACAGCGTGCTGCTCGCTTCCGGTGACCGCAACGGCGGCGCTCACATCTGGGAAGCACAGTCCGGCAACGCGTTTTACGATCTCAAATCGCACACCGCTGCCGTCAACGACATCGCCTGGCGCGATGATTCCAATGTCGTCGCCACCGCTGGTGAAGATGCTCAAATCATGCTCTGGGAAATGAGTAGCGGCAACCGCGTTCGCAATTGGGGGGCACATGCCGGCGGCGTTCAATCCGTTCGCTACGCTCACGATGCCCGTCTCGTTTCCGCTGGTCGCGACAAGCTCGTCAAGCTCTGGGATCCCAACGGCGGTCAGCAGCGCGCTTTCGATGCGTTCTCCGACATCGCACTTCTGGCTGCGATTTCTCACGATGAAACCCGCGTCATCGGTGCGGACTGGACTGGCGAAGTTCGCATCTGGCTTGCAGCCGATGGAAAACTTCAAGGCACCCTTGCTGCCAATCCGCCCGCCCTTGCTCAGCGCATCGAAGGAGACACGCAGCGTCACGCACAGACCAAGACACAGTTGGATCAGTTCGTCGCAGCGCAGAACGGCGCAATGGAAAACGCTGGCAAGATGAACGCTGCGCTCGAAGCTGCACGCAAGGCGATGAACGATACCGCTGCCGCGGCGAAGACTGCGGAAGCAGCGCTCAATCAGGCCAAGCAGTCGCATGCCACTGCGATGGCACTGCGCGACAAGCTCAATGGTGACGTAGGCACTCAGCAGAAAGCTGCGGAGCAGGCTGGCGAGGAACTTAAGAAATCCAACGAAGCGCTCGCGGCAGCGACGACAGCGTTAGAGAACAAGCAGAAAGAACAGCCTGCCAAGGAAGCAGAGCACAAGGCTGCCGATGATGCGGTTAAAGCCGCTGCCGCTGCTGAAGCTGCCGCGAAGGATAAGCCGGAGCTGCCCGCTGCTATCGAGGCAAAGAAAGCTGCCGATACGAAGCTCGCTGAAGCTGCGGCAGCTTTGGAAAATGTGAAGAAAGAAGTCGCGGCACTGGCTGCGAATGTGAACACCGCAACAGCTGCACAGCAAGGCGCCAAGACGAAACAAGATCAAATGAATGCGGCGCTTGCTGCCGTGCAGAAAGCACAAGGCGAAGCGAATGCTGCACTCGTTGCCGCTGACACCGCCATGAAAACTGCAGCCGCGGCTCATGGCCAATCGCTCGCTGCTGCTGATGGCGCAGCCAAAGCGGTGCCCGGTGCTGAGCTAGCCGCCAAGGCTGCCGGTGAAGCGGCCGCCGCTGCGAAGGCGCAGACCGATGGATCACAGGCACAGCTCGCCTCGATTGATCGTGCACTGGCCAAGTGGCGTGCCGGTCAGTTCAATGTGCAGGTGCTCGCTGCTGCTGGGGAACTGGATCGCAAGCAGGCCGAGGCTGATGCGCATAAGGCCCGCGCTGATGAACTCAAGAGTATTACAGCCAAAACGCAAGGCGAACTAGAGGGCGTTCGTAAAGCTATCGCCGAGGCACCTGCACTGTTGGCCGCGAAAACAGATGAGATGAACAAGGCCAAAGTCGCACTCGATGGCGCGGCTGCCGCACTCAATGCCATGAAAGCGGACCTCGCCGCCAAGCAAGGCGATGCTGCTGCCAAGAAGGGCGCATTCGACCAAGCTGCCAAGATGCACGCCGATGTGATGAATGTTCACAAGGCCACGCTGGAAGCCGTCGTTGCTGCACAGGCCAATCTCAAAGGTGCCGTGGATTCGGTCGCCAAGGCGAACGCTGCTGCTCAGACGATGAAGGACTCGCCGGAGCTTGCCGACGCGGTCGTCAAGGCTCAAAAGTCAGTCGAGAATGGACAAGCTTCTGTCGAAGCAGCGACCAAGGGTGCCGCATCAGTGGAAGCAAAAGTGAAAGCCGCTGCCGACGCAATGGCGCAGGCCAAGGCCGCGATGGACCAATCGATGGCCGCTGTCACCGCAGCCCAAACAGCACACGATGCACAGCCAGCAATCATCGCTCAGGCTCAGGCTGCAATGAACGCCACCGCCGATGCGATGAACAAGGCCAAAGCTGCGAGCGATGATTTGCCCAAGCGGCTGGCCGCCCTCGAACCCGCCATGAAACAGATCGCCGCTGACGCCGAATCTGCCAATCAGGCCGCCGCCAAAGCCGCCGCCGAAGTCGCGCCGCTCAAACAGAAGCACGAAGGCCTGGCGGCAGAGTATGCCAAGCTCAAGCCCAAGGGATAATGCATCGAATTATTGCCTTGTTTTCTCGGCAATCATCCATCCTTCCGATATAATTCCTAGGGCGGTTCCAAGCTGCGATCACTGCGCAGATGCCTTGTCATTTGCTGTACTTCTCAGGTGCCACTGCCATGATGCCATTTGCTTTACGGACCTCAATGTTGCGAGTCCTTGCGGCTGTGTCCTTCGCCGTGGTGCATTTCTGCCTCATCGTGTCAACACTCTCCGCGCAGGCCCCGGCTGCGACGCCGACACCGGCTGGCAGTAACGACAGTTCGCTCGCCTTTGATGAGACAGTGCTCGCTGATAAGCCGGTGGTGTTCTGGCGGTTTGAAGAAATTGAAGGGGCACTCGCTGATCACGCTAGTGAGAAGTCGATCTTCACCGGCATCGTCAGCGAAACAGTCAAGCGCAATCAAGCAGGCCCGCGCCCAGGTGAATTTCCTGATTTTCGCAAGAACAATCTCGCAGCGCGCTTCGGTGCCAAGGGCAGCGAAATCCGCATTGCGGATAAGCAAGGCAAAGACAGCCCGATGAAGTTTGGCAAGGGCGATTCGATCACGCTGGAAGCCTGGGTCAATCCCGACAGCGTGCGCGATCAGGAACAGATTTACGTCATCGGCAAAGGGCGTCACGGGAACAAGCAGAATCAAAACTGGTCGCTTCGTCTGCGCGGGGTCGAAGGCGGAGCTGGTGTCAGTTTCCTTTTTCGCAATGAGAAAAATCGCAGCGAAAAAGATTCCGATTCCTTCCGCGACTGGCACCGCTGGACCAGCGAAGGCCTCCTCTCGCCAGGCACCGGCTGGCACCATGTCGCCATCACCTACACCTACGGCAAGTGCGATTCGATTCGCGGCTACATCGATGGGGCACCGGTCATCGGCACCTGGGACATGGGCGGCCAAACCGATGATGGCCCGGTCGTCGATGATGATGACATCGTCATCGGCACTTCCATGGGCGGCAACGCCAGCAGCACATTCAAAGGTCTGCTCGATGAAATCGCCATCTACCGCACCGCACTCACTGCTGCGCAAATCAGTCAGCGCTACACCTATGCAGGCACCGATCGCAGCGCGATCGAGCGTGTAGCGGTTGATGAGAAAAATCTGCCGACGGACAAAGTGCTCGTCGAGTTTGTCGAAGGCGTGCCCGATCGCCAGACCTGGGCCTTCACACCTGATCCTCCCAATGACAGTTTCGTAGTCGATTCGTTCGCCCTGATCGGCTACCCCAGCAAATACAACAGCAAGGCCATCATCACGGAGCGGACCAATCCGTTCATGATGAGGCTGGGCAGCCGGGTGATGCTCGATGCGGGTGAATATCAGTTTGTACTTCGCTCGCTCAATGCGGCCAGGCTTTTTGTGGATGGCAAGGAAATCGCGCAGACGCGATTTGTGAATCCCAATGCCAGTGGCCATGAGCGTGTGCCTGCGCTGCCTGAGTCATCGATTGCGCATATTCTGCCGATCAAGCCGGGGCATCAGGAGAAGGTGGCGAGGGTGACGATGGAGAAGGGCGAGCATGTCATCGTGCTCGAAGCGATGGTCGGCGGCAAGCGTGTGCGCCAAGAGGTCGGCGAACTCATCGTCGCCTTCGGTGCCAAGGGGCAGCCGATGCGTGTGCTTGCTCCCAGTCGAGCACAGTCTGCGAATCATGCGGACAGCGATCTTCTTAAGGAAGCTCAGTGGCAGGCTTATAAGAAGCAGGCTGAAATTCTGCTCACGCAAATGGATACCCAGCGACGCTTCAAAGCGGGCGAAAAGGAAGCCGCTTACTGGGCCAAGCGCCATGCACAGGCACGCGAGCAGCTCAAGGATGTCAAAGTAGAAATCACTAAGTCGCAAGCGGGCTATAGCGCAGCCAATGCGATTGATCACTTCATCAATGCACGACTGGCGGAGACGAGCACCCAGGCCGGCAA
>Ga0105053_10009716_pt1 | contig 12194 bp, 9 predicted proteins | sample BON01_FD_78093 | JGI IMG/M metagenome (GOLD analysis project Ga0105053, IMG submission 78093) | Freshwater microbial communities from Lake Bonney liftoff mats and glacier meltwater in Antarctica - BON-01 | ecosystem: Environmental > Aquatic > Freshwater > Ice > Glacier meltwater | place: Lake...
CCTGGTTGTCTCGCGCAGGGAGCCAGTGCCTGAGATACTGGGAGTGATGGTTGAGTCCTGTGCGCCGTCGGGTTGCCGCGCATGTTCGGTCCGTTCGCCATGCACGTGTCGATCCCGAACTGTGGGGATCCTTGAAATCGCAGGGATTCAGGCGCCAGTACGAGGGCTTTTGTCAGGCGCGCGCACCATTTGCAGCAACCCATCCGGTAAGTCGCAGTGCGTCGAAGGTGGTGTCATATTCGCAGATTGGTGGTCAAGGCAGTGCGCATTTAAGCTCTCCATCTTGACACTTGTCGGTCATTCTCATTGGCCACCGTTGTGTTCTTTTTCTCTTTTTTTGTTCCTTCGGGCAAAAAAAATAAATAGCCGGGCTACCTCCGGGTTTCCCAAGTACTGCGCCTCCACCTGTGCTCGATCCGGCTGTACTCGGCACGCTAGCTGTGTGGATTTCAAACCAAAAAAATAAAAAAAAATGTGTCAGATTGTTACTATTGAACCATAGATTGACACGTACGTGGTATGTGCCTCTGTCTCAGTTGGTACGCACGCCTCTGCCAGTGTGTGATCACTCCCAGGGGGGTTACTTCCCAAACAACACAGGAGGCGGAGTATGGTTTTTCGGGTTTTATTCCATCAAACAAACAAGCAAACAAACTTGTCTACTTGTAAATGCGTATGCATTCAAGTCCAAGGTCCATTGCGGGTGTGCCCTCAGACCGGGCGCTTCCGGGCTTCCCTATTACGGCACACCACCTGTGTGCGTTCCTGCTGTACTTGGAAGTCTAGCTGTGTAGCGGCATGACAACCAAACAAAAAATTGCGAACTGTGGATTTTTGGACTTTACAACAACGAACAATCAAACAAACAAGCTACAGTCCAATATATGCATGTGTCATTGACAAAATAATGGTAACAATTAAACAATGAATAAAATATAAATAAATAGATAAAATAATGATACTCCAAATCCATGAAATAAACAATGAGTGTATAAAGGAAAAATTAAATACATGAGATGGGAGTGTCCCAAATAACTAAGATAAGATGGACACCTAATTCCTGTTTCGATTGTTTAATTCTCATTCATGTTGTGTGTCTATGGATGCGTGTTTCGTTCTTTTCTGTTGATCTTTTGTTTACCTACATGTGTATGCGTATACCTTCGAGTCTCGCCAAGGTCCATTTCGGGAGTGCCCTCGGGCCGGGCGCTTCCAGGCTTCCCTATTACTGCACACCACTTTTGTGCGTTCCTGATGTAATCGGAGGGCTAACCGTGTGGCGGTATGACAACAAAAAAAAAGAAATGCTCCCAGCCCACACTATGCCGAGAGAGTTGGACGGACACCCCCTGACGGGGTGTGGGCCGGGTTTTGGTTTAGCTCCCGGTTATATTACCCTTTCAGTAAGGGTCCGGGCCAACATTAAATCAGTGACTTACAAATAAAAAGTGTGAGAACGAACGATCCCCGACATTCCATGTAGGATTGGAATCCACGGCAATACAATTCTTCAATGCGTACGTGACACGTTTCATATTATCTTTGATGGATCATGAATCTATCATTGATCCACCATTGATTTATTATTGATCCCATATTGGTCCATCGTTGATTCAAGAAGTTCAACCTGTCCTCACATTTTCGCTTGAAAGATCTCAATCCTCGATCCAAATAAAGGTACTTTTGCCAAGTGTGAATATCAAATTTGATGTGTCCATGCAGTTTCATCCTAGTCCTCACATTCCATCTAGTGGTACAAGTGGTACAATTATTTGGTATATGACCCATTTTATGTTTGTGAATAAAAGCGCCGCAGGCCATTTTCATTATCATAAGTGGCATGAAGAAAAACGCCACTGGCAATTTTTCAAAATTTGGTTTGAGTTGGACACATCGTTTATTTTAAGTGTTGTAATTTGTCAGACAAACACTATAGGCGCAATTTGTCACGTTTTATTATTCCCCCGTGGCTGAGACTGTTGTCAGGATGGAGAAATCAAGTCAGACTTATTACTAGCATCATATGTGTATTTTGATCGGAGCCTCAAATACTTGAATTCTTAATCCATTAATGATTGGATTAATTGTATGTGGGGCCAATCCTTACCCTTTGCCAGTGATTCCAACGCTGGTGTAGATGACACGGAATAGGACTTAAAGTGTTGTTTGTTTAGATATTTTGCAGGAAAGGGCCACTGCGTGACTATTTCACGTAGGAGCAGGGACGACTCTGTGACCATTCCACTTAAGATCGTCTTCCTTCGCCCCATACGATCTCACAGGAAGGTAAACTGATCGAAACTGTGAATTTCATATGTGCAACACAGCCAGGAGTATCAAGCACAAGTCCTTGGAATACATGTGTAACTAGAATGTTGGCATTCTTAAATCTTGGCCTCACTGATGATCAACAACTGTCTTCAGGTGTACCGCGCTTTCATAAACACGCAACATGTATGAGTAGCACACCGTGATGGAACAAGACAAAATAAGCCGACAGGGAGGGATACAACATAGTAATTAATTTTCGATTTTATTTGATTTGTACTTGATGTATTTCATTGTTTATTTTATTTATCTTTAGTTTCATGCTTTTATTAAATCATTGATGTTGCTTTTATTACTTCGTAAGAAATAGTTTAGTAACTTTGCTGGAAGCTCTATGTGCTCGAATCTGTTGTTTAGATTCGTGAATTTCGAGTTTTTCAGACGTTTTTTTTTGATACATACATATAAATATGACGATAGGTGTATATGAGTATGGAAGAGGAGGTAAATGTGTACAGATGTTTAAATACACATTCACACACATGAATTGGAGAAATGAAGATGCAGATGGAAGACAAAGAGAGGTCTTTGATCAAGACTATGTATACTTCAATAGGCACCGTGACATAGGTGCATATTGATATTGAAAACAATTATTATGAATATGCAGCAGAACACAATACAAGAATACGAATATTAGAAGTGGTACGCATACGATGTTTGGAACATGAATGTATTGGAATGTGGAGGTATATGAATATGGAAAACCAGGTGCTGCGGCCTGTAAAAGGGTAGAAATTGTATGAAGGCATGTATGCAACCAAATCGTGAGCACCCGACTAATCACGTAGGACCCAAGAAACTGGTTCGGATCGCTGCCAACCTAGAGCCGGTTTTGCCGCTGAATCTTATTTTCTTTTTTTCTTACTTAGTTACTTTCATTCTTTCTTGGGTGGCGAAGACCCAATTTGACTTAATCACTAGACGAGGCTGATGGTGACCACCCAACTAATCCATCAGGACACAAGAACCTGTCCCTTTCTGTATAACTAACCCTTTCTGTTGTTTTGAACTCAAGTTTGTGGCCTAAAGGGCAAATCTGTGGGGCTGGCCCTTCAATATTTTCAGATGCGGTTTCAATTATTCAAGATCTTAGGATTAATCTCACTGGCAGTCCGACAAGAAAAGAACATATTTGGAGTCATGTGTGACAATGTCCTAGAAACCACCAAGAAAAGAAAGGGTAAATTATTACAACTCAGTGACTACCCCAGGTTGTTCAACTATCAGAACATGAAAAAGTACATTCTACGCATTCGGAAACTCAAGAGAAATAGTATAAAATTAGTATTCTAGTGCCAAAAAGGATGTTCTTGAAACAATCATAATGACACTCTTTGCTTAGCCCACGGGTCTGATCTCCTATGTTCATGTGTATGTGTTGTTGAGATATATATCCGAGTCCAAACTTTTAAAGATGAAGATGTTTGACAGAACAGATTTTGAGAAATACCATGACATTGGATTAATACATATATGTATCATCGAGTTATTCCATTTGAAATAGATATAGATGTGTATAGATATTGATGTAATTATGGATTCATGCGCACATGTGACTTCATATTTGTTGTGAGTCACAGTATCTATATTGAGTCACAGTATCTATGTCAAATTGCACAATCACCGTCGTGTGGGTTCTTGTCATTCTTGAATCACAGTCGTGTGCGTCCTTGTCATTCTATATCACCGTGAATGACATACTGTGAACATCTACAACTGAAGTCCCGGACTCACAAGCAGCTTACATGTGCATGCGATTACAAAGATGCTTCAGAGTCCAGCCCTCGATCATACACCACGCCTCTGGGCTGGGGTTCATCTGCTCTGTTGCTCCCTCCTGCGTGTGGCCCTTGTCTCCGAGCAAGGAACCACGAACTTTGAATGGTTTCCACGGTGGAAATTTTTTTAATTTTTTTTGGATTTTGATTCCAAAATCTGTTTTTTTTGCACAAATCCCAAATGACTTCGTTGTGTTGATTTTGGTTGGTTGGTTGTTTGTGAGGTGGTATGACTTTAGGGGATGCCTAGTACAAAAAAAATAGCGTTACCCCTTGTTCGCAATGGACCCATGAATGTTGTTTTGAAGTGCCAAATTTCTTTCTTCCTTGGGTGGCGAATTCCCAACTTAATCACTGGATTAAGCGGGTGGTGAGCACCTGATTAACCACGTAGGACCCAAGAAACTGTCCTGGACCGTTACCGACCTCTAGGGATGCGAGGACTTCTTTCTTTCTTTCTTGGGTTGCAAAGACCCAACCTAATCACCGGACTAAGCGGGTGGTGAGCACCCGATGAACCACGACGGTAGGACCCAAGAGATTTTCCTGGACAGATTGATGGTTGGTTTGTTATGCCGACACACAGCTTACCCTCCAATTACAGCAGGAACGCATACAAGTGGTGTACAGTAGTAGGGTAAACCAGAAGTGCCCGGTCCGAGGGCACTCCCGCAATGGGCCTTAGACTTGATGGCAAACACATACACATGTCGGCAAACAAAAGAGAAATAGAATAAAAGACACATCCATAAACACGGAACATGAAGGAATAACACACACCCGAAACAGCAATCAATTTTGTATTTAATCTTATTTGTAACTGTCTCTTTATATATTGCATTGTTTATTTGATGCATTTGAATTATTGTCATTTCATTTATTTATTTATGTGTATTCATTGTTTGATTTTTATAAATTTATCTTCAATTATCATTATTATGATTTTTTCCCCAAAAATTCTGTTTTTTTTTGGCTTTTTTTGATCGACGGAGGATACCGGGACTCTCTATTAGAGACTGCGCAGGAAGCCTGAACAATTTCGTACTAAGGAGTACTAATTTGAATGCAATAGATGTGACAGCAAAGGCAATCTATGAGCTTTTTGTGTTCTTTCCAGGACCGCGCTGATTTGCGCCCTTTGTGACCATGCCCTATGCGCCCACACCCCCACCGCTCACGCAGTAACTGTTGCTCGATTTTTCTGTCTTTTCATTCAAAGTGGGCCCTGAATTGTTTGTATCAGCACGATCTGAATCTGGTTGAGTCTGGTACTTTCGAGGGTTCTGGGACTCTGCCAGATTACTTGGATCGTGCTGACAAAAAAATTGAGGGGCCACTCCAACAAAATCGAGAAATAGTTGCAGCGTGGGTGGTGAGGGTGTGGACGCACAAGGCATGGCCCGGTGACAAAAGACACGAATCAGCGCGGTCCTGGAACCAACACCAAAAGCTCACAAATTGTCGATGTTGTCACATCTATTGCACTCCGCTTGGTACTCTGTGGACCAAATTGTTAAGTTGTCCCGCGAAGTCTCTAATAGGGAGTCCCGGTACCCTCCAGAGTCCAGACGAGGCCGAAGGGCAAATTTGTTGGGCTGGCCTTAAATATTTAAGGGCAAATCTGTTGGCTGGCCCTGAAATATTGAAGGGGCAAATTTAGTATAAAAATACGTTTTTCCCGTGGTGGGCTGTTTTGATTGATGTTGCTTTTGTTACTTTGTAACAAACAGTCTAGTAGCTTTGCTGGAAGCTCTATGTGCTCGAAAAGTTGATGAATCTAGAATGATGGGGTTTGAATACTAGGCTACTCCGCCGCAAGCAAATGCAACCAGGTGCCGCTGATTTGCGCCCTTTGTCACCATGTTCTATCATGACGCGCCCACATCCCCACCGCTCACACAGCAACTATTTCTTGACTACTCTGTCTTTTCGTTCAAAGTGGGTGCTCAAATTTTTGACAGCCGCGGCACGATCCAAGCTGACAACAAATTCAAGTTGATGGGCCACTTTGAACGAAAAGACAGAGAAATCCAGAAATAGTTGCTGTGTGAGTGGTGGGTATGTGGGTACATAGGCCATGGTGACAAAGGGCGCCACCGGGGTGTATTTGCTTGCATTATAGATTGAAGTACCCCATTCTACCTGTTCTGTTTTTCTGGGGGTGCTAATACCCAGGCGCTGTTGACTTATCTGAAATTGAGTTGACCAAATCTTTACTACAATAGGAATCACAATGTCCCCCCGAAATCTGAATCAGTGTCCGTTTTTCATTTCCAGGTGAATGCCTCTCTACCAACCTTTCTTTTTGACCTTTCAACTCGGCCGTCAGGGTATTTCTCGTGTCAGCCAGCTTGGCAGTCAAATAAATATTTAAGCCCTTAAATAAATATTTAAGGGCCAGCCCCACAAATTTGTCTTTTGGCCTCGTCCTGGACGAGTTGGATGACGTCCAACAAAAATAAAATTGTCCGGGGTTGGAGGGTACAAGGGTACCGGGACTCCCTATCAGAGACTACACGTGATGACATAATAACTTGGTACCAAGGATTACCACGCTGAGCTCAATAGATTTGACAAGAAGGCAATTCGTGAACGTTTGGTGTTGGTTTTAGGATCACGCGAATTTGTGCCTTTTGTCATTATGCCCTTGGCGCCCACACCCCCACCGACCACACCGCAACTATTTCTCGATTTCCCTGTCTTTTCGTTCAAACTTTTTCTCAGAGTGCCCCCTCAAAGTTTTTGTCAGTACGATCTGACAAGTAATCCGGCCGAGTCCTAGTACCTTCGAGGGTGCCAAACTCAGCCGAAGGTACCGGCACTCGCCCAGATTAGGATCGTTCTGACAAAAAAATTGAGGACCACTCCGGGGAAAAGTTCTACTAGGGAGTCCCGGTACCCTCATAACCTCATTTTTTTGTTGTTATGCCCACCACGCAGCGATTGATTTTGTTTTTGTTGGACGAGGCCAAAGGGCAAATCGGTGGGACTGACCCTCGAATATGTATTTTTTAAGGGACCCCTGTGGACCTATCCGAAGGCCAACAGGCCCTGAAGGTAGACACCGTTACGGTTCAAGATCGACTATAAATTTTGTCGAGGAGCTTTAGCGCCGAGCCTGCTTAAATGATTCAAGATTTGGCGACTGAATAACTTCCAAGAGGAACTTGAACAAAGTCAGGATTTTTTTGAAAACACTGAATGTTCTGAGGTCTGTAAAGCCCGACTAAGAGGCTTTGGGCCGAAAAGTGCCTCGGCTTTGGCCGTGAGCTCCTGAAGATATTAAAAAAACGAGTAGGGCTTTCGCCCGTTCACGAGCAGGAGCGCCGCTCAGCGGAGCGACGAGTAAGGGCTTTGCCCCGTTGAAGGCAACCCCATGCCAACTCCTACCAGTAAATTGCGCTTGCGCCGATTATGTGCCCCCGTGATGCAGTCATTAAGAAAGAAAAAATGACAAAAAAGGCCGGCCATCCATATTGTACGTGGCTCAACATCCATCAAGAGTCCCCAATCTCTTAAAATTAAGTTGTATCCGAAAGTGGTACCTCAAGAGTCCCAGGCTGATCTCCTTTCATTTAGTTGTTCCTGAAACTGGTACCTTAATAGTCCTTGATCTCCTTTAATTAAGTGGTACCTGAAAGTGCGACCTGTTCAGAATTGAACCCCAGGCATATAATTCACCCCCGAATCACCTCCACCAAGAGTTCCCAAGCTCTTAAAATTAAGAGTGACCTGAAAGTGTGACCTGTTCGGAATCGAACCCTGGGCATATGATTTTTTAATCATCACCACCAAGAGTCCTAGATCTCTTGAAATTAAGAGCGACCTGAAAGATCAACCTGTTCACCACGCCTTCAAAACACCTTGTTGGGTCTCATAATGTTAGGACCCAAGTTTTCCACCAGAATGTGCAACCATGATAACATTTACCAGTCAAACACAAAGAGAGCCTGACGACACCGGCGAAACTCGAACTCACATCTCCCCGATTTAGAAGCAGGCGCTCTATTTGTTAAGCTATAATGCCAATTGCAGTCATCATAGTTGACTAGCGCAACTCTGCTGCTCTAAACTCATTTGTCATCCACAATGGTACCGCTGGATATATTGTGCAGAAGGAACAATCGTGAAACAGTGTACTCACATTATTATGATCGTATCTGCCATGCAGCGCTACTGTAGGATAACAAACAGTTAAGATTTTGTCCATCATCCTACTTCTCCCGTGTGATCTCTCACAGAGAGGTCAGTTGTCATTTGATACGTGCTGCGCAGCCAGGATTTTCTCAAAATCAACCAATATATGTGTGATAAGAGTGTTGGCTTTCCTGTTTTTTTTGGGGGTGTTTTGCTGCCACTGGCACACAGCTAGCGCGCCAATTACAGCAGGAACACACACACGTGGTGTGCAGTTATAGGGAAGCCCAGAAGCGCCCGGCCCGAGGGCACTCCCGCAATGGACCTTGGACTTGAAAGCAAACGCACACACATGCAGACAAAAAACATAAAAATAGAACAAAACACGCATCCGTAACCACGCAACATGGATGAACAACATACACCCGAAACAGCAATTAATTTGTATTCAAGTTTATCTTATTTATTTAATTGTGTCTTTATACATTTCATGATTTATTTTATGTATCGGAATTATTATGATTTCAAATATTTATTTATGTTACTATTTGCATTGTCTAGATTTTGTCTATATATGTTCAGTTAATATCATTTTATTTCTGTTCAATTTTATTGTTTTTATTTTATTTATGTGTATACATATATAGATATACATATTGAGTATTTCAGCATTTTTATTCTTGGCTTCCTTGACCCATATGGCCTGTACCTCTCTCCAACAACCCTCCTGAAGCTTGTATCGTAGAAGTCTGGTTCTTCCACGAACAACCCAAATCTCCAGATACAACATAGACTTCTAACTTTCAAATCTAGCTGAGTCCGGTACCCTCGAGGGTACATGGACTCGGCCAGATCATTTGTCGGATTGTGCTGACAAAAAAAAGTGGGCCACTCTGGGAAAATCGAGAAATAGTTGTGGTGTGGGCGGTGAGGGTGTGGGCGCATAGGGCATGGTGACAAAAGACACAAGTTGGCGCGGTCCTGGAACCAACACCAAATGCTCACAAATTGTATCTGTTGTCACATCCCTTGCGTTCAGCTTGGTACTCCTTGGACCAAATTGTTGAGTCGTCTCGCGAAGTCTCTAATAGGGAGTACCGGTACCCTCAAGAGAGAGAGGAAAGTTTATTACAAGCCACCAATAGGGGAAAAAGATGATTCAGGGCCATACGATTTTTTTAATGTTTTTTCCGCCACACAGCTAGCACTCCAATTACATCAGGAACGGTCAAAGGTGGTGTACAGTAATAAGAAAGCCCGGAAGCACCTGACCGAATCGAACGGCACTCCCGCAATGGACCTTTGGACACGTGAATTTTGTTTTGAAGTGAAATATTGACGAGGCCAAAGGGTGAGAGATTTTTTTTTTTGTTGGTTATGCCACCACACAGCTAGCGCGCCAAGTACAACAGGAACGTACACAGGTGGTGTGCAGTAATAAGGTAGCCCGGAAGCGCCTGGCTCGAAGGCACTCCCGCAATGGACCTTAAACTTAGAGGCATACGCACACACATGTAAACAGACAAAAGAGAAATAGAACAAAACACACATCCATAAACACGTAACATGGATGGACTTCACACACCCGGGACAGCAATCAATTTTCTATTTTGACGTATTTGTTGAATTTGTTCTTGATATATTTCATCATCATTGAAAGTTGTTCATTTCATATATTAGAATTAACATTATTTCATGTAATCATGTATTCCATTTGCCTGATTTGGATTTTATTTATTATGTTTAACTCATATTCTTTTAGTTGAGTCTATTTTTGTTATTTCGTTGTATGTATGTGAATACATACATATCTTAATATTATTGTTATGTGAATTGTATCATTTTTGGTGGTTTATGTTCATTGCATATGCATATGTATGTAGGCATAAATATATGTTTTATTTCGCATTCATTTGTTTACTTGTATTCTTTTTATGTGTTTTAAACAGTCTTGGTTTAATTCTTTGTATGAATTTCACTTTTTTGATATATACATGATATGTGTGCGATCTTAGGAAGCGTAGACATGGATGTTTAGAGAAATACAGACCCTTGAACATGGGGTCACAATTTTGTAAACATCGGGCCTCGGACATCGTTTATTAAGGGCAAATTGGTTGGACTGGCCCTTAAATTTTTAAGGGTTGGGCGGGTCCGGAAATAGAACTGTACTGGCCGGCGGTCTCTCGGAATCTCTCACACGACGCACACGCCTCTTGTTTTGTTGTGCGCTAGGATGGAGGCACACGTGGGAGGAGGGATGGAGGATCGGGGGGTGGTGGAATCGGCTGGCCGGTCTGTGCAAAGTGACCAAGACGTCGAGCAGGGCTTTGACAGAACGGTCGGGGCATACGGGGCAACCACAATGCGATGGGAGCAGAATGGAGGACGAAGAAGCAACAGGCGGGCCGTAGTGGCGGGGGTGCTGCTGGGATGCGCGGCGATTGCAGCGGTGACAATGCTCGGGGGCGACACTGCCTCCACGAGGCCAGCGGGAATGGCGATGGAGAGCCTGGCGGTGGAGCGGCTGCAATCGGGTGCTGGCGCGCCCGAGGTGCTGTCGCTGCCCGACGACCCGCTCGAGGACGAGGGAGCAATCGACCCCGACGTAGGAACGGATATGGACGACTCTAATGATAGACAGATCAAATTGCCCGGCATGGCCGGCGGGGGGCTCAAATACCCTCAGCACGCGGGTGAATTCTACAACAACATGCTCTACAACGCCAACCTGACACTGGAGGGCTCAAAAGGCTGGCGATATTGGAGCAGAATCCGCGTGCGTGATGAGGTGTACTATATGGTCCAAAAGGTGAAGAATATGATTGAGCGTAACTACAAGATGCACTACAACGTGAAGCAGGATCTAACTGGAGACCGCACGTTCCTGAAGGCAGATGTTGAGCTGGCGCAGGCCAAGATGACGTCGCTGGTTGGTGAGGTCAAGGGGGTGGCAGAAAAAATTGGGGCAGGCTTGACGCAGTTGCGCAAGGCCGAAGAGGAGGAGCAGCGGCGCCTAGAGCAGTACAAGCGGCATTACGATGCTGACTTGCGGCGCATCCATGCAGTGCTCAGCAACCAGACCATCGAGCTTGAGAAAGAACGCCATGATGCTCTACGCAAAACATATGACGCGCAGCTGTCTAGGATGCAGGAAGATGTTGACTCGATCCTTGCGGAGGACCGTGCGCAGATGGTAAAGAACAACGATGAGTCTAAAACAAAGATCCAAACTATCCAGGATCAGCTTGACCGAGACACGCAGGACATGTCAGACTTGCAGCATACCATCTTTACCAACGTGGAGGCGGCCAAGGTCAAAGAGACGGCAGACATGAATAACCTCACGGCTGTTCACACCTCGCTCAATTCGTATGTGCACAACATGCAGCATTCGCTCGACGACTCGTTGGCAAAGCAGACGACGATTGAAACGCTCGCAAGGTCCAACCAGGAAGCCTTGGGAACCGTAACAACACAGGTGAATAGCGCAGCTTTCAAGCTCGAAATGCTCGAGAAGACGCAGACAAAAGACCACGAGGATGTAGACACAAAGTTGTCTGAGCTCGTCACCACTAGTAAAGGGCTCGACTCATCTCTCACGACGCAGACAGAGGCGGTCAACACGCTCAAGGACACAGTCGAAACGTTTGCCAAGGAGAATCCCGAGTTTAAGAAGACAGTTGAGGGCGACCACATGTCTCTCAAGACGACTATTGAGAATCTGCAGACGGAGATCCAAAAGGCTGATCTTCTCAAGAAGGATATTTCGGACCTGCAAACATCAATGAGCACGCAGATCAATGATATCGCCTCAAAGATTGACGATCTTGGCGGCACGCAGACAACTTTGGCCACCTCCCTTGGGCAGCAGGGAACCGACGTGAATGGCTTGCAGCTCCGCATCACCGATCTTGAGTCGTCGGCTAAGTCCTCGAGTGATGAGGC
>Ga0105053_10009721_pt1 | contig 12189 bp, 10 predicted proteins | sample BON01_FD_78093 | JGI IMG/M metagenome (GOLD analysis project Ga0105053, IMG submission 78093) | Freshwater microbial communities from Lake Bonney liftoff mats and glacier meltwater in Antarctica - BON-01 | ecosystem: Environmental > Aquatic > Freshwater > Ice > Glacier meltwater | place: Lake...
AGTCGTTGGAAGAGTTAAAGCATGGATGAACGGCTCTTAGTTGTCTTACTCGGATCACGTTATAATTAATAAATTATTTTATGAATGTGGAAGAAAGGTCGAGAGTTTTTTGCTTTATAAGTTATAACCCAAATTTATAGTGTCTAGTACCTATTTGAACATATGGAATTGTTTGTGATGCATTCTATTGATTTTATGAATTAGATGTCTTATCCCCAAGTTCTGCCTCAACAACATATGTTGCAATCATTTCCAATATTTTTGCCACTATTTTTGGAAAGGCTTTATTTCAAAATTTTATGGTGAATGGTGATTTAAATTTCAAATAGTGGACCCGAAAAAAAACATTTTCAAATTCTGTTGGTTAAGTCATGGCAGATGATCTGGAGGGACAACTGCGAGAAGCTCTTTTAATGGCAGACCCTGATCTGTTCAATCGCTGTCAGAAGCTTAGTGTAAGTGAACGAAGAAATGTCTGACACCAATTAACTTCGTGGTAGGAATCTTTTGAAAAGGAGCGCAAACTCAAGAACAAACTGGATAGCAAATGGAAGGTTGAGAAGAAGCTGGTCGAGAGTTTGACGAACCAGGTTTCACATGCCAAGGCGTCTACAATTCAACGACTCGCTTATATTGATGCGCTAGAAATGAAAATTGCCTTGCTGGGTCACCATGACAATGAGAAAACTGCAAGTCAAACAGATTTCAAAACCAAGAACAAAGTCAGAATCAATGAATCTAAATTATGTTTCTTGAAGGCTCTTGAATCGTTGGGGGATGCTAAATGCACAGAGAGAGAACTAAGACAGAAGATACTGGAGCTGGAGTTTTTTTTAGAGCAAGTTCGACTGGATCTGGTCGAGTGCCACGTGGTGCAAGCGCAACTCCAACGATCTTTGTCTGAGAGGACCACTCAGCGTGACGCATTGGCCCAGAATGCGACAGTGCTTGTGGGTCGAGTGGACTCATTGACGCGGTCCTTGAATTTCATCGGCGCGGAAAATGGGACTATTTTAACCTCATCAACGGAAATGGAAACCACGCTTAACGACCGGAATAAACGGCTTTCAGATTCACTAGCAGCAATTGACAAATATCAAATTTTTATTGCCAAGAGTGAACAAGACAAAAGTGCGTTGGAAGCGCGGATTGCGGAACTTGAAGGTGATCTGAGAGATGTGACAACGAAATGTTGTAAGGAAGAGGAATCCAAGTTAGCTATTGTAGAGCGTAATTATGCGTTGATAATGCAGGTTGAAGAACACGTGGTGATAGCTAATCAACAGAATCGTATTGTTCAATCACTCCAGAACGACATCACGGATCTCCACAAAATCATCAAAGAGCTGCAATGCCGGACAGAAACCAGTAAATTCGATGAACACGCTTTGAGTAAAATGATCGATGAGAAAATTCTCGCCAATGTTTCTAAACTCGTGGATATTCAAGAGATGAATTCTAGAAGTGAAAACGTGAAACGAACTTCCTTGTGTTTGGTCCAAAAGGAAGTTCCTGAAAATGAACCAATTGAAGATGCAACCGGAGAAAATACTGAAATCCAAGTCCATAAGGATTCACCAGTTAGTCGTCCTCTCGTAGCATCTCCAAAAGTCACTCAAAATTCAGTTAAACGTGTCAACAGACCAAAGAAACAAGTCACAGCTGATGTGGTTGATGAAACGCCAACGAAACAAGTCACAACTGACGTGGTTGATGAAACGCCAACGAAACAAGTCACAACTGACGTGGTTGATGAAATGCCAATGAGCAAGTCACCGAGTTGTACCAAGGTTTTGGAATCCACTCCATTGAAGCGTTCAACTAGGGGTAAAAAAGTCAAGGATCTGAAAGAAGATAGAGAGGAAGCTCCCCTTTCTTCCCGCCGTTCGTCAAGAAATAAATCTGAACTAGGTGAGAGTCCGGAATACTTAGCAGCCGAAGTTGTGAATAAGAAGATGAGAAATAAATCGAAATTGCATGAGAGCCCCGAGTACGTAGAACATGAGCTTGTGAATAAGAAGAAACGAAAGCTCGCAAAATCCTCGTCGTTGTTCTCCGCCTTCGTGGACAAACCTGATTTCAAGCCTCCGAAATTGAAGTCGTCAAAGTAGAACTACCTTCTTGTAAACTATTATATCATTCATTCTCCTATGCATAGAAATCTAATTCGGTTAATACCGTCGTCATTCTCCTAGTATTAATCCATTAGTACCCCGTGGCCCTATCAAGGCTGCCTCCTTTGATTTCAACAGTAGTCCCTTCACTACCTTGGAAAAATACTTAACATAGAAGCCATAGAAAGGAGAATACTAGATATCATCTACATTCATACGAATCAGCGAAAAGATTATCGAAAATTAAATAAGATTATCGAAAAGCAGGGGAAAAGAAACATGGTAATTATTATTAATTCAATCCACGGGTTAACTGAATTCAAACCATTAAATAGGTCCCCGCAGGAATCGCAAGGAGGATACGAAATATTCTTTTTTCCCTCAAGTGCTTATTATAGTAAACGATAACTACACACTAATCTCCAAGATGATTTCTTCGGAAAAACGTCAGATGGATTCAAAACCCAATTAACGAAGTCTAAACCATGAGCTCAAGACCAAAGAGATCGATCAAGGAGGTGGAACACCTTACATATGAAGTACCACAACCAACCAAGAAAGCCAAACGGGCACCTGCTACGAAAGCTAAATCTCCCGTAAAGAAAGCTACCAAAAAGGCTGTTAAGAAAACCACCGAGAAGAAAGAGAAGAAAGTAACCAAGAAAACAAAAGAAACTGTTGAAGGTGAGAAACCAGCTGTAAAGAAAAAATCGCCAGCAAAGAAGAAAACAGCTGAAAAGAAAAAGTCACCTGCAAAGAAAAAGTAAAATACCTGATCTGCCCCTCGCATTCTAAACTATCTTTTATAAGCCAACCTATGTGAACAAACATCTTTTTCGTGTTTAACTTTGTTTACGGATATCTCTTATATGCATTTTCCTCTGATATATATCGTTCACAGGGAGAGACAGGTTTGATACTTTTCGTTTTTGTCTCTCGAAGAGCTCCTTCTATGAGTTTTTGTGCCCAGAAAACATTGTATATGAATCCACCAGTCAATAGGTAAACGATAACCTTGGAAGAAAGCTTTTCTTCAAACTCATTCCAACAGTTGAAGTATAAATCTTTCAAAACATATGCATACACGAATACGCGGTTCACAATAAAGAAAAGCAAGAGGATCAAGCCATTCCATTTATAAAGGGAAGAGTTCTTGTGCCCTGACTGAACCAAGATCCAACGATAATTCACAAACGGCGTGCTCATTTCAGATAGCAATAACATCGCAAAATGATATTTCAAAAACCCTATTGCTGAACAATAAAATGTAATAACGAGAAAAAGGGAATGATGAAGTAAGGCGGCGATATCACGAAGAGGAGATAGTGCACTAACGTGGGCAATGTCGCACAATAAAATATCCGATGAACACTTCGCTTGAAAAGGTGGTACAAGGAGATTTCCCCCAAACAATAGAGCGCACAGTGTTAGAATACCGTGTGCTTGCACTTGGAACACCGTGAGCCTCTAAAACACAAACTAGCGCTAAACAGGATGCAATGACGGCATGACAAGTGGAGACGTGACGACTGCATAGTTGAATTGCATTTTTGTTTCCAGATGTTAGTAGGCGAGCAACTTGAAATATTGCAGTGAATGCACTGGTACTAGCCGCTATCGTATGCATCAGCTTCTGCCTCGGTTGCCGGTTGGATTCGAGCCCAATAAAAATCTCGGCTGCGGAAAAATTTAAAATCCGAATGTCAAACTTTATTCATTATTGCTTCCAAGAAAGCGGGCGCTTATCCCTTCTAATATAAAACAGAACATATGCAGCCTTGGAACAAATATTCTCCACATTTCCCACTGGTACAACAATATCATCATCAAATTCATACCATTTTGAATCAACTTCGCTCCTAGCAAAACACGTGTAGTGGCCGGATGACAAACCACCGTAGTGGTTAGACACTGCGAATAGATCATACATAGAAGCGCGCCCCCCAAGCGCAAAACCGTCAAGCTCTAAATTCTCCAGCGGAAACTTGACTAGAATCTCCAATTTATCCACACAGTCTTCCGCATAATGAGAGAATCGTTTTAGATGGATAACTAAAATAGGCGGAAACGACCAAATTTGAAGCATCTTAACCGAATCTGTGAAAACTTGACATTTTGAGCAATACCATGCGTCATTTCCTGAAAGACTCTCTTCTTTACAAAAGAGTTTGAGACAATCGGTCAAGTCGATTGATTCATCATATTTCACTGCCTGCAAAGACGCTTTTCGAAAATCATTCATCTGTCGAAGTACCCGAACAACAGGATTTGTTGCCGCATTCTTCCAGACAAGATGGATACGAATAAAGCAATTTCTACCAAACGCCGAAGCTTCCTCATCACAATAGAGATCATTCACATCACTCCCTAACATATAGTTAGAACCAGCCTTAACAACCCTGAGAAAAGGCTCCAGCATACTGATGTGAGTAAATGGCTCTAAATCATTATCACCAATACATACATTGTAGCATTCCATAACATGTTTAAAAACAAGGTCGATAGCTTGACGCTTCGTGGTGGTGCTTGGTGCAGTGAGTATCCCAGGAGGAAACTCGTAGAGGCATAAATCATGAGAATTTCCAGTTTCAAGTCGCGAAACATATCTGATTGCTCTTAAAGATGAATCTGCTGTTTCCTGGAATGCGTTTTTCAGCGCTTGTTTCTGCATGTAGAACGCCGTAGAGCCCAATTGGTGAACGAAATCACCAAAACAAATATCCGAAGAAGAATCAACAGTACCTTCCATCTTTAACATCTCAGCTGGAACGAGTTCCTCAGCATATTCTGCTTCAGACTTCGAAAGACTCCGTAATATGCGAAATGGTTCACTCAATAATGAAAACGATCCTGCGGTGAAAGTTAGAATAGGATCCGCATTGGGAGGCGTTTCTTCAGTTGGTGGGGGGTCAGCAACATTACTTTTACGTCGGCTTAGGGAGGCAAAGATGGATTTAGTCATATGTCTAGGGGAAAATAGGCTTCCGCTTCGTGTTTTAGTACCAGCAGAGATGGTATCAGATTCTGCAGGCGTGTAGCTGCCCTTCAAGACACGGGTTTCTTCATAAGTATCCGTTTTCATATCAATGATGACGACCAAGACAGCACAACCATCTTTCTGTATATCAGCAGCAACAACTTCCAAACGAACACCATTGGTTGTACGCGAAGATGGCTGATCAAAGTTTCCAAACCATATTTGTCCCTTCCTGAAAATGCATCTAGATCCTTGTGTTTCCAATGTTCTATTTACGATATTTCGAAATCCAACGTTCAGTCGCCTTTTGGCCGTATCCAATTCAGTGTATAAAAGATCCTTGGCCATTGCCTTGCCTTTCGTTGGCAATTTGATGTTGGATGACATACTAGTAGCAGACAGCATATCATTGGTAATTGCCAGCACAGGCCGATCCCAATTATTCATTGGTACATAGTGCAACCAACTTAGATGATGTGCAGCGTTCACATCTTCAACAATCATTATATCCGTTTCTCGTCCTAGTGCCGAGATACTAAGTGCATCGCTTAGTACCCTTATAATTTTATTATTGGCAAATTCGCACATAAAGAAATGGTTCCGATTCCCTTTCAAAACACGAGCAGCAGCGTTTCGAATATGAATGCAAGGTCCAGACCTCGGTATCTTCAATCCCACGTTAACCAGCTTCCAAGGGTTTGCAGCAGACGACACCCAAACACGAAGAGTCTTAATTTGGACACTACCATTACTGACCGGCAATGGCAGAATCATATACGGGTCAAAAGTCACTGATACATTGTCGCAGTTATTTCGACATTGAAGCGTCGACTTTAACATTCCCACACACATATCACTTATCACTGAATCGTTTCGATTTGCATAAAGATCCACTGCTTCCTGAGCTAGTATTTCATCCTTTCTGTTGGCACTATCGACGGCGATGGAATATTCTTTAACTTTCACTCGATTAAGGTCTTCATGCAAACCATCCATCAAGAATGATAAGAACTCTTGCGAATCATGTTGTTCGGAACCGGAGAACTCCTCTCTCAATGAGGCAATGGCATTTCGGAATTCAAGTGGGGATACTGCTTTGGTATTTTCGGCCCACAGCGAATCCAACAATGTAGCAAACGAATGAGCAAGTTCGCCTTTCGTCCCCAGCACATTCGTCTCGTTTATCTCGGCAACGTATTTTCCAGACATAAAATATTCACGAAGCGAAGGAATGTGAGACACGCATTGCAATATGCTGTTCATGTAACACGTATTTCGGAGGTTATAGAGACCTACGAGCCCAGGTTCCAACTGCCGCAACCGCTTGAAGTTATCGAAACCCCAATGATCCGTATCCGATTGTTCCTCGATGGCGAGACAAATATCTACTGAATTCAAACTCGCCGACATTTCTTCAGGCGTCAACATGGTGTCCAATCTACCGCGAGCTACAGACCACACTCTCACACCTGCATCCTGATCAATACCGAAAGCATTTTTCACCGCCGACAATATATCTTTCACGCATCCACCATCGGTTTCCATTCTTATGAAACTCTTTGGGTCCCTTGAAGGCCATATTTTGAAATGAACATCACCAACCAGAGAAATACCAACATCAGATGCCACGCGAAGGATCTCTGGTCCGCCTCCAAATATGTCAATAGCGTCTTTCCACAAAAGCTCCGATATCCAAAAGTAATGCTTCCGCTCTACCATATTTCGATATAATACAGGGCCCAGAGGAGAGACCACCGCAACCAATTCTTTGTTGCTGACTGGTGCCATGAGTGCACACATTAGCTGGTCTGCCTTCTTCGGATCAGGATCCGCTAATAGCTCTAAATTGTTGTGAAGATTGGTAAGCCAGTGAGCACTGATCATGTAATACGCGTGCCCTTCTTGCAGATCTTCGTCCATCTCGTCGACGCTCCTGTGGTGAAAGCGACGCACATGGTGATAGGTATCTCCGAAGCTTTCTGCCTCCGGACATGAAGAACCAACGATGAGATAGTCAGGCTCCACTATCTCCTCGTTCCCTAGATAATCCACATCATATGGGGTTTCCTCCAAGATCATGTACCTGCTGTCGCTATGTGTACTCTATTTTCTTAGGAGAAAATCGATTAATATTTTTACAAAGTGCCAGATAAAATTCAAATAAGTAATAACGAAATAAGCAATAATTCCAAAGTTGACGATACTAGAGTAGCAAGATGTAGCTAGTAGAGTAGTTTCTCCAGCATTATTCGTGTCAGAAATAGAGATTGCTTCAACTCATTATTAAATCCGGTTTTATTTTCGTACCAAAAATGGATGCAAGATGGGGCTTTAAACGCAACCGCATATCAAAATGAAAATAAAACTGAAATATCTACTGCCATATTCTAAGCAATTGAGAAATATATGTACGATCTTATTGCAAAATGAAATCGAATGACAACATTAACGACAGTGCTGCTATACAAGTTCGTCTCAAAGAAACCTGCTTTGGCGGTCTCTCAATTTATACCTCTCGTCTTCATGCGGAAGTCTCTCCTTGACTCAGTTTGACACAAGATACAGTTGCATTTCAATTACCAGTCACACGCAAAAAATTGTGTTAGCGATGAAAAACTAAAGTTACCGGGTCATAAAATAAATTTGAAGTTTTTTTTACGTCACTAATTTCAAACTTGCTGCGACAACAAGGTTCTGGACAATGCGACTATTTTGCAACAAGGTTCTGCTGTTCCTGGTGCAATTGAAGTAAATCTTCGGCATCATGCATGGTAATAATTGAGCATCTTGTCAGTGACTGATTCTCTGGATGCTGATCAGGAGTTCTATGATTGTAATCTTTCTGCAGGTGTCTTACAAACACTGCTTCCTTTGAATTTTCCAGATTAGGACACAATCCATCATCCCCAGTGTGAGACCGCTCTTCCAATTGATGTCGAAAGACAACGTGCTTGTCTTTAACCATAGGCAGAAAACCATAAACATGGGACACAAAATCAGAAAGACGATCTGAGGTTATCTTGGCCATTTACTTGAGGAGAGAATCCTTCGCAGCCACTTTGGAGTTATCAATTCTACCTCCTGCCTGGGTATTCTTCCTAAAAATTCCCATTTTAATATCTCGAAAGAATTCTTCAATTATTGCGAGAAATGGTGAGTATGGAGGAAGGAACTCGACTCGGAATTGGTGCTGGTCCTCCATGAGTTTGTCAAGTTATTTTGAGCGATGCATCCGCGCATTATCGAAGAGTAGAGGGAAACGAGTGCCTCCAGCCATATCACGTCTAAAGAAATCGGTTTTTTTCTTTGCCTCTTCCATAACAGTTTCAATGAACGTACATAAGATGAATGATGTGACAGACCCTTCGCAAATTTCGTAGTAGAGAACCCCAAATTTAGGAGCCACCGCGGCACGCACGGTCAAAGTAGGACCATCAATCTTAGGATACCAATAAGACGGCACCCATCCTCTCATACTCCATGATTTGAGGTTATTCACGATTTTGGAAATTGAGGCTTCGTCAATGCTGAGATAGTTCCATCAAAATTTATCTCTATGATATAAAGAATCGATTCTTGAAAGAAAATCAACGCGGTCGTTCAAAGTATCCTCTGAGTTTCGCATAGCCGGGTACCTAGCGCTGAAGTCTGCCCTTCGGAAACCACAAATGTTGTGCAAATACCTTGACAAAGTTTAGGTAGTGCACCCTTTTAACAAATTGCCGTCAGCATCCGACGGCAAACTTCACTCCGTCACTTAAAGTGGCAAATCGTGCGAGAAACATGAATCTGGCAATGAACCTGATTTTGGTACCCTTTCTAACGGGGGGGCCTTCCCTTTCTATGGGACATTGCGGGAGGGTCCCCGCCGCCTTATATGATAGAAAGCGGTGTGAGGCGCTTGCGCCTCATTTAAGAAGAAACGCCTCAAATAAACGAAAAAGCGATGACCCGGTATTTTAGAACCCAGGTGGGTTTGAAGTTCGGATGGTGATGTTCAACGTGTATCTGTTGGAGAAGGAATTGCTAGTCGGATTAGTGATCCTCACTCTCCACCAATTGCTTGACTTTCGAAGCATCCTTCGATTTGGATCGCTCATTCGCCTACTAGTTCAGATCAAACTCCTCTATGGGAGCAAAGGCGTTAGTGGTGAAACCCATACAGAAGCTGCTATGATTATGCTTCAAATGGCACAATGGTACGGTGGTATGTGGGGCAAGATAGGACAGTTCATGTCCATGCGAGATGATGTACTACCTAAGGAATGGAGTGTAGTGATGACTTCATGCATGGATCGTTTACCGCCTAAACCATTTGCGACTGTAAAAAAGTCGATCGAAAGAGAATTAGGGAAGAATTTATTAGATGTGTTTGAATGGGTCGATGAAACACCGATCTCGTGTGCCACTATTGCTCAAGTTCACAAAGCAGGACTTCTGATAAATGGAAGAGTTCATGATGTTGCTCTGAAGATTCAGCATGACGATGTAGAACGAGCCATTGCATCTGACATTGCTTGGTTTGGGTTTGTTGTGCGGATTTTGAGGTTCTTCGTCCCTGTTTCTTCAATATATGCTCTTGATTTGTTCATGAGCGGTATCTTATCAGAGTTTGATTTCGAACGCGAGGCAATGAACATGGAGTCGGCCGCAGCAACTCTTAACGGGCAGCGAAAATTGCGGGAGAATTATGCAGTTCCTTTTTCGAGAAAAACAATCCTCGAAGATATTGATATTCTTGAAAACGGAACAGAAATTCTGATACAATTTGATCCGAATAAAAATGATAGCGAGTTTCTGCCAGGACATTTCATCGAAGCTACTTCAAATAAAGATGAATTCAAAGTGATGTTCTATGGAAGTTCGTTCGAAATGGTTCGTTCTTTATCCCAGATCATGCTTCGCGGAGACGATCTATACATTGATGTGTGTATCCCGCGTTCAATAAAGGAGCTATGCTCGAAGCGATTGTTGGTAATGACCTTTGCTCATGGAGTTGCACTGACACATCCCGAAGCGGCATTCAAAGCCGTTGGTAGTGAAGAAGAGTTGTTTGATCAAATTGCAATGATTCATCGAGCTTTTCTCTTCCAAGTGTTTTGTCAACACAAGTCTCACGGGGACCCGCATGCTGGAAACATACTGGTAAATGGACCCAATAAACCCCCAGTGCTTCTTGATTTTGGATTGTATTTTCATCTCGATTCTAGAATAGTAAATGCGTTTTGTAAGACGGTTTATGGGGCCACGCAATACATGCCCAAGTTATGTGCGGAAGGCCTTCGCGAGTTGGGTTTTAAGAAAGTCTCTAATTCAGAGTTGTCTGAACAAGAGCAGATGAAATATTTGTGCTCCGTGCTATTTGCAGAGAATGTGAGTGTTGAAAACGTCCAAGTCACCTCACGGGTTAATATGGTTGACAAGAGACGGGCAGTGGTTGCACTGGAGAGCCACGGGATTCTCGCGAGACAGCTTGTTTATATTTTAAGGATATGCGCAAGTGTTGCTACGTATACATCTCGCCATCACACGAAACCGGTGTACGGAATATTCCCTGCATATGCAAGATTCGCATTGGAAATGAATTGCCCCGGCTTGCTTGCACAATATGAATAATGATGTCTTAAGTTATTAATTAAACACGGTACATATCTACTTGCTATTTATAACAAAATTAGCGGGTCTCTTTTCAAAAAAAGACTCGATGCCTTCTTTGCACTGGGCTGTATCTCGCTGCATCGCCAGTCGCTCCGCAGTTGTCTGCATCAGTGATTCACTAATAGCTTTTCCAGCTATCATGTGGATCAGCTGTTTTGACGCTGCCATAGCAACCGGAGAATTATTACTAAATTGTTCTATACATGGTGAGGACACGGAAACTCTAAAGGATGAACTTACCTTTCAAACGATCTTGAGCCAAATCCAATGCATTTGCATCTGGCACCACCTCATGAATCAAACCAATATGTCTCGCTTGTTCGGCATTAAAACGTTCTCCAGTAACAAAATACCTCCGGGAATAACCCTCGCCAATTCTTCGCATTACGTAAGGACCTATGGTTGCGGGTATCAAACCCAATTTGACCTGACCTAGGATTAGCGGCACAAACACAACTGTTAATCAAACGTACCTCTGCTAGAGCAAATACTGCCTTCTCCACTCCGATGGCCACGTCGCAGCAACTTATGATTCCAACACCACCTCCAATAGCTGCTCCTTGCACAAGAGCAACAGTGGGACATGGAAGCTCACTGAGTTCATTGAGCATCGAACTAAGCCCCATGGCATCTTTGATGTTCTCTTCCTTAGAGTATGAGGAAGCGCGTTTCATCCACTCCAAGTCAGCACCAGCACAAAACGACTTGCCCTCGCCACGGAGGAATAGTCCGCGAGGTAGATCTGATCGAACAACATGCAGGGTCTCTCGTATCTCAGCTATCACCGCATCGGAGAGAGCGTTATGGACTGTCGGTCTAGCAATTGTTAACGTGAAGAAACCATCGACGCCGCGAATCAACTTGATGGCAGTTTGCTTCATGACGAAATACCTTACCGTTGGATTGTAGCTCGGACACAAAATTGAAATTACAAATATCTCTCTGGTGTTTTCAATCCCTAATAAAAAACCTTAGGCGTCCTAAAATGAAGAACATCATAAAAACATAGCCAAAAGCCACTGTAATGTACTTTTTAAATGATATCCCATGCCTTCCTCCAATTTCCGGGTGTATCAGATAAATGTAGACATTGAAATGATAACTCGCATGTCAGTAAACGAATAATTATAATGTAAAGCATTGAATCATTTCAAAGAAAATTAGCTCCATTTCATAATAATAATTTTTTGCTGAAATTCAGTAGTTCATTTCCCCTGATATTTTTTAAAATTGGAGACAGGGGGGCTAATTGGAACCATTTTGGATATGACTGAATATACTCCAACACGAAGAAGACATGGACGATGGACGAAGAAGGGAGATAAGTTGGTAGTGATAAAAGACTTTTCGTTTGAACCAGGAGTGTTGGTATTGTCTACTGGGTCTCGCGTGACGTGGAAGGTCCCAAACGGAGTTGAACCAGAAGAGCATGTGATCAAG
>Ga0105053_10009723_pt1 | contig 12188 bp, 16 predicted proteins | sample BON01_FD_78093 | JGI IMG/M metagenome (GOLD analysis project Ga0105053, IMG submission 78093) | Freshwater microbial communities from Lake Bonney liftoff mats and glacier meltwater in Antarctica - BON-01 | ecosystem: Environmental > Aquatic > Freshwater > Ice > Glacier meltwater | place: Lake...
TCGACTTTTAATTTGTTTATGATGATGATTGCTTTTATTATTACTCCTGGAGAAATAATGTAGTAATTGCGTTTGGAACTCTCTCGTCTTTTCTTACCTAGCTTCACATAGTGAGTGGCGTCGTTTGCGTTGTTTGTCCTTTTGCAGTGTATAGGGATTGTTTGAAGTTTTCCGGGAAGGCTTCTTGGACCTGCTGAAATCGTGAAATGTCAGTGTCTTTGTCCTCGTCCCCCCCGTTTAGGGCTTCCGTGATCGCTGTTGTCGCCTGATCTTTTGTCAGATTAAGGGCCGTCATCAACATATTTACCGTGGCCAGATCCTGGGTGAGGGAATTTCTTATGCGTAGCGGGTCGATCCATTTGTCTATGGAGGATTGAGTCTCTTGGGAATGGGTTTATGTCGGTCTGTGGGTGGGTGTTGCCGCTGAGCTAGCCAGCGGGGAAATGTCCCCCATCTCCGTGTCGGCGCCTCCGAAGAGGCCTCCTACCATCATCCACACTGTTGTGCCCTTTGTTACTTCCTGCGCTCCCAATGAGCTATAGTTAGTCAGAGTTTTCCCCCCGTATTGGATACGGAAGGCACGAGTGGGGATGGACAGAAGTTGGCTCAGTCCCTCCTTAAGCGTATCAAAGGATGTGGGTGTGGGCATCGTCTGGATGTAGGCCGGTTTCCTGCCTTTCTCACTCCAGATGTCGGGAACTCGCACGAACATTTGGTGGCCCGAGGGGGGGGTTTCCAAGTTGTTTAAAAAATTTGCCCATCTCCTCTGGGTCGGTTCCGAAGGATGGGATGGTGGCTGGGTTGGCTTCTGTAGTTGTTACAGTGTCCCATGTGGTGTCTTCTTTTCGATTTCCCGTGTGTCGTCGTTCCCCAGTTGCTTTCGTGTGGTTAGCTGAGCCGCTGCGGATTCACGTGATTTCGCCCCATCTGTGCGGGGAAGAGGAAGAAATACAATAATGGTGGTGTCTTCCTTTTTTATCCAGTCAAGTTTATCAGTGTCTGACAGGATCGTCTCTTCCACTACCGACACGTCCGTGTCTAACGTCTGTTCTGGTGCCTTTCTTTGGTTCCAGACGAGGTCATGTGGAAATTTCCCCAAGGTATAGTGTAGTGTGTCTGGTGCGGGGACCTCCGACTGGTTCGGATAACAATCCCGGAGTATGTTGTGAACTATTTTTCCTATCCTTTCTGTCCGACTTGTTTCAATCAGTACATCTAGGACATGTCCTTTGTACTGCTCGACACTATGTGCTCTGACGGATCCTACTTCTGATCGGATCGGAGCTTGGGTGAATCCCTTGTCTTTGCCGTCTTGAATGAGGATCGCCCGTTGCCATATAAGTGGGTCCTCCATCGACCTCTGGCCTGAGGCCAACACTTTTCGAAATCTCGGGGGGGAGATCAATTTGTCTCCGGTCCTTTCTGTCCCTAGGGCAGCAGGTGTGTTCCTAGTCCTTGCCAGTGCTTCGGTCAGGTGCCCTTGTTGCAGGTTGTCACTAAATGTCTGGTGCATCAGCCTATATGCGGGCGTGGTATCCATTTTGTCGAGCAAGAATCACCGCAGGGGGATTCCAGTTCCTTTGGAGGCCTATAAGTCCCTGGGGGTATGGGATCGTATAAATGATCAGTGTAAACGAGGTACTTCATACCAGCTCATTCAGTGGCTCCGGTCTCTGGGAAGTGCCTGTCCGTGCTAGATGACTAGCAGGGTCTTGGCATGGATAGGAATGTCCTGAGTGTCCCAATCGCGCCGTCACTGGTGTTTTTAGGCCTGTAGCTCGGCATATAAGATGGCTGATCTTCCTGCTTTTTTTTCCACCTTCCGTATCCCCGTGGTTGAAAAAGTGCGGTGCAAGGGTTGTTCCCTGTGGGGAGTGTTGTTGTAGCGCTACCATGGTATTATTACAGAATTCCGCCAGGCTGTCTAGAGGATGTTGCTGGAGCAGTATGTGTAGGAGGGTTTCCATTGTACAGTTGATGGGTGCCCAGCTTTTTACCGCCGTGCTGCTCCAATCATCCATTTTGCTGGGTTGAAGGGTTTGGCCGTGCATGGTAGTGACTTCGAACTTCATAAAGTTTGGGAAGTCCACTTGGCCTGCTCCAGTCAGCTCATGGATCCATCTCAGCATGTCTCCTGTCGCCTCCTTGTCACGTTTCCATCCTCTTGGACACATGATATCTAGGAGGGAAAGGCTCAAGTAGATGGCTTCATCGGTGGATGTGTCATCTCTACTTATCCGGGACACCGCTTGGGTGTGTCCCTCTAAAACGGCTGCCGTAACTAATGAGACGCTTCTGTCCGCGTCATAGAGTTGGGTACATATGAGATGAGCATATAGGTCTAGTATTTCCTCTTGTCCTAGTAGGAGCCAGGCCACCTCCTTCTGCTGAGTCGTTAGGTTGGATTCTATCGATATGAGATTGTGAAGGGTGTGGAGTCCCGTACTATGTCTGTCTCTTTGACCTTTCCTATCAAGGATGTCTCCGTCGGGTAGGAGTTTCAAGGCTATCATGGTTGAGAGGAGCCAGTTCCAATTTGTCTCAATATTCCATCCTGGCCTTGAGGACATTCGTGCCCCAGTGTGCAGAGTGTCGTCCTCTAGTCTCGGTGCAGTTATGTATTTGATGAATTCTATGACTAAGAATTGAGTGTCTTGGGACACTCGCCGGATCTGGTTTCCCTGGTCTGGTCTCACCATTTGCATTAACCGAGCATTGTCCGCTATGGTCAGGAGGTTGTGGGGCCTTGTGCTGAGAATATTGTTGCCGTAACTATACTCCTGGCTTAGCCAACTGAGGATCTGCATTGCCTGCGTGGCTCGTGAAAGATCAGAGGATTTGTCTTGTCGCAAGTGACGGGTGGATTCAACTCGGGCCATGAGTAGGGGGATTACGTTGGCCCTCTGCAAGGTGGGCCAGAGCCAGGTAAATCTGTGTATCCCTTCCTGAAGCCAATCTATGAGGAGATCGTGTATGTGTCCGGTCCAACCTCCACTCAGTATGTGTATAGCTCTACTGATCTCCAATCGCACTCGTGCATCCTCTGTGTGTGCTCGCAGGCTGAGTGTTAGTAGGAGGTCGGCTGTGTTTGTATTATTGTTTGGCCCCTCCTCTTGGTTATAAAAGAGTGTCTTCTCCAGTACCGCCGATAGCAAGCCCTCGGAGACTAGAGTAGTGATCCTGGTTCTCGCCACCGGTCCGTTGCGGCTCCATCGTTTGACCTCTAGGAGTTCTCTTTAGACACTCTCAATTCCCTGCATGCTTAGGATTTCGATGTCTTCGTCCAATGGGTTAGTGATTGCGTGGGTGAGAGCGGTGAGCAAGTCCCCGGAGGCAGTTAATGCGAGCATGAAGCCTTTCCAGTCATCATCTGCCGGTGGTCCCCGCACGGGGCCTGACCTGAGAAGACGGAGTAGTTTCAATCCGACTCTCTGCTGCCTGCATCTATCCGTGTTTGGTGCGCCAAGCCTGCACAGGGTGACCCCTCTTCCTCTCCCTCGAGATCCTCGCAGTGTCCCCTACTCCTGGCCAACGTACATCTCGGGTTTAGCCAGATCGCTATTGTATCCGCCCACCTCTGTGCCTGTGAGGGAGCATTCCTCTCTCGGCCCGGGACCGATACTTTCCATAAGCACCCAAAGTATTGGGCATGGAGTGAGTCCGGGAGTGTAGATTCGAGACTGTTGCGGAGGGTCAGTAGTTGAATTAAGAGGGTGCAGCCCACGCGACCCATCCTATTTCAATAGGGTTGCTGGTGGCCTGTCAAGTTGAGAATTGGGAGGAGCACATGGAGGTGGGAGATGAGGGATCGGTGGTGTTGTTGCAAATCCCATAGTTCATGGGCTGATAGATGATGTAGTTCGGTGTCGTTTTCAGTGGGATTGCCTATGTCGAGGAGTGCCTGGAGGATCTGGAAAATGTGATATCCCCGGCGATGGGCCTCCGTCCTTTCTTGAGCCAGCTCTATGTGCCCTTGCTTTAGCAGGCGGGGTAACATATCCATATGAGTTTCTTCCAAGATCTTTGGAGCCATGCCCCAGGGTCCCGTCCTGTTGGAGTGCCAGGGAGTCTGTGCAAGACCGTGTCTGAGCAGACTTGCCATGAGGTGTGATTGGAGTGCAATGCGTCCAAGTGGGAAGGGGTTCACTTCCATTGCAGCATTTGGTCACAAGGTCTTCAGGAGGTGATCGTTGGTGTGTGCCAGGATAGATTGTTTTAATGTCACTCCACCCACTAGCGCCCTGCTGAAGCTGAATACTTCCAAGATCGTGCACAGGGCTGTGGTGAACTCGATAGTTACTTTGCGCGGTTCCAGATGTGGATGCTTCTCATCCTTCTTAGCTATGGGCATGGCGCGGTCATATAGCGACTTCCACATCTCCCTCATCTCCATTCTCAGGTTACGTTGCCACTGGTTGTCGGGGTCTGTGTAAGTACTAACGTGGTGCCTTCAGCCCCTGCATACTTGTTTCCAACCTTGCAACAGTCGCATATTGTCTTCCGTGGTTTGTAAGGTTTCTATAATGTTGCTAAGGATTTCCATTGGTTGGTTATGAAAGAGGTTTCGGCCTTGGCGGATCGCCTTATTTTCAATTGAATACAAGTCGGCCGCCAAGGGTTCGGGTGACTGCTCCTGGTCCCCACTGAATGCTGCCCTGGGAAAATTCTGGTAGACCTTGCAGGGCTGCGCTTTCCTTCAACGTGTAAACCGGTGTGCTACTACCTGTTTCTTGGCCTCCGTCTTATTGTTTCCCATGTCTCATGTGGTAGCCGAGAGGCAGAGATATATAGATACAGGTCGGGCGTCAGGATTACTACATTTCCCGGTGGATCAAGTACAAGATTGACCACCTTCTTGATGGGTGTTTTACAAGTCCGGTGCAAAGGGGATGTGCTGTGGCCTAGGTCCGCCGCTTCCATCCAAACCGGGTTTTTTGGTTGGTGTGTCAAATGCCATTTTCCCGTCGAGTCTTGTCTTAATCGTCCGTATGCTCGAATACGGTGGTGTTTTGTGAGTGTGACTCCGAATCCCGTCGATAACGTATCCTCTTGTATGGATTTATTTAAGGCTGGGTTGTCGTCCTGTAAGATTTCAAAGGACATCACGCAGGTTACTCTAGCTAAATAGAAAACATTGTCCTGACCCCTAGATCCTAGTCTTTCGGCCAGTACTGTATCTCCGAATTTCATTTGACCTATGGGTCGAGAAAGTGCTTGGTCAGGGTCATGTGTCATGGTTCGGTGGATTTTGTAGGAGGAAGGCAGTGCCCGGTTCGAAGCAGGCCGCGCCTATCTTAGTTAGATGGCGTGTCTTAGCACCCAGCCCAGCTACGTGTTCCTGTGGTTCGACTCTACCTTGCTGGGTTGGAGGTAAGGTCAGGTCCTCACCCGTGTGTTGATGTATACCGTGTGTGGATCCGTGATGAATCCATTTTTTCGTCTTCAGGGAGGCAACGTATTTAGTAAACGAGAATAAAATTATTTTAACGCGATCAAATTTTGGGGCGTGGTCTGGTTTGGTTTCCGTCTTGTCGTTGTCTGTAAACTTGGGGTATGGAAGCGTGTGGGGTTTTAGGATCGCATATCCAATCTTCAAGTTGCTCAGGCTAGGATTCGGCCCGTAGGTAAGGCTTGGTTCGCCGGGCGGCGAGGGGAATTTTAGGTCTGCCTCTCTAGTCTTACTCGGGCTAGGGTGCCGCCCGTAGCGAAAGCTTGGTTCTCCGAGATTTCCAAAAGGTCCTCCATGGAATCGGCCACCCCCTCTGCCCCTGCCCCCCCTAACTTGGCACTTCGATCTCCGGATCTTCAGATCTCGGGCCGGCTGCTGCCCTGCATAGCTGGGTTTGGGGTTTCCTTTCGAATAGAAAAGGCTGCTGTCCCTTGGTGGTGTCTCTTCCCGTTCATCAGCGGGTTCATGAGTCAGCTCGTCCTGATCTGCTCTCTCCTCTTCTAGTTTCTCCCCTGGTTCTGGGCTGTGGGTAGGGTGGTAGGTCTTGTCCAGGCGTTTGGGCCTTTGGGTTTGTCCCGAGGAGCTAGCTGGGGAAACAGGGGTGGCATGGAGTTGGTAGTGTCCTGGCGCTACCCCCAAAAGGTCCGTAGAATCATGACAGACTAATGAATATGGATTGCGAACCCATTTCACCTCTTCCCATAGTACTTTCTCGCCCTTTGGAGTACAGAGTTGTATTTCCACATCATGGTCTTGGAATGGCTTTTGGCTGGTGTGTTCGATTTTCTTCAAGCTATCCTTTTTGATCACAGATAGGTTGTCTGTTGGCTCTGGCGTTGTTGGGGAACCCACATTCACATCATATGCAGTACAGGGCTGCTGTTCTTCAGGCCGCTGACAGAACTTGCAGCCCGAACAGGATGCATCTCGAAGACATGCAAGGCGCGCGTTGAGTTCGCACATATCCCCCCCCTCATCATCCTCAACATGTGCGTCCAGTTTGCTGCCAACACACACTGGGGTGCTGAGCTGCGTGTCGAGCAGTGTGGTCGTCTCTGACACCGGGTGTGTGGCCTGTGACTTGGTCTCCAAAGATTGTGTGCCTTGACTCTCCCCCATTAATTTGGCGTCCTGCAGTATTCCCGCAACTTGGTCTTGAGATGGCTCTTGGTTGGTGTGAACAATCGGGCTGTCCTTTTGGATTCCAGACATGTTTTCTGTTGATTCTGGCGTTGTCGGGCCTAGACTCTCCCCCATTAGTTTGGCGTCCTGCAGCAAAGGCGTCAATGCTGCCGCTATTTGGTCCACGTCGGAGGGGCACGAGGTTGCATGAGAAGAGTTGGCAGACTTAGAAAGATTTACCCACTGCTGGGTCTCGGTTCTGTCTGTGGAAAGCCCAAATGTGGGCCCAGGAGTGGTCTTCTGCTGTTTGTCCTCCTGGGTGAGAGGCCCGGCCTCTTCCCGGTCTCTGTTGTTCCTGAAGCATAACTCTCCATTAAGTTCGGTTGTCGCCTCGTTGGGTCCAAAGTGTTTTCGTCCTGTATCCATTCCTCTGATCTGTTCCAGTTTGGCTAGATGGTTATGTGGGTATGTGAGCGAGCCTTTGTGCTGGGAAGCCAATGGTGGCTCAAGGCAGCATCCCATCATTGCCGCCACTAAATGTGTAGGTGAGTGTTGTAGTTGTGCCGTGGTGTTGACCAAAATGTTGCCGTCCTGATTTTGGCTGAAGCTGTATACCCTGTTGCATGCTTGGTTGATACATAGTTTTACCAGGCCCCTATTAGAGGCTTGACAGGCCGTCATCCACCCGTTGTCTGTGTGTATGTGGTGATGTGCTGTGATGTAAGCCTCCCCCACCTGTTACAGATCAATCTTTGCTTCAGGGCAGTCAAATATGCAGACTGTGCGGATTGTCGTCATCATGGCCATGGACAAGTCATCGCTTTTTCCTGAGGAGAGTGACTGGACTACTGTGTCGCCCTTCACAGCGGTTCAAATGGGGATCCATTTCGCCCTACTGCGTTTAATTACTAAAATGAGTGTGTTTCCCGTGAAGCAGGCCGTGCCACTTTTACCCTGTCCGTTAGCCCTAGCTTGTCTCCTTCTGCGTTTTTCTATTGAGGCGGCTTCGGTTTTTGACAGAGGTGGTTCTTGCTGACTGGTCTCTTGCTTGGTGCCCTCCGCTTCTACTGTTTCCTCGCTGTTAGCGGCCGGGTGTCTCCCGGTTCCCTTGGCTACTGTTATGGAGGTTCCGTTGCAGTTGCTCTGGTCAGTGAAAATTTTAGTTGGATGTGTGTGGTATCTTTCCGAGATTTCCTGCTCACTTCGTGTGGTTCTCTCGGAGGTCGCTGCGAGTGTGAATTTGATGAAGCCTGTAATTTCTGGTCCTATGTCACAAATTTCTCTATCAGGTTCGTGAGTCTGAGTATTCTGACCTAGCTCCATTTTCGGGGGGTAGTCATCTCTGTTCTCAGTGTTAAACCCGGGGAGTTGGCCTCGACTTCCTTCATTCGCAGAGGCAGGTGGGGTGTGGGATATGAAGGTTTTACAGAGAGTTGTGGCCTTCTTCGCTCCTTTGCGGGCGTTCTGTTCTCCTGTTTCTGTCTTAGGGAGTTGTTGTTGACAGTCCTCAAGTGCGTTGGGCGGGGAAACCGCCCTCCTGGGCGCTTGGTCTAGGGGGTCGGATTTGCCCAACCCCTGTCAGTGAGAGAGCTCCACTCCCCCCTCGCTTGGAGGCTCCTGGGAGGGTCTGTGGTTGCCCGCTGCTTCTTCCTTGGGAGGGGTGTTGGTTTCCTTGGTTGGCCCCTTGACCCCAGTCTTGAGTGACTTGTGGATTTTTCCCAGCCTGACAGCCTGGGTTGGAGCCACCAAAACTAATCCCGGCTGTGTGGTGGTGATATGGCACTTCTTCCCTTTGTCCCTTACTGCATAGCGACCCTGTTTTCTTGGCCCCGGGCTATGTTGGTTAGCTTCATTCCCTGCTGCTCTTGGGGAGGTGTTTTGGCCCTGTAGGGGTTCGTTTTGTCTTCCTTTGAGGTATCACCAGGGCGTGGGGGCTGGGAGTGGATTTACATTGGCTTCTGCTTGGTGTGTAGGGGTGATGACTTCCAGCACCAGGTTGAGCGCCGTGGAAACATTAGTGCTTTCAATCAAGTTGCACTCCAGCCGGTTTGGCCTGTCACATTCTGCGGAGTCCAGCTCATTAGCCGTAGCCTCCTCCTCCAGCATGTTATCCATCCGCAGCTGACAGGCCGCTGTCTTGGATTTGTATGTCTGCTGGTTGGGTTCCTGTGGAGTGGTCGGCTCCTGCTCGGGGGTTTCCCTCCGATTTTCCGTAGTCAGCCCCTCCGAGATTGGAGGTGGGCCGTGTCCTATCATTATTTCGGATTCTTGACAGCTCTTGAGGCAGTGTTGTACTATCATGTTTCAATATGATTCCTGATTCGCTTTTAGCGAGGTGTTTAGCCTGTTGGCATCTGCAACTGTGTGGACTAAACTGGGTCTTCTAGTATCGTTTGGGGAGTATCCTCTCCCCCGCCCTCGTCCTCCCCTCCCAGGGGGCGTGGTGTTGCCGCCTCCGGCCCCGTTCGTGAGGCCCCCTCCCATTTGTCTGTCACTGCCTTCCGTAGGGCTGTGTCCCCTGCCCCTACTGTTGGAACCGCCATAAAAGGAGCCTTTGAGTCCACCTCTCATTCTGCCCCTGCATCAGAGAAGGATCTTCAGGTGCGGTTCTCGGGGAAGCCCATTTTCTGCCCCTGTGAGGTCTGCCTGGATAATGCGGCTTCCCCATAGTATGTAGAGGTCAGTAGAAGGTGGAAGTCAGAGCTGTATGGAGTGGCGCTCAAGATTCTCAGGTACTGATTCCTTTGGGTGGAAGAGCAGGGCATGTGTTCTCCCCCTGGGATCTTGAACTAGGGCTTGTGAGGGGCTTTCTTTTGGAGAGAGGGTTCCCGTCTGGGGGCGTCCTTTCCATGGATCCGAGAGAATTTGAGGGATTGTCTAATTGTTAGAAGCCCTGTTCAGAGAAGAAACCTGGTAATATTGGACCCCCCGGCTCCACTGTTTGGCGAGTTCAGCCCTCTTTAAGGTAGGTGTGGAAATATGCGGCCATGTTCGTGGTGGGATGGGGTCAAGTTGTCCTGGTTCCATATGTATCCTCTCGGTTGTGGAGAGGGCCATCATAGTATCGCCCCTAGTGTTGCCGATTTTTTCTTGTGGCTCATTTTGGGGTTCCTGGGGATTGTTCGTGGGCAGAAATTTGTTAGCGGGTAGGGTCGTTGGTCCATCTCTCGGATCCTCTGCTGACATGGGATTTTCTGCTCGAATAATTGGTGGAGCATCTTGACCGCTGTGGAAGCGTAAGTAGAGGGTGGGCTCATGTGGCAAATTGCATTCTTGGAACCGGCTTTTTGGGTCCAGAGGCAGGTCTTCGTAGAATACAACGCATTCTGTCAGGGCTGGGATGGTGGTAGTTTCTAAGAGTGTCGTGAGAAAATGTTGCATTGTGTCTTCTGCCTGGTATGTTACGAAGTGTTGCACATCGTGTGGGTCGTATACCATAGCATATCTGACCAGCATTGTCAAGCTGTCCCCTTGTCCTATTCCCTGGTGACTTAAAGGTACCTCAAGGAGCAGCGTTCCTATCAGGTGGTTTGGGGGAGTCAATATCACCTTGAGAAGGTCGCCTGGTGTGGCCCACTGGCTGTTTCCTATGTCTTCCAGCAGGATGGCTGGTGTAAGCCAGTCCGAGAAACAGCATGGAATGGTGACGCTTCTTCATATCACGAGAAGCTTCGGTACAAACACCTTCCTGGGCTGTTTTTGCTTAGGGATGACCACCGTGCGTCTTTCCGTGGGCAAGGCCTCCTGCGTTTCTTTTTCCATTGCGACTGCGGCCCAGGTCTTGGCCAATACAGTGACTCCGGTTGTTTCTACTCCTGGGTGTGGGCTACTGCTGTCTGTTGCTGTCTTAGCCTCCCTTAAGGGAGATGGATTTATGGCTGTAGTGTCTTCCATGATGTCTGAGGTAAGATTCCATGGGGTCTTAGGTCCCTAGTTCATGGCCGTCATTGAGGACAACTCCGGTGTAGTTTCCTCTCTTACCGTGGCCATGTCAAGAGGGTTCATGTTTGCTGTGAAAAGGCTGTGGCTTTCAATTCATTGCAGGATCATATCTTCACGCGGCTCGGGCTGAAGAAGGGTGACGTTTCAGGCAGTTGTGTAGAAGCCGGGGTCGCCCTGCTCAATAATTGTCACCCGGATTGGTCGTTCAGATATGTCAAAGAAAAAGGCCGTCTCTCCATTCGTCAATTCAATTGCCTTCGGAATTATTCGAATTGAGGTGTCCTGTATATTGAGGCAGCCTCTGTCCAGGATAGCCATTATGAGCTGTGGGGGTTTCCCTTTTTAATCAGCCAGTACCGTGTATGTCCATTCTGTAGGCCAGTGGGTTTGCTCAATGGCCACTACCGTTGCTACATTGGGTTTGGTATAGCCCATCCAGGGCAGTGTGATGAGTGTGCCTAGGGCCGGTCTCCTGGTGGGGTAATGAGGTGCGTCAACGGACCGAATCTGGAGAGATAAATATTTCGAGTTTTTGATCTGCATCAGATTATGTTGTGGTGACACTATCACATCAATGTTTGGGATCTCTAGGTGGCCGTGGAAGATAATAAAGCCTTCAGGCTGGGGTTCAAACAGAAAAATCTCAGCGATCTCGCCAAAGGGGCCAAATGTGTCATTAAGAGTCTCAGGAGTGAGAATGTAAGCTCGGCCGGAAGTATGAACTGCAGCCAGTTCAATGTCAACTTCATGTCCAGGAAGGGGGCAAGGTTTGGCGGGGGTTCTTCGAGCTCAGGTTTTGCTGTGCGTGTCAACAGTCTGGCATTTTCAAAAGAGTGTTTTTGAGCGTGAACAGAAATCCCAGGCGCTGCGACTCGAATTGTGCAATCTCGCTGAAGATGTCATCGAACCCTGTTGTGCAGGTCTCCAGTCCAAGCCACTCCTGCGGCCAATTTGGCAGCATGCTGCTTTGCAGAATTCTGTGTAGTTGTTGCAGAATTTTACTGTCTCCTGTAGGGATGGCCTCTGCGTCAGGTTCTCCAGCATTTCTGTCAGACGGTGACATATGAGGTTGTGGGATTTAATCCCACACCACTACACGTGGTGTGGGCCCACACCACTACACGAACTGACATAAAGTTGCGGTGTTTGTGTGTGCGTGTGGGCAGTGGAGGCCGTGTTCCGGCGACTCCTGTTTCAATTCAAGTACATGCCAACGCGCGAAGTCATGAAACAACGCCTGGAAGCCGACAACCACGAAGAAAGCTTCACAGTCATGCAGGGAACAATGATCTGGTTCCTGATCAACACGGTGGTTTTGCCAAATTTCAGTAGTGTTCTAATAGTCAATAAGTGGTCAGTGATGTTTTCAAGATGTACAACGACATTCCATTCTGATGGACTGGTAAACAGAATGTGTGAATGTGATTTATGGATTGGTTTTTAGGAACGCAAGGCATTTCATATCTTCGCGAGGCGGATTTTCCTTCTGACCATTCTGGCAGACTCAGCAGCGCTCAAGAAGTACTGGCCCGTCGATGCTAGTGAGATGCTGACAATGTTACTCATAGCTGAAAACCTAGTTAAAGGCTGGGAAGTCATCAAAGACGAGTTCCAAAAAACCAAGACCCTCGCAGACAAGCGCCTGCTCATTGCAATGATGTATCAACCATGGGAA
>Ga0105053_10009730_pt1 | contig 12184 bp, 9 predicted proteins | sample BON01_FD_78093 | JGI IMG/M metagenome (GOLD analysis project Ga0105053, IMG submission 78093) | Freshwater microbial communities from Lake Bonney liftoff mats and glacier meltwater in Antarctica - BON-01 | ecosystem: Environmental > Aquatic > Freshwater > Ice > Glacier meltwater | place: Lake...
AGAACTTACCAATATCAGCCATATGGCTCTTGGGCTCACATCGATGGATCAATGCAGACAAGTATCGACTACAGCTGGCCTAACCAAGGACCTTAAGTGCGGAATATGTGTTGACAAAATATGTAAATCTACAACTCTCGGCAGCGATGGCGTGGGAGAATGGCTCCGTAGTGTGGCAACATCTACAGATCAAACAACAATCTACTCCAACGAGACTGCGTTGATGATCGAAATTTACCCCATCACGGTGGAGATGGTTTATGTCCTGCTCAATCTGTTGATTGGCGTGCGCACGTGCAGAGGATGCATGTATAAAGTGATTTTAGGCATGAATACCAATTTATATGCTGTGGTCTGTGCCATGCGCGAGAAGATCCACTCCGATCCAAAACAAATGATCTTGAACATGCAGAATTGCATCTGTAAATCTCAACTGAAGACCGGAATTTTGTGCGGTGCTATGACCCGACGTGCCACCGAGGTGGTATTTCAACTAGTGCTCTGTGACGCAAAGACGCGTGAATTGGGTCTTACTGCTCGGAATGCTCAGAATACCAAGCCACGCATGGAAAAGCACAGGCCAATCTTCATGGCAAAAGACGCCGATTCTGCGCTTCTTCTTAATAAAGAATATGATCAGAAAGGTGTCGACACAAAGGCCGATAAGAAGCGTAAACGCCAAGAGACCGCAGCACAACAAGAATCTGACAAAACAAAAGAGGTCGGAGCGCAGCCGGTGGGAAAAGGCGGAGGTGCGCAGCAACAAATTGATCCAACAAATGTGGTGGCAATGGGCGGAGTTGCACAGGCAACTAACTCGCTTGGAATGGACGGAAGTGTAAAGGCCAATCACTCGCTTGCAGAATGCGAGAGCACACTAGCACTAGGTGCTGGACTTTCAACGGACCAACAAGCAGAGTTTGATAATATTCTCAGAGACTTCATGTCTGAGCCTCGTACCAAGTGATCAAGAGAGATTTAATTCTCTTGTTGCCACCTACCTTGTTGATTTTCAGCATTTGACTTGAAGAGATATTCAATCTTCATTCTTACAGTGGCTTGTCGTCGGAGGGTGCCCGTGGGTTCTCGTTGCATCCTTCTGATCGATAGTTGTGTGTGTATATAACGGAGGGTGCCCGTGGGTTCTCGTTGCATCCTTCTGATCGATAGTTGTGTGTGTATATAAATTCTGGTGCTCGTTGCATCTTTGTCTATCAGTGTATATTAACATTTGTAACATTAAACGAAAACAAAAAAACACTTGTCTCCTCTTCAAGTGTCGAGCAACTTTGTTTATTGATCGCAAGTAACTATTACGTGTGCGGCGCCGCACACGCTACACCTCCTTCAGGCGCGCTACACCTCCTTCAGGCGCAGGTTGTTCTCGTTGGCGTGCCCCTCCAAGCGGTCCTCGAGCAACACCAGCTTGGACTTGAGGACCGACATCTTCTTGACGAGGTCTTTCATGCGTGAATCGAGCACGCCTGCTTCGAGGCGTCTGTAGGGTCTCGCTGGAGCCCTCGGCTTGCTGGGCGCCTCGCGGCGCTTCTTCTTGGGGGGTTCCTGCGCGGCGGTGTCCGTGGTGGTGGTGGTGGCAGACATCGTTGAGCCGAATAGAGGACCGCCTAGCACACAAGCAGCCAGCGTGCAGAACAAAAAAACAGCTGCCAGTCGAAGAAGCAACCCCGGGCCATTCTGATCCGACGGCGACGACATTCGTTGCGGACCAGTCTCGTTTATATACACTGCCGGCATTCTTACGATTATATACTGCCGGCATTCTTAATTGTGTTGGGAGCGCTGAGCTAGGCGCTGGCGAAGTGTAGTGCGCGTATGTACATGATCTGGTTGAGGTTGAAAATGGTCAGATACGCCACGATGAAGTAGAGCCGCATGGTGTCGCTGTGGATCTTCTCGAAGGTGAACGGCATGAGCTCGAACATCATGTCAAAGCCGACGTTTGAAAATATGAATGCCAGCACAAAGAGAATCAACTGTCCGTCGAGCAGGTTGTTGATGACGTATATTTGGGAGGTGTCGTGTGCGATGGTAAAGAAGGAGATGCTGAGCGCCACGACCAGGACGAATATGTAGAGACGGGTCCATCCGAAGAACTGCAGGACCGAGCGAGCACTGTGCCGCATGACCGGACTGTCCTGGCTGTTTTTCATGAATTCCTTGACGTTGGTGTTGGGCTTGCTATCCGGGGTGTCTTCGAGCAGGGCCAGCGACGCTACCAGCGAGGCGTCGAGCCGGTAGCATATGCTTTCGTACATGAGCTTGACCAGATTCGAGACGTGCTGCAGCACGCCGGCGCAGACGAGGATGAAGACGCCGCCCACCACGCTCGTCACGTTTGTCACGTCGGCCTGCAGGAGCACAGCCATTCCCAGCAGCGCAAAGCCAATGATCTGGGGCACGTCTGCTCCCACCCGGTCCACCATACTCGCCACCTTGTCGGAGTGGGCACTCGTGCCCTGATTGTCGGTGTGGAAGGAGTTTGCGCTCGAGTACTCGTACACGATTTCGACTGCGAGCATCATCGTAAGGGAGATGATGATCAACAGAGTGCTCGACGTCCACACCGCCTGCGACCGACCGGCTATGCTGTAGCCTGGCTCCGAGGCGTTGTCGTTGCCAAACTGGTTGAGGTCGTGCGAGGCCAGATAGAAGTAGCCCACGAATATGGCGATGGCAAAAGTCACCTTCGTGTAGCGGCGCACCACGTTGGGCGTCTTGTTCCTATGCCTGTAGGCCGAGCTGGTGTCTTCGGTCGAACTGACCGCGTCGAAGCCGTCTTCTCTGTCGATGTATATGTCCCACGCGTGCAGCAACCCGAGGAGTATGCACATCTGGGCTGCGAGCACCAGCACCGGGATGCCAACGGTGCCCTCGTACTGGATGGTGTGCATGGGCACCGCCGATGTCTGGCAGAACTCCACATTCGCTGCGTGGAATTCGTTGTCTGTCAGCGCGTCCTCGCTCTCAAACGTCTTCAACTTTACGTCGTAGTAGTTTGCCGTGTAGTGCATCTGCGGGACTGCCGCATATATCATAGCAGTCCATACAAAATACGGCAAGAGCATCGCATCGTGAAGCTGCAGTTCCGCTGCTCCCTGGTACACGCCATCCGAGTCCAATGTCCATCCGTGTGCCACTGCATGGGCCGCCAACTGTGTACCCGATTCCAATGCCAGATCGTCATAGTCCCAGGCAGTGTCGACCACACGGTCGATGCACGCGCACACGCCCTTGTTTCCAGCGCCTCCAGCGGCGCCCGTGGCCATGTATTGCCACTGGTTCAGCATGATGGTGGCGTTTATCTTGGCAGCTCTCTGGTCGATGCCCCACTGCCTTTCGACGGCCCAGTACCACGAGCGCGGATCCGTCTTATCGTAGTCGCTGAAGTTGGCCGCCCCGTAGCACCCCAGCACATATTTGGACACCATGAGCGGGGTCAGAAAGTGGAAGTTGAAGTCCCCGCTCTCGCCGACGGGCACGTACTTGGCGTCGAAGAGTGCCCTGTGGAACTCGTCGTCCTGCGAGCTGCTGGCCCGCGACTGGGCCGAATTGAGATACTGGTCGTTCTGAAGCACGGGTTTGATGCTGTAGAGCGAAGATTTATGTGGAAGTGCGAACGAGTTGTTTGTCAGTACGTAGTTCCATCCTGCCAAGAATGCTACCCCCGCGAGCAGTACGAGTTCTGTGTAGCGAGATTTCTGTGGCATTTATTAAACACACGCTATCTCTTTAATATTCAAGACGCGCTGTTAACACCCCTCAAACGCAACCAGGTTGCCTCGCTTCTCGAAACCATGCTTCCCGGAAAGTGGGTCTGGGAACGCATGCGTGTCGGTCCAGTACGCCAGCGTCCACAGCGAGTTCCGCACATGCGCCTGCATGCGCCCGCCGTCCCAGAACGAGCTCTTGGTGCGCTCGGCGATGCCGAGACTCCTCTTCACGGAGGCGCTGAGCTGGTCGTAGACGCGCACGATGGCGCCGAGTTCGGGCGAGTCGAGGCCCAGGTTGGCGGTGTTGATGTGCTTGCCGAAGAGGCTGCTGTACATGTGTGCCACGAAGGCGAGCAGGCAGCTGAACTCGGTGATGTCGTGCTTGCTGGCCCAGCGGCGCTGCTGCCATATCTTCGCCGGGCCGGCGCCGGGGAGCGTCATGCTGAAGTCGCAGCCGGTGAGGGCCACCATGGTGGCGAAGGTGCGCGCCGGCAGCGGCGCCTGCGGGAACTCGCTGCGCACGAAGACAAGCAGCTGCTGCAGGTCGACGAACTCGAACTCGCGCCGCTGCGAGCCGTCGGCCTTGCGCTTGCCCGGGCCGGCGGTGCGGCAGAGCATGCGGTGGATGTAGACGGGGTGCGCGACGGCCTGCTTCTCGATCTGCACGAGCGCCAGCGGCACGAAGTCGCCGTCGGTGGAGATGAGCAGCGTTGGCCCGAGCGCGAGCCACGCGAAGGCCTTGATGTCGCACTCGCCGCGCTTGAGCGCCTCGCCGCTGCCGAAGAGCGCCGGCAGCACGATCGGCTTGCCGATGATCTCCGGGGGGCCCGTCCAGTCAATCACGACGGTGCGCAGGTACTCGCTCGCGTAGTGCCGCCGCATGTTGCGCGCCACGAAGGCGATGACCTTGGCCTTGAAGGCGCGGATGCGGATGTAGTCCGACCAGTTCTCCGGCATGCTAGCCGGGAGCTCGTCCTGCTCGTTGAAGGACAGGGATGGCATCGTGCGCATCCGCTTCTGCTGCGTCATGTTCTTGGCGGCGGGCACAAAGGTGTAGTCGTCGAAGCCCATCACGATGACCTCGGCGCCGGTGGCGAACGCCTGGTCTATCGTTGCGACAATCTGCGTATTGAAAAACTGCGCCCACGTCTTGATGTGCGACCCGCACATGAGCTTGATCTGGCCGTCGACGAAGGCCACGTACGGCTGCGACGGGCACCTGCTGCTGAACGCGCCAGCGTTGGCGCGCTTCAGGATTTTGACCCAGTCGCTGTGGATGGTCATCTGGGGGCGGTGCGGGCCAGTCGCACGCAAGCAGGGGTGCTGTGTGTATATTTCGCCTTTTTTTTTGCGAGGGTGCCAGAGGGTGGTAGAAGCGAGCAACAGGCGCTTTTATTCATATTTTTCAATAGACGACAGACACTCGCGCACAATCTCTGTCAGCCGTGCCTCCCCCAGGAAGAGAGAGCTGATGTTCTGCCGGTATATGAACACCGCAACAATGCCTGTCACGTCAGACACCGTGCCGGCTGCCACGCGCGCGCACAGCGCGAGCTCGTCGTCGTCGAAGACGGTCCGGAAGAAGTTGGTGACTGCGTCGGTCTGTGAGCACAGCATGATACACAGCCTGTGCACAACGCGCGTGTCGAGCTTCCTCTTATGCGAGCTGGGCATGTTCTGGAAGAAGCACTTGAGGGCCTGCATCGGGAACTGGAAGTCGCTGAGCGCAGACCGCTTCGAGACCCAGTGGTAGCAGCATGCGCAGCTCAGAAAGGTCTCGGGCGTGTCTGCAAGCGCGCATGCCAACGAGCTGGCGCACAGGTTACGGTACACGCAGTACAGGACGTCCTGGGCGAGGAGGTCCTGCTGCTGTCCAAGCATGTCCACGACGTCGTCGATCGCCACAGTCTTGCCGATACCGTACGAGAGGACCCCGCAGAACACACACGCTCGACACCGCATGTCCATCGAGCAGTCCACGATGCGGTGCCACGTGGTGCTCATGGCGCGAACTCCTCGCACAGACAGCGTGCGCTCTCCTCGTCTAGCTGGTCCGGAGAGAGCAGCTGCTGTTCGCGCATGCCCGTGCCCGCGTCGAAATGGCCCGGCGAGTACAGTTTGCGTCGCTTCGGATGCGGAGAGCCGTCCGGATCGACCTCGGCGTACGCCAGCGGAGTCCATGGCCCGCCACACACCGGCGGCGTGCACGGGGTGCCTGGAACCCACGGGACGTGCTCGCCCTCCTTGCCGACAGCCTCCTCCTCGGCAGGCTCTCCCTCCTCGGCAGGCTCTGCCTCCTCGGCCTCGCCCTCGCCCTCGCCCTCGCTGATAACGTCGCCCCCAGAGTCGTCCTCGCTCTCGCACCCAGACTCGACGTCTGACTTGGAGACGAAGGAGGACTCGTAGCTGCCCTCGTCCTCGCTGCTGTCCGGCTCTTGAGAGCTGCTCTCGTACTCGTCGGACATGCCGTCTGCCTGCTCCCGTGCGAGATGGTCTTCGATTGACGAGGCCAGTGCCTGGAACCGCGTCGACGACTCCGCACAGGCCTCCCACTCGTACACCCCGCGGATACGCTCAGCGGCGGCGGTAGCACAGGCTCTCTTCGGACGCGACATGTACTGGCCGGGCACAAGCACAGCATGTATACAGGAAGACTGCGCCCAAAAAATAACAGAGCGTGTGTTTTTTTACCACATGGCCTGGTGGTTCTGGGCAGTCGGCGGCGCTGCGTGATGCTGGCCTTCGACATCGAGACGTTTGGACTCGACCCTGGCAAGTGCAAGATCTCGGTCATCTGCACGGAGTGCATCTTCACAGGCACGCAGAAGACCTTCGAGTTTGCGCGCTACGATGCAGAGCACGGCGGCCTGAGTCCCCCGATGCTCGCGGAGCTCACGGAGACGCTCGACGCGGCTGTCAGTCTCAGCGCCTTCAACGGCGTGCGCTTCGACCTGCCCTTCATGCAGAAGGCGCTGGGCCTCCCCGAGCCCACCGTGCGGGCGTGGGTGCTCAAGACCACCGACATCCTCGAGTGCAGCCGGCTGCTGCACCAGCACACGTTCAAGTTGGATCTGCTGTGCGAGGAAAACGACATGCCGATGAAGAGCGGCAGCGGCCTCTTCGCGATCCAGCTCGCCCGGGAGGCGCGATGGGCCGAGCTCAACTCGTACTGCGCCGACGATGTCAGCATCCTCTGCAACCTGCATCGGCGCCGACACCTCATCAACCCGCGCACGAAGAAGTGCATGGACCTGGCCGCATGGTCTCATCCCCTGCTGTATGATACGCTCGAGGCGCTCGATAACGAGAGCAGCGGCATGCAGACTCTCGTCACCGACGTGGCTGAGGGCGGGGCATAGCGAGCGAGACGACTGAACAGGAACGCGGCGGCCAGTGAGAGCAGAGAGAGGTTGACGGCGGCAGTCACCAGGCCCGGCAGCGAGATGCCCGACACATACATTGCCACAGCCCGCGGTGGTTTATATAGTGATTCGTTGCAGTGTGTATGAATGTTTATTACGGATTAACCTCAGCAAGAGGAGCAAGAAACGTTGCAGTAATGAAAAAAAAACAAGCATGCTGGTCACGGTCGCCGACGTGTGGGGTGTAATATGCTGCTGCCGGTGGTATGGCAGAACAACAAACGGCGCAACGTGGCCGCCGTCAGCAGTGTGGACGCGAAGCGGCAGCGTATCCAGTTTGACGATAGCCGTGACGAGCGCGTGGCCGACGAGATCCAGTGCATCATCTCGCAGAGCCGGAATGGGCGGCCGCCCAGCGCGGTGCCGCCGTGCGACCTGAGAATCGACACGGAAAGCATCCTCAACGACATACCGTTTGAGCGCCTGCTCGGGAGCATAGAGGCACACAACAACATCCCCGACGTCCCCATCGTCACGCGTGTGTATGAGGAGCGCTACATGCGCGAGAGCACGAGCAGTGCCGAGAAAGACTGCGTGATGGGGTCCAACTGCGAGTGCATGCACATCGACAGCAGCACGCCGTTCGTGTGCACGCAGTTCGTCATTCCGAACGTGAACAACGCGTACCAGGGCATGTGTGTGCTGTGTCTGCGCAAGACAACCCAGCTGCTCTACTACAAGACCATATACAACGGACACACCATCAACGCCGTGATCCAGAAGCACGGCAACATCTGCAACCAGGTCGACGAGTATCACCCGTCTGTCATGCTCATCTGCCCCCCCAATGGCCCGGTGCACACGATGCCCGTCCCGATCGTGTCGCACCAGCGCAACCGATACAAGGTCGAGATCATCAGTGGTATCAAGCACGTGCGACAGTACCGGGTGAGCATGTCGGATTTTTGCTAGGCCCCGTCATCACTGGCGCAGAATCCAGGCACCGAGTCATACCGACCATATTCACGGGTATGAAATTCGAGCAGATTCTGATAACGGGGCCTACAGACGACCACAGGAACATTGAAGAGTGCGCCGTGTTCTCAACGGTTGACGCGCTGAACAAGCAGGCCAACAACGGAGCTCAGGTGCAGGGGCAGATAGACCGCTACATGCTGTACATGTTCATGTTCGCGATTCGCAGCCCGCTGCTGGAGGCGGGGACGCCAGAAATGTTCATCACCGACCCGCAGCACGTCTTCTCCACCTTGCATCTCCCCGACATTGGCAGGTTCATCAGCAAGCTCGTCACGAACCAGCAGAACACGTCAAGCGACCTCATGAGTCGCCTGATACACTACTCCATGCCGTACATCAAGCACAACAGGATGAACTTCCCGTCCTTCTCTCCCGAGCACGCCTCCGTCCTGCCAGACATCGTCAACATCATCCTCGCCAACTGCCTCGGCCTCTATCCCCACTGCAACAAGAAGCCCGTGCTGGCGTTGCGGGTGAAGCTGATCGCCTTCACGCACACGCTCAAGGCGCGCGGGACCGCCGTCGACATGTACATCTTCTGCACCAGCAACATGTGCCTCCTGCGCATTGCGATGATCGAGTACTTCGTCTTCTTCGTCTCCAGCTACATGCCAAACGAGACGCTGATGCTCACGCAGGTATTCGGGCTGCACCAGGACATACACGACATCTTCAAGCAGTTCATCATCATATGCGACACCTTCCGCCACATCGCCATGCAGACCAGCGTCCTGGACATGTCGGACATCAATCTCAAGGCGCAGATTGCCATCGACAAGTGCAACCGTGTGTGCAAGGGGAAGTCGCGGTCACATGGCGTGCCGGTGGCCAGGCCCAGCACACAGACGTTTGGCAACAGTGTCCTGCTGCAGGCGCTGCGCACTCCTGCGTTTGCACACATATGCTACGCCATGCTCGCGACCCCCTGCCTGAAGCTCCCCGGCGCGTACCGCATCAAGCAGATACACGACTTCATCGGATTGTACCAGCTGCCGTACAACATACGACACGCCCAGCTGACGAAGATCAAGAACATAATACACAACGACACCCTGAACGCCCTGAGCACGATGTCGATGAAAATATGCCTGACGTGCGTGAGCAGGAACAGAGTGTGTCTGGACCCCGGCATGCGCGTCATGGCCAACAGCAGGGCCTCGTGCACCGTGTGCAAGGACCACAGCTGTGTCGTCGGCATATGTACGGTCGGCAGGATCGTGCGCATCCGAGACACCAGCTTCTACTACTGCATCTACTGCATGCGAGTACACACCTGGAAATCGTTGGGGACGGAGTTCTCGGGGTGCGAGAGTGCCGTGTCGGCAAGACAGCCGTTGGCCCCGGTCCGCAGCTGCCACTTCTGTGCCAAGATCAACTCAGTGAACACCATCCGGGTGCTCGACGACGAGCTGGGCGTGATACAGGAGGTGCCGCTGTGCCAGAGACACATGCCGATGGAGCATGCGCTGCGATGGGTGGACAACCTCGAGCACCTGCGGGTTGCTGTGTCGGCGAAGTTGCAGAGGGTAAATTTCCGGTGATGTTGTAATGTAATAAACCAGACTACACCAGACTTGTGTATCGCAGCACGAGGTAGGAAATGCCGCAGGCCAGTGTGATTGACACCAGTATGATGATCGCGCGTTCGGAGAGGGCAGTCATTCCTCACCTTCATTGCGCTGTTTAATACCCTGCGCACATCGATCTTGCGGGTCTAGGACACCAGCGTCTCAAACGCAAACTGCGGCCACAGCAGCGTATTGTAGGCCTCCTGCGACCACTCCCGGCGGTTGAGCACCTGGCCGGTGGCCACCAGATACGCCACGGCGTGCGGCAGCGTGTCTGCAAGCATGCACACTGCCGCGATGTGCCCGGCGTCGCGGTGCGCGCCGATGGCGTGCGTCAGCCACTCGGCGGACGCCTGCGGCTGGGCGCAGTCGACGCGCAGCATGTTGCCCCTCCCGGCGAGGCGGGCGTAGCGTGCGATGTACTCGTACTCGCAGCCGTGCTGTGCCCGGCACCACTCGCGGAATGCGTAGTCGAACACGAGCTTGCCGCCGCTGAAGCGGGTGACCAGCGCAGGCAGCCCGGTCACGTTGGCGGTGGTGTGTACCGCCAGCAGGCGCCTCAGCGTGGCCGCCACAGGCGCGCCTGCGACCCCGTGCGCCACGAAGGTGAAGAGACGGTCGGCGTTGCCGTGTCCGGTCGTCTTCCACACGGTGTCGGCAGCCAGCCGCTGTGCCCGGTGCACGGCGCCACTGCCTAGTCCTGCGATCCCGATGACCGCCCCCGTGGCCAGCTCTGCCACCTGCACACGATCGACGCACTGCACCACGGCGTGCGTCACGTTGCGGACCACCGCCACGCTCATGAGCAGCCCAGCTCGCCGCAGGGTCAGCGTCATCAGCACGGTTCCCGTGCCCGGCGCCGAGGACCACTGCGAAAGCCACACGGCACGGGTGGCCGAGACGTTGAAGTAGGGCTGCGCAAGCACCTGCGTGCTGCCGTCGTAGCGGCCACACACCGCCGAGACGGGGTGCTGGTCCATTCCTCGCACCGCGATGTCGACGAGCCAGTGGGCGCCAGCCACGGCATGCATCCCAAGGGCCACCTGCCAGGTGTCGCTCGCGGCGCTGCGTGAGACGAGGATGATCTCCACGGCGAGAGTCTCGAGCGGCAGGTAGCGCGTCTCGGCGTTGAGCACCACCAGCGAGCTGGTCATGTTCACGTGGATGCGCAGCGTCTGCGGGATCGTGCGCCAGAACAGCACGTCCAACAGCGTGAAGACCAGATCGCACTGCAAGCCGGTCTGCTCTTCCGTGCACGTAGCCAGCCGTGGCAGCATGGTGTGCGGGACGTGCGTCCACAGCGTCGTCTGCGACAGCTTGCCGCTGGTCAGCGGGAAGTTCTGCGAGCAGGCCTCGGGCGTCTGCGCCGCGAGGCCCATCTGCTGCTTGGTGGAGACCCGTACCAGGTCGGGGTAACAGCACACGCCGGGCCCACAGCCGTGCGGCGCGTGCCCGCCGACGAGGATCACGAAGCGGTTGCTGTTGCTGTGGGCAACGGTGATGTTGTGGCCCTCAGCCCCGTACACCCAGTTCGTGATGCTCATGCTCGGCAGCGTGTTGCTCGGGCCCTGGCGCAGCACAGGCAGCTCGCAGTCGCTGCCAGCCTCGTTGAGCGCGAACCCGTCCCGACACGTGAAGTTACAGCCCGGGCCCATGGCCCGGAACAGCACGTTGCCTGTCTCGCAGCTCTGGCAGCCCATCCAGGGCTGCGACTCGTTGCGCAGCCGCGAGTAGCCCCGGCACCGCACGGAGCAGCTGCGCACGTCGGCGTACACGCTGCCAGGCGTCGTGAAGTCGAACCAGCGGTCGGCCGGGTCGTTGCTGGGGCGAACCTCGCATGCCAAACACGTCGGCTGCAGGCGGAGCGTATGGTTGCCGGCCACCGAGCCGGTGAGGCAGACGTGGTCGAAGCGGATCGCCTCGCACAGGGCGTCCCTGCTGCCCTCGTTGCACGCACGCGTCTCGATCTGCGTCGCCACGTCGCACTGGGTGCAGTTGTCGCACTGTGTGTCGTCCTGCACGTTGCACGACGCAGCCTGGAAGAAGGGCTGCTCGCAGCTGAAGCACGCCTCGCACACGCGGTTCGCCACAGGCACGCAGGCGCTGCTCTCGTACGTCAGCAGGCTCACGCACAGTTGGCACGTCGAGCACGCCGCGTTGCCGCTGTGGTTCTTGTAGGACTCGCTGGCGCACGGCACGCAGGAGAGCACGTTGCCGGTGTCCAGGTTCGCGAAGCCCTGGTCGCAGTCGCAGCGCTGCCGGCCGAGCTCCCCCGCTGTAGAGCTGTTGCGGGTGCACTGGTATGCCACGTTGTCGCCCTCGCAGAAGCGGTTCAGCGGGCAGGCCACACACTCCCCGCTCGCTGCGTGCAGGTACAGGCCTGGGCGGCACAGGCACTTGTCCGGGCCGTCGCGCAGGGGCATGTCGGCCGTCCAGCGGTCGGGGGCACACGCCGTGAGGGTGCCGTCCTCGCAGAAGGAGTCGG
>Ga0105053_10009732_pt1 | contig 12183 bp, 16 predicted proteins | sample BON01_FD_78093 | JGI IMG/M metagenome (GOLD analysis project Ga0105053, IMG submission 78093) | Freshwater microbial communities from Lake Bonney liftoff mats and glacier meltwater in Antarctica - BON-01 | ecosystem: Environmental > Aquatic > Freshwater > Ice > Glacier meltwater | place: Lake...
AGGAACACGCTTTGTTTGAGCGCGCGCGCATGACGTCTGCGGCCCGTGCGGTGAGCTTTGAATGATTCTGCTCGACACGAACGTGATTTCAGAGCCGCAACGCCAAAAGCCCAATACTCATGTCTTGGACTGGATCGATGCGCAAGCGCTTGAGACGCTTTACTTGTCAGTAATTACGGTAGCTGAGTTGCGCGCAGGTATTGCGCTGTTGCCTACGGGCAAGCGTCGTGCCACCCTACAGGCTAAAGGCAGGCTGCGGCTAAAATCTCTACCGACAAGTCCCTAGGCGATATTAATCAGTTCGACAGCAAAGCAATATATGCCTGATAACTGTAGCGCCGATTTTTTTTCAAGCCAGTTAACTCTTTTACGATACCTAATGTTTCAAGCTCATTTATGGCAGCAGTGACTGTAGGAACACTCGTATCAAGTTGCCTACGAACACTTTCAATCGTAAATGTAGGCATCATCGGTAGCATTTCAAACAGTCGATAGCTATTCACACCCGATTTGGATGATTGCATCAGTCGCTTGCGATCAGCATCTACAAGACTCGCAACAGCAATAATGTTTCGCTCTGCGTCTTGAGCAGCACAGACAACGCCCTCTAAAAAGAAATTTACCCAAGATTGCCAATCACCTTCAGTACGAATGGCAGATAAGCGACGGTAATACTCTGATTGGTGCTGCTTCAAATAACCACTCAGGTACATTATTGGCTCTGGTAATAGAACCCAATGCTCAAACAGTGCAGCGATCAGCAACCGACCTATTCGCCCGTTGCCATCTAGATAAGGGTGTATCGTTTCAAACTGTGCGTGAATAAGAGCGACCTTCACGATGGCAGGTAAATCGGCTGTAGAGTCATGAATGAACTGCTCTAAGTTGCTTAACAATTCAGAGACATGCTCGGGCGGTGGTGGCACAAACACGGCATTCCCTGGCCGAGTACCGCCTATCCAATTTTGTGATCTTCTCAACTCACCGGGTTGTTTACCCGCGCCTCGCACACCGTCAAGCAGTAAACGATGAGCACCGCACAACAAACGAACGCTTATGGGCAAACCATTGGGGTCACGTAGTTGGTTTTGTACCCAACGAAAGGCACTTAAATAATTGGTGACTTCTTCAACATCTTCTACATTGCCAACATTAAAGCCGGCTTCAACATTGAATAAATCAATAAGCGTGGCTTGCGTACCCTCAATTTGAGATGTCAGCAAAGCCTCTTTACGAATAGCGCTATAAAGTAACCAATCAACTGACGGCACCATACCTGACACGCCGGCCAAACGCGCCAGTGCAATTTCAGCCTGTCGATTCAGCTCATAAAATTCAGAAGCGACTAAAGCTGGGTTTTTGGGCGGCAACGCGTGTGGCACAAAAGCATTCACTGACTCCCCTAAGGTCGTTGACACCACATAGAAACCTGACGCGTGATTCATTTAAAGCATTCTTTAATTTGGAAAAATATATTAAATCATTCTTTAATTTGAAAATCAATCCCGTAAACCGTAAAGATATTTACCGCCTACCCGCCTCACCCTTTTGATTAACTGAAAGGGGCAATGAAGATCAACCATTCGGTTAGGGTAACGAACTCGCTTCGGTCGCGTCGGTGCTGAACTGCGGTGCGAACCGATTGTTCGACAAATTCAGACCAGGTCTCGCCCTCACGAAGCGAAGATTCGACTTGTTCACGCAAAGCGGGAAGAACCCGGATGACTGGAATGGTGGCTGTTTTCATAGAAACCACTGTATTGCAAATGAATTACAAAGTCACCCAATGCTAACCGGTACAAAGTATCGATGCGAGACACCCGAATAAGCGCTGCCATCTTAACCTCGTCGCCCCCTCTGTCGCACGAGTTGCCCCATTGCTCATTTGATTTCAAACTGCGATCAAGCGGAAGGTTAATGTTAGAGGTTGACCCTGTTAATTATAGATTTCGGGCTACGTGATGCAACCTTAAAATTTCGAGAACATCGCCGCGAACGCGATAAATGGCGATGTAATGCTTGTGAATGACCAATTCGCGTGTACCGGTAACTCTGCCAACTCGACCCATGCTCGGGTAAGCTTGAAGCTTAGTCACTGCCCCCTGCAACGCCAGCACAAAGCTAGTCGCGCGAGTGTGATTATCTTTAGCAATGTAACCTGCAATTTCATCAAGAGACGCGAGTGCTGACTTAGTCCACTTAATCAGCATAGATCAAGCGCCGTATTTAGCAAATACTGCTTTGACCTGTTTGTCTGTGGCGAACTCACCCGCATCGGCTTCCTTGATGCCTGCATGAATGCCAGAAATCTGCCAAGATTCACTTTGCACATAGTTAGTCAGCGCATCAATAGCTAAAAAACTCTTGGTTCGTGCGGTTGCTCTGGCCAAATCTTCGATTTGATTGTAAAGCGCCTCGGGTAGGCGCACGTTGATGGATCTTGCAGCCATGTTGTAATACTCCTGTGCACATGTAATACAAAGTATTATCTGCTTCGCAAATGCAAAGGTCAAGACTAGTTGCAGCTTGGTGTAAATCAGCCTCACTCGTCCATTGAAAAACCTCAGACAATTCACCCACCTCGCCCGTTAACGCCATGACAAGTTTTTTGGAGCGTTGTGAAGAAACTGTATGCTAGAAAATTTAACGCACAGAAAGCTGAACGTTTTTACCCGTTCGCGACAACATATCGATCAATGCATCAATGGTAAATTTGACTGATTTCTTGTGAATCACGTCTGATACGCGTGGTCGCGTGACACCGAGAATCAAAGAGGCATCAGCCTGCTTAAGTTGTCGATCATTGATCCATACAGAAATCTCTTCCATCAACTGCACCTTAAGTGCCAGCTTTTCAGCGATGATTCGGCGTGATTCTGCTTGTAGCTTCACCGCTTCATCTGGATCGAACCCAAGATCTGCAAATACATTGCCACCCTTTTGGGTGATGTGGGCAGACTTTATATCAATGGTCATTTTGCTTCCTTTCTTGAACGACAGCCTTATAACGCGTACTGGCAATTTCCTTGTCTTGCTTGGACGTCACATTTGTTTTCTTTTTGAAGCAGTGCAATACATAGACGGCCTCGACAAACGGCTGCCGCGAGGTTAGACGCTCAGTAGCCTTCTTCAACCACGAGGCTAGCATTGCCTTACGAAAGATCGAATAATGTACGCCAAACTAGCCGCATACGCTCCCAATTGGCTGGACTGATTCGCGGCTTGATGTGTTGGCAAGCACATTGTTTAAAGCGTCTGACTGAGTTGCCAGCTAGGTATCGCAAAATATCGATCTTGCTAAACCCCTCACAGTAGCTCCATACGTGGTAACGATTGGTCAACACTTCAAATACATTGAGACGATACACAAACGGAATCAGTTGTTCTGCTGGGTAGTCGGTAGGAAGTGGTTGAGGGTAGCTCAACGTGTGCCCATGTTCAAAGTATCGATTGATGGCGATGGCGGGGTCGTCACCGAAATATCGCGCATAATCTGCCCATGTGGTGGGTCTCATATCAGCTTCAACAAAATAATATTTGTCGCGATCAGCTTGCTCTCCAGGCTCATGAAGGCAAGAAACACAGACAAACCCATGTGCACCTAATGTTTGACCAAAATGCCGCATGAGATCAAATAATTGAGCGGGTACCGTGGCCAGTTGCTGGTAACGACGAACTGAAGAGAGACCGAACGCGTTGCTGATGACATCAACTACCCTAGAATAACTAAAGTGCACCAGATTTCCATTTTGAAAAAAACCCGACAAATCTAGCAGGTCTCCATGAATGAACTTCTGTACCAACAGCGGGTATGTCAATGCTTTTCGTGTATAGGCATTCAACGGATTGCTGTTTAGCAAGTCATTGTTCAGTGCGTAATTCACCGATTTTGTATCGCTATTAGATGCCAGCGCATTTGGGGAAGTGGATACCGCCTTCGGTGAGTATGTACAGATGCCCGCACCACCGCCTGAAAAATCGATTTTAAGAATTAAGGGGTAAGTTGTTCGGTCAAGCATTGACTGCAACTCGTGGGTGTTATTCGCGACCTGAAAAGCAGGGGTGCAAACACCCATCTCTTCAAATACCTGTGACAATCCAATCTTTGTGCCAATATGTTTGAAGTTTTCAACAGAGCAAACGGGCAGTAACTTGAGTTTGATTTCGTTAGATAAATCGCTTTGGACAATTTCGCGAAGGGCGTGGTCGTCTCCAATGACAACCAAATCGTAGTCTTGGCTGGAGAGGTCAGCGGCAATTGCTAAAAGTTCCTTATCATCAAAGGCTGTATATAACTGCCGAATAGGTTGAAGCCTTCGCGCTCCCTTGGCAGTGCTGACAACGTCTACCACAAACCCGGCTCTGCTTAGCAATTGCGGAATGAGTAGCATCAAGCTGAGATTATGACCAACGAGCAAAGCCTCGCGCTTGGTAGCTTGTGTCACCGAGGTATCAAATGTTTGACTGTGAATATTTGTGTCATTGCAGATGACCTCGGTCATGATGAGTACTCATTGTTGATTATGTTACTTTAGAAATGCCTGCGATCAAGCGAAAGGTTAATGCTAGTCCTAATCTTTAAAAAGTTCATTTTTTTGAGTTGGCTGTATCACCTCATGCAACAGCTTATGTGTCACGATACCGTTAGTTTTCCCCGTCAAGTTAACTGTGATTGATAGTTTTTGATGCTTAGCATAGTCAAAACCTAGTCTATGTTTCCTAAACAATAGAAATCGGGGCGTGGTTGACTTAACTTTGTGTTGCAATTTTTGATTTTTATCATTTCTTCTGATATTGCGTCATAGCCAAGCAGTGCACCTCATTTTGCCAACAATACAGGCATTGGTGTCTGTCATTACCGCACACATTACACCTCCCGTCAGACGGGAAATAGGTATTGCATCTACTGCAGGCGTTAACCTTTGTATTGTTGTTGAAATTTCATAAAAAGCAAAATGAAGACAACCAGCATAATGAATAAACTTACTAAGCCAATAAAAGTTAGGGTCTCGCTTTTATTACTGTGCGACTAAAAAAGAATTAAATTTTCCCCTCAAATAAAATAATTTTCATTAAAACTGTTTAATGCATTTAGACTTAAGTCGACGCCCATACCAACCAGCTCAACTCGGGCAAAGTGGCGCGCGAAAGTGAATGTGGCTCTATTTAGTCCGTTGCTTGTTTTTAACTTAGCCACACGGTTGAAAACATGCTACCCATGTGTAAAGCAAGCTCTTGAAATAGAGTTAATTACGTATAAATCACAATTTAAAATGCGGTCATTTGAGAAGAAGCTGTCACATCTGGTGATACAGCGACCTGCCAATAAGGGTGTTCCTATTCATTATTTTTATGCAACTCAGTGAATAAGCTTGGTTTATCTGCTACCGCAGCAATCGCTTTAATATTGGAATGCTATGTTGACCTTTAGCTTCATTGTGATTGCCATCTATCTCATTATCAACTTAACTTGCTTGACCAAGCGGCGCGACAAAATAGCTAATCCAAACACCCCTCAATAAGCCCCGCCAACACACCCTCTTTATTCTTTGCCCGAAACGTATCAGGTCTTGGTTGACCAATTTTAGTGTTGCAATTCATTACTTTTTTAATCATCTCATTGGGTAATGTCTCGTCACCCCATAGTGCACCACACATTCCGCCAACAATACAGGCATTGGTATCGGTATCACCCCCACGTAATAGTGTGTCTGTTAATGCTTCTTCAAACTGGCTGCGTTGCTTCAAATGAAAGAACGCATAGGTAAATGCGTTACGTACAAAACCTGCCAAGGGGTGTGCGTCTGGTAATTGTTGGTTCATGGCGTCATCAAGCCATTGGTTAACTTCCGCATGACCGGTACTTAAAAACTCTGTTGCGGTGTTTATGGCACCTTCGCTGTCGCCTGGTGTTTGTATTAAGTGTCGAATAGCCAGCACATAGGCTGCCGTTGCATCTAAGCAAGTTGGATTGGGGTGCGTTAATGCACAATCTTGATACGCTATTTTGATGGTGGCTGTGATGTCTAGCTTGCACGCTGCAATGGCTAGTGGGGTCGCTCGCATTAGGCAACCATTTGCTTTTGAATTTGCATTATGCATAACGGCTTGTCGCATAATCAGTTCGGCTATACCACTTTGGTTAATTTGTGCGTCATCGTATATTTTAAGTGCCGAGCGGGTTGCTATGCCAATATCAAAAGGTTTCGACCGTTCCCAGTTTGAGTAGGCTTGGGCAACAGTATCTGCTTTGTATTCGCCGTTTTCTGCGGCTAAGGCTTGCATGAGCGCAAGGGTCATTTCACCATCATCAGTGATTTGCCCCGGTGCCAAATTTAATACCCCACCCCCTGGCATATCAAGTGCTTGTGCCACTTCTATTTGGGTTGGGGCGCGACCTATAAACTCAAGAACACCACCCGCAGCATCGCCAATAAGGGCGCCTATGACAGCCCCTTTTGCACGGGCATGACGTTCTTGATTGTTGGGTAGTGGTTGTGAACTTGTGTTCATCGTTGTTCCAAAAAAACAGGTTTTGTCAAAATTTCTATTATTTGCCTAACAAACCAAGGTACCTAACCTTCGTTATAGGCATCACAGGCATTCCGTCACATGCATATCCCATAAAGGCTTCTTGTATGGTGCCTGGGTTAACAGGTGACCATTCTTTATCATCGGTGCTTTGTTTTTTTAAGTCGTAGCTTTTAATTAACGTGCCTTTGGCCCACGCTAACTCATAAAACTGCATGGTTAGTATGTTGAAGACCTGTCTTTCACAATCATATAAAGTAAGCGTAACCAATGACCGAAATGCTTGCATTTCGTTTTCTGTTGTGGGCATCACGTAGTTTTTTAAAATGCGTACGACTGCAAACTCTTCTTCACGCATAATGCTTTTTTTATCAACGTAAGCTGAAAATTTAGAAGTGTATTCAGACTCAACCCAATCTTCATTTGCAAGTAATGGGTTTGAAACAAAGCATAAGCTTGCAATAATTAGCCATTGCTTGCGTTTACAGATGCTTGCAAATGCTTTCATTGAATCGGCCTATGAGGGGTTGTTTTTTTAGAGGTTAATTCTAGTTACACCACTGTCTCACCACATGACACAGTTCATCAGTCATGATTAAGTGCAATCAGTGTGATCGTTTGTTTTTCCACAAATCAAATGATTTGCAATATAATAAATCAATACATTTAGACATGGGTCGACGCCCATACCAACCTGCCCAACCCGGGCAAGGTGGCACGCGAAAGCGAATGTGGCTCTGTAAAGGGCAACCAAACGGGTAGCGTCGGCCCTCACTTTATGTTGAGGGCTATTTTTTTGTACGGGTTATTTACAACCAACTTGCCAACCCGGGTGTCTCGCCCAAATGGCTAAACAGGAGCATTGCTATGTCTAAGTCAAAGAATACTCAACCTATTCCCGCCAGTTCTTTGCATTACCGCCCCCGTGATTATTTTGCACAATACGATCTTCAAGCTAATTTACTGACTAAGGTAAAGGGCCGTGCCAGACGCGAGTTAATTAAACAAGGCCTTGAAAATGGTGACCTCGAAGACTTACCTGATTTTGTGACTGATGTAGCGCTTGGAAAAATCGACCGGCAAATGATTGGGCTCATTCACCCAATGTTCATGGGGGGTGAGTATTTACCTAAAACCAAGCCGGGTGAAGTTGAGATTGCTCGCATCAATCTCAACTCGACAACTTACGATGTTGCGGTTATTTATGCCCGACGTGTCGGCCAACGTATTCATTATCGAATGGTTGATGAGTATGACGGAGAAATGCTTGAAACAAAAACCACACGCACTTCTACTAAGCCATTAACAATGGGCGAAATGGTGAGTTTCTTTATAAATGCTTGGGATTTATTCAATTGCCTAGAGAGTAATTATCATAACGATGTAAAAAGTATGCTCTCTTTCTTTAACGGTGAGTCTGAGTTTTACCCTTACTTTGATTCAGAGCTTAGAGGTCAAGTGTTAGAACGCTTTTATGAAGAAGAAGACGAAGATGATGAAGATGAAGATGAAGATGAAAGCACTGATGATTAAATGGGTGATAGGTTGCATTCTAATTCAGGGGTTTTGCAATGATTGATTCTTCTTTAATACACCTTGACAAGATTCGGGCATACCAAACGACTGACTATCAATTTGGCTTGGGTGAAAGTGAAATAGTTCTAAACATTGGTAAACATTCAAGCCGGTTGGCATTGTTGTTTGGTCACAATTTAGTCAACTGCTGTGCTTTCATCACTGCATTCAACCCACAAGGCACCATTCAGTCTGACCATGCCAATGAACGCGCACACATTGAACTGTTGCATCACTTGCAAGCACTTGGCCTGCAATGCATAGAAGGGGCAGGTAGCGATGCCAATTATGATTGGCCCGCAGAACGAAGCTATTTTGCGTTAGGGCTTGAACTTGAGCCTGCTAAAACAATAGGTCACCACTTTAATCAAGATGCGATTGTTTGGGCAGGTGCTGACGTCATACCGCAGTTGATTTTGTTGCGTTGAATTAAGGTGCTGAATTTTCTGTGCTGATTTTTCTGCGCTGATTTTAATAGTCTGGCCTGCTTTAAAGGCTGGGGAGAGTTACACCAAATTGCCGCCCCCAACGCTTTCGTTAAAGCGGCTAAACAGGAGCATCAACATGATATCAACTTCAAACTCTACTTTTTTATCTGCCGTTGAACCAACTGTTCAACCCAAGGTTCAAACATTTCGCTTTGGCTCTTCGCCCGATTTTGAAACGTGTTTAACGATTCAGAAAACACCCTTAAAAAATGAGCTTTTTGAACTCAAGTTTGAAACAACGTTTGCAAAAGCAAAAGACCCACAAGGACGTCAAGTAAAGGCACAATTCTTTTTTAGTCAAAACGAGCTTATTGAATTGAGTCAGCACATTCAAAATGCAATCAACGATCAGTCTTTACAGTTGATATCGTCAAAAACCGATTGACGATATAAAACTTATCTAATTTTACAACCATCTGTCACATCTGGTGATACAGCGACCTGCCAATAATAGAGTTTCTATTCAAACTCATATTGGAATTCACATGAATAAGCTTGGTTTATCTGCTGCCACAGCAATCGCTTTAAGTTTGGTAGGCTTGCATACTACTCATGCCCAAAACGCCCCACAATCTTTTGAAGGCTTTTATGGTCAATTGGGTATTGGTTATGAAAATGTTAGCCCGAGTTTGACGAATTCAGGCTTAAGCGTGCCTGGGGCTTTCTTTCCTTACAATACCAATTTTCAAAGTACAAATAGTTTTGCAGGTACTGTTACGGCTGGCTATATGTTTCCGGTGTCAAAAAGTTTTTTACTGGGTTTAGGGGCTGAGTTTTCACCTTTTGAAAGTGAAACGTCTAACTACACTATCAATATTGCCGGTATTGGTTCTGCACAGGGTTCATACAAAAAACAAAACTCATACAACCTCTTTTTGTCGGCTGCTACGCCTATCAATGACACGGGCCTTTTGTATGGCAAGGTGGGCTTGCCTTTGAGCTAAAAGTTCATATTGCGCTTTTAGAAAATACCCATACCGTACCGCTATGGAAAAAGACTGTTTTTAAAATATTATTGCGCTGGGGTATTGTGTTGTTTTACCCCTTTTTTTTGATCTGGGGTTGATTGTTCGTACCAATCAACTTAACTTGCTAAATGAGGCGTTGCGCCAAAATTACTGCGTTGCTTCAAATAAAAAATGCATAGATGAATGCGTTACGTACAAAACCTGCCAAAGGGTGTGCGTCTGGTAATTGATGGTTCATGGCGTAATCAAGCCGTTGGTTAACTTCCCCATGACCTGTACTTAAAAACTCTGTTGCGGTGTTGATAGCACCTTGGTTATCACCTAGTTTTTGTATTAAGTTTCGAATGGTTCTTAGCATGGATAAAGTAATCCACAGCTATAGGTTTGCTTAAAAAAACACAATCTCTCAAAGTAAAATTCATCCCTTTAATTTTATGAAATTCTTCAAACATAAAGTAAGATTAAACATCATACATAAGTCAGACTTAAAAGCAGCCCCAGGTAACCGCTATGAGAAATACAAAACTTAGACCTACCACCGTTGGTCAAATTTTGATCTTAGAATTTCTACAACCCTTAAACATTGAGATCGGTCAGTTGGCTGATGCGATGGGTGTTCATAGAAATACGCTTAGTCGCATTGTGAATGACAAAAGCGCTTTAACGGCCCCCATAGCAATTAAATTGTCTGTTGCGCTTGGAACAACACCAGAGTTTTGGTTAAACATTCAGCATGCAACTGAAATGTGGGATGTTAGCCATACAGCTTATGCCCAAGAGGCAAGTAATGTAAGGCGTATTAATTTTCAATCTATAGCGCCATCGCAGTAATGCGACAACACCACCTCAACAGCTAAGTTACTAAGCTGGGTGTCTGACTCTCGTTATGGCTAATGCAGGGCCGCCGTCGCAAGCATTTTCCATATAGGCCCCCTACCTCAACCACAGCTCAGTACCGCCCCCTGCTTCAGGTGCGGGTATGTAACCGCTTCGTGTGCCGTCTTGGTTAAATATGTTGGTAACACCTTCAGGGCTGACGGTTGTGTACCCTGCACGGTTGCCTTGGCTGTCATACACCCCGTTAGTAGCGTTGTAATTTAAGGGGCTGTTTTCATAGTTCAAAGGGCTATTGTCATAGTTCAAAGGGCTGTTGTCGTAATTCAAGGGGCTGTTACTGTAGTTAAGCGGGCTGTTGTTGTAGTTCAATGAACTTGTCTGAGCAAATGCCGTACTGCTTACCAATGCACTCAATATCAATGCCGTGATTGTTGCGTTCTGTTTTGCATTCATGAGTAGACCTCGCTTTGGCTACGCTAAGCTAAAAATATTGTTTAATGCCATTGATGCGTGGCACCATCTTATCTTGCTATTCAATAAGTGCTTTAACCTTAATGCTCTAACCGCTAGGTTACTAAGCTGGGTGTATCACCAGGTGAGACAGGTGCTGTATTTTTTAATGCGGCTGAGGTCTATCACTCTTGTTATCGGCAACGAAGGGGCACCGTCGCAAGCAAATTCCATAAAGGTTTCTTCTAAGGTGCCCGGCTTAACGGGTAACCAGTCTTGTTTGCTGCTTTGTTTTTTTAGGTCGTAGCTTTTAATTAAGGTACCTTTGGCCCATGCCAATTCATAAAACTGCATCGTCAGTAAATTGGAAATATTTTTTTCACAATCATACATAGTGAACGTGATCTGTGAACGGTATGCTTTCGTTTCATTTATTGTTTTGGGTTTCACGTAGTTTTTTAAGATGCGAACAATCGCAAACTCTTGTTCACGCTTGATTGCTGCCTTATCAACATAAGCAGAAAAATTTGATGTGTTACCTGCATCAACCCACTCATCATTCGCAAATAATGCACTTGATGCAAAGAATAAGCCTGCAAAAATTAGCCATTGCTTGAGTTTACGAACGCTTGCAAATGGTTTCATCAAATAGGCCTTTGAGCGATTGCATATATGGCTATTATGCTAGGTATTGCTGCGACGAGAGTTAAGCATTTAGCTTATTTAAAACATAAATTTCAAACCAATTAGGTACCAAACCAGTCTTGAACTCTAGTTCTACACCATGGGCTACTTATGCTAACCAAATTGGTCTCTCGTTTGCGTTGTCAAAAATATAGGCTCTGTCAGAAAATCGAATAGATTCGACCAATAATTCAAGCGATCTGAAATACCGTTCGACTATTTTTTTTAAGCACATCATGCCCTTGCATTTTGACTCGATGTGCAACACGTGAAATGTTAATCTCAGGATTTTCTGTCGCAACATAATAAAGATAGACATGAAAGCCAGCTTCTTTAGCACGATTTAAAAGTTTACTTTATCTGGCGACGACATGACAGTTTCAAAGGCGGCGCCAACAATTGATCATTTGGATCAGCATCAGCATATAGGGGGGGTGAAAAGTCAAAAAACCAAGTGTTTCTAGACCGGATCCACAGTGTTTATTTAACGCTATTACGGAATTCCGCTCACGGGCGCGGATGCGAGCGCATGTGCGCACGGGATTATATACTATGAGAAAGAAAAGATCGGATAGTATTTCAGATGATGTCAAGAGTTTCGCTCAGGCGGGTGATACTGTGCAGCTTCCTGCGGGGATCACGCTCGATGA
>Ga0105053_10009733_pt1 | contig 12181 bp, 11 predicted proteins | sample BON01_FD_78093 | JGI IMG/M metagenome (GOLD analysis project Ga0105053, IMG submission 78093) | Freshwater microbial communities from Lake Bonney liftoff mats and glacier meltwater in Antarctica - BON-01 | ecosystem: Environmental > Aquatic > Freshwater > Ice > Glacier meltwater | place: Lake...
CACGTGCGGCGGGTGTCCGGTTCGGTCGTCCCCCGATCCCGCCCATCGACATCGACAAGGTGAAGGTCCGACTGGCGAAGGGTCAGTCCATCCGGGTGATCGCGCGGGCGACCCAGATGAGCACGGCCTCGGTCATGCGGATCAAACGGTCGATGGAAACGGTCCAGGAAGCCGTTGTGGAGACCGTCGCGGCATGATGGGGATCAGCCTCAAGGTATCGTCGAGGAAGCGGCCCACAAGCAGTCAGAGAGCCGTCCCGAGCACCGTCAGCGTTCGGTGATCGTCGTCCCCGGCGTTGACCTGGAACGCTCTCTTGACGATGGCTAAACGCTCCAGATCACGGGTACAGAGATGACCGACGACACCCGCCACCCAAGGAATCCTGTCGGGTGCGCCACTCCTCCAATCATCGTTGAAAACGCTGCGGATTTACCGTCTCCACAACCGTTTTCCGACGATTGCTACACAAACCCTCTACACAATCGCGACCATGATTTGGGGTCAAGGTTAGGGAAACGTTCAGGAAAACAGGCGGGCGACTGCCCATCCCTCCAGTGCAAACGGATTTAGGAACTGGCGCCCCCATAGGAATCGGCGGTCCACCTCCGTTAAGCCCGCCTCGTCACACACGGCAGACCATTGCGCCTCTATCACCGCCAATTGAGCCTCGATGATCGCCCTTGCCCTTTCAGCCGAGAGAAGGAAATGCGCTGCTGCTTCGAGACACACAGTCAACTGGCTAAGCCGCTTGTTGCCAGTGATCAGCATGGCCTGACTGGCTTCGCCGCCTGTGCGGCCTTGGGGACATATGTCGTAGGCAGGCGTGAGGGAGAGCGTTTTGCCGTCCCAAAACGCGGCATGATTGCGGGCATGATCGTCGGTGTTGCCCGAAAGGATGTTGAATACGACGCGCCCGAATAGCTCCTCCAGCGTCCGTGTCGGGTCGGTGAAGCGATGCCGAATTGAGGTCGCCAAATCTTCGTAGCTCGCATAGCGGGCTTCATTTTCATCAAGTTCGAGAACGGTGAGTGCGGAAACCATCGCGTGCCTCGCCCACCCTTCTTCGACGCGTATTCGGTCGAAGCGTTCGATCAGGAGAACGTCCCTCCCCAGCCCCCTCGTAAGCGTCACGTTGGCGGCATTGAGACCGACCTCACGGGCAAGTCGCATCGCCACGAACTCTGCCTTGACGACGTTGTAGAGATCGCCGCTGGTGGAGAACTTCGCGATCAGCTTCCGGTCCCCATCCTCGATCAACGCCTTTGGGCGGGCTCCTCCAAGCGCGGTGCCGTGTTGAAGTGCCAAATCAAGATCGGGGGACAGAGGCACCCCTTTCTCGACCCGCTCCGCTGATTGGATCAGTTCGTCGAGCGTCGCCCCTTGGCGGACGCGCGGGACGTATTCGGTCGCAGAAGCCTGAAAGTCCATGGCGCCGATCCGATCCGACCCTGACTCCATGAGGTATGTGAGTTCATCAAGATCAATGGTGTCAGCGTCTCGTCCCTTAGGGCCCATCGTGCGGTTAATGATGACGCGTCTGCCCCATGCATCCGGCGAGGCATCTCGAATGCAGCTGGGCAGTTGCATGTTGGCCAGTGGTCGTATCTCGCCCGGTTGAAGGGGCAGTTCAGGTTCGTAAATCGAAATTGCGTCATTGCGAGTGAGATAGCTGCGGCCATAGTTGAACAGCAATCGTCCGTCTCGCAGCCGCTCCATACGTCCAGCGACAACCGGCTCAGTTTTGCCGGGCAACCACATCCACACGTAGGCTTCATCGTAGCGAAGCTCAGAAGTCATCCTTCACCGCCGTCCGCGCTTTGTGGATTGCCTTCGGCAGAAGGCGCAGCTTGTCGTCTTGCTCCGCCAGCCGCACGGTTAGCTTATCGCGATCTTCCTCAAAGAGGATGACACCAACGATTGAGGCGGCTTCAAAGGCAACGCCTATGGCACAGCGTGGGTCGCCCGACTCGATGCGCCGCATCATGTCGCGCGAAATCCCAACCCGCTCCGCCAACTCGACAACGCCCAATTTCCGCTCCAACCGGTTGATGCGGATCAGTTGCCCAAGCACCCTAACGGCTTCCCGCCCATAGCGGGAGTATGTGCGTGCAACCCTTGCCATAGCGGTCGGCCTCCCAAGCCACACATCAATGAAACGACTTACGTATGAGCCATAAGCGTTGTTATGACTTACGCGTAAGCCAACCTGTTCGCAAGAGCGTAGCGAAAACTGCCCTGCGCCGTCGCTACGTGTGAAGGTGCGACAGATCGAGATCGGGATATTTCACCCGGCTGATCGCCTCGAACAGCGTCGCCATCCGACACGCTTCAACGGCATGTCTGGTTGGTGTCGTCCTTGATCTGAACGGTGCGCTCGCCCCGCTTGTCAGTGGGCCGCCAAACAGTGACGGGACGAAATGATCAACCCCGAACCTAACGTTCCATGCCTGACGACGTGACGTATCGGTCCAGCCACTCCTTCCGGTAGCGGACTGATCCGCCGCGCTTGCCGCCAGAGAACCGTTTGCACTCCGGCCCTTTGCCCGATGATGCCATATTGGCGAGGGTCTTCGGCGCAAGACTCAGGTAATGAGCCGCCCTCGACCGTTTCCACCACACGTCATCATCAATTTTCGTCACTGGCACTTCTCGTCTCGGCATGTGAAGCGTCTGGCCCACGATCCATACTATTGCAACCTCTTTAGTGTTTAATTGACAAGAAAGAGACGTGATACACATCCTGTCAGTATTGTGACCGCATTTTTTGCAGCTTTAATACTGATCGAAGGCGGCATCGGCCCGCCGGACACTTTCGGTTATCTGCGAATCTTTCGCTGACACGTAATGGGCCAGGGTAATCTTGACGTTCGCGTGGCCGACATTATCCGCAACCATTTGGAGGGCGGCGTGAAAAGCCGTCGATCCCGCGCCTTCTGTAGCTTCCAGGCTGTGATTGATGAAGGCAGACCGGAAGTTATACGGGCGGACTTTGAACCCGACCTTCTTCGACAGGCGGCGGGCGAAGTGGTTGATGCAGCGCACGTGCAGCCCTGCCCGCTCGGGCTTGGGTGATGGGAATACCCACGCGCCGGTATAGCTGGTCTTCTCACGCAACGCTTTGGCACGTTCCAGGACCGCGACTCCATGCTTCCCCATGGTAATCTTGCGGGGCTTGCCGGTTCGTCGCCATGTCTTGTGTCGATCCTTGATGATGACGCGCATGTCGGGCTGACCGGGGATCGCCTCGATCTCATCCCACTTTAACGTCGTGATCTCTGACGGACGTGCGCCGGTCACGAGACACAGGTGGCAAACCATGGCGTTGGCCATGCCGTTCGCTGCGAGAGGGTTGACGTATGTCGTCTCGATGCCGCGCAAGATGAGGCGGAACTGGTCCGACTCCCAATTGACTGCATGCCCGGTCTTCACGCGGTTCTGGATGGCGACGACATCTTCTGCCAAGGCAGCGGCAGGGTTCCGGTAGTTGGGGGTCAGGACGACCCCCGAATCCTCATTATTCATCGCCCAATTGATGACGGCGTTGATGTGGGTCAGCATGCCCTTGCATGAGCCGCCCCGGTTTGGCCGGTTGCCTCGCGCGGAATACTCTTCCTCGCACCATGCCTTGAGTGCGGATCGCGTGAGGTCTGCCAGATTTGTCAGGCCAAACTTGTTCTTGAGTGGCTTGACGTTGGCCTGCACCGTGGGGGTGTTGCGGTGGGGATTGGCCAGCAACCATGCGTCGATAGCTTCGCTCACCGTGGTGGCTGTCTTGGGATTGTAAACGTCCATGCGGGGGTCGCGCTTCTCGACCTTGACCATGCGCTGGAACCGAGCGGCCTCAGCCTTAGCCTCTTCGTAGCCGACCAAGGGAAACTCCCCAATGGTCATCATGGCATTGCGGCGGTCGCCGTAGTCGTATCGGAATTTCCAACGGCGACTTCCGGTCGATGACACCGACAGCATTAGGCCGTTGCCGGTTTTGTCGGGGACGTTATGGGTCCGCTTGCCAGTCGGGCATACTATCGTCGCGGCGACGCGATCTGTAAGTTTGGTGGCCATTTCCCTACTCAGAAATCACCCTCGATTCGGGTGTAGAAACCGCCGTAGCGTTTCTACGAAAGTTCTACAAACGAGGGGAAAAGTAGGGATTATCCGGGAAAATTCGGGACGTTTCACCGCTTCGAGAATCGGCAGCCGTCAATCAAAAACTCAATCTTTTTAGATTGTTAGCCATCTTTTCAGACCCTTATCCGGTGACCTGAACTGGCAGCACTACGTCACAGACCGAGAAATCGGCACCGCGTGAGGTCCGCGCCTCGTCCACCATCGCCCGGAAACGCGGCGAATCGGTCGCCAGCACCTGAACTTCCGGCCGCTCGGCTTGCGGTATATCCGCCGCGACACGCACCCGCGTCATGCGATCCGGCTCCGCCGTGACCATGCCATTGTCGCCGTCGCCGACGCGAAGGCTGCGGACCACCTCGAGACCCGACACCGTCATGCCCCAGATGGAGTAGCGTTTGTCGAGCGCCGGATAGGCCTGACGCATCAGGAAGAACTGGCTGTTGGCGGTGTCATTGCCCTCGTCGCGGGCCATGCCGGCCACACCGGGGCAGTAGAGGCCCCAGCCGTGGACCTTGCCATCACCGGTCAGGGCGAAGGCCGCATCGGGCTGGGTCTGGACCGGCAGGGAGTGGAAGTAGCCGATCCGGGCACCGGTGGGCTCAGCCACCGCGGCGAACGGCATGGTGGCATCGCGGCGGTAGGTAAACTCACCCTTCAGGTCAGGGTAGGGACTCTGGCCCTCGCCATTGCCCAGCGGGTCACCGGTCTGGGCCATGAACCAGTCGATGACCCGGTGCCACGCCACATTGTCGTAGAAGCCCCGCCGCGCCAGCAGTTTGATCCGTTCGACATGAAGCGGGGCGACCTCGGGCATGAGTTCCACAAGGACACGGCCGCGCGTGGTATCGATGACCAGCAGGTTTTCAGCCGGAACGGTGCGCCATTCGGCCAGGGTCACCGTCGGCGCGGGTGTGGGCATCAGCGGTGGCGGCGGTGGCCCGCCGACATCCTGGGCCAGTACAGGCGAGGCGCTCAGGGCGAGCAGGGCTGCAAGGCCGGTCAAGGTTTTCATCATATACTCCCCAAGACCGATCATCCCCCGGTCACCTCGGCGGTCGGCTGAACATCACAGATGGTAAAACGAGTTCCCCGCTCGGTCCGGACCTGTTCGACCATAGCGGCGAAGGCGGGGCTGGCAGGGGTCATGACCCGGACAACAGGTCGTTGATTTTCCGGCATAGCGGCGGCGGTTCGGGCGCGGATCATCTGATCCGGATCAGTCACGCGGCCATTGGCGGCCTCATCTCCCGGCTTCAGCGCCCGAACCACGTCGAGCCCGGCCACCACCCGACCGAACGGCGTATAGAGGCCGTTCAGGCCTTCATTGACGCCGGTCATGAGGAAGAACTGGCTGTTCGCGCTGTTCGGGTCCTGACTCCGTGCCATACCCGCCACTCCGGGGCAGAACAGGGCCTGGCCGGCTGTCTTGAAATCGGCCGTGACCATCATCTGGGCATCCGGTTGGGTGAAGACCGGCATGGAACCGGCAATGCCCAGCTGGTCCGTCTGGTCCGTAATCAGATTGACGAAGCCGAGATCGCGTCCGCGACGAAACTGGAACTCGCCTTCGATATCCGGCAGGTCGCTGCCGCCCAGGCCGGTGCCCAGAGGATCGCCGGTCTGGGCCATGAACCCCTCCAGCACCCGGTGGAATGTAAGGCCGTCATAAAAGCCGCTGTCAGCCAGTGTGCGGATGCGTTCGACCGATACCGGTGCCATCCGTGGCTCCAGCTCGACGAGAATGCGGCCCCTGGCGGTATCGATGACCAGCAGGTCCTCGGGCCCGACCGAGCGCCATTCCGGATACGCCGTCTGCGCAGCGGCAGAGAACGCCGTCCCGAGGAGTGCCATCGAAAGCGTGGCGACGGTTACGATCTTTAAATTCATACTATCCCTTGACCCTGACCCGCACCATTTCAGCAACGGCGGGGCTGACGAAGCTGTCGATCGCGCCGTCCAGACGGGCGATCTCCTTGACCAGCCGCGAGGCGATGGCCTGGTGCCGCGGGTCGGCCATCAGAAAGACCGTCTCGATGTCGGCATTGAGGCGCTGGTTCATCGCCGTCATCTGGAATTCATACTCGAAATCCGCCACCGCCCGCAGGCCGCGGACGATGATGTTGGCGTCCAGTTCCTCGGCGAAATGCATCAACAGACTGGAAAACGGCCGCACCTCGACGCGGTCGCCGAGGTGAGCAACCTCGACCTTGACCATCTCGACCCGTTCGTCGGTCGTGAACAGCGGACCCTTGTCGTCATTGCGGGCGACCCCGATGACCAGCCGATCAACCAGCTTTACCGCGCGCCCTATGATGTCCAGATGCCCGTTGGTCACGGGGTCGAAAGTGCCTGGATACAGGCCGATGCGCATGGCGATCCTCCCCACCTTTCCAGCGGTTTAGCAGTTGCAGTCCCGCTGGCCTAGATCAGTTGAACAGGGTTAGACGCCCAGGCTGCGCCAAGACGGTCGATCAGGACGGGGGAAGCCGCAAAGGTGCGGTCTCCGATCACCGAGACGGCGCAGGCGGGCGTCGCACTGTTGCAGATGAAGGCACCATCGAAGCGCTCAAGATCCGCGAGACAGACCGGTTCGATCCGACCGGTCAGGCCGACGCCGTCAAGGCCGCGCTGAACAAGGGCCTGAGCCACGCCCGCGAGCATGGGGGCCTGCGGCCAGATCACTTCGGATCCCTTGGTAAATCCTATATTCCAGAGACTTCCTTCAGAAATCAGATCCCTTGCATCGACAAAGAGCGCGTCATCAAACCCTGCGGCCCTTGCGGCCCGGCGGGCCCGGATCAGGCCGAAGGTCGCCACATGTTTCAGGTGCGGGGCCTCACGGGCGTAGGTCTGGACCTGCAATCGCACATTGCCGGCCAGCGGCGGCGCAGGCGGTGACAAAGCAATCATGACCCGGGGTCGCCCCTGCCAGTCCGGCGTTCGCGGACTGACCTTGGGCGAGAACAGGCTGACGCGCAGCCAGCAGGCATCTCGCCCGGCCAAGGCCTTACGCATGAGGTCGCGCAACCGCGCTTCGCCCACCGGTTCACCGAACAGTTCGGTCGCCTCGGCCTCCAGCCGGGCCAGGTGCAGGTCCAGCCCGCGAACGCCGCCCTGTCCGAACCCGAACGACGTGTAGGCCCCGTAGTTGACCAGGGCCAAGGCGATCAGGTCCCCAAGCGAGGCCGGGGCGCCGTCAACGCTCAGTTCAACGGCACCTGCCATGGATCAGTCTTCGCCGCCCTCGTCGCCCGAAGCCTCGCCATCGACCGCGTCCTCATCGCTTCCACCGCTGTCCGGCAGCCGCTCGACCGAGACCACCTTCTCGCCATCGGCCGTGCGGAAGATGGTCACACCCTGACTGGACCGGCCAACGATGCGGACCTGATCGACCGGGGTGCGGATCATCTGCCCGCCCGAGGTGACCAGCAGCAGTTCGTCGCCGTCCTCAACCGGGAAGGAGGCCGCCAGCCGCGTACCAGCACGACCGCCGAGGCCGTGGGCGGTCAGCCCCTGCCCGCCGCGACCGGTGCGCCGGTATTCATAGGCGGAAGACCGCTTGCCAAAGCCCGTTTCTGTGACCGTCAGGATGAACTGTTCGGCTGCTCCCAGTTCGGCGATACGCTCGAGGCTGAGCGCGGCGTCACCCATCACTTCTTCGTCGGCATCGATCGTCTGCGTCTCTTCGTCGCTCTCATCCGTTGCCCGGCGCATGGCCGAAGCGTGCTTGACATAGGCGGCGCGTTCGTCGGGTGTGGCATCGACACGGCCCAGCACGGCCATGGAAATGACCGCGTCGTCCTTCTGCAAACGCACGCCGCGCACGCCGGTCGAATCCCGGCCCTTGAACACCCGCACATCGTCGGCCTTGAAGCGGATGGCGCGTCCCAGGGCCGTCGTCAGCATGACGTCGTCCTCGGCGGTGCACAGGGCCACCCCGACCATATGGTCACCGTTTTCCAGCTTCATGGCGATCTTGCCGGCCCGGTTTACGGTGGCAAAGTCGCTGAGCTTGTTGCGGCGCACGTCACCCGAGCGGGTGGAGAACATAATGTCGTAGTTGCCCCACTCGGCCTCATCCTCGGGCAGAGGCAGTACGTTCATGATGGAATCGCCCGGCTCGATCGGCAGCAGGTTGACGAAGGCCTTGCCGCGCGACTGCGGACTGCCAAGGGGCAGACGCCAAGTTTTCAACTTGTAGGCCTTGCCATTGGTGGCGAAGAACAGCACCGGCGTATGGGTCGAGGCCGAGAACAGGCCGACGACGGCGTCGTCTTCCTTCATGGCCACGCCCGACTTGCCCTTGCCGCCGCGATGCTGGGTCCGATAGGCGTTCAGCGCCACGCGCTTGACGTAGCCGCCGTGGGTAACCGTGACGACCATGTCCTCGCGCGGGATAAGGTCCTCGTCTTCCAGTTCATAGTCGCCTTCGCCGATGATAGTGCGGCGCGGCACGGCGAACTCGGAGCGCACCAGCAGCAGATCCTCGCGGATCAAGGCCAGGATGTTGGCGCGGTCGCTGAGCAGGGTCAGGTGGCCCTGGATGGTATCGGCCAGTCCGCGCGCCTCGGCGAAGATGTCATCGCGACCCAGACCGGTCAGGCGCGACAGGGTCAGACCCAGGATGGCGCGGGCCTGTTCGTCGGTCAGGTTCAGCTTGTCGCCATCGACCAGCATCGAGCGCGGGTCGGCGATCAGTTCGATCAGGGCGATCATGTCGCCCACCGGCCAGCTTTTGGACTGCAGTCGTTCGCGCGCCTCGGCGGGATCGGCCGACGAGCGGATGATGTGGATGACCTCGTCGATATTGGCCACGGCCACGGCAAGACCGACCAGCACATGGCCACGGTCGCGGGCCTTGGCCAGTTCGAATTTGATGCGGCGGACGACCACTTCTTCGCGGAACTCGAGGAAGGCCTCCAACAGCTGGTGCAGCCCCATCTGGATCGGGCGGCCATGGTTCAGCGCCAGCATGTTGACGCCGAACGACGACTGCATGGCGGTGAAGCGCCAAAGCTGGTTCAGAACCACGTCGCCGGAGGCATCGCGCTTCAGCTCGATGACCATCCGCATGCCGTCGCGGTCAGATTCGTCACGGACATCGGAAATGCCTTCGATCCGCTTTTCGCGGACCATTTCGACGATGCGCTCGATCAGGGTCTGTTTGTTGACCTGATAGGGCAACTGAGTAACGACGATGGCTTCGCGGTCCTTGCGGATCGTCTCAATGGTCGCCTGACCCCGCACCACCACAGAGCCGCGGCCGTCGCGCAGGGCGCTGCGGGGCGCGGTGCGGCCCATGATCTCGCCGCCGGTCGGGAAGTCGGGGCCCGGGACAATGTCCAGCAGGGCGTCATCGTTGATGTTCGGGTCGTCCAGCAGAGCCACGCAGGCGTCGATGATCTCACCGAGGTTATGCGGGGGAATATTGGTGGCCATGCCAACGGCGATGCCGCCTGCGCCATTGACCAGCAGGTTTGGAATTCGCGCCGGCAGGACGACAGGCTCCAGCTCCTTCTCGTCGTAGTTCGGCTGGAAATCGACGGTGTCCTTGTCGATGTCGGTGAGCAGGGCCGCCGCCGCCGGTGCCATCCGGGCCTCGGTGTATCGCATCGAGGCCGGCATATCGCCGTCGACAGAGCCGAAATTGCCCTGACCATCGACCAGCATGAGCCCCATCGAGAAGGGCTGGGCCATACGCACAAGAGCCATATAGACCGAGGCGTCGCCATGCGGGTGGAACCGGCCCAGCACATCACCGACGACCCGCGCGCATTTGGAATAAGGCCGTTCCGGCGTCATCTTGAGGTCGTACATCGAATACAGGATGCGCCGGTGCACAGGCTTCAGCCCATCGCGCGCGTCAGGCAGGGCGCGGGACACGATCACGCTCATGGCATAGTCGAGATACGAGCGCCTCAGCTCGTCCTCGATGGTAATGGTAGATATGTCACCGCCGCCGGCCCCCGAAGACGGAGGGAGGGCGTTTTCGTAGCTGTCGTCAGTCAAGGAAATCAGGCTTTAAATGGCCGGAATCGGAACGTGATCCGCGAACGTGTTTCTAGCATCCAGGGGCTGCTGTGGCAAAGCGACACCCAGCCCTTTCGCCCCGCCCGGACAAGGACCCCAACCATGCGCGCCTCCCGACTGACCACCCTCGCCTTCCTGCCCCTGACCGCCGTCCTCGCCGGCTGTATCAGCGTCACCGCCAATGACTATTCCGACTCGCCCCGCCGCGCGGACATGGGCGATTTCGGCGAGGCGACCCTGATCAATAGTTCGGGAACTCGGATCGGTCGCGCCGCCCTGACACAGGGGCCGAGCGGCCTGTTGATCCGCATAGAGGCAGAGGGCCTGACTCCCGGCTGGCACGGAGTGCATATTCACGCGACAGGCCAGTGCGACGCGCCATTCACCTCGGCTGGTGCCCACGTCAATCACGGCGATCCGAGCGCTCCGCACGGACTGCTGAACGCGGGGGGACCCGACGACGGCGACCTGCCCAATATCTTCGCGGATGCCACCGGGCAGGTACGGGCGGAGCTTTTCACCACCCGGGCGCGGATCGCGTCAAACGGCCCGGGCCAGTGGCTGTGGGACGCTGACGGCTCGGCGCTTGTCATTCACGCCAATGCCGACGATCACGCCAGCCAACCGATCGGCGGGGCCGGTGCCCGGATCGCCTGCGGGGTGATGGCGGCCGGATAGGGTCTATTCAGCGACCGGCCGGGTCAGGTCGAACTCGACTCGAAGATACCGGTTCGCGCGGCGCAATTCATAAGCGTAGATCCGCCCAGGATGCACCTCGACGGCCCAGACATTGGTGGTCGAGACCGGGGCGTTGCCGGCGTTGAACAGTTCGATCGAGAAATCATCGACCGGGAATTCCTGCCGGTTCGCAGTGCCGGCTGAAGCCGTGTCACCGCCGTACCAGTGCAGGCCGTCGGGATTGCCTTCGGGGTCACGGTGGTCGTGCTTCAGGGTCAAGCCGCCCTCCTCATTACGGCTGATCACCCAGGTCCGTGAATGGTCATCGCCAACATGGAAGGGAATGCGAACCTCGTCGGCCGAGCAATCACGAACGTGCATCACCAGCCGCGCGCGGGCGAAATCGGCGTCGACAGCGTCGGTCGTAACCACCCGGCCCTCGAATCGCTGGCCACACAGGGCTTTGAGGCTGGCCATGAAGGCAGTTTGCTGAGGCGCGGGCACGCGGATAGTCGCGCAGGCAGACAGGGCGACGGCAGCGGCGATGAGAGCGGCGATCTGTTTCATGGAACCAGTCTAGCCGGAACATCCGGCCGCGGCTAACCTGACGGCAGGGCCGAGGTGGTGCGCCACGTCCGTAGCTGTCCCGGAACGTCGACGGTTGACCATGACTGCTGCGAGAGCCGCTGCACCACGGTCCGTCCGGCGACTTCTTGGTGCGTTGCCAAGCGGCGTTGACTTCCCGAAACGCCTGAGTATGTTCCGCGCCTCGTATTTTAGCGGCTTTCGCCGTCGCAGAGGTAATTCCCGATGGCCAAACCGGCTTCCATCAAGATCCGCCTGAACTCCACGGCCGACACCGGCTTCTTCTATGTCACCAAGAAGAACGCCCGGACCATGACCGAGAAAATGGTCGTCAAGAAGTATGACCCCGTCGTTCGCAAACACGTCGAGTTCAAGGAAGGCAAGATCAAGTAAGGGCTACGCCCTGCTGGACTTCAGAACGCCCGGCGAAAACGCCGGGTGTTTTTTGTTTGTGCGGTGCCTGGCAGGCTGCGTCCGCACCGAGGACAACCTGTTGAGGCTCCACAGCTAGAGCCTGATCGGCTGAGGAGGACTCGCTACGCGATTCCGCCGATGCCGTGAATCAGGCTCCTGATATGAGCGAGGGCATGTTCACGCTTTCGCCAGAACCGCGAAACGGTTCTGTCTCAAACGATCATGCCCTAGCACTACAGTTGCAGTTTGGTTTTAATGTGGGCGCGTTGAGCGGCGGCTTGGTGGGCTCTTCGCCATAGCGACCAGGCGATTACGTCGGCGGGCTCGATCTGCTGCTGAGCCAACC
>Ga0105053_10009741_pt1 | contig 12174 bp, 10 predicted proteins | sample BON01_FD_78093 | JGI IMG/M metagenome (GOLD analysis project Ga0105053, IMG submission 78093) | Freshwater microbial communities from Lake Bonney liftoff mats and glacier meltwater in Antarctica - BON-01 | ecosystem: Environmental > Aquatic > Freshwater > Ice > Glacier meltwater | place: Lake...
ATATATATATATATATATATATATATATATATATATATATATATATATATATATATATATATATATATATATATATATATGTATATATATATTTATTTATATAACAGCCTGTGTGTGCTTGGCCCGCTAGGCGCGAACTGAGCGCCGCTGAGGCGGATGACCTCTGGAGCACCGTGCGCCGGGTGCAGGCGGCGGTGGAGACGGCGCACGGCGCGAGCTCCTCGGAGATCGGCGTGCAGGACGGCAGGGACGCGGGACAGTCCGTCCCACACGTGCACGTGCACATCATCCCCAGAATCGCCTAGCAGCTTAGATGTGTGTCCAAGATAGATGTACTCACTACTCGATATTGCCTTTAGTAGTTAGTACCCCAAGCGGTATCCCCAGGGATACCCGCCGGTACACCGAGTTCATTCTTCGGCTTCGTTCCACGAGCGACCTGCACATCTCTCTCGCACACATCGCCGAAGCCCGTCCTTTCGAATGTTTCGTGTTTTGTGCCGAGATTCACCTCGAGGCACATCCTCGGTGAATCCCAGTGTTAGTTTGGTGTTGACGGCAGGGACGCGGGGCAGTCGGTCCCACACGTGCACGTACACATCATCCCCAGAATCGCCTAGCAGCTTTGGGTTAACCCGATTCCGATGATGAGTACTGCCATCGCCAGGTCGCCAGGAGCTCTTCGTTCGTACAGTCTACCGGCGTCGACACGTACGACGCGTACACCGTAGTTGTTATTGATTCCATTATTGTGTGTCATTGTTATTTACGATTACACGTACAAATATATATATTACTAGTATACGCATTATTACCCGCCGTGTGCCGTGTGCGCACGCGTCTCGCCCGCCCGCGGGTTAACCCGAGCTCAGCAGTACCCCCCTCCCACACACACGCACCACACGTTGGCCTTTAAAACATATTCGTTTACTTTTAGGCTGTTGTGCACGAATCAACCAACTTCCCCCCCCCCCTGCCCACCTGCATTGCCCACCCTGGTGCAATACTATTGCACGCTTATTGCTTATTGGACAATATACGACTCCCCTTCCGACCTCCCGTTTATATGCTATACACCATACAATATTGGTAATAACAATATCGAGGAAAAAGGCCAACTAGCTGCGCGGGCGGGCGCGGTGGCCGTGTGGTGGGGCGCGGGCGAGTGTGAGAGAGCGCGCCCCTGCGCCAATGCGGTGTTATTGGGTGTATTATTAGCTTGCCTGCTGCGTGAGCAGAGGGAGAGGGTGCACGCATGCACGCGTGACTTTGTGTGCTTTGACGAGAGCGAGCGATATGTGCAGAGAGCTCGCTTTTTTACTATAATTTTGAGTTTAATTAAATGTTTACTCGTTCTATGTTTTATATCGCTCGCTCTCTGGCCCCGTGCGTGCCCGTGCTATTGCGTTGAAGTTGTGTTGCTTTCAAACTTGTTCACCTTTTATACTATATTTATTCACTGAGAATTATTCACAAGATTAAGATGATGATGGCTGTGTGGCGTCGTCGGCTTCGGCTGTATGATGTACGTACATATGGCGTACGTGCGTCGCGTGTGTGTGGGAGGGGGGTACTCTGGTACTGCCTGCTGAGCTCGGGTTATTATTATTAATTATTAACCCCCGCGGGCGGGGCGAGGGGCGCGCGCACACGGCTCACGCCGGGCAATAATGCGTATACTAGTAATATATATATATATGTCATCGTACATAACAATGACAATCAATGGAATAGATAGCAAAACGGTGTGCGCACCCGGTACATGTGTCGTGTACGTACGTTGTACAACCGTTGTACGTTCGTTCGCGTTCGTACGCGTACGTACGTCGTACGTCGTCGTCGACGTTGGTAGACCGTACGAACGAAAAGGTCCTGGCAGTACTCATCATCTGAATTACAACTGGACCGTCACTAAACACTAAGTAACCTTCAGCTAACCAGACGCGCACATGCCCTCCTCCCGCCTTTCAAGGTATTCATGTTTCTATTTAGAGCTCTACGTTCGTTCACAGGAAGTGTGCGTTGTTGAACTGTTTTACAGGAGAGACATAACAGCGCCTAGCCGCGCCACCCGCGTGCTACGTGATGGCGGAGGATGGCGCTAAGAAGCCTTCGGATCACCTGTACTGGGCACGCACGCAGTCCACGACCGCGCCCGTCGAGCATAAGCCGCTGGACAAGGATGCCGCCGCCGCACTCATGCAGGCGGCATCGGCCAAGCCTGGCGCGGTCTGGAACGCCGCCAGCACTTGGGAGGAGAAGGACATCAGCAACTGGGCGCGAGAGCTCATGAGCGAGACGCTCCTTCCCGCAGTGCAGGCGAGTTTCGAGCTGCCGCCTCGCGAGGCGGCTGCGCTGAATGCCGAGCTGGCCGGGGCGGCCAGCGTGCAGATCGAGCTCAGGGTGGTATCGGTGACGTCTGCCATGGGCGACGTGACACACGTCCTCTCACGGGGAAAGCAACGGGTGATGTTTGAGTTGGGGCTCAAGCTCAAGCTTGAGGTTGTGGTGAGAGCCGACGGCGAGACCAAGCAGATACTGGTGGGAATTCTCAACATAATGGAGGTGAGCTCTGCAAGAAAACCGCGACGTAGCTTCCCTCGCTGCCGCAGCCCCAGCGCACTCATCGCGACCCACGCGCGCCCCGACAGGTGACCAACGAGGAGCTTGACGACGCGGCGATGCCCTCTCACAAGTGCACGTGTGAAGAGCGGGCGTGGTCGGGCTTCTTCGGCAAGGTGGCGCCCAAAGCCTGCTGGCCACCGATCAAGGTCGCGCTGACGAACCTCGTCGAGCAGGCCAAGCAGAAGTGGCTGTGAGGTCCGACCGCGGAGGCCAGCGCCTTCTGTCCCCGCACTCGTGGCGGGGCGGGAGGTGTGGGCGTTAGGGGCGGCTTGGGCGGCATGCAGAGGCCGACTCAGAGTCTCAGTAGTCGTAGTCGCAGTAGTCGTAGTAGTAGTTGTTGTTGCTGTAACAGTAGTAGAGGTAGTAGCAGTAGTCTATACTCAGTAGTGGTAGTAGTAGTAGTAGAACTAATCGTAGTAGTTGTATAGTAGTTGGGCGTCGCCCGCTTGCGGTGGACGTGGTCGTAGGTGGCATAGGTGGTGTGCACTCTGAGCGCGAGGAGCGGCTCTTGTGTGTTGTGTCTACTAGCAGTAGCAGTAGCAGCAAAAGAGAAAGAGGCCCGTCAAGAGTGCACAATCCGTCACGCGTCACGATCACGATTTTCAGGTTCAGGTGTAGTTTGTATTCGATATAGTTATAGTTGTATAATTTTCGTGTATTCCTTGTCCGTGTCCTTGTATCCTTATAAAGCCTGATGATGTATTCCGTATTCCAACAAAAAAATCGCGTTGCGCGTTGCTGCTACCTGCTACAATAATATATATATATATATATATATATATACGCTCTACCTACCACCTACATCTACATCTACAACTACACATTCGTCCGAATAAACACTAGAACACTCTAAGCCTCTTTCGGCTCACAGAGGCTTGATGCTTCAGCGCTTGGCTCCGCCCCTGCTACACTTGCGCGGTGCGTCACCGCTGTTGGCTCAGGGTTGAGAGTGTATTTGCGCGCCACCACTCGTACGTCGCCTCTTCTGGCACCTCGTCCGCCACGGCGACGGGCGGCCAGTCCCTCCGCTCCCAAGCCGCCACCTCTCGTCTCAGCCCGGTCCCACCCGCGCAGCCCGCTCGCCAAGCGTGCCGCAGCGCACCTACACCAACGCCAATGCCGGCCGAGGCGGCGGCTGGGTAGCTAGGGAGCACCGACGGTGGCGGGTGGAACACAAGCGCAGCGCCAGCCGTGTCGCTGGGCCGTACGCTCCCGATCGTTTCCCATGACGTGGCCGCATCCGCACACGCTGAACAAGCGTGAGTTGGCATCTGCAATGGTGGTGAGGTTGCTGCGGGAGGATCAACACGCAACCCTCCGTGAAAACCTGACTCTGAGGACACTCGAGCTAATCCGCGCGACTTGTCCCACGGCGGCGGCGGGAGCGGCGGATGCTCCAACGGCGTGGTCGGCTTGAAATCTGACGGCGCAGCCGCGCTCGGACGGACTTGGCCCGACTTGCTATCCTCCCACGATGGCAGCGTCCGTAAACATTGTGGCGCCCTGCACTGAGTTTCCTCACCAAAGTTGGCTGAAGCGTAGCGAGGCAGGCCTGCGTCGCTCAAGCAGCGCCTGTACGCTGATGTCGCAAACCTGGCGGGAGAGGAAGAGGACCCAGGCGAGGAAGAGGACCCCGAGCGATGCAGTGGCAACAGCTTGTGAGTTGGCGGCTTGACGTTGAGCACGACGCCCGGCTCTTTACAGGGCCGCACGCCACCGCTCGCCTCCCAGGAAAGGCTAAGCGGTGTGGATGAGGCCGACATTTGAATTCCCGTTTTCACGGCCAGGCGCCGGGCCGTTTTTTTTGTCTCGCAAAAGTGAAATGTGAAACCGCCGGTCACCGTCGGTCAAACCGCACAGCCAACCAGCAGTCACTACTCGTGCTAGCCCACTCCCACCCACAAGGCATCTGACGCCATGTACAAGCCCCTGGACACGGGCTTCACGCGTGCAACGACAGAGCACGTCTCGAACGTGGGCCTTTGGGAGCCTCAGCCGCCGACCCCCAAGTGGGGCAGTATCGAGGTACACAGGCGGCTGCACACGCCCCGCGCAGCCGCCCGCACCTCGCCGTTTGCACTGACCTCCGCCCGTTTGCGTCTCGCTCGCAGAAGCAACGCGACGATTGCTTGGCTCTCCTGCGCGATTTTTTTCAGAGGAGGTGCGGCGTGCGCCCAATGCGCCCTGCACGACCCCCTGCGCGACCCCACATGCACGAAGCTGCTACTAAAGCGCGCGCCACTCCCGGCCCGATCACCCCACGCACCCCGCTCCGCCCTGCAGGCCGCGCCACGTCATGATCGGCTGCTTCCGCGCGATGGACGTCAACGGCTCTGGAAAACTCAACTACACTGAGTTTGCGCGCGCGATGAAGGCATTCAACCTCGACCTGCCAGAAGAGGACCTCAAGGCAGTCTTCACGCATTTTGATAAGTCCAACCGGAGGCCCGCCGGCTCGCGGCCTGGCTCGGCGCGTCCCGCGCGCACCGGCTTTGACGAGAATTGCGAGGCCAGTCTGGACGGGGATGCGGACGGAACGGTCTCACTGCCAGAGTTTATGGCTGCACTGGGCGGCGGGGCGGAGGGCCTCGAGTCGCGCTTCTACCGGGTCGGGATCGGGAAGACGTACCTGCAGCCCAACCGCGAGCCGCCAGACACAACGATCGTCCGACCAACCACTGCGACGGGCTACACGCGCGGGGGCGGGCTCCACATGCCGCTCACGCCGCGCGGAGGGCCACGCCAGCCGGCCGCGGCGCATCCCGCGTACAACATAAACCTCTCGGCCTCGCAGACGGCGGCCGGCTGGATGTCGCTAGCGCGGCCCGTGAGCGCGCGCAACTGGGCCCTGCGCGGCGCGACACCCATGTCCACGTGAAAAAGAGAGGTCCTGGAGGAATATGGAGGGCTCTCGCTCGATACGGCGGCGCGGCGACAAGAAAGGGAGCCGATTGTTTATTGTAGGGAGTGTCGTCGTGCTCTTGTGGGTTGTGGGTACGGTGTTTGTTATTCTACATCTCTTTAATTGGAAGAGATGCGATTTGTCAAGGTCTTTGTATATTTTGAATGTGTGGTGTGTGGTGTGTATGGATGATTGATGAGAGGAGTGCGGAGTATTTAGCAATAGTATATAGAGGTTCAGCGATGACTAAACGTGGATCGAGGATTGATCGTGAATGTGGATGTGGGGGGTTGTAGACCGTGGATGTGGGGGTGGGGTTGGGTCTTGGGATGCCGGAGTCCGCCGGGGTGGGGGTGGGGGGTTGAGCGGTGAACGACCTTGAAGGATTTTTTGCCTTTATAATTATATAAATTTAACACTAACAGTAACAGTATTCAGTATCAGTATCAGTATATATATGTCATCATAATATGTGTTATATAAAAGCTATTATTATTATATCTGTCTATTTGCTATTTGAAATTACTATTTGTACTATAATTTTTATAATATATTTATTATTTATTTTCATTATATCATTAGTCGTCACTATCACTATAATATTAATATTAAATACTGTTAGATATTATAATTGTTAGTGAAATCTCATTTCTCACATTGTAATTGTTAAAAATTGTTGTTGTAAATCGTACATGACATTTATAAATGTGATTTGAAAATAATGTAAATGTAAATGGCATTAAAGGCTATGGCAATTTATAATGTTAATGTTAATGTCATTTTTTAGTATAATTAGTAGTAGTATTGTATTGTATATTTTTTTTAATATTAGTAATAGTAATAGTAATAGTAATATAATAAAGTAATGGCAATGGCAATGGCAATGGCGGTTGCCCGCCTTGTGCGTGTGTGGTGTGTGTGTGAAAGCATCGGAATTATGAACACATTCCTCGTCAACTTTCTTTTTTCTCACCTTTTCCTTCTTTTAGTATTACTTAGAATAATACTCTACACTAACCACTTTTCGACTTATACTTCTGCTTCATTCACCTAGCTTCTTAGGCTTTAAGGCTCCATCTAGCTCTAGCTCTAGCTCCACCTCCACCTCCACTCAGCTCGGGTAGTTCTTAGATTAAGAAATACTTATACCTCTTCTCTTCTCTCGTATACCCGATCACTCCATCTCACTCCGCTCTCCACGGCGAGCCCACGAGGTGGCGCGCCTGGATGTCGCTCGCGTCGGGCGCCCACGCGGGACGCGAGCGCTCGACCGCTTGCCCGTTCCCCCACCAGAGCGCAAAGCTCACCGCCGCGGGCAGCTCGCCGTTTGGCCCCAGCGACCCAATCACACCCGCGGGCACGCCGCCGCCTCCACCGGCGTGCTCCCCGCCCCGCTCGTCTGTGGCGGCCGAGTAGACCTGGAACTGCTCCGAGGCGAGCGCGTGCACTCTTCGGACCAGGCTCGAGTCGAGGCCGGCGGGCGCGTCCGCTGAGTCCGCTGGGCCGCCGGGAGAGCCGACCAGAATCGGAGGGGGCCGCCCACTCAGCTCGTCGCCGGCGCGGCCAGCGACGGTCGAGGCGGGGCTGGCACTGTGATCGCGCACCGCTTCTTTCATCTGCTCGAGCGGCGAGCCCGGCACGGTGCCAGCCGCGGTCGGCTCAGTCTCGCCCATGGCCTGCCGCGCGGCCGACGCCGAGCTTTCGTCGACCACCGCGCCAGACAGACGCGAGTTGCCGGGCATCTCTTCGGCCGAGGTGTAGGCGAAGCGGTAGCCGATAAACTTTCCCATGAGCGACCCCTCGTACCCGGTCTGGTGGAGCATCTCCTGCGACGGAATCACGAGGTAGAGCTCGTCGCCCGTCCTGAGGCGCTGGCGCCGGCCCTTGGGCACGCGCGCGGCGTTGACGTAGGTGCCGTTGACCGACGAGTCTTCGATCGAGACGCACGGTGCGCCGTCCTCGCGCACGTCCCGAACCAGGGACGCGTGCAAGCTAGAGATGCGATAGTCGGATGGGAAGCACTGCTCGCACTCCTCGTGGCGGCCAAACCGGAAGCGCTGGCTGCCGAGCAGCTCAATGTGCAGCGTGTTGAGCCGCGCGTTGAGCGGCTGCAGCGTGCAGAAGACCGAGTCGCTGCTCGCCTGGACACGGTTCAGCATATCGAGTTCCCTGGGCGCGCAAAGGCGCGGCAGCGAGCGACAGACTCAAAAATGCCCGTCGTACAGCAGCGTCATTCGCAGCTCTGCTGTGAATGATGTTTCCCTACGGCAGGCCTCATCCTATTGTAGCCCTAGGGATAAATTAATGCCCGTGTGAATAACTCCAGTGGGCAGACCGACTCTGTCCTCCTCGCGGTGGCGACGGCGATGAGTCATCAAAGCGTTACACCGCCCATGCCGCCGGCTGTGCCGCAGTCTCGGACCACCCGTCCAGAGGCCAGCAGCGGTGAGGCTGAATCAACTGGCCCGAGCCTGAACTACCAACCAACACTCACCTTGTGGACCCTTGCTGCTCAGTTCTCGCGCGGCTCCAGGCCTTTTTGCCAGCGATTGCGACGGCGAACGAGGAGTTGGAGCGCTGCCCACCGCCTCACGCGGCCGACCCCGCGCCGACGGCAGAGGGTGACCCGGAACTGCTCGACCCTCAGCTTTTGGGCGACGCGGACGGGCCATATGTCGAGATGGTGCGCGCCCAGCCCGTGAGCGCTTCCTCAGCTTGCAGCGCCTTGATCTACCCCTCCTCCCCGGCGCAGGACCTGCATTGTGGCGTGTTTGAGAAGGTACCCGCCACCGCCGACGCGTACAGCGGCTCAGAGTCGGACGACGAATCGGATGGCGCAGACTCGTTGGCACTGCCGTCGGCGCAGACCGCTGCCATGGCCAAGGCGCGGGCCGCCGGCAAGACGTTGATTGCAGAGGTTGGCTCTGGAGATGGAGAGGGGCAACCGACCGGCGACGTCGAGATGTCGCAGCCTGCGGAGTCTGTGCACGGCGGTGGCAAGACTTGCCTACAACCGCCCACACAGCGAGAATACCTCCCTTGATCAGGAGCGAGTCGAGTGTTGAGTCAGTTTCGGTTTAATCGTCCTTCTTTCACTCTCTTGCACTGGGTGCTCTTCCTTCGCCTCTTCTCGGCCTGTCTGGGATCTGCGTAAGTTTCCTCTTTTTATGCTCTGCACACGCCGCGACCGCGGCGGGGACCGTAAGTTAGACAATGTGCGTTTCCTATCGCGGGAGCCCAGTACCAGTAGTGTGTGCGAGGTGCGCGAGCGTGTAGCGTGTGTCGCGCGTATCCGGGTCGTCATCTTCATGGTGGTATAGCTGGACAGGTGGAGCTCTCAATGTGTGCGGGTGGCGCGGGGTGGCGCCTGGCGGGGGCGACGGCGCACGGGGAGCTGCCAGTGCCAGTGCCAGTGCTGCAGCTGCTGCAATCAGTGCAATTATAAAATGAAAATGAAAATGAGCAAAAATATTAAATGCAACTTTTCGTGAACAAGAATTATAGTGTATATTGGTAGTATGATTTCGAGATCGATTGTCGATAGCGATAGCAAACATATAGTATAATATAGTACACGACTGCCCTAGTAAATTAGCATAGGCATAGGCATAAGCAGTTTTTGTATCATGCATCATGCATAATCATGTATCATGTGCATCTGTATCGTCTGCTATTGCTATGGTCATGGTCTGTTATTTAAAAATGTTTTTACTATTATACATTATACGTCTATACCTATACGTCTGCGTTCGTTCTATGGCTATGGTCTCTGTCTCTATATATCTCTCTCTCTTCTCCGATGATCTGATGACTGATAATTGATAATAAATATTCAGCGAGTAATAGTAATAGTAATACTTAGTAATAATAATAATAGAATAGCAATTATAGTAATCTGAGTTATCTGAGTGTCATCTGAAAAACCTCAAACCTGTAGTGCGTCTGTGTCTGTGTCTGTGTGTCGTGTGAAGTGTGAATAATAATAATAAAAGTAAAATTTATTTCGGGCAATAGCAATAGCAATAGCAAAAGCAATAAACTCCGCGAATACTCATCTCATTGCGAGCTGTTGCATCCCTGGTTTTCATAACTATACTGGTCGTAACTGGAACTGGCAGTAACTGGCCTGCGCGAGGATAGGGATAGGCTTTGAGCGAGCGTTCGAGTGTTCGTCTCCAGATCGACGAGGACGCCGCACCAAACTGCACCACGCTTAAAGGTAAATATACGCCGCCGCACTTGCGCCACCCCCTTCTCTCACTGATTTGTGGCCTTTCGGCCTCTCCCGCGCGCCTCACCTTCACGCTCGCGCCCCGCTCGTGCTACAGCTCCGACTTTATCTCGTGCGACGGCCTGGCCACCTTGACGTTGTGCGTCCGCTGCTTGCCCCCCCCGCTGGGCTTCTCTGACACGCCACGCCCGCCCGCCCTCCTGGCTCCACCCGCGCCCCCGCGCCCGCCATCCATGCCGCCTCCGAACATGGCAAGCATGGGTCCCATCGTCTCGAGGAGCGTGGCCGCCTCGAGGAACTGCTTCTTGACGCTGGCCACGGCGCGGTAAGCTTCCTTTCGCGATACGGAGCCGTCGGCGTCGCCGTCCAACATGCCAAAGATGATGGCGAGGTTCCCGGGAGTGGCGGCCTCGCCCACGCTGGGAGAGAGGGTGGGCATCGGGAAGTCGCTCTCCAGCAGGCCCAGCACCTGGCCCAGCACTGGCTGCACCACTGCACCCTTCTCTTCTGCTGGCGAAATGGACTCGTCCGGGTCGGTGTCGATCGCGTCAAAGACGTCCCGCGCAAGGTCCTTGAGCGATTTCTTCATCCTGGCGTGCGCCTTGGTCACCCACCCAAGCTCCGCCTCGGACAGCGCCCCGGAGCCGTCCGCGTCCATAAACTTGAGCAGCATGGGCGCATGCTTCTTGGCTGTGTGCACCCGCACGGCGAGGTCATTTGCAGAGTCCCCGCCAGATCCGCCGCCCGAGCCGCCACCCATGCCCATGGCAGCCATCCCGGCGAGGCCGTCCAACGTCGACTCAATCTCCTCCAGAGTCACAAGGCCGTCTTTGCTCGTGTCGAAGACGGCCAGGATCGTCGCGTGGAGCGGTGGCGGTGCCGCCCCCCCCGCACCACGTCCTCCGCCGCGCCCGGGCCGCTGGGCCTGTCCCTGGACCAGTAGACAGCACGCCAGCAACTGAATCCAGCGTAGACTCCACATTCGCAAACAAGGTGGCCGCGGACGGTAACGTATTCACAGCGAACTCTTCACACAGACGGACTTCTTACCACGGACATGTTCTTGTCATGTGTTCTTACAGACGGTTTACCTGCAAAGAGCACACGAGCGCACACGCACAAGGGAAGTGATGTGAGAGTGGCTTTGAGAGCAGCCGATCGATAGTACAGCGCACGGTCGTGGATAATTTTCGTGCTGCGTGTGCTGCTACTGTCTATACGACTACTACTAGTAGCTACTACTACTAATTATTATTAGTAGTAGCTCTAATAGTTTTACTAGTTACTAAGTCTAACACTAATAAGTATAATTATTATTATAATTGTGTACGTGCTAAAGTGTTTCTATGCCTGCTGTGCCGAGTGAGCGAGAGCGAGTGAGCTTTAGCTTTAGCTTTAACTGCTTTTGCTTTGTTGCTTTTTATTTAATATTATTTTGTTTATACAACTAGTAAACTAGCTAGAGATAGAGAACTAGAGACTCTCCTCAATACTGTCAGTATCAGTATCAGTATCAGTAACAGTAGCTGCTACTGTTAGCAGTAGTTGTAGTTGTGTGTTGTGTGTCGATGTGGATGTGGGCACGTGGGCACCACAGCTTCATAGCGCACAGCTCTGAGATCTTAGATCTTATAGCAGTGTGTGTGCAGCAGGCGCGCGATCACGAAACCGCCCCACACCCCCACACTTCATAGCTCTGGCTGGGGAAAACTTCAACAGGGCCTAACGCCCTCGAAACAACCTACACAACGCCAAACACGCTGCGACCCCACCCGACGCACAGCGCGTTTTCACGCGGCGGCCCCGCCTCGCGCGCGCCGCTTCTTGGCAACCGAGTCTTTGTCCTTGAGCGCGGCTGCAATCTGGGTGGCACTCCGGTCGTCGGGCTTCTTCCGCTTCGCCTCGGCCGCCACGGCGCTCGCGCCCGCAGCTGGCTCCTTGGGAGCGACGAAGCGCGCGTTTCGCTTGGCAACGCTAGCTGCGGTGGCCTCGCCCTGCTTCGCATCGCGCGCCTCCTGCTTTCGCGACAGCTTGGCCTCGGCCGACAAAAAGTACTCGCCCGACTCGAGCTGCAGGTCAACCTACGACAAAAAAGGAGCAGTATATTGGTTAGTAGTCGACTGGTGGGACGGGGCCGTTCGGAGAGTAGACATCTAGATCGATCGACACATTGAGCTACATAAATAAATGAGCACATACACATAAATAATCATGCCTATCTATCGATATGCGTGTATGTATACGTGTACTGCATATCTACATATACACACCACACACGCACACGCACACGCACACACACACACGCACACACACACACACACACACACACACATATATATATATATATATATATAAATAAATATATTTATATATATATATATATATATATATATATATATATATATATATATATATA
>Ga0105053_10009746_pt1 | contig 12171 bp, 13 predicted proteins | sample BON01_FD_78093 | JGI IMG/M metagenome (GOLD analysis project Ga0105053, IMG submission 78093) | Freshwater microbial communities from Lake Bonney liftoff mats and glacier meltwater in Antarctica - BON-01 | ecosystem: Environmental > Aquatic > Freshwater > Ice > Glacier meltwater | place: Lake...
CAAAAAAACTAATCAGATCATTGCGGAGAATGGCGATATTTCTGTGAACCTATCTACCATATAGGACGCTTCGAGACCCAAAAGTAAGAAAAGTAAAAAAGAGAATTAAAAACTAAAGCGATTCACCGTAAAAAGGGGGCTGAATTTTGACTGTCTGTATTGAAGCACATCTAGTGATGTGGTGGGGTACTTGGATATTGTGTTCAATTGTTTACACGATGACTCTTTTACAAGCAGTCTCTATAGGTGTGAATGAATTACAATCTTGCAATCTGTCTAGTGTTGATATGATGAATGCCTCAGTGTACGACGGTGTACCTTGCTTGTACTTTGACTCGGGTCTCGAAAACCAAAGTTCAATTCCTATAACAGTGGTGCAGATTACTCCTTCAAAATGTGCATCTTTTCGAGATGGGGCTATCATCGCAACCACAAAACTAAACGGTCTGAACAACAACCAAGGGTTTCATGTAGGCTACACTGGTAGTAGCTATGTTCAATTTCGACTGGTGTTAATCGTGGCAGGAGACATTGATAGAGATAAAGATTCATACGATTCCAATCATAAAACATTATTAACTGATGCTTTATTAAGTGAATTGAATGTGACATACGTACTTGGAACCTGTAACTTTGGTCCAGCGGATTACGAAAAGGATTTGGTAAACGATCGAATACTAATGGCACAAGTTGGTCCTGATATCTATTATCGAGATAGTAGTGAATTTCTTTTTGGGATCCATGTGAGCAGCTATGGATATACATATCCATTTATTAAAGATGTGCTTTTGAATAAACCGAACAGTAAATTTGGAATCATATCGAGAACGGAGTCGTTCTTCTTTAACTCCACTTGCGCATCTGCTTCTTCGTATATCTTATCTCAGGGAAGCAAAGGCAATTTGGTTTATGAATATCATTATGATCCTCAAGGTGATGACGACAATGATTCGATAAGAAACGAAATGGATCCAGATTTTCTTAGTAGTATCTCATCACAAATGTGTTCCTCTGGGGCTGATATATTCATTGGATGTATCACTACCACAGAAGCAGATATCATTATCGAAAATTGGAAGAAAAATTCAATGTGTGTACCGAAGGCTATTTGGTTGACTTGTACAACATGGAATTGGGATTCCAATGAAAAACTGTATTTAAATGGAGGCGGGCAATGGCATCATGATTTCACGTATTCCGATCCAAACATATTGCAAGGCACTAAAAATTTCTTCAACGGAGGGAATGATCTCTATACCTACGTTGAAAACAATTTTGGGTATCCTGGACAATACGATCATGCCGCTTCCTATTCCATTATGCTTGTTTTCATGGAGCATCTGGTTGATTTTTTCAAGGTTGATGACAATCCTACTTATGGATCAATATTGGGTGACTACAACAAATCATTTGTTCGTGCATTAGTGACTTTAGTGGTTGAAGCTACAATCTATGGCAGAGTCTCATTCAATGAACTTCGAAGGAATGTAGGCAGAGTTGCTGCTGCCTCGCAATTCAAATTAGATGAAAATGATATGCTTCGAGATTATTGCACAGCCCCAGATGAAGTAAAATCTGCGGCCATGACACTTCCAGCACCCAGTCTCGAATCTTGTTCTCCTGGTCAAAAACCGGACTTCATCAACTCAACCGCATGCATATTATGCCAAAAGTGTTCAAATTGTTCGGGTAACCAATACAGTCCGTATGGAGCTTCATGTGTTGATTGTCCTTCGGACTCATTCACTTATGACTCGGTGATTTGCAATTTTGATATCGAAGACATTATTACAAGATGGAGTTTCATTGTATGTAATGCACTCGGCTGTTTGGTCATTGTCGCTGCAATATCTTGTGCAGCGTGGTCCTATTTTAACCGCAGCCACGTGGTTTTGAAACTTTCTCAAACTCGCTATTTATATGTCCTTTGCGGAGGCGTCACCATAAGCACCATTTCAATATTCTTCTTTTCGCGATCTAGTACCGATCCAGACGATGTAGATTCTCTCTCAACAACCTGTATGTTAATACCGTGGTTTCTATCGATAGGAACAAGTTTAACGTTTTCGTCGCTGTTTGCAAAAACATGGCGTCTAGGAAAGATTGTCAACAATTCGAAGATGAAGAGGATGATTGTAACAGATATGCATGTCGCATTTTGGGTTTGTCTCAGTGTCACCGGTGATATCATTATAATGATTTGCTGGTCTTTGATTGATCCGTTATTCTGGGAAATCAATAGGCGCGTATTGCCTGTGAGTCCTGGCGGAGAAATGTTTATTGTGGTTCAAGTCTCTGCCTATTGCACAACAAAAAACAGTTCGTGGATCTTTCTTGGCCCGTTATTTGTCTATCACTTCATTTCACTAATCATTGGTCTTCTCATATTATACAGAGCCAGAAATATAAAAGATACCTTTCAAGAAGGGAAATATATAAGAGCGTCTCTTATTAGTACAGTTCAGCTTTTGGTATTAGCTATTCCGGTCCTCATAGCAGTTGATAGCAACTACCCTACTGAATTCGTTTTGGTGTCATTAATTGTCATTTTGAGCCAATGTTCCGTACTTGGGTTTATTTTTATCCCAAAAATCACGGCCGTATCTCAATTAGGACCATATGTCAGTATGAATGAAATTAATTTAACGAGGGAACCAAGAAGTAACGACACTGATCCTCCTCCTACCACCATTGATCATTCTAGCGTTTCCTATTTTGTTGACGAAAATTCCAAGTTGAGAGAAGAGGTTAGAGTTCTTTCCAAAAAATTGACAGAGGCGCAAGGAAGAGCATCTTTATTTCATAGCAACGAAACCGAGTCCTGTATTGATAGGCACTTGGATACCAACGGATCTCTACTAATTCAGTGACAGTACTTAACTCGGCCAGATCCCTGCGTTTCTAATAAAGCAGATATGAGTAATAGATCTAAGCTGGAAGAATTTACGAATGAAAAACATTGAAAGGAATCTCTACTAGATCTGGTTACCAGACAGACCCCTTACTAATTATGGAATCCTCATACAAAATCCTCGGTTATTGGGTCGCCCATACCAATTCCCTACCAAAAAAACAATGATGTGTTATCGTTAGTATTGTTATGTTACTAACGTTAATTTAACGTTACTATCGCCCATTTTAGTGTTATCGAAGAATATGTTGCGGGGAGCTCCCCGCAACATATTGTGGGTGGTGGGAAGTGGAGACAGCAACACCTGATTGTTAGTAACAGTGTTAGTAACATCTTCTAACGTTAGTAACGTTACTATCGAGGAGACAATTGTTATTGTTGTTACTAACACATCATTGCAAAAAAATGAAAAAAAAAAGGATTTTCGCTTTTTTAATTCTGGAAAATATCACCAAAATTTTGGAAATTTCTGCCTTTTCGAGGGGTTTCGTCGGTCGTATAAGCCCCCCTGGGAGCTGAAAATACGGATGATACGGAAAAGAAAGTTCATAGTTAGTTATTACTAGGATTGTGTGGTTCAAAATGCTGTGACAGTGCCGTTGCTTGGGCAGAGCGATGTGGTTCCTCCAGATTTAGGGCTTCATTGCATTCCTCACATCTTTCGTTGTTATTTTGAGATTTCCAAAAATTTTCTAGCTCTTTGAGCACTGAATTTGCGATGCGCTTCCCTGGCTTCTGTTTTAGTATCTTGATGTCTTCTGAAAGTTTCTTTAAGAGTGCAGAATGGTCAGTCAACTTTTTGGCATCTTTGGCAGATCGTCGTTGGATCTCCGTTTATAGTCGGCCGCTTCTTTCATTTCTTGCAGCGTTTGGACCATATAGTCACCTGTGATTTCGATTCCGTTTAGACCCATCAAATCTCCACCAAATTTCGAACCTTTGGGCCACCAGATGTTGGTACCTCAACAGATCGCTTCTTTTTCTTGATTCCAGAACGAACTTTCATCTTTGATTTGCCATGCTGAATATACTCGTTGATGACATGTTGCTGTTGGCTTCGAAGAGGACATACATCGCATCCGGAAGCTAGCGTTGCACGTGGGGTTTCTGCTTCTTCAACATCTTGAAACCATTCCAAAAATTGAGCAACACTTTGGTTTTGTGCCAAAACAGTGGTGGAGCTATCATGGCACTTTCTGAGCATAGATAGCATGCCTCCATCATAATTTATTTGCTGCCTGTGTCCCGCAATGTCCTTGGATAGCTTTAAGTTTTGAACATAAATACCATGCTTGGCATTCTTATCATACTCCAACTCTGCCGCTGCCATATCTCGTTCAACTTTCTCAAGAAGAGCTTCTCTTTTACTTTCCAAAAAGGGTAGTTTCGTATCCTTCATGTTCTTGATTGAAGAAATATGAAAAGAATCATGCTTTCGCTGCAGTTTAGCAAGTTCTTTCAACTCGATAGCCCATTCTAATTCTCCATTAATATTCATATCTAGTTCCCCTGTGACCACGTTTGCCATCCAATAGAGCTCTCGTGCTAAACTCAGGGGTGACGGATGTACTCGATGGGAGAAGAGAAGACATCGCTTCATTGAAAAGTTGCCGAAAAGCAGCTTCTTTTGGAAACTTGTCCTTACTATGAGATGATGGAGGATGAAAATGACTTGACACACTGGACGATCATATCTTCGATGCTTTCAGGTGCTTTACGAGCACGGCTTGGAAATAGTTTGTTGTAGTAGTACCACTCCGCAGCCATACAGGTGAAATTGCGACGGGTTATTAAAATCCCACCTCGTACCAGTAACTTTAACTCGGGAGTGTCCGACATATTCATGGTGCCACTAGTCTCACCAGTAACAATGGCATCTCGAACGGCATCGAAAAGCACTAGTTTAAACCAATCAGTACTAGGGAAACATCGTTGAAGTAAGGAAAAATACACGGGCCCCGCAGTTGATTTAGCGCTTGATCTTCTGACCACGGACGACGCGGAGTTTCATTACTCATCCACTGGAGCATCGCGAGACCCTGCACAAATACACCAATGTTTCCATTACTGATTAATTTCAAACTTTCTTTGAAAAACTCCCAAGTCGCCCATTCTTCGTTCAGTGACACCCACGAAAACAACTCATCTGCTTCTTTTGTCAAAAATGCAAGGGAGTTAATATGTGATAGATGTTCAAAAACCAAAGGGCATCGTATCCTTCGGTACGCACTTGACTGTCCGCCCAATCGGAAAAATCGAGAGCAGGGAATTCACCAACATCCTCCAGTGACTACGAGATTGAAAAAAACCGGAACGCCACCTCAGTAACTGAGTTACAAATGAAGTTAATGTTTACGCAATATAAAAGGCACAAGTACGGGGCCCCGTCTAGATCGATGGTACTGGATACATCGGTAATTTAACTAGAAGTTTGCAATAATTCCTCAAGTTGTTTCATTTCCCGCTTTTTTCTGTCAATTTTTCCTTTCACCCTTTCAAGAGCAGATTGAAGTCCTCGCTCAGCGGCTCCCAAATCTCTATGTTGAAAAAATAGTTCAACAGCTGTTAATTCTGCTTGAGTTTCAAAAGCCGCGACAATCCCACCTACCGTACTTCCCCATTGCATACCTACAGCACCGTACGTTGATAGCCATGTATCATAATCCGAACAGAGTTTATCCCACACAATTGAAGTTGCTGCGGGCGATGACTTGCAAACTGTCGACAATACACCTGCAAAATCTTGAAGTCGCAGCTGTCCGTTTAATGTAAACTGCACGACGGCATCGGTTAGTGAAGGATGCTTTGAAAATTGAGCCACAGCCATGAGACATTCTCGGCGTTCCTCCGACGATAAGTTCAGCTCATCCTCGGATGCAAATTCAAATTTCTGCATCAATTGGGCCGGATCAGTTTTGTCTCGGATTGCCAGAGAAAATACAGTCGAACGCAGATCAGGAGATATTAAAGATACTCCCGCAAAGTGATCTGTTACCATTGACTTTGCAATAGATGTGCATTCTGAATCTGGCACGAGTGCAAGCACTTCAAGAACCTGAGCTCGCAACACACCTATCTGCCCATCTTCGTCTTGATTGGGGGCCCATCCAAGCCTATCAAGCAAAGGGGAACAGCATGGTAATAGAATCTGCTGTGCGAAGGCTTGAAAAAACGGCTCATTTTCATACATCGCAGCAATAACTTTTAATCGGGAAAGAAATTCCATCAAAACAAATGCGTTTCTTTCATTGAAATGAGGCAGAATTGCCATACATAGAGAAAGAGGGACACCAATATCGACGTAGCCACTGGCAGCGAGACAAAATGCGTCCCTGACAAGACCCACTCGATCAATACATGGTAATTCATTCCCTTGATCTTGAACACTGATGTCTGATTCACCAGAAATATTCGATTCATCAATGAAGGCTTCACCCAAATGACCCCATTGTTTCTTTGTGTAGGACACACGATAAAAACCAGAAGACTTCCCATTGAGAGTAAACCATTGCTCTGCATTATCTAATCGGTTCAACTTGTCGACAAGTTCTTTTTCTTGTCTCGGAATCAAGAAGGTTTCGTTGATACCGGTGCTAATCAAGCGAATCGGAACAATCCAATTACCCCGAGTGTCGGTAGATGAATCGGTATTGAAACAAAAGCGTTGAATTTCCAATGATTCAATCTTCGACGAACTCGATTTCACAGTGATTAACGGATATCCAGAATTTGATGTCCATGAACTCATCAAGTTGCTAATTGTTCCCTTTTCAAGTTCATTTGCCAATTCCATACAATCCCATAGATCATTCGTTTCGGCATTTGAATATGCAAATTTTTGAAGGTAATATTTGACGCCAAGCATAAACGAAGCATGCCCCAAATATTCTTCTATCATTCGTATGATACTTGCGCCTTTAGCGTAACTGATTGCATCGAAAATGGAATTGATTTGATCAGCATTTTGAACTTCTACGCGAACTGGATGCGTTGAATCCAAAGAATCAAGATGAAGAGCAAGGCTTTGAATATTCTGAACAAAGATTGTCCAGGAATTCCATTCTGGGTAAATCGAATTGACGGAAGCAAATTCCATAAATCTTAGACATATAATCAGAAAAACGATTGTTAAATACAAGATATGGGGCCGTACCTAGCAAATCCTTCGTTAAGCCAAAGATCCGTCCAAAATTCCATGGTCACAAGACTACGTTGGGTTAGAATCTAAATTGTTACCATAATGAGATGCAGACTTACTTCCCGAACCATTGATGAGCTAGCTCGTGGGACACAACTCTTGCCACGGATAATTTTTGACTGGTGGAGCTTCTTGTAGTATGTGTCAACAGACGAGCTTCTCGGTAAGTTACCATGCCCCAGTTCTCCATCGCGCCAGCAGCAAAGTCAGGAATAGCCAGTAAATCTTGTTTCTTCAACGGATAGTTCACTCCATATTCTTTTTCAAAAAAGCTCAATGCTTTCTTTGCTACATTCATTGCGAATTGGCCTTCTTCACTGCGACCTAAGGGAGTATATACCGTAGTTTCAATGCCTCTATCGGTGTAGTCCACGATTTTGTCAAATTCACCAACCACCCATGCAAGCAAGTAAGTGCTCATCACAGGAGTGGCAGCGAATTTCCACAGCTTCCATTCTTTATCGGATGATACGCTGATAACCTGAGTATTCGAAATGACAAGGCGGTCAGCGTGAGTGCACACCTGTACCTGGAAGACGGCCTTGAGGGCCGGATCATCCATGCAGGGAAAAGCACGACGAGCGTCAGTTGGTTCGAATTGAGTAACTGCCATGGCTCGTTTCTCCCCACTTTGATTGGTATAGAAACTTCGGTAAAGCCCAGCCAGGTTGTCAGATAATGAACCTTCAAACTCCACGACTACGTGACTCGTATCCGCAATGTCTTGGTCAAAATAAAAATACACACTTTCATTCGGAGCATCCACTTCTAACCGCGACGCCTCTACCATCTCTCCATGATCATTTGTGACCCGTGCTGAACGTACATGCAAGTCAATGGAGTGAAGTCGGATGGTCTTCGTGGACTCGGAAACAACGGCCACCGTGATGTCCACACTACCTTGGAATGTAAACTTGTCAAGATCAATTCGGGAATAATGCAAGAGGTATTTGATTGGCGAAATCCATCGGTCTGGATCATTATCAAGCCTCATCGTTCGAATCTTGATACAAAAAATGTTGCGGTACGCCCCCCGTCTAGTAATATCTAGTGTTCTCCTGGTACCACTAACTGTAGGGTGTTTTTCCAGATAGTTTTCTATTTGTTCATAATTACCCAACTAATAGAAAGCTGATGGTTTTTATCTGGATTGAAGCACAATTAGCAGCTTCTGGATTTTCGAATTCAAGCAAAGATTGTTCGAATCCGAGTCAAATAAAAGCGTCATATCTTTTTTGCCTGTCTAAACCCGAAGCTTTTACGATGATTTGGTTGAAAAATGTATTTAGTTTTCGATGGATCAATGGTTTCATCTACCATTTTGAATTCAAATTTAATACTTGCTTAAGAATATTTCGATCATCGACAAAGAGGTTGTCTCCACCGGATCTGCACTTTCCTTTAAACTCGATCACTTAGAAGCTCTTGAGGCACTTTCCAAAGGACCCGGGGCTTTCTGCTGGTGTCTCAACAGCCGTCAGTGCCTCGCCAATAGGAGTTCATTGAATGTCCGAAACCCCTCTTTTTGCGACGAAATATGTGAACCATTTATTTCTCATTTCCAGTCTCATTTCCTCGCTTGTATTTCTTTATCTTTTTATCTCAAGTTAAAAAATAATAGCCATTTTTCAATTTCGTGATTGGAGATTGAATGGCCTCCAACCAAACTGCACGGTTAAAACACAATCGTCCATTGGATGGTCGACAAATTGTTGCTTTTTGTCGTTTTTGCTGCGTTGCTTTCACAATTTCATCTTATCGAATCACCAATGATAAACGATTTCGAGAGATATCACTTGCACTTGCAATTTCTTCCTCCAATGCCATCAAACAAAAAAGAATCGCATTCGATACCTTCAATATTCTCGTTAGCCAGAACTTGTTGATGCTTCAATGTGCTTAAAATCGACTTATTCTTGCCCTGGCAGCCTGCGGATTGAACAGCAATTTCTATTTTTGGTTTCCTTGAATTCACAAGCCCGTCAAGCCTCTGAATACATTGCAGCCAAAACCGTTCTTGAAATCAAGGGTTTTAAAAAATGCGTTAAAAAAACGATGGAAGGTGACAAGTGGGTGCAACGGGACTCTCCCACATATGAAGATTTGACAATAGATCCGTTGCTATCTAATGTTGAGAGAATAGAAAGATACGCCACTGGGACTGTAGAGCTTCAGCGCTTAGTCCATGTGCTTTTGTTGTGGTAAGTTTTACAGAGATCGTCGCTGCAATTGTATTGATTTTTTGTCAGTGATACTGTAAAAGAATTCGGACTCTTAATCTCTAGGGAACGAATATTTCCGTTAATGTTGGATATTTGCAAAGATCCTGAATCTGTCATACGGGAATCTCTTACAGGGCAAGTTGCACTCGTCGCTGAATTCTGTGGGGGTCTTACATCTAGTGAGGCATATGAATCCATTATAACTGAACTTTTACCAGTTTTGAAAATATTAGTTTGTGACGAAAATGAACAAGTTCGAATAGGAGCTAGTGCTTCTTTGGTTAAAATGGCCAACTATATAAGTGATGAAGATGTGATGGAGCATGTATTGAGTATCGTTTTGAAGCTCGCTCACGATGAAGAGGATCAAGAACTGCGTATTGTAGCTGCAGGACTGTTAAACGGCCTTTCTGTTAGGTTTGGTGGGGATTTATCGAGACAATTTGTTGTTCCAGTAAGTATTTGAATTATGTTGGAGGGGTGCTCATATCTTACAGGAAATCATTTCTCTATCTGAAGATCCAGCATTTGAAGTTCGGAAAGCTGTTGCTCAAAACATGGACAAAATATTCACCGTTGTCTCCAAAGAGCTTGTTGTTCGGCTGTTTCATGCATTTGAAAAGTTAGCTTCCGATGCATTGTGGTTGGTAAGGAAAGCATGCGGAGAGTGTTTAGCGGTAATTGCTGAGGCCGCAGTAGCGATTCTCGGAACAGAACCCATTGTAGTCATCACCGAAAAGCTAATTAAGGACAAATGCAAATGGGTAAGGGGGGCAATTGCCTTAAGACTGGGGCGCTTGATAGTGTCTTTGATTGGAAATGAATCCTTATTGAATCGCTTTATCGCCATTTCAAAACTGGAATCAGAACCGAATAATTGTTGGGTGAATAAAGGAAGTGCGGAAAAGAAAAGACTTAGTTTTGGGAGTGGTCCTAAAGCTTCTCCTGTAGGTGAAGAATCTACTCCTGCAGCTTTCGGCTCAAGTATTTTGTATTGGAATGCATTTGATTTTCCTGGAGTGTTGCTTCAAATGGGAGACCAGTATTGGCCTGAATTAGCGCATTCGTATAAAACACTCTGCTGCAGTCCGCATGCGGCTGTTAGAAAATCCCTAGCGAGTTCCTTGCATGAATTCGCCAGTATACTAGGTCCCGATATAACTCATCGAGAATTAGTGCCTGCTCTGAAGATCTTTTTAACTGACGAAGATTCTGGAGTTAAAACTGCCGGTATCACATCGCTTCCAAAATTCATGCAAGTATTGAGATTTGGTGTTCGTGAGAAATGTTTGCCGATAATGGTGGAATTATATCACGAATCGTGCCTCGCCTCATTTCAAGAGTCACGATGGCGGATTCGTGAAGCAACTGCGAATGCATTGCCATCTCTTCTTCCTCTGTTCAGTATAGAATATATTAACGCAGTTCTGATGCCCTTGACACTCCAACTCATATATGATGATGTCGATGCGGTCCGTTCTACTTCTAATAAAATCGTAGGACCAATGCTAGATGTTTTTAGAAATTCAGAGTATTATGAGCCATTTATAAATCAAATAGTACAGCTCTCTACATCCAATAGATATCTGGAGCGACAGCAGTATGTTGTCATTGCCTGTCATTTGCATTCTGTCCAACTTGCTGATTTCGAAACTCACTTTATTGAACCTCTAATGGGGCTGCAGAATGACTGCGTCGTCAATGTACGATTGAAGCTAGCTCATTGTTTGGAAACACTCGTGCGTTCCCCTTCAGAGAGTATTGCCGCCAGATCCATTTGCGTGTTAAGTATGTTGTCACAAAAAGATGATTCAGTTCATGAAAATTAATTATGATAAGCTTTTTAGATTTAACCACTTTCATGACCTTTATCCGGTTTTATGACACTATTCCTGTGCAGATCACCTTTTATGGACCATTTTATGGATTTTATATTAAACACAACCGGATCAAATGAATCAATTATTTCAAAATACTGCATTGCGAATTGCAATCGTCGCTCGTTTACTATCCAGTTTGGGCGATTATATTTTACCGTTTTTCCTAGATATTTCTTCTTCCTCGTGTTTTCAATTTCTTCTTTGAGGAGGGGAGTCCTATAGTTTTTCATAGTCCACACCAAAAATTTGATGGCATGCGAGATTCGCTTAAAAGTCGCTCGTGTTATTTTGAGTTTCATTTGTTACTAAATATTTGTTAGTTCACTAAAAACCTTACCTGGAATAAACTTGAAGTATGCATAGATCCTTATCAAGACTGTCGACGAAGAGGTCAGTACACGACGAGTTATCTGATGATGCGGCAGAAAAGTATCGCCAAGGCATTCAAAAGCTTGGGGATGTGTTCAAAGATATTGCAAGGAAGCAAAGAACGAGTGATGATATTAAACAAAATCACGAGCTTGAAAGCAAATTGCATAGAATAAGCATGAAAGCTCTATCTCTGGCAGAGGTTAGTGATCCCGGAACCAGCGAAGGGTTGGGCTTTCTTAGAGACATTGAGTTTCATCAGGTAGATTATGATGCACTCGAGGAAGATGATAGTTTACAACGACTTGAAGCTCTCATGGAGGAGGCTCTTCAGCACGCAAAAAAGAATGATCGGCATTCAAGACATCATTTATTTGGTGGTCGAAAGTTCGGCTCGAGGTCTTCGGCAGAGAAACTCAAGTAGACGTAGGAAATCTGACGAATCAAAGATCGATAAGATAGTGGAGATGTATTAAGATGTAAGTATCAATCAGATACTCACGTGTACAAAGGATTAACTATTTCAAGTATGAATTAATATTAAACTAGACAAATGTGAATTCTAAATGAATGGTCCCAACATCCAGAACC
>Ga0105053_10009749_pt1 | contig 12170 bp, 13 predicted proteins | sample BON01_FD_78093 | JGI IMG/M metagenome (GOLD analysis project Ga0105053, IMG submission 78093) | Freshwater microbial communities from Lake Bonney liftoff mats and glacier meltwater in Antarctica - BON-01 | ecosystem: Environmental > Aquatic > Freshwater > Ice > Glacier meltwater | place: Lake...
CCAAGAGGGCGGCGCCGGGCAGCTTGAGATCAACCTGCGCCATGGCAACCCGATCAAGCTGGCCGATGAGATATTCTTCTTCAAACGCCTGATCCGCGAGGCGGCATTGCGCCACGATTGTTTTGCCACCTTCATGGCCAAACCGATCGAGGATGAACCGGGAAGTGCGATGCACATCCACCACTCGGTCGAGGATCTGGCGACGGGGCAGAATATCTTTTCCGACGCGCAGGGCGCTGAAACCCAGGCGTTTCACTATTTCATCGGCGGGATGCAGCGGCATCTGCCCTCGGTCATTGCCGTGTTGGCGCCCTATGTGAACAGTTATCGGCGCTATGTGAAAGACCACGCCGCACCGATCAACCTGGAATGGGCGCGCGACAACCGCACCACGGGCATCCGCGTACCGATTTCCGATGCCCACGGGCGGCGGGTGGAAAACCGGCTGGCGGGGATGGATTGTAACCCCTACCTCGGGATTGCGGCATCGCTGGCCTGCGGATACCTCGGGTTGGTGGAACAGCTTGATCCGACGCCCGAATTTTCGGGCGATGCCTATGCCGCCGAAGAGGCGATACCGCGCAGCCTGGCCGATGCGATTGATCTGTTCGAGGATGCCAGTGCCATTCACGACCTGTTGGGCCATGAATTTGCGCGGGTCTATGCCATCGTGAAACGCACGGAATACGACGAATTCCTGCACGTCATCTCGCCTTGGGAGCGCGAGCATCTGCTGTTGAACGTGTGATCCGCCGCGCCCGGGCGGGGCAGTCGCCGTCAGATCGTGCCGTCCAGCGTTGTGATTTTCGCGACTGCGGGCCGCGCCTCGCACCGCGCGATCCAGTCGCGCACCACGGGGCTGTCGGGCGTCATGGCGGGCATCCATGCAAAGGGCGACGCCACAAGAAGATCGGCCGCGCTGTAGGTATCGCCCAGCAGATAGGGGCCATTCGCCAGTGCGGATTCGATGGCCTCGACAGCCTCGACCATCCCGCGGAAAGTGCTGTGCAGCACCGGGTTGTCGATCTCCATCATCTTGAAGATGAACACCGGCTCGAACACGCTGCCGTACCAGTCCAGCCACGACAGATAGGCGCCGCGTTTCGCATCGCCCACCAAAGGGCCCAGCCCGGCCTCGGGGAACATGTCTGTCAGATACAGGATGATTGCGCCGCGTTCACGGATCGCCACGTCGCCATCGACCAGCAATGGCACCTTGCCCTCGGGGTGGGGGTTGGCCGGATCGCGCGCGCCGGCGCCATCGTGGCGGGGGATGCTTACCTGATGCAGGATTACGCGGTCGGTGATGCGCAACTCCTCAAGCAGCAGAACGATGGTGGACGAGCGGCTTTGCGGGGCGTGATACAGGGTCAGCATGACGTGTCCTTTCGGGATTGGTGTTTGCCTCAGGTGGGTTTACACCCACCCTACTGTCACTTTCCGTCAGGAGGACACATGGCACGCGCCGACCGTCTGCTGATCCTGCTGCAGGCCCTGCGCCAGTTGCCCGCCCCGGTGACGGCACAACGGCTGGCGTTGGAAACCGGGGTGTCGGCGCGCACGCTGTACCGCGACATCGACAGTTTGCGCGCGGCGGGGGCGGTGATCGACGGGGCGGCGGGGCAGGGATACTGGCTGACCGAAGACCCGGCCCTGCCGCCGCAATCGTTCGAGCGGCTGGAGATCGAGGCGCTGGTGCTGGCCGTCGCCGAACTGGGCGTGCGGGGTGAAGCGGCGATAGTGGCGGCGGGCGAGGCGGCTTTGGCCAAGATCATCGCCACCCTGCCCGAGGCGAAACAGCGTCAGGCGATGCATGCGGTCGTGCTGGTGAACCGATGGAACCGCGCCCCTGCCACGACGCTGGACCTGTCGCTGTACCGCCAGGCCTGTTGGGAGGAACGGGCGCTGGATATTTCATATCGCGATGCCAACGGCGCGGCCAGTCGGCGCCGCATCTGGCCTCTGTCGACGGTTTACAGCGAGGACATGGTGATCCTGCTGGCCTGGTGCACCCTGCGCCGGGATTTCCGCAAATTCATCGTGTCGCGGGTTGAGGCCGCCACCCTGAGCGATGAGAGTTTCCGGCCCCGCCGCGCGGGCCTGCTGCGCGACTATCTGGATCAGTTGCACAGAGTCCCGTCGGCGGCCATATCAAGGCAATGAACCTGCTTTTCGCCAATGACCGCCCCGGCGCCTATCCGGCAAGCTGGTATGCCGAGACTGCCGCGCCTTTACCTCCCTGCGCAACCTTGCGGGGCGAGGTGCGGGCCGATGTTTGCGTCGTCGGCGGCGGATATACCGGGCTGTCGGCGGCGCTGCACCTGGCCGAGGCGGGGTTTTCGGTGGTGCTGGTCGAGGCGCAGAGGGTGGGGTTCGGCGCATCGGGGCGCAATGGCGGGCAGGTGGGCAGCGGCCAGCGGCAGGATCAGGACTGGCTGGAGCGGCATGCCCCCGGCGATGCCCGCGCGTTGTGGCGCATTGCCGAAAGTGCCGGGGCATTGGTGCAAAGCCTGATCGCGCGCCACGCCATCGACGCCGCCTGGCGCCCCGGTGTCGCCCATGCCCAGCGGTCGGTGCAGGGTGTCGCGGCGGGTCGGCGGTATGCCGAACATCTGGCGCGCGTGTATGGCTATGAACAGATCACGCCGCTCGACGCTGCTGGCATCGCCGATCTGACCGGATCGCGCGCCTTTGCCGGGGGCGCGCTGGACAGGGGCGCGGGGCATATCCACCCGCTGCGCTTTGCGCTGGGGCTGGCGCGGGCGGCGGTGGCGGCGGGCGTGACGGTTCATGAGGGGTCCGAGGTGATCGAGGCGGCGCCGGGCAGGGTGCGCACCTCCGGGGGTGTCGTGACCTGCGATCATGTCGTGCTGGGCTGCAACGGCTATCTCGGCACGCTGGCGCCGCAGGTGGCGGCGCGGGTCATGCCGATCAACAATTTCATCGTCGCCACCGAGCCTTTGGACGCCCACCCCGACATTCTGCCCGGCGACGTGGCGGTGGCCGACGACCGGTTCATCGTCAACTACTGGCGCCTGTCCGAGGATCGCCGGCTGCTGTTTGGCGGTGGCGAAAGCTATGGCTACCGCTTTCCGCGTGACATTGCGGCGCTGGTGCGGGGGCCGATGCTGTCGATCTATCCGCAACTGCGCGACGTTGCGATGACCCATGCCTGGGGCGGCACCCTGGCCATCACGATGAACCGGATGCCGCATTTTTCGCGTGCGGGCGGGGTTTACACCGCCTCGGGCTATTCCGGGCATGGCGTGGCGATGGCCGTGATGGCGGGGCAGATGATCGCCGAGGCTGTGGCGGGCGATGCCACGCGCTTTGACACCATGGCGCGCATCAAGGCGCCGCCGTTTCCGGGGGGAACGGCGCTGCGCAGCCCGTTGCTGGCCCTGGCGATGACATGGTACGGGTTGCGCGACCGGTTGGGGGTCTGACGGGTTCAGACCGTGTCGAGATACAGTTCGACCCGCTCCTCCTCGCTCAATTCTGCGAGGTAGAACAGTTCCTGCCGCTTGGTCAGCACATAATTGGTGATCAGCGCCTCGGGCAGGAAGCGCTTGATCAGCGGATCGGCCTCGAACGCGTCGATGGCATCGCCCCAGGTGGTGGGCATGCGCGGCAGGTCCATCGTATAGGCGTTGCCGGTGATCGGCGGCGGCGGCAGCACCGCGTCCTCGATCCCGTTCAGCGCGCCGCCCAGGATCGCGGCGATCATCAGATAGGGGTTCACATCGCCCCCGGCGACGCGGTGCTCGATCCGGCGCGCCTTGTGGCTGCCGCCGGGCACGCGGATGGCGGCGGTGCGGTTCTCGTATCCCCAGGCGATGGCGGTGGGGGCATGGGCGCCGGGCACGAAGCGGTCATAGCTGTTGCCATGGGGCGCAAACAGCAGGGTTGATCCGGCCATTGCCGCCATGCAGCCTGCAATGGCGTGATGCAGCGCCTCGGTGCCCTCGGCGCCGCCATTGTCGAAGATGTTGTGCCCTTCGGCGTCCAGCACCGAAAAGTGGACGTGCATCCCGTTGCCCGAATGCTCGGCATAGGGTTTGGCCATGAAGGACGCGGCAAAGCCGTGCTTGCGCGCCATGCCGCGCACCAGCATCTTGAAGAGATAGGCATCGTCGGCGGCGCGCAGCGGGTCGGCGACATGGGTCAGGTTGACCTCGAACTGGCCCTTGCCCGCCTCGGAGATCACGGTTTCTGCCGGAATGTTCATCACGTCGCAGGCGTCGTAGAGATCGGTAAAGAACGTGTCCCAGGCATCCAGCGCGCGAAGGGACAGGATTTCGGCGCTCTGGCGCCGCTTGCCCGACCGGGGGCTGGGGGGCACGCGCAAGTCCTTGCCGGAATCGTCGATCAGGTAGAATTCCAGTTCCGTCGCCACCACCGGCGTCAGGCCCCGGGCGGTAAAGCGGTTCTGCACCCCCGCCAGGGCATGGCGCGGATCGCCGGCAAAGGGGGTCTTGCCATCCTCGTGGAACATCCAGATCGGCATCAGGGCGGTGGGCGCCTCAAGCCAGGGCATTGGCATCAGCCCGCGCTCGGTGGGAAACAGCACACCGTCAGGGTCGCCCGCCTGGTGGACAAGGGGACTGTCGTCGATGTCTTCGCCCCAGATGTCGAGGAACATCACCGACAGCGGAAAGCGCGTGCCGTTCTCGATGATGCTGTCGACCAGGCGGACGGGCATCCGCTTGCCCCGGGGCTGGCCGTTGAGATCCGAGGCCGCCACGCGGATCGTGCGGATGTCGGGGTGTTCGTAAAGGTTCATCTGATCACCTGGGGGCGGATACGCAGTTTTTGCCGCCGCTCGACAGGCAGATGCCGGTTCAGCCGGGCGTTGACAAGGCCGAAGATGGCGATGACGCACAGGGTCAGCAGGATGAAATAACCGGCCAGGATCGGGTAGGGGATGAAGGGATTGAACGTCTTGTCGGCGAAATAGCTGGCATAATACAGCGCGTCGCCCTTTTGCTGCCAGGCCGGGAAGCCCGAGAAGAACACCAGCGTGGTGGCGTGGAACAGAAAGATCGCCTCGTTCGTATAGGCGGGCCAGGCCAGGCGCAGCATGGTGGGAAAGGTGATACGGCGAAACTTGCGCCAGCCGGTGAAGCCATAGGCGTCGGCGGCGTCCATGTCGCCCTTGGGGATCGAGCGCAGGGCGCCATGGAAGATTTCGCCGGTATAGGCGGCGGTGTTGAGGAACAGCACGATCAGCGCACCCGCTCCGGCACGGGTCAGCCAGCGGGTCTCGACGGTGATCATGGCGAAGCCGAGGTTCAGATCGAACCCCAGTCTCGGCAGCAGGACAAAGGTTTCGTAGGCCAGAAAGAACTGGATGAACAACGGCGAGCCGCGGAAGACGAAGATGAACCACTCCGCCGGTTTGCGCAGAAGCGGCGTGGGCGATGCCTTGGCCAGGGCCACCGCGACGGCGAGGAAGAACCCGAGGCACAGGGCGAGAACGCCGAAATAGACGTTCCAGATCAGGCCCGACCCGATCAGGGTGAACTGTTCGCACAGCGTGAAGTCCGAGCGGGGCAGCAGGCGTTCGCCGATGCCGACCGAGCGCAGGGCATAATCGCGGATCGTCTCAAGGCAACTCATGCCGCGCGCCTCTGGGCTTCGCCCGCCACCGTGGCCTGACCGTGGGACAGGCGGGCGGTCAGCCGCGCCAGCGCGATCTCGGACACCCGCGTCAGGCCAAGGTAGAACACCAGCAGCGCAAGAAAGTACCACAGCCGCCAGTCGGGGTGGGGATAGTCGAAGATCTGGGTCTTGGCGGCCCCCAGTTCGCGCGCCCAATAGACGATGTCCTCGACCCCCAGCAGGAACAGGAGCGGCGTCGCCTTGATCAGGATCATCCACAGGTTCGACAACCCGGGCAGGGCAAAGACCCACATCTGCGGCACCACGATGCGCCAGAAGCTTTGGCGCCGCGACAGGCCATAGGCCTCGGCGGTTTCCACTTGCGCCCGGGGCACGGCAATCATCGCGCCGTACAGCACATTGGCGGCGAAGGCGCCAAAGACGATGGCAAAGGTCAGGATGGCGGTGGAAAAACCGTATACCTCGTGCATCCATTGCGGGCTCGACGACAGGGGCAGCTTGGCGGCGGTACAGACGACAAAATCGCTGCCCTGGCGGATCGGCTGATCCCAGTCGGGGCATTTGACCTTGTGGCGGATGTATTCAAACGCCTGATCCAGCGCGATCACGAAAAACAGGAAGAACGCGATGTCGGGCACGCCGCGCACGATGGCGGTATACCCCTTGCCCAGCCAGCGCAGCGGCGCGATGGGGCTGCGCGCCGCCATCGCGCCGCCAAAGCCGAAGGCCAGCGCCACGGGGGCGGTGATGGCGAGCAGCAGCAGGACCGTGCCGAACGAGCCATAGAACGCAAGATGCTTGCCTGTGGTCAGGTAGCAGGCAAGCCAGTGGAGGCCTTCGAGAGTCTTGGGTTCGGCGCAATTCAGGATGGGATGTCACCCGGGTCCGGCGTTGGAATGTGGATATTTGCAGCAAGAAAGAAAGGGGGGCGGGGTGTTCGGCCCGCCCCCGTCCTGACGTTCAGTAGATCGCGGCCTCGTCGCCGAACCACTTCCTGATCATCTCGTTCAGGGTGCCGTCGGCCTTGAGGGTGGCGATTGCGGCGTCGAATTTCCCGCGCAACTCGGCGTCGCTTTCGCGCAGTCCCATGCCGACACCGCCGCCCAGTTGCACCTCGTCGGCGACGAACATCAGCGCGCCGCCGGATTCGGCGACGATGGGCACGAGGTAGTCGCGGTCGGCGAAGACGGCGTCGGCCTCGCCGTTGCGCACGGCGGCGACGGTTTCATCGGGGGTGGCGAATTCCAGCAGCGTCGCGCCGCTTTCGGCCACATAGCCGGCCTGGATCGTCGTGGTCTGGGCGGCGATCACGCCGGTGGTCACATCCACGCCGTCCGACAGGGCGACATAGGCCGATCCGGCGGGCGGGATGTAGTTCTGGGTGAAATCGATCACCTCATCGCGTTCGTCGGTGATGCTCATCCCGGCCATGATGACGTCATAGTTGCCGGACACGAGGTTGGGGATGATGCTGTCCCATTCGTTCTTGACCCATTCGCAGGTCAGCCCAGCCAATTCGCAAAGCTTGTTGCCCAGTTCGATTTCATAGCCGTCGACCTGGCCGGCATCGTTGATGAAGTTGTACGGGGGGTACGCGCCCTCGGTGCCCATGCGGATGGTCTGGGCGTTGGCGGCGCCGAAGGCCAGAGTGGCCGTCAGGGCGGTGGCGAGGATCAGATGGGTTTTCATTTCGGTGTCTCCCTTGGGTTGGTTGAAGTCAGTGCGCCTGTCCGGCGTTCAGGAACTGTTGCAGGCGGGCGGTTCGGGGGGCTGTGAACAGGCGGTCGGGCGGGCCCTGTTCCTCGATCCGGCCCTGGTGCAGGAACACCACATGGTCGGACACGTCGGCGGCCAGGCGCATGTCGTGGGTGACAAGCAGCATGGTGCGCCCTTCGTCGGCGAGGGATTTGATGACGCGCACGACCTCCTGTTCCAGTTCGGGGTCCAGCGCGGATGTGGGTTCGTCGAACAGCAGGGCGCGGGGCTCCATGCACAGGGCGCGGGCGATTGCGGCGCGCTGTTGCTGCCCGCCCGACAGCATCGCCGGGTAAGCTTCGCACTTGTCGCCGATGCCGACGCGGTCGAGATACATGCGCGCCTTTTCCTCGACTTCGGCACGGTCGCGTTTCAGCACGGTCACAGGTGCCTCGGCGACGTTTTGCAGGATCGTCATGTGGGACCACAGGTTGAACTGCTGGAACACCATCGACAGGTTGGTGCGGATGCGCGTGACCTGTGCGGCATTGGCCGGATGGCGGCGCGTGCCGGTGCCGCGCCAGACGATCGGTTCACCCTCGAACAGGATTTCGCCCTGCTGGCAATCTTCCAGCAGGTTGGCACAGCGCAGCAGGGTGGATTTGCCCGACCCGGACGAGCCGATCAGCGACACGACATGGCCGCGCTGCGCCACCAGGTCGACGCCTCGCAGCACCTCGAGCGTGCCAAAGCTCTTGTGCAGGTTGCGGATTTCGATGACGGGCGGCGTGTGGGTCACTTGGGTCCAAGGGTGCAAGGTTTCGCGCGATTTCATCGGATCGCTCCGGCGATTGCAACGATCAACCGTTGTGTGACGCAACGGAATGGCCCGATTTTCCGGCATCCGCCCAAGGATCGGGCGGCAGGGGCAGGCAAAGATGCGCCGACAGCGGCAATTGGACCAGACCTTGCAGGCCCAGGGGCGCGCCATGGCCCGCAATGGCGGCGGCGAGTGCCGCGCGCAGCGGCCCTGCGAGTTCGGGGAAGGCGGTGACGTAGGGCAGGGCGGGCGTCGGGTCGGTGCGCGCGATCACTTGCAGGCGGTCGGTAATCGCGGTGTCATGGGCCAGCAGGAGACGCCAGGAGTGGGCGTCGATGGCGGCGATGTCGGCGCGCCCGTCGGCGACGGCGGCGGCGCTGTCGCGGTGGGCGCCGGTTTCCAGCAGGTCGGTGAAGGCCAGGCCGAGGTGCGCGGCCCAGGCCACGGGCGCCGCCCAGCCGGACTGCGACAGCGGGTCGTTGAAGGCAAGGCGGCGGCGCGCGGCAGGATCGTCCGCCGCGCCTCTGCGGGTGACGATCACGCTGTGATACTGCCCCGGGGGCGTTTCGGGCAGGCCCAGATCGGGATTGCCCAGCAAGGTCAGGTGCGGATGCAGGCGGGCGCGAAACGGCAGGCTGCAGGTCTGGCCCAGCAGCAGGTGGGGCGATGTCCAGATCGCCCAGAGATCGGGGTCGCGGGTCAGCGTGTCGGGGGACGGGATGCCCTGGTGGCGCAGGTGGTCGCGCAGGCCCTGCCAGAAGGTGTCGGTCAGGTGCGCCGTCTCTGGCCGGTCGTACATTGCCAGACTGGCGATCACCCCCGGCGCGCCTCGACCCGCTGGCGGGCCAGGTTGCTGTCGCGGTCGTTCAGGCCCAGCATCGGGGCGATCAGGCGCAACAGCGCGTTCTCGTCATCGTCGCGCACGCCGTCGGCCAGCACGATGTCCCACAGCGCCTCGATCACGCCGACCCGGTCTTCCAGCGCCACGGCATCCTTGATGGAGCGGGTGAAGCGCACGGTGTCGGGCGCCTCGGCCTCAAGCGTCTCGGCCTCGCGGCGCAGGGCGACGGCCGCGAACGGGGACAGGGCGTGGCGGCTGGCCAGCAAACGGTCGATCCGGTCGATCTCGACCTCGGAATAATCGCCGTCGGTGCGGGCGATGCGCACCAGCAGGGCCGCAAGGGCCAGCTTGGCATCGGGCGCCGACAGGCGGGCGGGTTCGGGTGCGGTGAGCCGCTTGAGCAAATCTGCAAACATGACCGGGGATATAAGGCAGGGGCGGGGGCAGGGAAAGGGGCGCGGTGCGTATGGCAGAAATGTCATGGATCAACGGCTTGTGTCTTTCCCCCTGAACTTTGATCGCTATTGTACTATATGGTAGGAAATCGACATACGTTCATTGACGGAATCACCCCCATGCAGACGCTGCCACGCTGCCTTGTCCTGTTCGCCCTTGCCGCCCCCGGGGCCGCGATGGCGGGAGATCCGGGCGCGACCGCCATCGAACCGGCGCCGGTGTTCCAGGCTGCCCCTGCCTCCCGCCCCGATCTGATCTTCACCCTGCGCGGCGGGATCAAGGTGACACCCGACTATTTCGGCTCGGGCGATTACAGCGCGGGGCCGGATTTCGGGTTCGGGCTGAACTTTGCCCGTCTGCCGGGCGGGCGCAGCTTCGGGTCGACCGACCCCAATGACCCGCAATACGGCTTCGGGCTGCGCGGCTCGTTCCGCTTCATCGGCGAGCGGGATGCGGCGGATCATGCCGAACTGACCGGGCTGAACGATGTGGATACCAGCGTCGAACTGGGTCTGGGCCTGGCGTTTACCTCGCGCAATTTCGATGCCTTCGCCGATCTGCGCTATGGCGTGATCGGGCATGAAAGCCTTGTGGGTGAACTGGGCGCCGATGTGAAATTCCAGGCCAGCGACCGGCTGACGCTGTCGGCGGGCCCGCGGCTGTTCATGGGGTCGGACAAATATGCCCAGACCTATTTCGGCGTGACCGCTGCCGAGGCCGCTGCGGGCTATGCCGGGGGCGCCTTCGGGGCCGGTGGCGGTGTGCTGAGTGCGGGTGTCGAACTGGGCGCGACCTACAGGATCAACGACGACTGGGGCGTCGAGGGCGCCGTGACTTGGAACCGGCTGATGAACGATGCCGCCGACAGCCCCATCGTGCGGACCGGCGAGCGTGACCAGTATGGTGTGCGCATCGGCCTGACCCGCCGGATCACGCTGGACTTCTGATGTCTGTCAAAGACTGGCGAACACGCGGTCCAGCAGGGCGGCCTGTTTGTCCGTGCCCCAGGGCGGGTTGACGACGATCATCCCGCTGCCCTGCATGCCATGGCCCGGACGCACCGGGGCGAAGGCCACCTCGTGACGCAGGGCACCTGCAATGGCACCCGTGATCGCCCGGACCATGGCGGCGTGGCGGTCGTCGGGCAGGATCGGATACCACAGCATCAGCACGCCGACGTTCCATTTCGCGTGCAACTGCGGCAGGGTTCCGGCCAGGGTGGCATAGTCGGATTTCACCTCATAGCTCGGATCGATCAGCAGCGCACCGCGCCGGGGGGTCGGCGGCAGCAGGGCCTGGGCCAGGGCCAGGCCGTCGGTCTTGTAGAGATGGGCGTTCACGGCCTTTGACAGCGCGCCATGTTCGCCGGGGTGCAACTCGGCCAGGTGCAGGGTGTCGCAGGCGCGCAGCAGGTGGCGCGCGATCAGGGGCGATCCGGGATAGGCGTCTGCACCATGGGCGGCGCGGGTTGCGGCCAGGGCGCGCAGATAGGGGTGCCCGGCCGGCAGCAGGGGTTCAACCCGCCCTATGCCCGCCGCCGCCTCGCCGGTCTTCAACGCCTCGGGGGCGGCAAGGTCGTACAGCCCGCGCCCGGCATGGGTTTCGACATAGGACAGCGGTTTGTCCTTGCCCGTCAGATAGTCAAGCACGAAGGCCAGCAGGGCGTGCTTGTGCACATCGGCCAGATTGCCCGCGTGATAGCCGTGCTGATAGGACAGCATGTCAGCCGTCGTAGCCTTCGACGATGATCACCCGCCCCTCGGACACCGGCACGCGGATCGCCTTGGCGGCCTGGTATTCGGGGCTTTCATAGCAGGCGACGGCGTCGGCGTAGCTGTCGAATTCGATCACCACGGTGCGCGGATAGGGATCGCCCTCGACCGCCTGCTGCGCACCGCCGCGCACGACGAACCGCGCGTTCCATTTCGCGAACACCGGGCCGTTGGCGGCCTTGTAGGTGTCATAGGTGGCGGCATCGTGCACGATGTTGTTGGCGATCCAGTAACCTTTGGGCATTGTCGGCTCCGAGAGAGGTGGGTTTCACCCACCCTACGTTTATCGAAAGGACAGGCAAGGATGGATATGGAATTGGGCGGACACCGCGTTGTGGTGACGGCGGGGGCGGCGGGCATCGGCCTGGCCATCGCGCGGGCCTTTGTGGCCGAAGGCGCCGAGGTGGTGGTGTTCGATGTGGACGAGGCCGCGCTGGTGGCATTGGGCGACAGCGACCCGGCAATCACCGGGTTTGTGTGTGACGTCGCCGACCGCGCGGCGGTGGCGCGGTTCATGGACGATGCCCTGGGCGTTCTGGGGGGGCTTGATTGCCTGGTGAACAATGCCGGGATCGCCGGGCCCACGGGGTCGGTGCAGGACATCGATCCCGGCGACTGGGACAGGACGCTTGCGGTTTGCCTGACCGGCCAGTTCAACGTCGCGCGGCTGGCGATACCGGCCTTGATCGACAGCGCCAACGGGTCGATGGTGAACCTGTCGTCGCTGGCCGGGCGGGTGGGCTTTGCCATGCGCGCGCCTTACGCGGCGGCGAAATGGGGGGTGATCGGGTTCACCAGATCGCTGGCGATCGAGTTGGGCGGGGCGGGTGTGCGGGTGAATGCCGTGCTGCCGGGCCTCGTGGCGGGCGACCGGCAACGCCGGGTGCTGGAGGCCAAGGCCCAGGCCCAGGGCCGGTCCTTCGCCGAGACCGAGGCGCGGGCGTTCTCGTACACCTCGCTGAAG
>Ga0105053_10009752_pt1 | contig 12169 bp, 16 predicted proteins | sample BON01_FD_78093 | JGI IMG/M metagenome (GOLD analysis project Ga0105053, IMG submission 78093) | Freshwater microbial communities from Lake Bonney liftoff mats and glacier meltwater in Antarctica - BON-01 | ecosystem: Environmental > Aquatic > Freshwater > Ice > Glacier meltwater | place: Lake...
AGCGCTTGCCCTTGACGCTGCGTGTCTCCTCCTCCGCATCGCCCTTGCCGCCCACCGCACCAGTGGAGGCGCCCGTAGAATTGCGGTGTGAAGCCATCGTCTTGGCAGCACCACGTGTGCTGTCACTCCAGAAGAGGCTCTCGGTGTGGGACGTTTGTGCGAGATGGGAGTTGGGGTCAAGGTTCTGTGAGTCATCATCGGCCAGATGACTATCAATGAGAAGAGCAGACCGCTTCACCTGTGCCTTGTGCGCGTGTGCCGCATGCTGCTCTTCCTCAGGCATCTCGGCCATATTCTGCGCTGCCCCAGCAGCTGACCCCACACCCCGACCGACATCGCCAACCGTGTTGGCTTGTCTTTTTCCGTCGTGCTTCTGCTGGTGCTGCTGGCCTGCATTCTCTTCGGCACCATCATCCACTCTCGCGCTGTGCTGCAGTGCCGCAGCATCAAGGGCGGAGCAGGCAGGTGGATGCGAGAGGTCAGGTGACACTGCATCTTCCAGCTGCCCAAATGTCCGTTCGATTTTGGTGGGCGAGAAGAGTGATATGCCGTCGTCTTGCGCCGAGGCGTGACATGCGCGCTTAGCGTGCGCTGCATCGTGCTCGTTGGGCTCTTGCTCGTGCTCACTCGACTCTCGCTTGCCAAGACTTTTGGGCGACAGCAAGTCGCGGAGGTTGCTTATGTGTGTGTGTGTGTGTGTGTCGCTGTGGCGCGCCGCGGGTTTCTGTGCGGGCAGTGTGGCGCTGCCGCACGGCGCCTGGGATGCTACCTTGCTTGCGCCTGTGTCAAGCATCGACGGCGTACATGTCAGGTGCGTGAGTATGTGCATGAAGGCAAGATTCTTTGCGCGCCCTTGCTCTGCCTTCTCACTCTCTTTTTGTGAAGATCTGTGTGTGTGTGTGTGTGTGTGTGTGTGTGTGTGTATTTGTGCATGTATGCGTGTGTGTGTCGAGGAGGTAGCTCTCGAAAGCACACGCAGCAAAAGATGCTGTTGAGCTACAGAGAATCCACGACCCACAGCATGCCTTATCTTGCACGTCTCTTTGTGCAAATGAGCCCTATAATTTCTCCCCACAAATCAGCCACTAATCACAGGGCTCATCTGTGAAAAGAGATGAGCAGAGATAAGGCATCCTATGGGTCTTGGCCATCCTGCATTGCCCCGCTGCGCGAGCGCACGCGCACGCGCGCACACACACACACGCTGTGATATCATTGTCCCTAGCTCTATGTGTATGTATATGTATGTATTTATGTCTATTTATCATGTGTATGTATGTATGTGTGAATTTGTTTGTTTCTGTGTGAATGTGTATGAGTTTCTGTGTGGATTTGTTTGGTGTGGTGATGCGTATATATATTTATGCATCTGTGTCTATACGTATCACGTGTATGTATGTATGTATTTGTTTGTTTCTGTGTGGATGTGCTTGGTATGTTTGATGTATATGTATGTGTATGCATCTATGTCTACATGGAACATGTGCATGTATTCGTTTGTTTCTGTGTATATTTGTACGCTAAGTTTGTATCTATTTGTATATGAGTTGTATGTCATATTTGGGCAGTAGACAGTTGGGAACAATGTGTGTCTATAAGGGCCAGAGAGAGTGAGCGAAAGAGAGAGAGAAGCACGAGAGGAATGGAAATCTTGGGTGTTAGGGGAGTGTGCCGCGACTTGTAACTCAGAGGGATCGATGTTGAGAGAGAGAGAGGGAGAGAGAGAGAGAGGTAGTTGACAAGCTCTGCCCTGTCTCTGTATTTTTCTGCATCTATATACAGAAAAAAGAAAGGTGAGTGAGACAGGGAGAGCGCGGAAGGGCACCACTACACCACTGCCACACTCTCAGTACCTGCATCTATAACTGCAGAGAGAAGAGAGAAGAGAGAGAGCGACCTTGAGAGCGGAGGGAGTTGGCGGCAGCCACGCTACGCAAGGGCGACAAGAGGCGGAACTTGGCGGATTCCAGGCGCTCGCTCACCGAGAGACGGCTCAGCACGTGTTTGGCCTGCAGTGTCTCTCCCTGCGTGTGTAGACAGACACCAGCACCACATCTGAGCAACGTGCACATGTGCATTGACAGCAGATGTAGACATAGACATAGACAGACACATGTAGATATGCCCCAACTCGACATTTGAGGAAAATCTGCGTGTACATATGCCGGTGCTGCTGCTGCTCTAGCTCCATACCTATAAGCACATGTAGATTTGCACCAACATAGACAGAGGCACATGTAGATATGCACCAACACGACACTTGAGGAACATGTGCGTGCGCGTATGCCGCTGCTGCTGCCGCTTTAGCGCCATACCTATCACACCGCAGATATGTCCGAGATGTTGCTATGGGGTGGCTATAATTCGTAAGCTCCTTAAAATTATAGGTCTCTTTTGCAGAATATCGTCTCTGTTACAGGGCTCTTTTGCAAAAGAGAATTATGATTTTAAGGAGCCTACTAATCGAAGCCATCCCATACAGGAATATGCAGAGTTCTATACACACATTCTAGTGACGCATACACGACATTTGATCTATACAGGATGGCGAAGATGCATAGGATGCCTTATCTTCATAGGTCATATTCTGCAGAAGAGCCCTACGGTTGGTGGCTCTTTTGCGGAAAGAGATCTGCAACTGACGGCATCGTATGCATTTTTGCCACCCTCTACCACTTGATGTACAGACACACATTATGTGTAGACGCGCGCAAGAGATGTAACGACACACATCATGTAGTCAAACATGCACGACACTTGATATACAGACATACATCATTGACGTACACACATCAAGACAGACACACATTACGTGCACACACACCTAAGAGATATAACCACACATATCATATAGTAACACATCCACGACACTTGATATACAGACACGCATCATTGACGTATACACATTATGTGCAGACACACCTAAGAGATATAACGACACACATCATATAGTCACACATCCGCGACACTTGATATACAGACACACATCATTGACGTACACACATCGAATACAGACACACATGATGTGTAGACGCGCATAAGAGATGTAACGACACATATCATGCAGTCACACATCCACGACACTTGGCAATCAGGGCAGGTCCCAACGCATGAGGGAAAGATTCTGGGAGTTTATCCAACTATAGGTTGCGGGAGCGTGGAACATATATATTCCTGCATAGATAAAAACCCGGATAGATAAGCCCCCATATTTTTCCCCGCATGCATCGGGACCTGCCCTGATGGTGCGCGGCAGCTACGGGGCTAAAGACCCTCCGCCGCCGCGCGCCCAGCCAACATCTCAGTACAAATCTGTACCGCAAGATATCGAGAATCACAGTTTCTGGATTCGGTGGATTTTGGGGGTGTAGCAATTCCAGTGGAAACTGTCATATACAGACACACATTATGTGCAGACACGCCTAAGAGATGTAACGACACATATCATGGCATTCACACATCCGCGACACTTGATATACAGATACATCATGTACACACGTACATCGTATGTAGACACTCATGGTGTATCGACACACATTATTTGCAGACGCGCCTGAGAGATGCAACGACACATATCATGCACAGGGTGTGGCGAAGATGCATAGGATGCTTGAAGTTGCAGGTCTTTTTCCGCATAAGATCCACTAATTGTAGGGCTCTTGTGCGGAAAATGACCTATCACGATAAGGCACATGAGTACAAACACACGATACAAAGAGACACGTCAAGAGACTCTTGAAAGAGAAGGAGACAGTATCGAGATTGCGAACTAGTATGTCGCCCGGGCTATCTGGCGTCTGCACTTGCTTGCCATCCGCCGCACATCCGCCCTCCTGCTCCCCCACATGCATCGCATCGGGCGACTCCCCGCTACCAGCCACTGCATTCGCGACTGCCTGTGGGTGGAATGACAGGTGTGCATCCGAGTGTGTGGTGCAGAGTGAGAGAAGGAAGATGTGTGTATGAGAGAGAGGCAGGTAGTGTGAGGGAGAGAGAAGGAGTGGAGTATGTGTGTGTGTGAGAGAGAAGGAGTGGAGTATGTGTGTGTGAGGGAGAGAGAAGGAGTGGAGCATGAGCGAGAGAGGAGGGTAAGAGCACGTGACGAGTGAAGGAGAGAGAAGGGGTGTGAGGGAGAGGGGAGGGGTGAAGCAGGAGATGAGACAGGCGAGCGGGAGCGCGTGATGCAAGTGGGAGAGCAAACAGAGTCTGAGCTCGTGGTATTGCTGTACACTCCGCGCCCGTTGGCGACAAATGTCCTTCTCTACCAATCTATATTCGTCACCAACGTCACCCCCCGTCAATCTACAGTTGACATTGCAGAAAACGTGACAGCAGGGTAATCTTCTGCGAGATAGCAGGGTATGGGGTGGCTACGATTAGTAGGCTCCTTAAAATTATAGGTCTCTTTTGCAAAAGAGCCCTATGAAAGAGACAATATTCTGCAAAAGAGACCTACAATTTGAAGGAGCCTACAAATCGTAGCCACCCCATAATCTTCTGCAAGACAGCAGGGTAATCTTCTTTCGTGGTTCACACGAGGGAGTGAACAACGTCAGAGCACGTGGCGTTGCTGCACACTCCGCACCCTTTCCTTGTTCTCTCTCTCTCTCTCTCTCTTTTTCCGAGTAAATCACCGCGCTTGTGCGCGGCAGACTTTTCTCTCTTGTTCTGTTTCTCTGTTTCTTTTTCGCGTGCGGCATACTTGGGAGGTATAGCGGCACACCCTGCTATATAGCAGGGATGCGTGCAATCCTTCGCCGAAGAGCCCTGCGCATAACACTTCACACATTCTTCGCGCGCGCACGCGCAAGGGCAAGAGAGGGAAGGGAGGGAGAGAGAAACAGAAAGAGAGAGAGAGAGAAAGAGAGAGAGAGAGAAAGAGAGAGAGATAGAGAGAGAAAGCGAGTGTACCTGCACGTGTAGAAAGCGCTTCAAAAAGACGGGCTTTGCCTCTTGATGGCGAGAATGTCGCACTCGCTACCAGAGAGGCAGAGAGAGAGGGAGAGGGAGAAAAACAGGGAGAAAGAGAGGAAAAGAGAAAGCTAGAGAAATTTGGGGGGGGAAAGAGAGCCCGTGTGCGCGCGTGAGAAATCGAGTGTACCTGCACGTGTGTAGAGGGTGGTTGAAAGAGGGAGACTTTGCCCTTGATGGCGGGGTAGGTGGATTCGAGAAAGTCGCGCTCGCCGGGGCTGTGGGCGATGGGCGTGTTGCGGCAGTGGTATGGTGAGTCATGCATGGCTCCTCTCGCCGAGGCCACGAGGGCAGCGCGTGGGATGGGGCTAGCGGCGGCAGCGCGGGTGAGGCGCGAGGCGGCTTCGAGCTCGCGCACGCGCCGCTCCAGCTGTGTGTGTGTATGTGTGTGGTGTTTATGTGTGTGTGTGCGCGTGTTGAGGTGGCGTCGAGTTTGCGCACGCGCCGCTCCATCTGCGTGTGTGTGTGTGGTTGTGATGTGTGTGTGTGTGAGCGTGGCGGCACTCAACACTCAGCTGCATGCGTTGCAATGTGCGTGTGTGTGATGTTCATGTGTGCGTGTGCATGTGCGTTTGTGTTTGGGGCGGCTTCGAGTTTGGCACGCACCGCTCCAGCTGTGCAAGTGTGGGTGTGCGGTGATTACGTGTGAATGTGCGTGTGCTGTGGCGGCTGCGAGTTGACGCACATGGCGATCCAGATGTGTGTGTAGGTTGATTCGTGTGTGGTGTTGCTGCGTGCATGTGTTCATGTGTTTACACACACACACAGACGCGGCAACAGAGCAGAGCGGGAGATCACGGCGATCAGGGAAGAGAGAGAGGGAGAGAGAAAGCGCGCACATGCGAGCGAGAAAGTTGTTGATGTGCGCGTGAGCTATAAGAGAGGACCTAGAGATTTCGATGCTCAAGGGAGGGAGGGAGGGAGAAAGAGAGTGTGGGGTGTTTATGTGTGTGCGTTATGAGAGGGGACCTGAGTATTGCGGCGCTCCAGGGAGGGCGAGGAAGGGAGAGAGAGAGCGCGAGCGAAATTTTTGTAGATGTGTGTGTGTGTTGTGAGAGGGGACCTGGGTATTACGGCGCTCAAGGGAGAGGCGCTGCTCCTGAAGCTGGAGCTTGTCGCGCACATCGTGCTGCCTTGCCGTTTCGAGCTGCACCTCCAGACGCGCGGCGTCCTGCACACGCTGCTCCAGCGCCTTGATTGTGAGCTGCTTGGCCTCGTTTTCGCGGTGAGCGTGCAGCAGCTTGTCGCAATGTGAGGTCAGTTCGTCCTGGAGCCGCTGGTATGTATATAGATGTAAGTATATATGGTATATATGGATTCTTCAAAGTCAGCTCTAGAGATATTGGATCCAGAAGGTGTAATGCAGCAGCGTGTTGCAGTGCAACTGCGTCCTGGAGCCACTGGTACAAATATATACATGACTTATATATGAATGTAGTGTATATACGTGTACACATATATAAGTGCACATGCATGGATTCTCCAAAGTTAGCTCTGGAGTTATTTGATCTAGTAGGTGTAGTGCAGCAGCGTGTTGCAGTGCGTGGCAACTTCGTCCATGAGCCGCTGGTATACATATATACATATGCTATACATGTGTACAGTGTGTATACGTATATGCATGTATATGTATGGATTTTACAAAGTCATCTCTGGAGTTTTTTGATCTAGCACGTGTAGTGCAGCAGCTTGTTGATGTGCGAGGCAACTTCGTCCCTGAGCCGTTGGTACATATACAAATATATCACAGATGTCGGTAGTGTATATACGTACACATGTGTGTATGTGTGTGTACGTATATATGTGTGCGTGTATAGATACTCAAAAATGAGCTCTAGTTTCATTCGATCTTCAAATGACACGCTGGCTCGGAAAACCCACACTCAAAAATCCAAATGGTGCCGCAGCGGGCTGTAGCAGGCGGTGGCACCTCCAAATGTGGTGGCAGCACCGGTAAAGCTATACATGCTGTCCTGTCCTCCAGTCTCACACAAAGAGCTCCAAATTTTTGTGACGTCATCATGCCCTTGACGTCCACACCCCCAATTTTCACCCTGCAACTATTTTTCGATTGCCATTTTGTCGGTTAAATTTTCAGTGTTTTTGGTTCTAGTGCATTTAGTAGCGAGCTGCCTGCTAAGAATGTCTAGCAGCAGACTATAGCAGTGCACAGCAGACGGTCGATAAACACACACACACACACACACACACACACACACACACACAGCAAATAACGTTTTTTATCAATCTATTTCCGTCGTCAACGTTTCTCTCTATCAATCAATATTTGACTTTCAGTAACTCAGCAGGTGACTGTCCTTTTAACGACGTCTCTGTCTACTGGGTGGCAAAGAAGCACAGAATGCCTGCATAGTCATCCCTCACAAAGTTGCAGGTCTCTTTCCGCAAAAGAGCCACTAATCGTAGGGCTCCTTTGCGGACAATGACCTATAAAGACATCCTATGCGTGTTCGCCACGCTCTACCGATCTACATTTGACATTAGGTGGACAATTGCGTGCGCGAAAAGGCCATTAGCTACACAATTGGATCGGCAAAAAATCCTAGTTGCAGAGCTCGTTTGCGGGAAATGACCTGTAAAGATAAGGCATCCAATGCGTCTTCGGCATTTTCGTGCAGCTCGGCATGTCATGTAGTACATTTCTCTATCTAATATGTGGATCAACGATTTAGATTTGACAATGAAGAAAAGACACTCCAAATGCAATACCGTGCCAATACGCTGTAAAATATATGCAAACTTATGTACAGCGTATTGCATTTGGGGTGTCATTTTACCAGTCTCGAATCTCAATCGTTGATCTCGTTCTCTCTAGGTCTCTTTTGCCACGTTCCATTGAAAAGAGACCAATGCCATTGAGCTTGGAGATTCAGGTTAAATGACTCTCCAAATGCAATCGGGTATAGTACATTTCACTATCTATTAAGTGTCCTCTTCGCGCAACAACATGCGTCTGACCGTCGATGACGTGTCGCCAATCTACATTCTAGGAAGTAAAGATCTACCTGATAGGTGGCCTTTTCGCGCATCTCGACGAGTGCCTGGCCGTTGACGACGTGCTCGAGCTTGCTCGCTAATTCTAGGCGCTCCGCCTCGTTGAAGGACATGAGCTCCTTGAGCTTGTCAAATTGCTCTGCCTTCTCCTGCAGATTTACCACCTGCATATATGTATGTGTATTTAAGGACATGCGCCTCTTGAGCGTGTTTCACTGCTTTATTTTCTCCTGCACGTTCAACATATATATATATGTATGTATTCACATATCTATATATACATATATATATATATATATACATGGAAATGAGCTCATTGAGCTTTTCAAACTGCTCTTCCGTCACCTTCAAAGTTACCACCTACCGCAACACACACACACACACATGCTTCTAAACTTGGATGCGCCAGTACAATGTGCTCATTGCACGGTGTCTCTCTCTGCCACTCTGCATTTCGCCGCCATGTCCCTCCCTCGTCATCACAGTGCGTCATTCAGTACAGGGTGGTGAAGACTCATAGGATGCCTTTAGTCGCATGTCATTCTTCACAAAAGAGCCACTAATTATAGGGCTCTTTTGCAGAAAATGACCTATCAAGATAAGGCATCCTATGGGTCTTCGCCACCCTGTATCACCATGTGTATCTTTCTGTGCACTCTCTGCAAATCTACATTTCGTGCCATGTTTCTCTCTCGTCATCCATGTGCGTGATTCTGTATCGCCATGGGCGTCTCTCTGTGTGCCGTCACGCTAAGTCTCTTTCTCTGCCAATCTACATTTCGGCGCTATGCGTGTATCTCTCTATCAATCTGGATTTTCCCGCCATGAGAGTCTCAGCAACTCAATATGTACTTCGTCGCAATGTGTTGGTCGACAGAGATTGCTCACTCAGACACATCGCTCTTCGCTCGTCGCTCATTGTTCAAATATCATGTATGAATATGAATATCACTCTTCGCTCTCAACATCTATATTCAGATCGCTCGATATGAATATCTATACATGGATTTTCATGCATATCTATATACAGATATAGACAGCTCGATCTATATATAGATCGTTCGATATGAACATGTATATATACATATTCATGAATATCTACATATACATATTCACATCGAGCAATCTGTATATGTATCGAGCAAACTATATATAGAAATTCATATGCAGCACCGAGCGAAACAACAGGTCGATATTCAGATCGCCCACTCTCTCACGTGTGTCCGCGCCTATCAATCTGTATGCCGTCGCAACGTGGTGGCCACACGAGTGATCACAAGAGAGATCTGCACATATAACAGACATGTCTCACAACAGAAATCTTGTAGAGGCACACGCGAGAAATCTTGTAGAGGCACACGCGAAGCACACGCGAGAGAGATTTCTCACAAGACAGATATACGCTTTCCTCTTCAAGAGATACACCTCTCTCCCTCACATGTGCTTTCCTCTCCCTTCTGTGCGTCTCCGCAATCTATTTTGCATGCCGTCAACCCCTCTCCCTCATGTGTCTGTCTATGCATACCATCTTGAATGTCGTCGCACTACCCAGAATTTCAAATGGTTTTAGAAAAGACGATCTGCAGATTTTTGACTTCTGCTGGTACTAAACATCCAAAACTTGAGTACCGAGCTGGTACAAAAGCAGCTCAACAGTCATATTTCCCAAATACGCTTAGAATTTGCAGTGAATGCGATGGTCGCTGAAACCAAAAAAAAAAACATGCACACGGGACTTGTCTTTATCCAACGAGACGGCTACACCGCCAGAAAAAAAGGTGCGCGTCAAGAGAGAGGGAGAGACAGAGAGAGAGAGTGCGTGTGCGTGCATGAATTCATACATGTACGTATACTCTGATCTGCTTGCTAGGAAACAGCATACAACTCAATTTGACTCTTGGAAAGAGACTGATACAGAGAGAGAGGTGGAGCTTGCGAGCGGCAGAGAAACCTGCTCGCTGCTGACAGCACGAAACTCGAACTGACCTACATCTGTGGAAAGAGATGTATAAATATGTATACAGAGATAGGTAGGGAGGGAGAGAGAGAGAGAGAGAGGGGCGGAGAGAAAGTGGGAGAGGGAAAGAGAGAGGGAGAGAAAAAGACCTGCTCGCTACTAACAGCATGAAACTCGACTTGACGATCATCAAGGCGGCGCCGCAAGGCCTCAATCTCGCTCTTGAGTTCCTCAATCTCGCTTGTCTTATCGGCATCCAAATTCACGTGTGCGTGGTTGGTAATCGTCTTTGCGCGTGTGGCATACTGCAGCGCGATAGATGAGTGGGCGAACGACTCCTTTTTCGAATTCACACACGTAATCATCATCGTCTTGGAATTGCCCCCAAGCGCGTCCTGAAAAGAGGGCGGGTGAGTGAGTGGGGGAGGGCGAGAGAGAGAGAAAGAGTGAGACAAAGCCAGAGCGAGAGCGAGCGAACGACAGCAACAAACAAGAGAAAGTAAAAAGGACACATGGCATGTACTTGCGCTTTCGTACATCCATGCATGATATACATATGTACATGTACACATACCTGGAGCAGCAGCGTCAACTTGCTATCGCGGTACGGCACAACCGCACCTTTGACCTTGCTGCTCAGTGCTGTGAGTACATTGCCGAGGGCCGAGAGAGACTTGTTGATGTGTTTGGCTTCCTCCGCGCCCTCCCCCACGACACCCGACAGTTTCAGACGCTCGCTTCCTGCCAAATCTACCATGTAGAGCGTGCCAATCGTAGTACTGCCAGTGCCAACGCAAGTGTCGGGCGTGGAGGAGGAAGAGGACGAGCGCACATTGGTTTGGTAGACGGCGCCAGACGAGGAACGCCGGTCGACCGTTGCTTGCTGCGCTTGCAGAATCACCACTGCGTGCGAGCGGGAGCTGCGGTCATTGAGGTGCGTGCACGACGACGAGCGCCGTTCAAGACTTATCTCGACAGCTTTCATCGCTGCCTCGGCCCCATCGATCTGCATTTTAGTGTAATCGCCGCGAAGCTGAGAGCTTTTCCCATTTCGCACGACTTCGATCTTTTTCCCCACGCCAATGCCATTGGGTCCTGTCTGGTTGGGTGCACGCCGCTTCTTGCTGGCTGGGGTTGACGGTTGCGCGTCGTCAAGAAGGTCGTAAAAGTTGTCGTTGTAGAGCTCAAGGACTGAGAGCACAAAGACAAACATCTGCTCGGGCTGTGCTTGAGCCCGCTCAAGCACGCGCTGGATAGCGCGCGGCACGATGCCTGGGGAGGAAGCAGAGCCCATCATCGTGTGCGTTTTCCCCGAGCCAGATGGTCCGTATGCAAAAACCGTCGAGTTGTAGCCATCAAAGGCCCCGTCGACTAGCGGCAGCACCTGATCAAACACATTCTCCTGCGTGCTAGCGGCGCCCCACACATGGTCAAACGCCAACGTCTCGGTCCCCGGCGATGCATCTCCCCGTGCAGCGGCAGCTGCAGCGCGTGCCTGCTTGGCGGGTGAAAGAAGAGCGTTTCTCTCCTCGCTAATGTCCTTCGCGACCGTGATCAAGCCCCACGAATCGTTGGTTGTAATGCATTGCTCATCGTCCTGCTCCTTGCGCAGCAGCGGCCGCACGCGCACGGCCACTTTGATCGCCTCCTCCGAACCAGCCATGCTGCGCGAAAAACTGCAAGACGGTTCACAACAATGCTGTGCGGATGCAGGGCAAGCCCACGCCGCAGATGCAACACGCCTCTTTAAATATTTTTGAAAACCAATCAGAAACGGCAAGACAAAGTCCGACCACGAACTACGAGAAACTCGAGATCGCAATGAAGTACCTCGTGCTGTTTGTAAACACGCTCGGCCGACTGAGGTGTGTCCGTACTGTCATGCCTGTGCCTGACCGTCGCCTTCACTTCATGCGGGTAACGGTGCTGGTATCGAACAAATGATACAATCCACAAGCAAGACACACGGCGATAAATGAACAGCGTGCATCGCGATGGACACCGCTGGGGCGGCCTCTTATGCCATACGGCCGTTTTATGACGTACCATTCCTGTGGCCCTGTGTGTGTTGATATTGTATTGTTGTGTGTGTCTACGACCAGCTTCCGCGACAATGAGCTCAAATCGCTGCTCGAAATGCGCGGCGTCACCGGCGCTGAGATGAGCTGGGTGCGCGACGGCGTGGAGGGCGATGAGGTTGTGCGTCTCTACATGTGTAGCTACATC
>Ga0105053_10009757_pt1 | contig 12163 bp, 11 predicted proteins | sample BON01_FD_78093 | JGI IMG/M metagenome (GOLD analysis project Ga0105053, IMG submission 78093) | Freshwater microbial communities from Lake Bonney liftoff mats and glacier meltwater in Antarctica - BON-01 | ecosystem: Environmental > Aquatic > Freshwater > Ice > Glacier meltwater | place: Lake...
ACGGCCGATGGATGCCCGAGAGACGGCCCAAATTTTTTGCGATTGTCACAAATGTAAAGACAGAAATAAAAAAATAAAAATCAGAGTCTTCCAGAGTCTTCGACCTGTCAAAACTTTTTTCCCCGACCACTCAGACCGCGACTCGACCACCGACCGGTCGGCCGAAAATTTTTGTCATTTCCCTATGGTAAACCGCGACCAATTCACCATGACCGACCGCAACCAAATCATCATGACCGACCGCCACCCAGTTATGACCTACTCGGAATGTGGCGGCCTCGTCTGGCGGTACGACTACCAGGCCGACGAATACCGCCGAGCCGACGAAGACCACCGGGCCAGCAGTTTACCCCGGTTCGACGAAGCCGTAGCCGATTGCGAGGACAACTCTCCTCCAGTTAAGACTGTCAGCTGGTACGAAAAATACCATATCCATGAGGAGGCATTGCTCGATGCAGAGGATACCGAACACTGGCATACTGCTTTAGGAGCTTTTAAAGGCCCGAGCAATGTCGTGGAGTTTAATGACCCCGACCAGGACACCCGGATCGAGCTGATACTCGGCAGGGTTGGCCTCCGGAGCGTGTGGGTACTCGACCGGGTACTCGAATTTCCCCCGCCTAGTCCGAACCCGGTTGACCTGGATGAACTGAACCTGGGCCTGGACCCGATCCGACTCCAGGTTGAGCTGAAACAGAACCCGTATCCCCACGTCCCAATCATCCACTGACCGACCATTATCGTCCCTCGACCGACGGCCCAAAACATTATCATTTTCTCTTCTAAATAAAAACGACTCACCATGATCTTCTACCAAATCCGAGGCAAATGGCGTCGCACGGATCGGCAGGCCCTCGAACGGTGTTGCCTAATCCTCAAACGGGAAGAAGAAATATACCAGCGATATATTGACTTGCTGGATTGGTCTGACACCGACTGGTACACCCCGCCGCCACAAATGAGCGAGATGGAGGAAGCTGAGACGTGGGCCGCCGAGCAAAAGATTTTTGACGCCGAGGAAATTTTTTAATTAAATCAAATAATAACGCAGCCAACGTCCAAAAAGGACACAACAATTGTCCAAAAGAGACACAGCCAGCGTCCAAAAAGGACACAACAATTGTCCAAAAGAGACACAGCCAGCGTCCAAATGGACACAGCCAACCTCGACGCGACGGAATAAAAACAAATCAACCCAAAATCGACGCATTGACCGTTTCCGTCTAGCGACCAGCTTCAGCCACGAAACGCCGTTTAGGGACAGTTCCATAGCGCCTGACCGTTCTGACAGGGGGTCGCCGTTGCCGTCAATTGCGGTCGTGTACAGCTGGGCACGTTGATACCATCTGGTGGCATCGTGAGACACCATGATGTCAAATGGAAGCGTAGCCACGAGAGACGAACCGGCTACGCAGATCAGAGCGGTCGACATCTGACTCACGTCCACCTCCGTGCTGTCCGTGCCGGCTGCGACCACAGAAACGGCATCGAACAGGTTTCCTTCTGCGCCGTGCAGCGCCGTGTCAATCATGAGGCCTGTGGAGCCTGCTGGCCACGATGGGGTCAACCCCGTTGCGTGCATGAGCGTCTCAACCGAAATCGTGTTGTCGCCTGGTCCATCATTCACGACGTCAACCCTGTACGCCGTATACGAAACTGGCAACACCAATCGCGCGTTTGCCCCAGCGAGCACGGGCACCACAGCCTCGAGCACCAGCGCGCCACTGAACCCCGTGTAGAAGTTCAGAGTGCCTGCAGCACTTGCCCGCACGCTCACGCTGATGGAATTGAAGCGCAGGCATGCCTCTTGTGTCCCAGTCCAAGTTGTGGCCGTAGCAACGACTTCGCCGTAAACAGAATTGTTGCTGCTGAAAACGGTCAGCGTGGCGTGACGGTTTATTACCCTAGGGCCGTACGAACTTTTTCAGGTTGGAATATCCGTGTAAAAGAATTGTCACGAAATTCGAGTTGGGGGGAACCGTCCCGCCGGCATCGCAGGTCGACCATGAACCATCCAAATCGTTTGGAAGTTGCCTGCCTATACATTTCCATGAACAATCCTGGCTTCATGGGCATGATCTGACGCGCCAGCGCGGCCACGGCCGAGCGATCAGCGGGAAAATCGTACAAAACGATGTAGTCCGACTGCAACCTCTGTTCCCGCGATGCAAATACGCGCTGCATCAAACTGTACACAGACAGGTTCAAATGGTGTACCCCCGCAGTAAAGAACTTTGACGCCCACGAGCTCTTTTCGACCGTGTGCATTAAATCGTCAAACACGATGCACCCTTGCTTGCCCTCACCCGCACGCTCCTTGAGCGCCGCCATGAACTCGGCAGCTTCCTCGCCACTCGGCAGGCCCTCGTGGAACGTCACGGGCACTTTGCACTTGTCCAAATGCTTCTGCAAGATCTCGTACTTGGGCTGGGCCATGCCGTAAAACACCTCGACGTAGTCAAACGGCTGATCCTTCGGCACGCACAGCGCATTCAACAGCCAGTTCGTCTTTCCGGACCCGCTCGGCCCATGCACAGATACGCGACAGGGGTGCTGTGGCAAAAACGGACTGGGGTTGCGATACTCCGGCTCTGTGTCAAAAACCTTGAATTGTGGCGCCATTCTGTTTACATATAGGCCATATCTAAAAAATTATGAAGCCATCTATGGATATAAACATGGTGCCCACAGTCGAACTTGCACAAAACGCCAAACCCAAACGGGGCCGCCCAAAAGGCGTGCGGGAGACCAAACCACGGCTGAAAAAGAACGAGAAGCAACTCCTGGCGTTGCGCGCGGCCGCACAGGCGAAAAAGGTGCATGATGAACTGAGGGAGCTGCGTCTAGTACAAAATAAGGTCATCCGGGCTGCCGAAAAGAAGCGGGAATTGGACGAACAACTGCCTGCCAACGTACAAACTCAGCTCCAACGCTTTGAAGGCGACACGAAGCGTGCCAAGCTCGCGTTGTCACAGCAGCGCTTCGAGGACGGGCAGGGACAGCAAGCCACACTTGCAGGCGATGCGGCGACCCAGCGAGCAGCCCAATCACGGGCCAATATCGGGGCCGTTACCGATCTGAGCGACACGCTGTCAAAGGGCCAACGGAGTGCGGCCACGCGGAGGCAACAGCTGGGACAGCTGGGACAGACCATGTTGCAGAGAATCGGCGACGTGGTTGCAAACACCACGCCTGCCCCAACCCCAGCCCCAACCCCAGCCCCACCAACCCCTATCCCACCAACGCCTGCACCGAAGGTAGTCCCGCCCGTCCCAACGCCCCCACCAAAGTATTCGGTCTCAGATGTTCGATCCAAGGCCCTTCGGGATGCCGGCATTTTCGACCAGGCCCAGCAGACCGACCCTGCCACTCTTGCATACCTTTTGCGACCAAGGGGGCCCATTCCCACCGCCGCGATCGAGGCGTTGGACACGGCTCTGGGGGGAAAGCTGTCGGCCATGAAGGACCAGTTTAGCCCTGGAGCCCAGCAGGCGCTGAGCGGTGCCCAGGCGGGCGCTCAGGCGGGGTCAGGTTTTACCGCCCCCCAAACCGATCAGACGGGCCTGGAAATCCTCCGATATGCCATGGATCAGTCGGACCAGGGCCGAGGCGGCCTCGCCATGGACATCCTGAGGGCGGCGCACGGGAGTGTCCCGGAAAGCAGATACCGTGACGCCTATTCGTACGTGATGCAAACGCACCAATATACTTAAGTAGGCACTGATACACTTAAATAAATCGGCATGGCAGTATGAACAAAGGAGCGAGATGACGCACGTCAACACATATCTGACGGTGGAGAGCAGCGACCCAACCAACACGGGCGGCAGCGCCGTCAACATCTACAACTCATTTCCACGACAGCTGGAGTTCGACCCGCTGAAACAGTGGGAAGTTGCACTCGTTGACATTACGTTTGAACAGGCTAGCGGACAGCCAGTCCAAAGTGTCTTCGTGTACAGCGATATTGTGCAAGCGTCGATTATCGGCAGTCAGCACGCCCAGTTGCTTCGAAGGGTGCTCAGTCGATCCCCCGGCACGAGGGAAGACGTTTCGTTGCAGGAACCGCTACATTTTCGGCCGATTTCTACCAGAAATTTCAGCAGCGTGAAAGTGGAGCTTCGCGACAGCACTGGAGCGCTCATCACGACAACTGCGGCTGCTGCCACGAGTTGTGTCTTGGCGTTTCGGGTGCGACACCCCGACAATTAAAAAAAATTCAGGCATCCCTGATAGTTAAAACCAGCCGTATGCGCCGTCACGTACCGCGAATCACAGTTGAGCACAGGCGCCAGATGAGCCAAGGTGGGGCCGGCCTGGCAGTATATCACGGGGCCCAGGGTGGCGCAGGATTTTTCAGTTCGCTTGCAGGAATCGGTCGTAGTTTGGTCTCTGCGGCCGTCCCGCACCTCCTGCCAGGCCTCAAGGCAGCGGCGTCCCAAGCCATCACGGCGGGTTCAAGTGCGCTGTCAAACGCCGTACAGAGCAACCTCGACAAGGCAGCCGCCAAACGGCCCCGCCCGTTTTAATTTTTTCGAAATCCGTATGTAGTAAACTCACGCAACATGGCACTTGTGTATGACGACAGCGCCCCGGCCCTCGTGCAGGAGATCACATCGATGTGGTCCTCACCACCCACCCAGGAGGACGTAGAAACGAGCCGTTTTGACGTTTTTCCGTCGCTCCAAGTTGCGAGCGCGTCAAACGACATTGAGTTCACGATTCCAAACGCCAGTGACGGCTGGCTCACAGACCTCAGCCAGTCGTACATCAAGTACGCGCTCACGGTCGACGTGTCTGCGAACAGAGCCATTGCGGTGACGGACGTGTTTTCGCCCTTGCCGCACCTCTCGAATACGATCTGGGAGCGCGCGTCGCTTACAGCGAACGGCACGATCGTAAACGACGAGACGAGTATGGCATTCTACCAGACGCACGTGCACGACCTCATGAGCAAATCGCGAAATCAGTATCTCGCAGAGGACTGCAGTGCGTGGATCCCTGCGCCTGGCACGGTGGATCTGTTAACGGCGAGCAAGGAGAGCTACGGTTACCTCAACAGCAGCCAAACCAAGCCAGACTATTTGAACATGCCAACGGCGGCGGCCTCGCCATACCATTTTGGGAAAACGTGCGCGTTGGGCGACATCATCCCTGTCTGCAACAGCAAGCGGCTGTGGCCCGATCGTGTTTCCCTGCGTCTGAGAGCGACCCGGCTACCCGATCCAATGCTGTACGCCAAGGAAGGAACAGTTGGGGTGGCCCAGTTGTACACGTTTGTTATTACGGCCGCCGAGCTCCATGTACGCCGAGTCAAGCTGACAGAACACAGCTACAAGCACATGGTTGCGGAGTTCGGTTTGGGCAAAAAGGTGCTAATTCCCCACCTCAACTACCGCACGGCCGTGGTGAATTACCAGGCGGGCCAGACGCAGCTTGTTGCACGTGGCGTGCTCCCAGGCGCAAAACCGACGCGCGTCATCGCGTTTGTATGCCCCACGAGCCACACGTCCGTTGCGCGCGGTTGGGGGACGCTCGTGTTTGGAATGAGCGATCCGGCGAACCCAACGGTATTTCCCACCAGGGCGTTTTGCGAAACTGGCGGCCAGACCTATCCCCAGCGGTACATGACCTCCGCCCAAGCCTCAGCACCGGCGCCACACGCTGCATGGGCTGACCTTGACGTCGCTGCCGCCTACCAGGCCTATAAGCAGCTGGCGCACCCCAGCGACCCAGTCCTCACAGACGCCGACTTCAGGGGGCGGCAGATGTTCTGTTTTGACACAAGCGCATCGGGCTCGTCAGGCGAAGCAGTCTACGACCCCACAGAACAGACAGATATTTCTGTGACACTCGACATGGCAGCCGCAACGGGCACGGCACAGTCGCTGTTCATCATCAGCGTCACGCCGAGAGTGATAAGCATCAGCGCGTCACGCGAAATAGAACGCATTTGAAATCGCCACGACTGAGCAAAATAAAACAGGTCGATCCTGCTAAGAAATGACAACGTCGACGCAGTTGGAACGGTGGGGGCGGTTACACATCCCTCATTTTGCAGGCGTGTACAGTTCGGACGGACTGCCGACCCACCCCAGTGGGAATTTCCGGATGGTCGTCAATTTCGATCCATCGGACATGCCCGGCAGCCACTGGTTGGGCATCATTTTGCGCTCAGACGGAACGGGAGAGTTTTTTGACTCGTATGGCGTTGCAGCGGATGGGGACGGGGCGTTTTTGCACAGCAAATTCCACACTTCTTTTGCCAGGTACATGGACGCGCATTGTCACAAAGGCTGGACGTTTAATCGCTGGGATTTGCAGAGTATGCACACAAAGACGTGCGGACAATACGTCCTGTGGTTTGGCCGGTATGGCGGTGGGCCGGAAACGGCTCCAGAGGCGTGGCTGTGGGCAACGGAGGACACGGATCGAAATGATGCGTTAATACAGAAACTGGTGGTGGTTTAATGGTGGTTTAATGATGGCCAAATATCGCGCTGGCTAATCCACCCAAAACGGGCCCTAAAAACCCCAAAAACCCACCGCCTTGCACGGTTTTGGCCTTTGTGGCAGCGGAGGTGCCTGGGCGCAATTTGGCGATTTTTGCAGAATGCTTTTGCGCGTGGGCGTGGGGAATGAGTCCCTGTGCGTGTCCGTGCATCACCATGTGGCTAATTGCGCGGACGAGCTTGGGCGAGGCATTTGCGAGCACGGCCTTTGCGTGCGGGCCGCCCTTCAAAATCACAGAAACCTCTGCCGCCTGGTCGTGTATGTTCTGTCGTTGTGCTTGAGTCAACATGGCGATTTTATACCACACAGAAGTTCGAAATAATTGGCCTGCTTATTTTAGGAAAAAGGCAATGGAGTGGTCCATGGTGCGCACAGTGCTCGGCCGAGAGCTGGAGGTGCCGGGGATATATGTCATCAGCGAGTTTCAAAATCGGGGGCCGTACAAGGTTGGCCTCGCGCTTCATCGTTTGGACAAGCGGTTGTCAAACTTTCAGACCTGTTTTCGCCGTTTTTACGTCTATCAGATTGTGGCTTTTGCGCAAAAAAAGGAGAGAGCGGCCGAGGCCCTGATGCACCAGTTTTTGTCCCGTGAGGTTCGCGGCCACAGGCTGGACTTTCCATCCGGGCGCAAGAGCGAGTGGTTTTACAGCTCCCACGTGAAGCTGCACGCCGCGTTGAAGCATTTAAAAGAAGCGGGGCTGCCGTCACTATTTGGCTACGGCTTTTGGAAGGGTGAGCCCAAGCTGGACCTTGGATGGGTCAATTTTGACCAGCCGGCACGGTCGCGTGCAGGACGAGCCCACAAACCGACATATCACGCGCACCCACTAGTTGGTAATATCGATTTCAGATGATTTGTATTTGTTTTCCGGTAGGGCTGAGGCGGTAGAGGCTGACCCCGTTGGCCTGCAGAAGCCTTTTCTGCTTCAGGGACCCGTTGTAGACCATCCCTCGTACCCTGTGGACGGTCAGCTCCAGCGCGCCAGCGAGGTCCTTTACACTGGCATAAAAATGGTCGGTCTGTCCAAACTCTGTGTCTCCTTGCACCAGGCGGAAATGGGCCTTGCGAGTTGTGACACAGCTCGTCATGATGCGATTATCTTTACCACTTATACTTTGCGAAATTTTTTGTGGCCAATAGCCGCCGATGTGTGGTCGGTCGAGTGCACTCGCTTACGGTCGTCGCAGGTTAGGGCCTTGCGCCAGCCATTCACGACCTGCCAGGTTGCACATGTCCGCGCCGGGAGGCCTTTGTACAGCTCCACAGCCGGCTTCTTCTCGACCCTCTTGGAGCTTTTACGAGCAGCAGTAACAGCCCTGGAGCATTCTCGAGCAATGGTTCTCGCCTTATCGGCAGTGGTTCTCGCCTTATCGACAATGGTTCTCGCCTTATCGACCTTATCGACAGCTTCAACGTTGGCCCTGGCCGCCTCGGCATCGTTCTCAACGTCGGCCCTGACAGTCTTCTGCACAGCGCGCGTTGCCAGTCTTTTGGCCTTCTTGGCCGCTTGGAATACTCCCCGGACACGATCCACCTCAACCTGTGCCTTCTCAGCTTCAACGTTGGCCCTGGCCGCCTCGGCATCGGTCCCGACAGTCTTCTGCACAGCGCGCATTGCCAGTCTTTCGGCCTTCTTGGCCGCTTGGAATACTCCCCGGACACGATCCACCTCAACCTGTGCCTTCTCAGCTTCAACGTTGGCCCTGGCCGCCTCGGCATCGTTCTCAACGTCGGCCCCGACAGTCTTCTTCGCAGCGCGCATTGCCAGTCGTTCGGCCTTCTTGGCCGCTTGGAATACTCCCCGGACACGATCCACCTCAACCTGTGCCTTCTCAGCCTCAATGGCGGCCATTTCCACATCTTCATGTGCCTTCTCAGCCTCAATGGCGGCCATTTCCACATCTTCCTCTGTGACAACACCAATCATGGTGCGTTCGCCGCTGGCGATTAGCCGGTTCTCGTTGGCGTACAGCACCCGGGCGTCGCCCTCGCCCTCCAGGACTTGTACGAGGTGGCGGAAGCCGATCCGGTCCCCCTCCGTGCCCGGGGGCGCATCCTCGGGCACCGCGAGCCGCGCACCCCTGACCGAAACGCCCTTGCAGACAACCCGCTCCGCGATCTTGTCCGGCAACTGGACGCGATGCGCGTGCACCTTTGGCCGCAGAGACACGGCCTCCAGGATTGGGTATCCGCCCTCCTCGTCCTTGAACAAGCCGAGCGTGCACATGTCCCCGTCGTACAGCTCGAAGAACGGGTGTTTGCCGGACGGGATGCCGTAGAGCGGGTTGGCCTTGTTCTTGATGGCCCCTGTGTCCAGCCGGGCCATCATCTCCGGACTGTTTTTGATCATCTCGTAGGGGTTTGTGTCGGACCGGATCTCCAGCATAAAACTGTCCGTGTCCGTGAAGTTGATGGCCACATTTTCGTGCCCGAAGCATGGGTAGACGGCCGTGTACAAAAAATCGTACATCAGTACCTTGCTGAGGCACAAAATGGCGGCGCCGATGTGCTCAGGCGACGTCATGGATGCCGCCTTCTCCATGCAGGAGGCAAAGATGCTGTCATCCGGCAGAGTCATGACGCTGCGGATACGGTCCGACTGGGCCATCAGTCTCGCCACTGTCTTGATGTGCTCCACTTTGCACTTGCCGCGCAGGCGGAGCAGCTGGTATCCGTAACTCGAGTTGAGCAGGATTTTGTAAAACTGCGACAGGGCGACCTGTCCGTTTCGCTTGGCCTCCAAGCGCTTCGAGGCCAGGCCGAGGGTGAACGGCTGCATCCACGCGGACTGCTCGAACTGGTATCCACCGTGCACCGTCACAACACAACCCAGCTTGCGGGCCTGTCGCGCCTGCACGTAGTGCAACATCACCCTCTTTGTCAGCAGGGTCGCGCAGAGCTTGCCGTCGTACACGTCGGGGACGGGCGGGAGATCGTCAAATAACTCGTGGAGGGCCTCCGGGTACTCAACCGTGCACTCGAGGAAAGCGCCCATCCCGTCCTGTTGCCACTCGGTCGGATTCATAAACTCCTCGCCTCGTTCTGGACCGAGGTCTTCCTCGTGGATCGCCGTCGGCAGGGGGAGGCTCATCGCCGTCGGGTACAAACTGTTGGCGTCCAAGTACATGAGGATGGTGCTGGGCTGGCTCTCGTCGTAACCGGACAGGAGGGGGCTGTTGACGGTCGTACATTTCCGCTTGTTGGCGCCGGAGAACCCGCCGCGAATCGACTGACTGATCCTGGTGTGGACCGTGGGGTTGGATACGAGCTTCAGCGGCGTCCGGGTCACTTTCTGCATGACGGCGTCGCTGAAACTGGGGCCGGTCGTGAAGTTCGCCGGGTCGAGGCCGAACTCGGAGATGGCCTGCGTGCGGAAGAAGTTGGTGGCGTCTTGCAGGCCGAGAACGTCTGCGCGCAAGTAGTGGTCGTGCAGGTGCGCAATCGTCGTGAAGCCGCGCTTGTCGGCCATTGCAAGCGTCGCAGCCAGCTCCTCTGGGTCGACTTTTTGCTGTCGGAGGTCGTTGTAGTACGCCTGCGGGTCGGTGGGGATGGGCTCGTCCCAGCTCGAGGCGTCCACGAGGGCGGTGTAGGGGAAATGCTGCTTGCCCTCCACGCCCATCACGGCCAACAGGGGCTTTTGCTCCGGTGTGAGGTCGTCCAACACACTCGCCAACGAGGCTGAAAACAGGCTGAGGGAGCATTGGAACTTGATGCCCGCGAAGTACACGGCCTTGGGGGATTTTACGTCCTCCGAGGCCTGGATCTTGAACATGTTTTTGTGCTGGTTGTGCTCGAGCCATTCGGCCTCCCAGGGTTCAATCTCGCCCTTTGCCTCCACCCGCTTGTCGAGGTCGTTGGCGTAGGCGAGGAGGCCAAAAAGGAACTTGACGTCGTACTTGAGGTTGTGGACGTAAATGACCATGTGCAAGTCGTCCACACGGTCAGCCAAGTTGCATCCGGGGTGTGACAGACCGACGAAGGCGGTCGTCCCGTGGTCGTGGTGGCGGCACGCGTTGGGCTGGTCCCGCCGGTTAGCACTGTTCCAGATGCGATACCGGTCCTGGCAGCCGCAGTGGGTGCACACAAAGGTCTGCTCGCGTAGGCATTTCTGGTGGCAATTGCCGGCGATGTGCTCGCCGGTCTTCATGTCCACTGGCTGGCATCCCTTCCCCTCAACGGGTTTGAGGCAGTACAAACACGTCTTGTGGGACACCAAGTTGGGCTTGGGAGGCGGGGCGCAGCTGGCGTGATACACCTTGTCGCCATCGAAAAAGGCGCGATCTGCCTTCAACTTTGCCCGTGATAGGACAGCCTCTCCGCATTTCGCGCACTTACCGTGAGAGATGATATCGGCCCCGACAAGCCCCTCTTTGTACCGGCGGTGGGAGTTGGAAAGTCGAATGAGGATCTCGGCGAGGGCGGCTGGGAGGTTGTCTCCGCGCTCGATATGGCACTTGCCCGGTTCGAGTCCGGCAGTGTCGTCGAGCTTCTCCAGCCCACTCATGGTCAGGCCGACCGACGCCGCAGTCTGCTGTTTTGTGGCCGGGTTGCAGTACGCCTCAAAGTCAAGGCTGCCAACAAATGGCTGCGCCATCTCCCGCTGGGACCAGAACCGGTGGTTTCCTGGGACTGCGCCTCGCGCAGTGATCTCCACCGCCCGGTACCCCTTGGCGTTGTTGCCCTTCTTCTGCACTTTTACCCCTTTGTGCTTAATGCACCGCTCTTGGTGCACGTCGCACCGCTTGCCGTAGAAGTTGACGTTGTACGTCGGGGCGTCGTCCAGTTTTCGGCACACGGGGCATGGCTTTTTAGCCTTGTCCTTTTCGGCCTTGGCTGGGCGGGGATTGGGCTCCGGGGTGGGCACCTGAGGCTTGGGGCAGAACAGGCAGGTGAGGTCGCTGGCGGCCCTGTCGCGGCAGAGCCCTGGAGGGTGAGTCTGGCCACAGCCTGTGCATTTGAAATCCGGCTCGTGTGAGCTCTCACAACAGGTCACGCAGCGTGGGCCGTCGATCCTCTGACGCACGACGTCGTAGACGTGTACCGTTAGGCCGCCGGGGCTCACTTCGGTCCTGTCGACTGCAACCGCCCCACAGGTTCCGCAGGGCTCGTTGACGATCTTGGGGCGGGTCGCATCGTAGTCTGGGCATCGTATCGTTGGGTGTGGCATTATTTGCCGCTGAGGTGGCATCGCAAGACAACCTCCACTGCCCCCATTTCCCACCTGGTGTTTGTGCAGCTCGGACGGTTCGATGTCGTTGTGGCAGTTGTAGCAAAAGTCATCGCGCCGTGGCGCGTGCTGAAGGGCCATGTGCTCCTTGAACGCGTCTCGTTTCTCGTACTCGGCCATGCAGGTGTGGCAGGTATACTGCCCAGAGGTGATTGTGCCCGGGTTTGGTAGGCCCAGCCACCGGTTGTTCTCCTCATCGAGCACGACGTGAATAACTATCTTGGCCATGTCGGCCATTTTCCAGTCGTCAATCACACCCTTGGTGTGGATGTGGATGTCGTCCTCGGTGGTGTCCTCGGCGGGGGTGGTGTCCTCGGTGGGCTCGTCCTCGATCAGCCTTTCAGCGAACCGCGTGAGGCTCTGTACCTTCTGCACGAGCTCAGGCGATTCGTCTAGCTCAAACCCTCGCATCCACTGGTACA
>Ga0105053_10009758_pt1 | contig 12161 bp, 22 predicted proteins | sample BON01_FD_78093 | JGI IMG/M metagenome (GOLD analysis project Ga0105053, IMG submission 78093) | Freshwater microbial communities from Lake Bonney liftoff mats and glacier meltwater in Antarctica - BON-01 | ecosystem: Environmental > Aquatic > Freshwater > Ice > Glacier meltwater | place: Lake...
GGCATATTCTCACTTTCTTCTTTGTCCACACACTACACCAACAGAGGAAAACAAAACCAAGACTTTTGATCTCTTAACTGTCGAGATCCAGGGACAAAGCTCCCGCACAGCTTGACTCCCTCTTCCCCTCTTCATTTTTACCCATCTGGCGATCTCCTCCTTTCCCCACTCCACGCATAATTTATTTCCTATGCTCAAGTCACTTTTTGATAGTCTTCTTTGATCAAATCCGCGGCCCGCTCCCCCAGCATAAACAGCGTAGCCATGGGCCCGGCTTCAATCATGTCGGGCACCGCGCTTGCGTCCACCACTCGCAAGCCTTGGACGCCCCCTTGCACACGCATGCGCTCGTCCAGCACGTCCCCCATTCGGGCCGTGCTCGTCGCGTGCCAGCTGTAGAACGTGTAGCCCCGACTGATCCAGCGGTCCAAGGCCGCATCCGTGTTGTTCACCAGCCGGCGCGTGGGGAACGTTTCGTGGAACCCCTTGGCGGTCATGACGGGCTCGGCCATCATGTCTCGCACGTCCCGCAAGCATTGCCGCAACGCCCGCCGGTCTTCCTCCGCCGCCGCCATGTTGAGCTGGATGCGCGGGTGCTTTGCCCCCAAGGGATCAGCAGGGTCCAACAGTACCTGTCCGCCCGGCCTGTGCACCCGGAGGTTGGCGCAGCCCAAGGCAAACATGCGCGGGGCCACCTCGGGAATCACGTCCGTCATGAGCATGATGTAGTCGTCGTCCCCTGGATAACGGCCCTTGATCACGCTGTAGATGCCCAGGGCCCCCAGACTGTAAGGACCGCGGTGCTCTAGTTCGTACAACTCTGTAGTGGCAGGGTCTCGCAACACAAAAGGGTTCATTTCCGGCACCACCGAGCCATTCCCGTAAAAGAAGAGCACGTTTGTTCGGGCCAGCAAGTGCTTCCCCACCCCCGGCACGTCCGCGACCACGGGCACGCCCAAGGCCTCGAGCTCCGCAGCAGGTCCCACGCCTGATTTGAGCAAAATATGCGGTGTAAAGAAGACGCCCGCGCACAAAATGACTTCTCGCGTCGCGTGGGCGTGAAGTATCACACGGGCAGCGGCTTCCCGGCGCCGGCTGATACCGAGGCGTGGGTCGTTGCGATTGATGCCGGTGGAGGCATCGGCGCCGCCGGGCTCCGACACGACATACTCGACACCTGTGGCGCGCTTGTTCTTATCGAAGAGGATCCGCATGACACGGGCCCCCGTGCGCACCACCAACTGGTCCTTGCGCTCCGCCACTACCGGCCGCAGGTAGGCTGTATAGGCGTCCACACGCTTCCCGTTCTCAATGACGCGGTACACCTGCGGCACACCGTACGATAAGCGGCCCGCCGAGTTGCTGCATAGCGGAGGGTCCATGCTGAGCGAGGCCTGGTGCAAGTAGGGGTACATGGTCTGCGCGTCCCCATGCTCCACGTGCACGGGCCCGCCCTTGCCGTATTTGGGGCGAGGGTCCTCGTGGTTTTCCAGCTTCTGAAAGTAGGCCACGGCTTCGTCGCCGCTCCAGTTCTTGAGACCCCAGCGGTCAAAGTACGCCGGCTCCGGTCGTGTGTAGGCGCCAATGTTGACGACCGTTGACCCGCCCAAGGCCTTGCCCGTAACCACCGGGCCCAGGAGGATGCCGCTGCGGTTATTGAGGGCCGGATTGGCTTCGGTGCTGAGCTGCTGGGTCAAGGCAGGCAAGGCCCAGGTCCGGTAATCGTGGCGCGGGGTGCTGATTTGCTCCACAATCCAGTCCTCGCGTTGGCTGGTGCCATCTTGCCCACTGTCTTGCGAGTAGTCGCCTTCCTCGAGGAGGAGCACGCGGACAGACGGGTCTTCGGACAAGCGGGCCGCCACGACAGCCCCGGCATTGCCTGCACCCACCACAATGTAGTCGAAGTAGGGGGACGCGTCCTCCAGCCGACGGCCTGCACCACGAATAGGCGGAGAGGGGGAAGGAGATGAGGTCGAGGCCGCGGGGAGAAGGAGGAGGCCGAGGCACAGGAGAAGGGAGGAGGAGGCAGGCATTGCTGCGGTGATTGGGATGAGGTGGATTGGAGTAAGGGGTAAGCAAATGAAGTACTGAATTACCATGTGTTTCTATCATCTGTTTATATGAGGAGGGCGATTGCCTTGTATCGTGTAGCTTGCCTTGCATCGTGCGGGCTGCACGACGCTTTTGACGAACAGTGTGACGCGTACACGATAAATTGAGAATGGGCCACAGACTTGCATGGCCCCTTCCAGCCCGGTTTACCACTTGAAAGCACACCTCGCATGCACTGCATGCATGCCTGGGCAACGGCACATTTGCTCATGCTATGGCAACAATGAGGTGGAATAAGAAAGGCTGGCGTGCACAAGAAATAATGCTGCCGACCTTGCTTGTCTAACCTCCTGCCAAACAATGTTGTAACAAAAGCTTGCGTCAAAGAAAGTGAAGCACCCATCTCTCTTTGAACCTTATCAATTAGTACTTTTAGTTCTTGTATAGACTCTTCTCTTTCTACACCAGCCCCTCGTCGACCATGCGAGCCAGGGCCGCGCTAAGCCTATGCATGGGCAGCCCCATGACTGTGAAATAGCAGCCGTCAATCCCTCGCACCATCTGCCCCCCCAACCCCTGGATGCCATAGCTTCCTGCCTTGTCCATTGGCTCACCCGAGCGGACGTAGCTCCATATTTCCTCCGAGGCCAAAGGGGCAAACGTCACCCTTGCGGTCTCACTGAATGACACAACAGGCAACGGAGTCCCATACTCCTCGCTTCGTGGGCCCAATGAACTGAACACGGCCACGCCAGAATGTACCAGGTGTTGTCGTCCGGAGAGGGAGGTGAGCATGGCGTGGGCATGCGCGTCGTCGTCGGGCTTTTCCAAGATGGTGCCGTCTCGGTCCACGCTAGGAGGGAAGGAGGGAGGGAGGGAGGGAGGGGAGATGAGGAGAGGAAGGGGGGGAGAGGATATGAGAAAAAGCATAAAAGTGGATTACAAATCGTCTTTTAAATGGTAAAGAGTATAGTTAAATCGAAACCCTTCTTTCCCTTTCCCACCCTCATTGCTTTCGAGGTACGTACATGGTGTCGGAGCCGATAACAATAATCGTCTTCTTCGCTCCTCCATCTGCTTCCGCAGCAGCCGCCGCAGCAGCAAAGAGTTTGATGGCCACTTCATAGGCCTTTAATTCGGCGTTTTTCTGGGCGTAGTCTGCCGGGTTGGCAAAGGCTGGGAAATGATGGGGGAGGAGGAAGGGAGAGAAAATGATGAGTGGGCAATCGAATGAAAAGCAGGAGCTATCACTACGATGTATATGCCTTCCCTCCCTCTCAACATCTCACCAGCATGCATTTTCTCTTCCCTCCTCCCCTCCCTCCCCTCTCTCTCTTCCTCTTCCCCTTCCTCTACCCTCCCTATAAAGTACCTTCCTTGTCCAAGTCCTCGGGAAAATCGCTGGGCATCACCGCGAATTCCCCAGGGCCAAAACCCATCAGCGTTAAAATCTCCTGCCGCCGGGGGCTCTTGGAAGCGAGAATCAACGTCGCCTTACTCTTAAAATTGGTTAAATGAGGGAGAAGAGTGGCGGACGTGCCCGAAGGAGTAGTAGAGGAGGAGGAGGAGGAGGAGGCGGCAGTCATGGTGGTGAAGCTGGAGGAGGCAGGGCGGGGTCGAAGGGCAGGAAGGACAAACGCAAGCACGGCAGGAGGGGGGTGCCAGCACAAGACAGAGGCAGCGGCAGTGAGCAGGAAGCGGCGGCTGGGGCTGGGGGAAGAAGACCGGAGACGGAGGGTGTGCATGTAAAGCCGTGTAGGGTCTGCTCGTGCGGAGGAGGGGTGGGAGGCTGGAGCGAGGGCTTGGAAGCAGCAAAAAAGTATTGGACCGCGCGGCGAGGCCAAAAGAAAGTGAAGAGGGAGAGAGAATGAGAGCTCTGTGGCTGTTGGCTGTTGCCTGTGTATGTTTATGTAAATGGAAGAGGGAGTGCATGAGCTTTAGGGGGCATGATGAACATGAAGAGAGCAACGACGACTGATCGACCTCGCTCAGAGAACCAAAGCTGCCCTTCCCACTCTCACCCCCCTCTAACCCACAACACGGCCACACCCACAACACGCACAGGCGCACGACCCCCCCTCAAGCCCGGCACAATTTTGCCTCTCTGACCAGCCAGCCGCCGGCCCCTGTGCTCCTCAATACCAGATCCTGGAAGCCCCCTCCTTCACCCCCAAGCACTGCCTACCTTGCCACGTCCTCATCTTTGATTGTTCTGTTTGGACCAATATTACATACCCATGCCCCACATCACACACACCACAGCCAGCCCTGCTGTCCCACGAGATCGCAGCAGCATGCAAAGCCTGCGTCCACGCCTCCGTCCCCGGTGCTGGGCCTCGCAAAGCACCAGCACCAGCAGCAGCAGCAGCAGCAGCAGCAGCAGCAGCACCGGCAGCGGCAGCAGCAGCAGCAGCAGCAGCAGCAGCAGCAGCAGCAGCAGGAGCAGCCACACTGCCTCGTCCTCTGGCAGCAGCAGCAGCCACAGCGGCGTCGATCCCACTACGCACATCAAACGACAGTTTTTGCTGCAAGGTACGCTTGGCTTAGCACAATTTCCTCGATATCGTCCCTCCTTTCATCCCAACACTCCCAACCCCTCCTTACCCTCCTAACCCTACCTCCCTCCCTCCCTCCCTCCCTCCTCCCTCCCTACACACCAGTCCACCCAGATTTCTTCACGCAGTACCCGCGCGAACGGAGCATCAACTCCGAGAACCTCAAATGGCTGAACAACTACCTCGATAGCACCTCTGCCTTCTCCTCCTCCTCCTCCTCCTCCTTCCCCTCCTCTTCCAACTCCTCCTTTGCCACCGGCAGCGGGGCCAGTCCTCGCAATCTCGTGTTTTACGTCAAGATCAGCTGTACCACCGCTCCCCCCTTCCCTCCCTCGTCGCCTTCTTCTTGTTCGTCTCCACCCTTCTCTCCTTCGCGTGTGGTGGTACCTCTGAACGGCCGTGTCTTCCATTCCCTCCACACCATTCTCTCCAGCCACTGCCAGCTCGCCTCCCTCCCTCCACTCCTCCCCTCCCCCTCGTCCTCCCACCCCTCTTCCTTTCACCATGACGACGTTGATGATTCCTCCGATGCCTTCAGTCGTTCTCGGGCCCGTGGGCAAGCTCATTGGGGACCCGCTCGACAGCGGCAGGAAGAGGAGGAGGAGGACGCGCGCCCCGCTCCCTTCCTCGATCGGTTCCTTCAGAGCGTGCTCCGGCGACAAAAGCATCAAGAGAGGGAGAATGGAGGAGAAGGAGGAGGGGGGGAGAAGGAGGGAGGGGGATCGTCGTTGTTGAGGAGGCGACAGGAGGCGGCGCAGCATATGGAGGCGACGATTGCCCGGCTTCGGGCTAAGTGGGGTTTTGAGAGTGTGCAGGTCCAGAGGTAGGTGGTGTTTGTGGGAGACCTCTTCCTCCCTCCCTTCCTCCGGTGTTTTCTTCTTTTCGCCGGCGTTGAGTGGTTGGATGCTCGCGTAATTCTTGTGCTTTTGGTTTCCTCTTCCCTACATATAAACCCCCACTTGCCATTTTCTCACCCACCCTTTCTTCTTCCCTCCCTCCCACCCCTCCACCACACCACACCATATCAGTGACTGGGCCGCGGAGCACCTAGCCCTCACTCTCTGGCGCCTCGAAGCAGCCTTGGACGAATACGGCCACTCCGCCCTCCAAGTCCTCCACTTCCCCGGCCTGGACCTCGTCCTCTCTCCCTCCCTCCCTCCCTCCCTCCCTCGACACCACCCTTTGTACCACCAGCACCAAGGAGGGAGGGAGGGAGGGAGGGTGGACGCGTGGGAGGGGTGGGTGGGCCTGTCGCCTTCCGACCCGCCCTTGCATTGGATCGAGACCTTGAGTCAAGTCAGTGAGAAGGACGTGAGGGAGGCCGCGACAGGGAGGGAGGAAGAGGCGGCTCTAGTAGCTGCTTTTCAGACTGACCTCCTCCCGGGGGCACTTTTGGAGAGGGGCAGGACTTGCTCGCGACGGCAGTACATTGCGTGGTTGCAGCGGCTGTGGGAGGGTGGGAGGGAGGGAGGGAGGGAGGGAGGGAAGGAAGGACCTGGGGCTTCGTTATTAAGGCAATGGCAGCACCTAAAGGTGCGTGTGGAACATGACATTCGTCCGCGTGTGTTGGAGTGTGGGGTATTACAGGTAGACCATGGCCGGCTCTCCTCCCCACACGCCGTGCAAGAGCTGGTCCAGCGCTTGGGGGCCGAGGCGGCACGGGCACGAGCAACCTTCAAAATCGAAAGTGAGGCCGTGGCTGAGCTTCAAGCGTGGTGTTTGCATCCTACGGCATTAGGTCTGAGGAGCCTAAGGAAAGAGTTGGGAGTGAGTAATAAGGAGATGACTGCGTGTCTTCATCGGCTGTTGGCCTTGCCGATGGGGGGGAAGGGGACGAGGGAGGGATTGAGGGGGTTGGACGTGGTGGTGGGGAAGACGTATGGGGTCACGAGGGAGGGCTCCGTGATGGTGCCCTGGGACTGGGTGTTGAGGAATGGTGGTCGTGGTGGGGGTCAGTGGGGTGTGTGAATAAACAGAGAGAGGGGTCGTGTAGAGATGGAGGTTGTACATGGGGTTTTGTAAATACAGGTAACTGCATGTTGAAATTTTGTTTGTCGGTTTCGCCTTCTCTCTTTTCTTTTCTTTTGTCTCTTACCGTAATCCACTCGACCCTTCGACCACTTAACCTGTTGACAGCCGCTGGACAGAGAAATAATCCGCTTAATGATTTACACATTCCAAATGAGAGAAGAGACTTCCACTCAATGGTTGACAGAGGGTGTCAAGGTAACTAGAGTTGTGCAAAGAAAAGCGCTAACCCCAGGCGGCATGTTGGTCGTTCGGCGTTGACCAGAGAAGGATAGTCACCGAGTGCCAATTTGTGCTCTGACCATCTGGTGGTAGAATTTGCCTCGGTACTTGCATATGCTTGTATTTGTGGAAATTGGTCGAGGTGTGAATGTGTATGGGGGGGCGATGGCCAAGGAGACGTCTTTGACCGCTTCGCGGCTTTTCTTTTCTTTGACCCCTCCACCACTTTTCTATTGACAACTCAAATGGTTGACAGGCCCTGGACGGAGAGAATTTCCACCTAATTGTTGACAAATTTACTGGGACAGAGTTTGAGTGGGGTTTGACAACAGGTGTCAACAGGTTAAGTGGTCGAAGGGTTGAGTGGATTACGGTACGTTTGTATGCACGAGAGTGGACAAGGTACATAAGTTTAGTTAGTTGATTCTTTTTTCTTTTAATCGATGCTGACCCAGGATAAGCCGTGATTACATCGAAATGTCTTAATCATCAAAGTAAAACGAGGCTGTGTCCTTGGAAAGGTACACATATGGGCTGGGAGGTTGAAATGTTCGACTGCGGAAAAGCAAAATTTGTCCACGGACAGACTCCAAATGCAGCACCGCCACGCGGCAAAGTCGTCGAGCAATACTACGCGGTGGTGACTCAGGGGTTGTAGCTCCATTTAGGGGCTGGCTCCGCGCGTGGCATGCACGTCAGGGCGACGCTTTCTAAAGCCTCCCCCTACCAAACTAAACGGCCACGGCCCTGCCAACGTGCGTCTTGGATTTTGAACACGCCGCTTCTTCTGTTGATACTGATTTGGTCTAGACCCTGCCGTCGTACCGGCGCATCATTAAGACAGCAGACGAGCCGCACAAGTATGGCCTGACCGGGCTTGGTGTGGGCGTGCAGCTTGGTCTTGACGCGGCGCGATTGATGGAACCTCCCATCCCACCACCAATCATCACCCAGACACTCCCATCTCATTCTGTCCCTATCCTTCCTCCTCGCACACCCACTCACAGAATGACACTTCGGCGCCCAAGAGACCGGCCCGGCCGTCCCAGGCCACTCCTCACCCTCTGCATTCTGGTTGGCACCATCAACGTCACCGCGGGGGGGGCCATGCCCAAACGCTTGCGGTCTCGGATCTCTCGTGGGTTTGGGGCTCCTCCCATGTATAAGCCCGCGCCCGCACCCCCGGCTGACCGAGACCAGATGGTGGGGAGGACCGGAATAGCGTTGGGGACGAGGACGAGCGCGACGGGGAAGAAATATGTGGTGCAGGTACGAAGGGTGAAGGGGGTGAAGGAGCAGGGAGAAGCAAGTCTGTCCTGCACGTGTATTTTCAAGGCAAATGTTTCTGATTACGTCTCTATCTCTCTCTTCTGACTCGCTTTCTCCCTTCTTTGCCCTCTCTCAGACGGAGTGCGGGCTCATCCGCTCCGGCTACTTCCTGCAAATCGACCATCGAGACATGGACGAAAAGGTGATTGAAGGAAAGAACACGACGGTGGTGCCTTTCTACGGCATACGGTAAGGATGGAGGGGAGACACAACGGGTGGTGTGCCAGATCTATCCACTTCTCTGACTCATCATCCTCCCTCCTTCCTACCCTTATTCCATTTCTTTCTCCTCGCCATCAGGTACGCCGCCCCTCTCTCCGAAAATGCCTCTCGGTGGACCTCCCCCCGAGCCGCCCCCTGCCCTATGGAGCAGGCGGGCAACGCCAATAGTAACAGTGGATGGGTGTATGATGCGGGGGACTGGAAGAAGGGCTGTGTGCAGCCGGATGGTGAGGAGGGAGGGAGGGAGGGAGGGAGGGAGGGAGGAACGGGCGGAGGGGAAGGAAGGGGCCTGGGAGCGTATTTGCAGGAAAGCATGCGATCAGTCTTCTTGTTCAACCCCGTGCTCCTTTCGCCTCCATACGCTCAACAGGCAATAGCGGCGTGGAGGACTGTCTGTATTTGAACATATTTACGCCTCTCTTCACCCTGCGAGCCCTTGAGCCTCCTTGTCCTCCTCCTCTCTTCCCCCCTTCCTCCTCCTCGTCCTCGTCTTCCTCGATCCTGGGTGGGGTGGCGTGCAATAACAACAGCAGCAGCATTAGCAGCATCAGCAGAGGGGTGAGTAGGAAGGTTTGGAGACGAGATACACTAGTCACCCTTCTTCCTCACATTGTCCACGCACTCTGACCGCCTTCCCTGCTTCTCACCTTTCCTCGCCCTTCCATCTCTCCTCTCCTTTTTTTAGCAAAAGCAAACCATTGCTTCATCAGCGGCCGCCTTGCTGCCCGTGGTGGTGTACCTGCATGGCGGAGGCTTGATGGAGGGCAGCAGCAAGGGCTCGCCGCTTGCGGGGGTCGTTGGTAAGGAAGGAGGGAAGGAGGGAGAGATATGCGGAGCCAACGTCCACTCAGGAGCCAATCGATATGCGGAGCCAACGTCCCCTCAGGATCACCAATCCCTCCCTTTCTCATTCCCTCGTTTTCTCCCTTCCTTCCTTCCTCAGGCGACAATCGATATGGTCCGGTGGTGGCTGTGTCCCTCGACTACCGCCTCAACATCTTCGGCTTTTTGGCCTTGCAGGACCTTAGTCAGGAGCAGGTAGGGAGGGAGGGAGGGAGGGAAGGATGGAGGGAGAAGCTGAGAAGTGTGCGCTTATACTCACGTCATTTTCCTCCTTCTCCCGCCCCTCTCTCTTTCAATTTTAGGGTGGGGTCTCGGGCAACTACGGCCTGCAAGACCAGCAAGAAGCTTTGCGGTGGATCCAGAAGAACATCCAGCACTTCGGAGGAGATCCGAGGCGGATCACGGTGAGGGAGGGAGGGAGGGAGGGTGGGGGGAGGGAAAGAGGAAGGGTGGGAGGGAAGAAGCGCTTCGGTTGATTTGCTCACACAATTATCTCAAACACGTACACAGCTCATTGGTCACTCCAGCGGGGGCACCAGCATTTTCGCCTTGCTTTCCTCCCCAGCCTCCGTGGTAAGTCCCCTTCCTCTCCCTTTCTTCTAAATCCCTCCCTCTTTCTCACCTCTCCCTCCTCGCCTCCCTCCCTCCTTCCCTCCCTCCCAGGGCCTCTTCCACGGGGCCATCTCCCTCTCCGGCTCGCCCAACATATCCATGTCGCTCCCTCAGGCCCACACACAAAACCAGCCCATCCTCGACGCTACCCCCTGTGCTGCCCTACAGACGCCGGCCCTCCGCCTCGAGTACGTATTTATAGTCCTCCTCTCCTTTTCTCCCTTCTTTCCTCCCTTCCCATTCCTCTTCTCACCATATTCTACCTTTCGTTCCCTGCAGTTGTCTCCGGGGCTTGCCGGCCTCCACACTTCTAGGCCTCATGCCTCGCTCTTGGTCCACGCCCGGCATCTTCGACCTACCCAAAGGTAAGCCCTCCCTCCCTCCCTCTCTCCCTCCCTCCTCGAATGCAGTAAATGGGGACACAAACCTCACCTCCACTCTCCCCTCCCTCCCCTCCTCCCTTTTACCCCTAGGTCCTGAGGGACAAGAGTACGGAGGGCTGCCAGTAGTGGATGGGCAAACGCTGACACACTCCTTCTTGGACGGGCTGGAGGCAGGGGTAGTAGACGTGCCCTTGGTCATAAGTAAGAAGAGTGGGAGGGAAGGAGGGAGAGACGATGTGGAAGGAAAATGAGCCTTTTGGCGTGTTGGTTCTTCCCTCTGGTTCCATCTTACTAACTTTTCCCCATTCCTTCCTTCGCTTCCTCCCTCCCTCCTTCCTTTCAAGGTAGCATGAACAACGAGGCCGACTGCTGTACAATGCGGGACGTCAGGAATTTCTCGACCACACAGTGGTACGAAGACAAGGCGGGAGGGAGGGAGGGAGGGAGGGAGGGAGGAATAGTGAATTTCGACAGACTCATCATCCCATCCATTCTTCTCCCTTCCCCCCCTCCCTCCCTCCCTGCTCCTTCGTATGCATGTAGGGAGAATTTGTTAGCGACACGTTTTACGCCCTGGGGAGGGAAGCAGATAGGGAGGACGATCGCGAGCTTTTACACTGAGGGTAAGGAGGAAGGGAGGGAGGGAAGGAAAGACTATGCGAGGAAAAGAAAGACTAGACGCCGAAAATTTCACTTTTTCCTCCGCAACCACCAACTACAGAGGCCGCAGTATCCCCTCAGAAAGCATTAACGGCCGTCATCTCCGACATCGGTGTCATGTGCGGCAGCAGCGAAGCAGCCTCTCGCGCCGCCACTGGCGGTAAGTTCCCCTCCCTTTCTTTGCTGTCTCCCTCCCTCCTCTGCCCTTCCCTCCTAACTTTGTATTGACCGTTTTATTTTCCCCAGCCTCTCATCCTTCTTTCCATTCTCTTCTTTTTTAGGCAAGCGCAAGTCGCCCATCTACCTGCTGGTCAACAAGTGGGGCCCTTCCGCGCCACTGCCACGAGGAACGCAGGTACGTCCTCCTCTATCCTCCCCTCCTTCCCTCCCTCCGCCCCTTACCCACGCGTCAACTCCCCTTCCTTTCCCCCTTCTCTCCTCCCAACAGTTGCCTCCATCTGCCTACGCCTTCCACGGATGGGACAACACCAACTGGATGCGAGACTACCCCTCCCTCCCTTTCTCCCTCCCTTCCTCCTCGGACCTCGCCCACTCTCGCTGGCTCCGAGAAATGGTCTGGTCCTTTGCCAATGGGAATATAGGAGGGTGGACGCCCGCGGGGGGAGGGGGTGAGGGAGGAAAGGACGTCGGCGTGTATGTCCTTGAGCCGCCGACGGTGGAGGGAGGGAGGGAGGGAGGGGTGGTGATTGGGTATAAGAAGGAGGCGTGTGCGTATTTTCGGCAGGTGGGGATTTGGGAGACGAGTTGGTGGGTGAATTGAGGGGGGGAAGGAGGGAGGGAGGGAGGGAGGGAGGGAGGGCGGAGTGTAAATGATGTGCACGTGAGTGTGTCTATGTGAATGTATAACCATGAAACAAACTGAGAGAGAAAAGAACAACCAGCTGTCAGGAAGACGTTCGCAACAGTACGCTCATCAAATCAGTTCGAATGCGAGTTGCTTTCACTTCTTCGTTATCCCACCATTTCGTCCTATTCAGAGTCTTCTGGACTCAGTCAGTTACTACTCCCTACTTACATGCTTTTCGTTTGGTTCATTTCTCCTTCACATCCCTCCCTCCCTCCCTCCCTCCCTCCCTCCCTCCCTCCCTCCTTCTTGCTCATCTAAATCGCCACCACCTCCACCTCCTGCACAGCCACCCTTTCTAGTACCTCCTCCCCCCCCCCCCCCCCCCCCTCCCCCCCCCCCCCCCCCCCCCCCCACCCCCCCCCCCCCCCCCCCCCCCCCCCCCCCCCC
>Ga0105053_10009762_pt1 | contig 12152 bp, 10 predicted proteins | sample BON01_FD_78093 | JGI IMG/M metagenome (GOLD analysis project Ga0105053, IMG submission 78093) | Freshwater microbial communities from Lake Bonney liftoff mats and glacier meltwater in Antarctica - BON-01 | ecosystem: Environmental > Aquatic > Freshwater > Ice > Glacier meltwater | place: Lake...
AGAAAATATACAAAATGCTTTAAATAATAAAGAGTTTATAGAACTTATGAAGTATGTTAAATTTCAAAGTAACAAATATAATTACAAGGTTATCTCTTTGTTTAAAAAAGATTTTTGGAAGGAATTTATTGACAAACCCGCAGAAGAAATATCACCAATAAAACTAGATGATAAAGAAATAACAATGATCTCCGCAGTCGAACCAATCCGAACTATTTCAACGCCAAATATAAGAACCGAATATAAACCTCCAATAGAAGAAATCCCAGATAAAATATTTAATCCATTGACAAAAAGATATATTAAAAATACTCAATCAAATAGAAAAAAAATTGATAAACAAACATTGAAACGAGGAGGAAAATCAAAAAAAAACACTATAAAAAATAAGGTCAAAAAATATAATATCAAAAAAAAAACTATCAAAAAAAACTATCAAAAAAAACTATCAAAAAATATAATATCAAAAAAAACTATTAAAAAAAAACTATCAAAAAAACTATAGATTAAAATGTGCCGTGAGAGAAGAAAACATATTTATATATAATTATCACGAATATTAGAGAATAAGAATAATAATAATAATAATAATTATATATATATAATTATTATTATAAAAATGACATATACTCTATTAAAAGTAATTAAATTGAAAACTGGAAAATACAAATATAAAGTTATCTTATTTAACAACTCAAGACAAAAAGAAAAAGAGGTATTCTTTGGAGCAAACGGGTATATGGATTATACACTCTACTATAAAGAAGATAGAGAAAAAGCAGAAATACATAAAAAAGCATACATTGCAAGACATAGTAAATCTAATGAGGATTGGAGTGTAACCGGAATAGAAACAGCGGGATTCTGGGCACGATGGTTGTTGTGGAATCAACCGACAATTAAAAAATCACTTATTGATATCAAACAAAAATTTAAAAAAATAATTTAGTAGATGTAAAAATAAAGTATAGTAAAAACCCCTCAAAAAATTGAAATGCTTTTACATCACTATATAATGTAACACCTACGAACACAAATAGCAATAATCAAAAAATGAGCAAACAAATTCAAGATCAACCGCAAACGCAACCGCAAGAAGAAGAGCAAAAACAGCAAAAACAAAGAATTATGGTCCCGCCGATGATTTACCCGTTAGAAGGCATTCATTCTTCAGAAATGTTTGGATATTTTAAATGTTTAACAACAACAGGATGTTTCCCGACAGACGAAGCAAAGGCGCAAGCGAATACGTTTTTAGACATTGTCAAAACAAACCCAACTAAAATCTGGATTTTTGGTTACATGCCGGCACCGCCTCACAGTGAAATTACCCGTCGTGTTATTGGGAAAGACGGTTACTATTTCAAGATGACAACAACTCTTAGTGAAGTTAATTTCATCTGGCACAATCGAGTTAACAATACATTCTTGTTTTGGGGTACAACAAATTTTAAAGTTGTCAGCGCAATGAATGCGATTCGTTGGCGAATTCACAAAGTCTATTCTATTCATACATATCTACCCCAAACAGAAGAAATTTCGGATGATGAACATTAAAAACATTAAAAACATTAAAAACATTAAAAACATTAAAAACATTAAAAACATTAAAAACATTAAAAACATTAAAAAAAGTTTCTAGAATATCAATATTAAAAGGTATGGTAAGTGCCTTTTTTTATTTTTTATTTTTTATTTATTTTTTTATTTTTATTTTTATTTATAAAATAATACTAATTATTTAACCAACACTAACAATCACCCAAATCGTCATTATCGTCTTCATTATATATAATAGAAATATTACGCCATCCTAGTTTGTAATCTCCATATCTTTTATCCATAAATTCATATATTTCTTTTCCTGGAGGTGTTCCTTTAGTTCCATAATTTATTAAATACCATTCTTTAAATGTTTGTAATATTTCTGTTTTCTTGATTTTTTCACCAGGATTGTTACGAATTTTATCTTTTGCGAACCCCGAGAAATAATCTTGCCTATCGCGATACCGTTCACTGCTTGCCATAACAATTTTACAATCATTTACAATACCCTGTGATTTAAAAGATTTTTCCACTAGAATAGACATGAAAATCGGCGCCCATATTTTAAATTTTGAATCTAGATTCTTATCAACTGGATATTGATACGGAAATTCTTCTCTTGGGAATTTAGGGTCTTCATAAGGGTTTTCAAGCATTTTAGACATAAAATCAATCATCCGAATACGTCTCCATGTCCCGTCATCACTCGCCATATCATCAAAATCAGTATTAGTACATACGACTAATTTAAACTGGGGTACAAAAGTAATTGTACCTTGATAAAGTTCACGTGCCTGAATTGGATCGCCGCCAGTAATTTCTTTCATAATCCCTTCATTAATTTTATCACCCTTTGAAGGTTCTTGCATAACCGCATAACGAACCGCATTTAATTGCGCTACCTCAGATGAAGTGCTCCCAATATTATTTCTTTTAGAAGTGATTAATGTAATTGGAACCGTTCCTTTATAACTACCGAGTGAATGAGACATTAATTCTACAAATTTACTTTTCCCGTTACGACCAGACCCTTTATAAATGTTAAAAGTTTGATTATGATTGGTTCCAATTAAACACGATGCGGCATGTTCCCACATATAATTTCGCAAATCTTCAATAGGAAACAATTGTTCCATAAATTCGTTAATTTCAGCAATAACTGATTCGCTATTTTTAATAATATTTGTATATGGAATATAATCAATCTTTGTGCATTTTGAAATATAATCATCAGGTTGTCCGATCCTATGAGTATTGGTTTTAAAGTCTACCACATAATTATTAAAGCATAACAAATATGGATTTTGATCTAATTTATCTATAAATTCACTATCATAAAACAACTCTTGTGCTTCTTTCATGATATTATTTTTCCAAGTTGTCTTTTTCAAGTACAAAGTAATAACCGATAAATTTTTTGATTTATCTTTTAAACCTTCATAACCTTCTGATGTTTGTTCCATTGTTTGTAAAAGATTTGCGATATCTTGTGTTTTATCAAGATAAACTTTATGCATTTCTCGTGAAATGCGTTTGCGCAAAGATGTTCCTTTATCATTATCAACCCAACGATGATCATGGTTGTATTCATACCAGGTATTGAATTTAATACTCGCGCAAATAAAATTATCTTTATAAAGATGATATAAAACCGACGCAATATCAAATTCAGTCAAAGTTAGAGCACTTTGTTCTATAAAGAAATCAACAGTTTCTTTATGAATTTCGTCGTATTTATCTCTTGCATCATGTTTACACCAATACATAATAGACCTATAAGTTAATCCATCAGCATTGTTATATTCAAATTTAGACCATATTTCATATAATTCTGAAACACATTTCCAATCAAATTTTCCATCCATTCCTCTCAATGTATCCCTACAATTTTCCTGACAACTAAACTTCAACCAAGTTAAGAACATTTTTGATTTTTCATTACCAATTTTAGTATTTGCCAATGCCCATCCTACCCGAATCCATTTTGAATAACTACCAGGACCATAATAAGTTACAGGAAGACTCATCGCATAATGGTGTGTTTCTTTGATTTTATAGTTGCCTGCTCCAATATCTTCAAATAATCTATCTAACATACTATCTAATACTACTTCACTGCTAATTTCACTATACCCACAATCAATATTATTTTTAAATTTTAGTTTCGGTTTTCCTTTCATTAATTTACCATCCTCATTACTTGTATTTGGTTGATGTTTACTTAATGATTCTTTTGTTTTTTCAAATAACTCTTTTACAGATTCTTTAACCTCAAATTCTGGATGTTTATTATACCTAGCAGATAACTTTTCTATATTTTTTTCAGTTGAAAAAACTGCGATTTTATCATTAGACGTTTCCCAACAGTTTGACTCGTTGCTATATGAAATAATATAATGGTGTTTAATCATATATGCCAAATTGCCCGGTTTTCGGGAACCATACATTTGCCAATTCACAAATCCTCTGGTTACACCTTCATCAAATACATCTTCCCACGTATTTGTAATAGGCAAATCATCCCACATATCTTTTATTTCGGAAATTACTTTATTTCGCAATAATACTTGTAATGCTTTATGCATTTTAATCCCAATAATAACATGGATACCATCTTTTGTTTTATTTTCACTAATATTCACGTCATTTTTTTCCATAACATAAACATCTATATCAATTCCTTCTGTAATATTCACTAATTCAGCGATTTTATCAGCATATAACATAATCATATCTTGTATATGCTCAATAGAATGTTGCCTTTCTGTAATTTTTGTATCATAACGCAAATCAATATCAATTAAAATAGGACCATCTTCAATTAACTGCTTTTCAGTTAAATACTCCATTTTCCCTTTCACAAAAACATGTTGATAATATTTTTTAATAAAGTCAGACCACTCACCATCTGCGATTTGATATGAACCGCCATATATATTTAATTTTTTGTCGCCGATTCGGGTATTTGTAAAACCAGACCCCTTAACTGCTGCATGTGTTTTTAAATAGTCATCAAACAACGCATTATTTGATGACGACATGATTGGTTCTTTGTTATATATAAGAATAGAATTATTTTTATCTCAATTTTTTATTAAATAAAATTTATGTATAAGATATTCTTATCTTTTTATAAGTGTATTATTAATCATTAATATTATGACATAAAAATATCTAAATATTAATAATATATCGGTAATATATTTCAAATTATGGAAGAAACCAATAATATAGTTTTGAAAAAAGAAACCATAAAACGGTTATTAAATGATGTAAAAGAAATTATAAAGAATCCATTAACTGATAATGGAATTTATTATTTTCATGATGACACAAATATATTAAAAGGACGTGCGTTAATTATTGGACCAGCAAAAACACCTTATGAAAATGGATTTTATTTATTTGAAATAAATTATCCAGAAAATTATCCATATGCCCCTCCTAAATTAAATTATTGCACAAATGATGGAATCACTCGATTTAATCCTAATCTATATAAGACAGGGAAAGTATGTTTATCAATTTTAAATACTTGGAAAGGCGAACAATGGACTTCGTGCCAATCGTTATCTTCTGTTTTACTTACTTTATGTATGGTTTTAAATGAAAATCCTTTAATAAATGAACCTGGTATTATGGAAACAAATGAAAATTGTAGTAAATATAATGAAATTCTTAAATATAAAAATATAGAAGTAGCAATGTTATCTATATTAAAAAATAAATTGATTTATAACAAATTTACGCAATTTTTCCCAATCATGAAAGAATATTTTATTAAACACTATAAAGAGACGATTCAAACAATTGACGATGAACTAAAAAAACAGAAAAGAGTCTGTGAAACACGACATATTATATTATCAGTTTATTATATGGAAACAGTTATTAATTATAAAACTTTAAAAAAACATCTAATATCTTTTTATAATGAAATAATAAATGAAAATACAAATGAAATAATAAATGAAAATACAAATGAAATAATAAATGAAAATCCTCTTTGAATTATAATTCTTATTGTTTTTTTTATGCTATCTATAATTTATTCAACATAACTTGAGTTCTCGTAATAAAATTTCATATGTAATTTTCGACAGTAAGCATAAGTAGGAACATATTTTGCTCTGGCATAGTATTGCTGTATTTTAAACGATGCTAAATGCTCTCTATATTTTCTCTCCATAAACAATTCTTTATCTTTTATAAATAGATTGTAAGAAATACTATACCAATTCCAGTTCTCATACGGATTTTTTTCAATCATATCCATTGTTATATTTGGATTTATACAAAACCATTTACAATTCCAAGGTTTATCGGGATGTTTTTCAATCATATCTGTTGTTAAGTTTGGATTACCAGAGATATACATCCATTTCCAAGGTTTATCTGGATTTTTTTCAATAATATCCATTGTGATATTTGGATTTTGAGAAATCCAATACCAATTCCAATATTTGTCTGTATTTTTTTCAATCATATCCATTGTGATATTTGGATTTCTAGAGATATAATTCCAATCCCAAGGTCTATCCGGATTTTTTTCAATTATATCCATAGTAATATTTGGATTTTGAGAAATTCCACTCCAATCCCAAGGTCTATCCGGATTTTTTTCAATTGTATCCATGGTAATATTTGGATTTTTAGAAATCAAGAACCAATTCCATTGTTTATCTGGATTTTTTTCAATCATATCCATTGTAATATTTGGATTTTGAGAAATCAAACACCAATTCCATTGTTTATCTGGATTTTTTTCAATTATATCCATTGTAATATTTGGATTTTGAGAAATACCTCTCCAATCCCAAGGGTTATCCGGATTATTTTCAATAATATCCATGGTAATATTTTTACTTTTAGAAATACAAACCCAATTCCATGGTTTATCATGATTTTTATTAATAAAATTCATAATTAACGCATCAAATTCTTGTTTGAATATATTTCGTATATTATGGTAGTAACTTAGTTTCGTTTCCGTTTTGCTGATTTTGCTCATTTTGCTGATTTTGCTCATTTTGCTCATTTTCGTTCTGTTCGTTTTGGTTTCCTCATTCACTTGTAATATTAGTAATTCAATTTTATAAAAAATACATAAAAACAAGTAATACTGTATGGTTCAATAAAAAAACTTAATTTTTTATATATAACTGTAAATCCATTATCGTATAACAAAAACTCTATTTTTTCTCCATAAATAATTCTTTATCTTTTGTAAATAGATGGAATGAAATCCAATACCAAGACCATTGTTTATACGGATTTTTTTCAATGATATCCATTGTTAGGTTTGGGTTTAAAGAAATCCCCAACCAATCCCAAGGTTTATGAGGATTTTTTTCAATAATATCCATGGTTATATTTGGATTCCGCGATATACCAAACCAATTCCATTCTTTATGGGGGGTTTTTTCAATGATATCCATTGTTAGGTTTGGATTTTCAGAAATCCAATTCCAATCCCAGGGTTTATCAGGATTTTTTTCAATCATATCCATGGTTAGGTTTGGGTTCCGCGATATACCAACCCAATTCCATTCTTTATGGGGGGTTTTTTCAATTATATCCATTGTTAGGTTTGGATTTTCAGAAATACTATACCAATTCCATTCTTTATCATGATTTTTTTCAATCATATCGATATTTATATTTGGGTTGTCAGATATAGCATCCCAATCCCAAGGTTTATCAGGATTTTCTTCAATCATATCCATGGTTATATTTGGATTCCGCGATATACCAAACCAATTCCATTGTTTGTCAGGATTTTTTTCAATCATATCCATGGTTATATTTGGATTGTGACTGATACTTACCCAATCCCAATGTTTATGAGGATTTTTTTCAATTACATCCATTGTTATATTTTTATTTTTAGAAATACTATGCCAATTCCATTCTTTATCATGATTTTTGTCAATCATATCCATTGTTATATTTTTATTTTTAGAAATACTATGCCAATTCCATTGTTTATCCAGATTTTTTTCAATCATATCCATTGTTATATCTGGATTTTCAGAAATCCATTTCCAATTCCAATGTTTATCCGGATTTTTTTTAATCATATCTAGAGTTAGGTTTGGATTACGAACTATAGCTCCCCAATTCCATTCTTTATGGGGGTTTTTTTCAATGATATCCATTGTTATATTTGGATTTAGAGAAATAGCATACCAAGACCAATGATTATCCGGATTGTTTTCAATCATATCAATTGTTATGTTTGGATTTTGAGAAATACCATACCAATTCCATGGTTCGTTATTATTTTTATTAATAAAATTCATAATTATCATATTAAACTCTTGGATCATGCTTGTTTTACTCATTTCCATTATCTTCTCGTTCGTTGTCTTTTTTATTCGTTATCTTCTCGTTCGTTGTCTCTTTTATTCGTTGTCCTTGTTATTCGATATAATATGTTATAAAACTTTTTCAATTTTATGCAAAATACTTTTGAAAAAATAATTCTTTATTCATTCATTGAAAAAAAAATTTACATTGTTGATATTTATAAATCCATTATCATAATGGATATTTTTTTCAATCCAAACTTTTACATGAGTCAACATAACTTGTGTTTTCGTAATAAAATTTCATATGTAATCTTCGGCAATAAGCATAAATAGGAACATATTTTCCTCTCGCATAGTATTGCTGGATTCTAAATGCTGCTAAATGCTCTCTATATTTTCTCTCCATAAACACTTCTTTATCTCTTGTGAACAAATTACAATAAATAGCATGCCAATCCCAAGGTTTATCAGGATTTTTTTCAATGATATTCATTGTTATATTTGGATTGTGGGAAACACTAAACCAATTCCAAGGTTTGTCTGGATTTTTTTCAATAATATCCATTGTAATATTTGGATTTTTAGAATTCCAAGTCCAATTCCAATCTTTATCCGGATTTTTTTCAATAATATCCATTGTAATATTTGGATTGAGAGAATTCCAAGACCAATTCCAAGGTTTATCTGGTTTTTGTTCAATCATACTCATTGTTATGTTTGGATTGAGAGTAATCCAAGACCAATTCCAAGGTTTGTCTGGAGTCATTTCAATCATATTCAGTGTTATGTTTGGATTTTGAGAAATACCTTTCCAATCCCAATCTTTATCAGGATTTCTTTCAATCATATCCATTGTTATATTTGGATTTTGAGAAATAGCATTCCAATCCCACGGTTTAATCGGATTCTGTTCAATGATATCCATAGTTATGTTTGGATTTTGAGAAATACCATACCAATCCCAATGTTTGTCTAGATTTTTTTCAATGATATCCATTGTTATATTTGGATTTTGAGAAATCCAATACCAACTCCATTCTTTGTGTGGATTTTTTTTAATCATATCCATTGTTAAGTTTGGATTGCGGGAAATCCAACCCCAATCCCATTCTTTATCCGGATTTTTTTCAATAATATCCATTGTTATGTTTGGATTCAACGAAATACCTAACCAATCCCAAGGTTTATCTGGATTTTTCTCAATAATATCAAATGTTATATTTTTATTTTTAGAAATCAAATACCAATACAATTCTGAAGATATCTCTGAATTTTCTGAATTTTCATTAATAAATTTCATAATTACCTTATCAAACTCATCTTTGAATATGCGATGTATATTAGCGTAGTGCTCCATTTGCGTTTTGCTCATTTGCGTTTTGCTCATTTTCAGTTTGGGGTTATTCGCTTGTAATATAATAAAAATATTTCAATTTTATATAGATAAAAAATAAATAATAATCAATTCATTTATCTTTCAAACTTTACAGATAAACATCTATGGAGTTGATTTATTCTTCAACATAACTTGTGTTATCGTAATAAAAATTCATATGTAATTTTCGACAATAAGCATAAATAGGAACATATTTTCCTCTCGCATAGTATTGCTGGATTCTAAATGCTGCTAAATGCTCTCTATATTTTTTCGCCATAAACATTTCTTTATCTTTTTTAAATAGATTATATGAAATACAATTCCAATCCCAATTCTTATCTGGATTATTTTCAACCATATCCATAGTAATATTTGGATTATAAGAAATATCATACCAATTCCAAGGTTTATCTGGATTTTTTTGAATGACATCCATGGTTATATTTGGATTTTGAGAAATCCAATTCCATCTCCAGTCTTTGTCGGGATTTTTTTTAATGATATCTATTGTTATGGTTGGGTTTAGAGAAATGATACTCCATACCCAACGTTTATCAGGATTTTTTTCAATGATATCCATGGTTATATTTGGATTGCGAGAAATACATGACCAATTCCAATCTTTGTCTGGATGTTTTTTAATGATATCCATAGTAATATTTGGATGTTGAGAAATATAACACCACTCCCATTCTTTGTTAGGATTTTTTTTAATGTAATCCATTGTTATATTTGGGTTTTGAGAAACCCCCCACCACCATTTCCAAGGTTTGTCTGGATTTTTTTCAATGATATCTATTGTGATATTTGGATTTAAAGAAATATATTTCCAATCCCAAGGTTTATCTGGGTTTTTTTTAATGTAATCCATTGTTATATTTGGGTTTTGAGAAACCCCCCACCACCATTTCCAAGGTTTGTCTGGATTTTTTTCAATGATTTCCATTGTTATGTTTGGATTTTTAGAAATAGCATACCAGTTCCAATGTTTGTCTGGATTTTTTTCAATCATCTCCATTGTTAGAGATGGATTTAAAGAAATAGAATTCCAATTCCAATGTTTATCCGGATTCTTTTCAATCATATTCAATGTTATGTTTGGATTTTGAGAAACACCCGACCAATCCCAAGGTTTGTCCGGATTGTTTTCAATCATATCCATAGATATATTTGGATTGAGAGAAATACAATACCAATTCAATGGGATATGAGGATTTTTTTTAATAAAATTAATAATTACATTATCAAACTCATTTTTGAATACGCGACGCAGATTAGCATAGTGGATCATCTGCATTTTGTTCATTTTCGTTGCGCTCATTTTCGTTATCTGCGTATTGACTGATAATATATTTGAAAATTATTTCAATTTTTAAAAATTAGATAAAAAATGAATAATTTTCGATTTAATGAAAAAAAAACTTACCTTTATACCTGTGCCTGATAAACATCTTGTACCTGATAAACATCTTGTACCTGATAAACATCTTGTACCTGATAAACATCTTGTACCTGATAAACATCTATGGACTTCGACTGGACGCTACCTATAATTTATTCTTCAATATAGTTTGAGTTTATATTCTCGTAATAAAACTTCATATGTAAATTTCGACAATAAGCATAAATAGGAACATATTTTCCTCTGGCATAGTACTGCTGAATTCTAAACGCTGCTAAATGTTCTCTATATTTTTTCGCCATAAACATTTCTTTGTCTTTTGTAAATAGATTGCAAGAAATACCACTCCAATTCCAAGGTTTATCTGGATTTTTTTCAACCATATCCATTGTAATATTTGGATTTTTAGAAATCCAATACCAATCCCAAGGTTTATCTGGGTTATTTTCAATGATATCCATAGTTATATTTCGGTTTTCAGAAATCCAACACCAATTCCAATGTTTATCCGGATTCTTTTGAATCATATCCATTGTAATATTTGGATTGAAAGAAATATGATTCCAATCCCATTCTTTATCCGGATTTTTTTCAATTATATCCATTGTAATATTTGGGTTTTGAGAAATCCAATGCCAATTCCAAGGTTTGTCTGGATGTTTTTCAATTATTTCCATTGTAATATTTGGATTTTCAGAAATCCAATGCCATTTCCAAGGTTTGTCTGGATTTTTTTCAATCATTTCCATTGTAATATTTGGATTTTCAGAAATTCTACACCAATCCCAAGGTTTATCGGGTTTCATTTCAATCATTTCCATCGTTATATTTGGATTTAAAGAAATAGAATTCCAATTCCAATGTTTATCCGGATTCTTTTCAATCATCTCCATTGTAATATTTGGATTTAAAGAAATACAATTCCAATTCCATTCCTTGTCTGGATTTTTTTCAATGATATCCATTCTAATATTTGGATTTAAAGAAATGCCTCTCCAATCCCAAGGTTTGTCTGGATTATTTTCAATCATCTCCATGGAGATATTTGGATTTAAAGAAATATCATACCAATTCCAAGGTTTATTAATAAAATTATTAATAAAATTAATAATTACCTTATCAAATTCATCGTTGAATATGCGACGCAGATTAGCGTAGCGATCCATCTCCATTTTGTTCATCTGCATTTTGCTTATGTTCGTTATCGTTATGTGGGTATTGACTTGTAATATATTTGAAAAGTATTTCAATTTATGGAAAATATATGAAAAAACTTACCTCTGCCTTTACAAACCTCTCTCTCTCTCTCTCTCTCTCTCTCTCTGACAAACTGCATAATTTATTCTTCAACATAACTTGAGTTCTCGCAATAAAATTTCATATGTAATCTTCGACAATAAGCATAAATAGGAACATATTTTCCTCTGGCATAGTACTGCTGGATTCTAAACGCTGCTATATGTTCTTTATATTTGTTCTCCATAAACATTTCTTTGTCTTTTGTAAATAGATTGCA
>Ga0105053_10009765_pt1 | contig 12146 bp, 10 predicted proteins | sample BON01_FD_78093 | JGI IMG/M metagenome (GOLD analysis project Ga0105053, IMG submission 78093) | Freshwater microbial communities from Lake Bonney liftoff mats and glacier meltwater in Antarctica - BON-01 | ecosystem: Environmental > Aquatic > Freshwater > Ice > Glacier meltwater | place: Lake...
CAGAGCTTGAAGCTCAGCACGGTCGGCGGGGCCAAGGTAAAGGCAGATGTCATCGCGTCTCATGCCCCGAATATGGCACATCAGGCCCTCAATGGGAATCCTGTGTCAGGTGGGGAACACTAGACAGAACTTGAAATGTCAGGCGTGGGTTGTCTACGTGGCAACTTGCACCGCAGATTTTTGCCAATTTTGGGCCCATCTCTACTATCCCGGGAATTCCATTGCGGTGAACATCCCTCTCGTTAATTTTGGTTGAAGTTCACAAGTTTGCAAGAAACTTGATCCGGATATTTCCAGCACTGGAAAATGATTTGCTTGAGCGAACCGTCGCGTGCGGCAGACTTGGCTCCACATACGCTTAGATGATCTCGGCAATGGACGCACGAAGTCGATTGAGGACACCCTGCGCGACGCCCGTATTTGTTACCAACACGTGAGCTGTTCCGATATCATCCAGCCGGACACGGCTTGTGACGCCAAATTTACTGGAATCGGCCAGAACAATAGTTTTTTTTGCCCGGCAAACCATCGCGCGAGCCACCTCGCATTCATCCAGCTTGTAATAAGTCAAGCCATGCTCAAGATGAATGGCCGTCGGAGAGATGACTGCGTAGTCGACATAGAATCCTCTGATATTCGCTAATGTCAATTCACCAAAGGTTGCGGGCACCTCGTCACTGTAGCGCCCACCTAACAAAAGTGCCTTCTGCCCCAACGCCTGAGCGGCCGATTGTAGGTTCGTGATCACTTTTATGTCCGACCCCCTGTCGCGCAGCACTTCGGCAAAGGCGGCGGTCGTAGACCCTGCATCCAGGAAAATGGCGGCGCCGGGCGGCAAAAGGTCTACGGCCTTTCGACCGATCTCCAGTTTCTCATTTCGATTTCGGCTCATCCTGACCTGAAACGGCTTCTCTGTTATTTGCGTGTTAAGCGTTGCACCACCGTGGATTCTCTCCAGCAGGCCCTCGGCATGCAGATCGAGCAGATCGCGGCGGACCGTCTCGCGCGAAATGCCTAGTTCGCTCGCGATATCGCAGGTCCTTGCGCTCTCCCGGGACTGAAGGATGGCCAGGATGCGGTTCTTTCGGTCGTCTTTAAGCACGAGCATTGTCATCGACACCTTGCAAACTGCCCACATGATTAGCGCATAGCCATAAAGTATTGCAAGTTTGAGATCGAAGGGTTCCTCACAAGTCCTGTTAAGCACTGAAATCAAACAACAAAGGTTTTTGGCTACGGTTGTAAGTTTGTGGACTTGTGGATTTTCTTGCGAATCGTTTCAGGATGATGAACACTTCTCTAGAGGCCAGATCAAAGGACTTCCGAGATGAGCGTTGCGATCCCTCTGTCGGACCAGTTGGGCATTGAGGTAGCCTTTGCAAACGCCTTCGCCGACAAGGCGCGTGTCATCGCACTTCGCTATTTCCGCCAGCCCCACGGCTTGACTATGAAGGCCGACGAAACGCCCGTGACGATGGCCGATACCGAAATCGAGGCCGTATTTCGAAACGAGGCTGAGGTCCGGTTCGCCCAAGATGGCATATTTGGCGAAGAGACTGGTGTCAGCGGCCAAGAACGTGACCGGATCTGGGTTATTGACCCGATAGACGGCACCGGGGCCTTTGCCACAGGATCACCCCAATTCGGCGTGCTGCTGTCGCTGGTGACGAAGGGCCGCGCCGAATTCGGCATTATCGACGCCTGTGCAATGGGGGAACGCTGGTTTGCCCGACGCGGCTCGGGGGCGACATTGAACGGGGTTGCGTGCGCCGTCAGCGGGCAAACAACGCTTGCCAACGCTTCGATCTCGTCGACGTCGATTCATCAGTATGAGGCGTGGGAAAGGCAAGTTTTCGACCGTCTCGCATCAGCGGCGGCTTTTGCCCGTCTTGGAGGGGATTGCTATGCCTATGGCTTGCTTGCCGCCGGGCATCTTGATCTCGTGATTGAATGTGGATTGAAGCCCTTTGATTTCATGGCGTTAACCGTGATCATAGAAGAAGCGGGCGGCGTTATTTCAGATTGGAACGGACAGCCTTTGTCTCTGAAGTCAGACGGACGCGTGCTCGCCTCTGCGTCATACGAACTGCATAACGAGGCGCTGGGCGTCATAAGCGCGACACGGTAAACCAAACGAAACGGCAAATATGCCAAAATTCTGGAAGGAATAAACAATGATTTCACGTCGAGGCATCCTCGGAGGCGTTGGAGCAGCCGCTCTCATGACGCAGATCAACCCCGAGTTTCTGATCAGCTCGGCTTATGCCCAGACGGGCAAGCCCATCATCTTCCTGTCCGCCGAGAACATCACCGGCAACTGGGATCCGACCGCGCACACGACGCTGTCGCAAAAGAACATCGAAGCCTATGTCATGGGCTATCTGTCGCGTGCACCGATGCGGCCCGAAAATCCGGACGAAACGAACATGGAACTGGCAGAATCCATCACGCTGTTGGACAGGTATCGGCTGGAAATCAAACTGCGCCCTGGAGTTTCCTTCCATGACGGTGAGCCATTCAGCGCCAAGGATGTGAAGGCAACGTTTGAATATGGTGCCCAGCCGGATCGCCCTGCGCAGTGGTATCCTGGCCCCACCGACACATTTGAGGTGACGACGCCCGATGACTTGACCGTAATCGTCGACACCACCAAGGGCGGCTACAGCGCAAGCCTTTTCATCTTCCTTGCATCTTATCTGCCGATCATGTCGGCCAAAGACGTCGCAGAGGGGCCGAACGGTTCGCTCAGCCAGCGACTTAACGGAACCGGCCCTTTCCGGTTCGTCGAACAGCGCGGTAATGACACCGTGCTTGAGGCCTTTTCCGGCTACTTCAAGGGCGCGCCAAAGGTCAGCGGCGTCACCTATTCCTTTGTTGGGGATGGGACCACGCGCATTCTGTCGATGCTGAACGGGCAGGCGTCGATCATTGAACGTCTGGAGCCGGAACAGATCGACACGTTGACGGGAAAACCGGGTATCACACTCAGCAAGATGATATCGGTCGAAAACAAGTACCTCTGGTTCCGCTGCTCGAAGCCTCCGTTTGACAATCCGCTTATCCGCAAGGCCGCCTGCCATGCGATTGACCGCAGCATCATTTACGAAGTGCTGGGGGAATCAGGCTCGCCCTCCAGTAATTTCATTTCGCCCATCAAGTTTGGCTACATCGACCTCGAGAACTATCCTGAATATGATCCCGAAGAATGCCAGCGTCTGTTAGCCGAAGCGGGTTATCCTGGGGGAGAGGGGCTGCCAGAGCTGGAATACATCACCTCGGTCGGTTTTTATCCCAAAACTAAGGAATATGGCGAGGTGATTACGGCCCTTTTGCAAGAACAGGGCTTTCCCGTCACCCTGAACGTCATGGAAGTCGCGGCTTGGAACGAGAACCTGTATGACCGTCCCGGCGGCGGACCGGGCCATATGGTCGATTGCGGCTGGTCGACCGGTTCTCCGGAGCCTGATCTTGTGCTGAGAACGCACTTCCACTCGTCTTCCAAGCGTATCACCGGACTGGTAGATCCCGATATAGACGCACTTCTGGACAAAGAGCGTTCGGCGGCCTCGCTGGACGAGCGGCGCGACATCATCCAGAAAGAACTGACCCCCATGCTTGCCGATCGGGCGCCTGCGCTGTCGTTGTTCACGTCAGTTCTGGTGCATGCGATGGATTCCAATCTGACGGGTCTGTTCCTTTATCCTGACGGTGCAATTGACGCGTCCGCGGCCACATTTGGTTGATCCTTTGGCGCCGGCCCATCCAAGGGGCGGCGCCAAGCTTACCGCAGCGGAGGCACCCTTTTGTTTCTTGTCAATTTCCTGATTCGAAGGTTGGCACAGGGCGCGGTCATCGTGCTCTTGGTCAGCTTCTTGATCTTTACCCTTCTGCGGGTCGTTCCGGGTGATCCGGTCCGCTTGATAGTTGGAGGAATGGCTCCCGATGCTTTGGTTGAACAGATTGCAGAGGAAATGGGGCTGCGGGATCCGATTCCGGTGCAGTTTTTCCGCTACATGTCCGGGGTGGTGCAAGGGGACATGGGGCAATCCTTCATCCGGCCTGCAAGCGGAGCCGCGGTGGGCGGCGCGAGCTTTGATGACAACACACGCTCTGAACGGGCCAATGTTCTCGATCTGATCGCAGACACAGCCCCTTACACCCTGCAGCTTGCCGTTCTGGCCATGGTTTTCGCGCTGGTGATTGCCCTGCCCATAGGGATCTATGGCGGGCTGAAACCGGGCAAATGGCCAGACCGCTTTGCTCTCTATATCGGATCGTTGTTAATATCCTTGCCGAACTTTTGGCTGGGGATCGTGCTTGCGCTGGTAGTTTCGGTAAACCTGGGGTGGCTGCCTGCCATCGGCTATCAGGGGTTTTCCTATACTATACTGCCTGCCATAGTTCTGGCGGTTGAGATAGCACCATTCCTGATCCGAACGCTGACCGTTTCGGTAGCTCAGAACATGGGGGAAAGCTATATATCGGTCGCCGCGATCCGGGGTATCAGCCATCGACGCATTGTTATGGCGCACGCCTTAAAAAATTCATCCGTGCCCCTGCTGAACCTGCTTGGGGTGCAATTCTCGATGCTGTTGGGGGGCGTTTTGGTGGTCGAGTTCATCTTTGACTACCCGGGCCTTGGTCTTCTGACAATCAATGCCGTGTTACAGCGTGATTTTCCGTTGATCCAAGGCATCGCTATCGTCACCAGCGCCGCGTTTGTCATGATCAATATCGTTGTCGATCTCATCGCGACCACCATCGACCCGAGACTGGATTACTGATGCCCAATACCATGGAAGTAATTGGCCCTGATGCCAAAGAAGCCCGCGCCCGCACGATAGCGCAGCGCATCGCTCTGGGTGCCTGGCGGTCCATAGAGTTCCGTATCGGCCTTTTCGTGTTCACGACGATGGTGCTGCTGTCAATCTTTTGGCCTATGGTGAGTGCCATTGATCCCATGAAAATAAACATCGGGGCAAAGCTGACGCCGCCGGTCTTGTTTGGTGAGAACTGGACGTGGACACACCCGCTGGGCACGGACCAATTGGGGCGTGACATGTTGATGCGCTGTTTTGTGGGTTTGCGCTATTCCTTGTTCATCGGGCTGGCGACCGTGATGATCATGCTTGCTGTCGGATGTCTGGTCGGGCTGTGGGCTGGGTATCGCGGCGGACTGACGGATACCATCTTGATGCGGATCACAGATGCCCAACTCTCCATTCCTATGATTATTCTTGCCATCGCCATTCTTGGTGTCTCGCGGCCTACAATACCGGCGATTATTCTGGTGCTGGGTCTGTCAGGCTGGCCGGTCTATGCGCGGGTCATGCGGTCGGTCGTCATGGCGGAACGAAAGCGGGAATTCGTCCGCGGCGCGACCATTCTGGGGGCATCTGATCTGCGGATTATGTTCCTTTTGCTGCTGCCCCTGTGTCTGCCACCCATCGCTTTTGTGGCTGTTTTGGACGTGGCGCGGATGATAATCTTTGAATCCGTGCTTGGATTTCTGGGTCTTGGCGTGCAGCCTCCGACCCCGACATTCGGAAACATCATCGCCGATGGGCGCAAGTATCTTGTCAATGCGTGGTGGATTGCGACTGTGCCCGGGATTTTTCTGTTCCTGACTCTGGCGAGTTTGAACCTGATGGGCGCGGCTTTGGAGCGTTCACGCAACAGGGTTTATGGGGGGAAGGCATGACCCGGGAAGATGTGACTGTCGAAAACACCCTTTTGGAGGTCAGGCATCTAACTGTTGCAGCCGGGCTGGGGCGCTCTGCCCCGCAGGTGCTGACCGACATTAACTTTAGCCTGGCACCCAGCAGCATCATGGGCGTGATAGGAGGCAGTGGCGCGGGAAAATCCGTCTTGGCCAAAGCGATCGTGAACTGGCTGGAAAGCCCTTTGACCGTAACCAAGGGTGAGGTTTTGTTCGAGGGTCACGACATTCTGACCATGTCTGACCGCCAGACCAGATTGTTGCGCGGTAAGGCCATCGCATATGTTGGTGGCAATCCTGGCGGCGCGCTGGACCCGACTATGACGGTGGGGGCGCAAATTGTTGAAAAGCTGCGCTCGGTTGAGTCAGGGGTCTCGTTTGCAGAGGCACGCAAGCGGGTGGTCGATTTGTTGGATGCGGTGCGCATCCCTTCCTCCGCGCAGCGGTTTCATGAGTATCCCTTCCAATACAGCGGCGGCATGATGCAACGTGCGATGATCGTCGATGCGCTTATCTCCAACCCGCGCCTAATCGTTGCCGACAGCATCACCCAGCCGCTTGACGTGACCGTGGGCGCGCAAATCCTGAAACTTCTGCATGAATTGAAAAACGAGTTTAGTACGGCCATCTTGTTCGTCTCGAATTCCCTGCCGACCGTCGCGGATGTGGCTGATCAGGTGATTGTTCTGGAAGATGGGCGCATTGTCGAGCAACAGCCGACCAGCCGGCTGATATCGTCTCCACAAAGCGCGCAGACCTGCCAGTTGATTGCAGAACTGCCTACCCTGTGGGAACATGATACGCGTTCGCGGTTGAAGCCAGCATCCGACGATGCGCGGCCGATCATGTCGGTTCGCAACGTCAGCCGACACTATGTCTTGCCATCCAGCTCTGTTCTGGGGTTTGGGCCGAAACGGATATTGCAAGCGGTGCGGAATGTTGATTTCGACATCTATGAGGGCGAAAACTTTGGCATCGTTGGTGAATCGGGGTGCGGAAAATCAACGCTGACCCGTCTGCTTACCGCGTTGGAGCCACCCGACACCGGTCAGATCACCTTTGAGGGCGAAGACATCCTTGGTCGTGGGCGTGCCGGAACACGCGCCTTCCGCCGCCGGATGCAGCTTGTTCTGCAAGATCCCTACAACTCTTTGCCGCCGCGAAATTCGATTGGCAGCATTATCGCAGAGCCGCTGGTCATTCATGGCCTCGCCTTTGGAAAAGAGTTGCGCGCTCGCGTGCTGGATGTGATGTCCGAGGTCGGGCTTGCCGCAGATCTCTATGAGGAACTGCCCATGGTTTTGACCGCAGGACAGCGCCAGCGGGTCAATGTGGGGCGGGCCCTGATCCTAGAGCCGCGCCTGATGCTAATGGATGAGACCCTGTCCGCCCTTGGCCAGACCGAGCAGGGACAACTGCTGGACCTGTTTGAAAAGTTGCAGGCCCAGCATGGGCTGACCTATCTTTATATCTCGCATGATATCGCCATGGTGCGCCGGGTGTGCGCGCGCGTCGCGGTAATGTATCTGGGCGAAGTGGTTGAACTGGCCGACAATGAAACCCTGTTCTTTCAGCCGGGCCATCCCTATTCCCGCGCGCTGCTGAGTGCAGCACCTACGCTGGAGACGCGCCGTTACCGCGCCGAGGATTGCCTGCTGGACGGCGAACCTCCCAGCCCGATCAACCTGCCGACCGGCTGCGCTTTTGCATCCAGATGCCCGCATGCGTTTGACCGCTGCCGGATCGAAAGCCCACGGCTACAAACCCGGTTCGGTCTGAACCAGGCGGCGTGCCACTTGCTAGATATCAAAGCAACTGTAAAAGACGAGGTGTCCGTATGACCATCAAGGTCGATCCCGCGTTGCTGACGCATTTCATGGACCAGATCTCCACCTTTGGTGCAACGCCTGAGGGTGGGTTGAACCGTGAGGCCGGAACCCGTGATCATGCGGCGGCGCGTGACTGGTTCTTTGGTGAATTGCGCCGGCGCGGCTATCAAACCCGCGTCGATGCTATCGGCAATGTTTTTGCTATCCTGCAGGCCGAAGGGGCGACGGACGCGCCGGTGATCATGGTCGGCTCACACCTGGACAGCCAGCCCTTTGGTGGGCGGTTCGACGGCGCTTACGGGGTCGTGGCGGCCTTTGTCGCGGTCGAGGCGCTGCGTGAGCAGGCGGAGGGTGCGCCATTGGGCTGCACCTTCGTCGTCGTAGACTGGATGAATGAGGAAGGCGCAAGATTCCAGCCGAGCCTCTTGGGAAGCAGCGTCTACTGCGGCGAGATCGGGCTGAACTATGCCTTGAGCCGCGTTGACGGCGACGGAGTCACGGTGGGCGACGCGCTGGAAAGCGGCGGCTATCGCGGCACTGATGAGGCGCCCGCGGCGGATATCTATCTGGAAATGCACGTAGAGGGCAATGACGAGCTGGAAAAAGCCAATCTTCAGATCGGCCCCTTCAGCCGGTACTGGGGTGCGCTGAAGATACGGGCGGCGATGCACGGCGAGACTGCGCATACCGGCCCGACGCTAATGCGCGACCGCAAGGATGCGACCCTGGCGGCAGCCCATGCCATCGTCGGGGTGCGGGAAATTTCCGACCGTCGCGGCGGCGCGCTCTATACGTCTTGTGGCCGGTTGGTGATTCAGCCCAACTCGCCAAACATGGTCGCTGACCGTGCCACGATGTTTCTGGAACTGCGCTCTCCGGATCCGGACGAGCTTGCGGCCGCAGAGGCGGAACTGATGCAGGTTCTGGCGGACAGTGCGGCTCGTGCCTGGGTCACGCATGAAGTGATCTCGATTGACAGGCGGGCAGCGGGTGCGTTTGATCCGCGTCTGGTCACCCTGTGCGAGCGGCAATCGGCGGCGCTGGGTCTGGGCACGATGCAGTTGGAGACGATCGGTGGGCATGATGCTGTGCCGGTCAGCCGAAGGATGCCAGGGATCGTTATCACTGTGCCCAGTGTCGGTGGTGTAATCCATCACCCTACGGAATATTCCACCCCGCAGGATCTGTGCAACGGAGCCAATGTGCTGGCCGGCATGATCGCGGCAATCCACGTTGCAGGGGGTGATCTGGACAAGACATTGGAGACACGCACATGAGTTCGTCGCCCGAAGTCGTGTTTGCGACCTTGGTCGGCGCGCCTGCCGAGGCGCGCTTTTCCCAACTGGTTTCGCCAGTGATCTCGCCGATGCACATGGCAGTAGAAAACGATCTCTGGCTGGTCGAGGAACCGGGCAAAGAAGCCCGCGTGTTGCGCGTGCTGCACGGCGACATGCGCAATGATGTCGTGCCCGAAGCCATGGTCGAGGCGGCGCGGCAGGCAGCCAGTCTGGGTGTTGGCCCCGATATCTTGGCGGCCGAAGGAACGGCAGGGGCGTTGCTGATGCCGCAACTTGGCGCGCCATGGCGGACGGGATCGCTATATGACCTGAAGGGTGCGGCCGTCCGGCGCGGCGTAATCGCCGCAACCAGATGTCTGCACGCGGGCCCTGCTTTGTCCAAAGTGTTCGATCCGTTCAGCCGTTTGACAACGCTGATGGGCCGGGCGCGGCAGATCGGCGTTCCACTGCCAGCGGATGCGGATTGGCTATTGGATGCGGCCGCGCAAGTGCGCGATGCGGTAACAACCTCGCCCGCGCAGTTGGTGCCCTGTCGCAATGACGGCTGCGCGTCCAACATCATGATCCATGAGGATGGCCGCGTGCTGCTGATTGACTACGATCTGGCCGGTATGAACGATCCCGCCTATGACCTAGGCGTCTTGCTGGCAGAGGCTACGGTTTTCGATGATGAAGCTATGGCGTGGGTGTGCGACTGGCAGGGCTCGGACGATCCGACACTGCTGTACCGCGCCCGCATGTATGGCGCTGTGGATGATCTGGCATGGGCTATCAGTGCGGCGATCAATGCGAAGACATCGGCACGGATTACGCTCGAGTTCCGCAAATACTCTGAATGGCGTTTCATGCGCAGCCGCACGGTTCTGGCAGATCGCATGTTCGAGATGATGGTGCGTCACGTAGCAGGAAATCACTGACATGAAGCTGTTGGGACAAGCCACTACCCCGCTGGAACAGGCGCTGGAGGCCGCATTGGCCAAGGCAGAGCGATTTCGCAACCGCGCCCTGCGCTATGCGCCGGTGCATGGTGGGATCAGCAATTCCAACTTTCGGGTCAAGGTTGCGGATGAGCCGGGCGAGTATTTCGTAAAGATCCCCGGTCTGGGCACCGAAATGTTCATCGACCGGCGCGCGGCCTTCGATGCCAGCCGCAAAGCCGCCGCAGCCGGACTGGGGCCAAAGGTCTACGAAGACCTTTATGAGGATGGTATCGAGATAAACGATTTCATCACTGACCGTCGCACTGGCACCAGCAGTGATCTGGCGAAGGAGAGTACTCGTCTGGCTGCCATTGAAGCCTATCGTAAAATGCATGCAATAGAGACGCTTACCCTGGAAAAGACCGTCTTCGACATGATTGACGAGCACGCGGCACAGGTCAGCGAGCTGAAAGGGTGGCTGCCGGCCGATTATCCATGGCTGGACCATCAGTATCAGCTGGCGCGCGCGGCTCTGGAGGCGTCCGGCCTTGATCTGGTGCCCTGTTTTAACGATCCAATGCCCGGAAATTTCATGATCGGGTCCGACGGATCGATCATGCTTATCGACTATGAATATGCCTCAATGAACGATCGTTGCTACGATCTGGGCATCTGGTTCGGTGAAATGTTCTTTACGCCTGAGCAAGAGCAAGAACTAATAGAAGCCTATTTCGGAGATTTGCGCCCAGAAATCGTGTCCCGGATAACAGTACATAAGGCACTCGCAGATGTTAAATGGGCCTTGTGGTCGTTTGTGCAGCAAAAGGTTTCAGCGCTTGAGTTCGACTATTTCAAATATGGCCAATGGAAACTGATGCGCCTTCGCGGTATTATGCAAGCGCCAGACTGGGCAACGCATCTTTCCAAGGTCTAGGATGACGGCACGCCGTTCTGTTTGGCGATGATAAGTTCACCCGAGCCTGAGCGTCGATCCTTGCGAGAGCAGCCGCAATGCACGGCTGCCTGACGCCCTACGGGTTGCTCAGCGAGGAATCAGTCCATGAGTTGGCGGGCAGATGCCTGAGGGCACCCAAGCCACTCATCCAGCTTCGACCAGCGCCGCCGCCCCGAGACATTCTTCACGGCGATCGCCACTGCCTTCTTTTGCCCGACCAGAACGACCAGCTTCTTGCCGCGGGTGACGCCGGTGTAAAGCAGGTTCCGCTGCAGCATGGTGAAGTGCTGGGTCATGACAGGAATGACCACGGCGGGGTATTCCGATCCCTGGCTTTTGTGAATCGTGGCGGCATAGGCTGGCACGAGAGTATCGAGTTCACCGAACATGTAGGTGACCAAGCGGCCGTCGAAGCTTACGGTCAGTTCGGCCTCGGCCAGGTCGAGGCTTTTGACATAGCCGATATCGCCGTTGTAGACCTCCTTGTCGTAGTCGTTCTCGATCTGCATCACCTTGTCGCCGGGCGCGAATGTCGAGCCGAACCGTTCGATCTTGTTGTCGCCCGAGGGGTTCAACGCGGCCTGCAGCGCTACGTTCAGAGACCTCGCGCCGACGCCGCCCCGGTTCATCGGGCAGAGCACCTGGATGTCGCGGATCGGATCAAGGCCGAAGCGGCGCGGGATGCGCGATTTGACGAGGGTGATAATGCGCTCGACGGCCTGTTCGGGTTCATCCGCCGCCACGAAGTAGAAGTCCGTTTCGCCTTCGGGCTTCGCGAGGTCGGGGATCTGTCCTTGATTGATCCGGTGCGCGCTGGTGATGATGCGGCTTTGTGCGGCTTGACGAAAAACCCCCGTTAACCGCGCCACCGGCACCGCGCCTAAACCAAACATATCAAACAGAATCTGACCCGGGCCGACCGAGGGCAACTGGTCAATATCGCCCACGAAAATGATGTGGTGGGCAGTGGCTGCTTTATACCCCAGAAGCCGCGTTCAGGATAAGACAAGCTGCGCCACGAGGTGCTGGCCCATTACCGCTAACGCGGCAAGGCCGAGGGCCAGATGGGCGAGCTGAAGGACGTGCTGGCCCCGGCACTGTCGTCGACGAACCGGGCGAAGTCGCACTGGCGCGGCAAAACGCTGAAGTCAAAGACCCCCGCAGTGGACGCTTTTGCGTGTAACGAAGTCCGGCTGCTGGTCTCGTGCCTCGCCTACCAGGTCATGCACATCGCCCGCCGCGCCATGGCCGCGGCGACGGGCACGGGCTGGAGCCTGCGCCGCCTGCGCGAGCGGGTGCTGCGGGCAGGTGCTGCGGCTGCTGATCTCGGGTCGGCGGATGACGCGGGCGCTCTCGTCGGCCGCCGCGCCCTTCTGGTCCGCCCTGTGGCCAAGGATCCGGGCGCTGCACTGGGCCGACCCATAA
>Ga0105053_10009766_pt1 | contig 12146 bp, 7 predicted proteins | sample BON01_FD_78093 | JGI IMG/M metagenome (GOLD analysis project Ga0105053, IMG submission 78093) | Freshwater microbial communities from Lake Bonney liftoff mats and glacier meltwater in Antarctica - BON-01 | ecosystem: Environmental > Aquatic > Freshwater > Ice > Glacier meltwater | place: Lake...
ATATATACATATATATATATGTATATATAGTTGTATACAATTATATTTTTACATATATGTATATTTACGCACACACCCGTACATATACTTCTCAGTACACCTATGTACATATATATTATTATATATATATATATATGTACAAATATACAGGGTTGCAGGGATTCGCTATCTTGAGATCGCTTTCAAAGAAGAACTTTGAGGAGAAGGACGAGCGAGCACATGAGGACGAAAACGAGGAGGATGAGGAGAACGAATTCATGGCCGAGCGAAACAAGTCGGAGACCGGGGAAAATCGTGGAAATAGCGATAATAACGAAGACTGCATTTATAGCACACAGACGCTTGATCAAAGCATTTTGCGCCGAGTCAGTTTTGATCTATCTGATGTACTCTCATTGTCTCAGCACAAGGAAGACGAGATGAAGATCGAAAAGCAGGACGATAACGCAGAGCATGAAGACATTTCATCCTCGGACGTCTCAAAGAGGGATGAACACCAAATTTACATCCTAGATTGTCATTGCCAACGTTTGATTGATTGTTACCAAAGTGATGAGGCAGAGCCGCACGGCTCGATAGAAGGAAGGCATTGTCACGATACAGCTGTGTTGGAGCAGCAATGCGCGCGCTTATTGTCTGAAAGTCTTGTCCCCGAGCGTTTGGTGCCGCCGGACATGTACAAAAAAGATTATGACAGATTTCAGAGTGGAGCGATTGGAAAAGGAGAAGAAGGGCAGGGAAGAAAAGGAAGGAATGTGGAAGGAGAAGACAAGACAATCAGCTGCGACAGGACAGTTGTTGGAAATTCGCCATCAAGTATCATTTGTGCGCTGACCCAGAACGTGTCGATAGACGCGCTGCTAACTCCCCACCTTGACATCATTCCAGAACCACGCAGCACCGAATTCCAAGGTCGTCTATCCGGCACTTTGCTCCAGCGATTACAGGAGGAAGAAGAGAGAGGATTCGAGATGGGGCATGATAGGGAGGTCAATCGTGCTCTTAATCTGGACAAGATGAAGAGCACGGTTGATGAATCTTCTGTCAGCCTCACGCAAGTGCGGGAAATGTGGGAAGTGCGAGAGGGGAAATAAAAAAAGGGCTGGCAGATGAAAATTTCAAAATAAATAAGTGAAGTCAATTATGCTCAATTCCTTTTTCATCGTCTTTGGATTCAGGTTGTGGCGTGTCGCGGTGTGTTGCTGTGAGCTGTAGTGCACGTGTTGCACACTGCAACACACTGCAGTGCACTAAAACATACTGCAACACACTGCACGCACTGCAACTGCGTAGCGTACCACCCTATGCGTGCCAAAACTTCTCAAGTCCGGCGCATCGGCAGGTCTCATTTCTCGAAAGGAGCACTATGATGATATGCAACTCAGTTCGGCAAGTCTAGTCTTTCTTTTGCGGAAAGGTTTCTATCTCTTTGGAAAAGGAGCCCTGTTGGCTACACCTGGATATGCCTTTTCCAGAACAAGCAATTTTGGCATGGCTCGTTCGTGATGGAGCACCCCTTTCAACTTCAAGAGGAATGCAGCGACGGAAAACCGTGACTTGAACTGGTTATCTAATGATTATTATACGCGTTTTCTGTACACAAGCTTGACATCCGACATAACGGCACTAAAGAAACACCTCGGTCGAGTACTTGTTCCAGAAGTCTACCATCTGCTCACCAAGGATTGACATGTCACTATCTGTGTCAGTAGCATGGGCAGGTATGCAGCTGTGTGAGTGTGTGTGTGTGAGTAAGAGAGAGAGGAAGTGTGTGTGTGTGATTGTTTGTGCGTGTGTGTGAGAAAGAGAGAGAGGGGGCAAGAGAGAGAGAGAGAGAGAGAGAGAGAGAGAGAGCGCGCAAGACAGTGAAAGCAAGAGAAAAGGTGAGAGACGAGGGATATTGATCACTCTCTCTCTCACTCTTTCGCTCTCTCTCTCTCTATCTCTCTCTCTCTCTCTCTCCTTTGAGTGATCGAGAGATGGGAGATAGATCGAGCGGTAGAGAAAGAGATCGACAGACAGACCGAGAGAGAGATCGAGAGATTCTGTGTGATACTGTGTGTATGTTTGTGTGGGTCGACACGTGTGTCTGCCAAGAGAGAAAGAGAGTGTGTGATGTGCGTGTAAGGGAGCATGTGTGCGTGTGGATGTGTGTGTGTGCGTGCGTGCGTGACACTGTGTGCGTGTGTGCGTATGTACATGTGCATTTGTGTGTGTGTGTGTGTGTGCGTGTGTGAGTGTGAGCGTGTGTGCGAGTGTGTGTGTTTGCGTGTGTTGGTGTGTGTGACACTTTGTGCACGTGAGTGTGTGCGCACGTGTGTGGTAGTTACACTGTGCGTAAGTGTGCGTGTGCGCGCACGTGCACACGCACGCACGCAAGTTTGTGTATGTGTGTTCGCGCGCGCGTTTGTGCGTGTGTGTGTGCTTGCGTGTGCGTGCGCACACGTTTGTGAACGTGCTGTTTCTCGAATCTAGACCTATCCCACTAAGAGCACAACCTTCAAATATCACAACATCAACATATTAGTGATAAGGCAACGCAGTGCAACAGTGCAACGCACTGACACACTCTTTAACATACTGCAGCACACTGCGACCCAAGTATCCCAACAACAACACAATTGTGCCAGAGCAACACAAGAGGTTCAAATGACACACCTCCTCGACTTCTATTTTCCCACCTCCATCAATATCAAGCTGAGAAACTAAATCAGTCAGCTCTGTCGGATTCATATATATGCCCACCTGCCAAATAAAACATAGATGCAAAACCCCCGAAAATATTTGTAAGGTGACTTGCAGTCAAACAGCATTCAAACAAATCTCTAGAGGCGTGCGATTGGATGGGTGCGATACAACGATACAACGATACAGATGCAATTTGGGATGTTCTGTAGAATAGTTTACATGAATGCCTGTGTGTAAGTACGCGTGCATGTGCGTTTGTGATTTAACTGTATATGTACACATGTTTATATATATGTACGCGTGTCCATACACAATACTGAACACATGTAATACCGATTCCAAGCCGGCACCAACTTCAGGGCGAGTAAGACTGCCGCTATCGTCATCATCAAGAGCATAAAACGCGTGCTCGGGAGCAGCGAATCTGACGCCCATCTTGCGCCGCACACGCCGATAAGTGAAGGGTTTGATCCAATCTTCACCACCAGGGCTGCAGAAGCCCTGCTTACAAAATTCATAAAGATAGGTCTCCATGAAAACACTTTTTGAAGACTCTGGGGGCTGGCGTTTGTTATGGGCGAAGGCACCCTTTTCGAAAACTCGATCCAGGCACGCTTGAGTGCGTACAAAAAAGGCAGTGATAACACTGTGCTCGGGTATACCTCCGACAAGCCAATCTTTATTGAGCTCTGCAGCTTTGCCGTTGATAGTCATCTGAAGCATGCTCTCTTCGGGCTCACCTGGCTCCGTGCCTGCAAGATGCACCAGCTCCTGGAATACAAAGCGCTCGCCAGGGATTTCGAGGTTGAGTTCGTAGAAGCCCACTGCCATCATCTCGTCAAATGTCTGCAATGGCCCGAGACGATGAATCACGGCTGCTTGCTCGGGCGGCGTTAGGAGAGCCAAAACATTGGTCAAGCCGTGATAGTCGATCGTTCGCGCCCAGCATGCTATGATAATCTCGATGCGAATAAGCGCGGCGCGTGACGGATCAAAGCGGCCGATCATTCTCGCTACTTGCTTGCACGACACATATCTCGTGTTTGTCACCTCCCGCAATATTCGAACCATGCTATTGTTCGAGATGATTTGCAAACTTAGCAGACCAGATTTCTCGTCCCAAGATGAAAGGATTAGATCACAAAACTCCGTATCTGTCAGAGGCTCCACGTCTTGAGGCGGCCTGCGAATATCGACGAAGTCCACCTCGACAAGACCGCAGTAGGGCACCTGCCACGACTGCTGCAACGTGAAAGGCGCAGTCTGCAACTTGCCATTTCGCCATACCACACCGATTGCAGAAATATCACGTTTGCCGCCGCCGCGGTTGTCGTAGTACTTGTAGATTCCTGATTCTAACTCCTCCATTTCATTTCGGAGCTGAATGAGTCGCAGAAGCATGTCGCGATGGGCTGGCAGGGCAAGGTCTAACTTATAGTGACCCGTGGGATTGTTGGGGTAGAAGGCAAGCGATGCCTTACCTATCTGTTTTTCTACCATACGACGCTCTTCGGTTGTGAGTAACGTCAACGTTTCCTTACTATCGTCAACATTGACGATTCTGTGATAGCACGAGCAAAAGAGGTTGACCCTGTCCGTCGGCTGATAAGTGTTGACCTGTTTGAGAATGGACTCGGCTTGTTGCAAAGACATGCTGCCATCGCCAATAATTGTCCGAATCACATCCAGTCGGTCGGCAACGCTCATAGTCTGCTTATTGATTTGCTGCACGAGCATCTGCAAGCTCATGGGGTTCATGGTCGAGTCCTTTGGCTTTCCCTTGCTCCTATCCAAGAAATTAAACTCGAAGAAGCCTTCCTTTGGAAATACGGCTTCGAGTTCGCTGGGAAACTCTGCTTTGAAATTCCTGCCTTCTCCGTCGTCAACAGTGGCTTTCAAAACACAAGGGGTCGCATTATCAAATGCTCCATTCCCAGCCAACTGATATCTGATTAAATTCTTCAGGATCCTATGGCTGTACGGATCTTTCAAATCCAGCAAATATGCCCCCGCTGGTTCTGCGGGGTCAAACTGGACTCCAGGGTGTCGTGCAAATGAACACTTTTCGACTGAAAATGTTCGCGGAATCTTTTCAGAAGAGGTCCGCAGTATTTCCCGTGCACCCTGCATCGTGAGAGGATTCCCATCCAGCGTCAAGTGAATCAAGCTGGTATTCAGCTCCAGCCCGTTGGCCAACAATGCACTGCCAGGTGCCCCAATACGGTTGTTGCCTAGGTCCAAGTACTTAATCTGGCATTTGCCAAGAGCATCTGCCAACGCATGCATGCAAATTGGGTCGCCAAATGAATTCCACTGCAGAGATAATCTGCGGAGCGTGGTGTTTTGCTGCAAACCAGCACACAATTTAACAGCTGCTGTGCCGCGGATTTCATTCCAGCAAACATCCAGCTCTTCCAGTGACGTGCATTCGGTTAACAGCTTGCTTAGCTCACAGGATCCTTTGCGTCCAATCTTATTTTTTTTCAGAGATAGTCTACGGAGGCTCTTCAATGACGAAACTACCTGCAATACATTTGCAGAACCACGGTCACCGAAATGGTTCTCATCAGCGATCAGCTCTACCATAGGCGAGTCTTTGATGGCCATGAAGTGCGCCAATGATTTGGCACCGCTTTCGCCAAGATTGTTGCGCGAGATGTTGAGCGATTTGAGTCGCACTTTGCTTTCCAGAAGAGCATCAAATAGTTGGTCCACGCCAAGACCGCCCATGTTGTTGTTGCAGCAGTCGAGATGTTGCAGCATGTTGTATTCCAAATTCGTTCGCAGCCTCATGACGGGCAACAAACTCAGTTCACTACCAGAGACATCCTCGCCCTTCATAATACCGGCAAACGCGGTAACCTGATTCACGCCCCAGTTTATTCCGGGAATCGACAACGTATCTGCCGTTTTTGAGTCAATAAAGCCCTTGATCGCCGACAGACCGACAGGCGTCGACTTGAGGAGGGCACACATAGAATTATATGCATTCACCTGCGCCTTTTTGTGTTCTTCATTTTGTGAGACGTTTTCAAACCATGCTGTAATGTTGGCCGATTCAATAGGGTACCTAAGACGTCGAATCATGGTGTAGGCAGCACCTGGCGTGGCGTGCTGCATTTTTGCCATATCTTGCATCGCTTCCTCCTCTTCCGACGACGAATCTTCTGAGCCACCCTCCTCCTCCACACTGCTCTCGTCATTACCCTCGCCATTCTTGATATCTTTCTCGCCACAACCCTCATTTTCTTTGTGATTCTTCTCTGTGCCTTGCGCCACAATCTCAGAATTTTCGTCCGTCACACCGTCCTTGGGCGGTTCCTGCATTACTGTGCCTGCGGCCTCTCCATTCTCTCTGGGCATAATTTCTTTTTTCGTTTTCTTTTTCCTTTTCTGCAACAGAGGAGCAACTTCAAGGACAGGCCACAATTCATTCGAATGCTCCAGCTGCCGCTTAAGGCGCATCTTTTGCTCCCGATTCCGTGCTTCTTCGTAAAACTGGACAAGACACTCCTGATCTATTGCTTCCTGCCAAGCGTCGCATGATGAGTGAGAACCTAAACGATTCGATTGAAGTATGGATTGACATATGCAAAAGGGGTGCTAATTTCCGAGTCGATGAGCTGAATGACCAAGGCGCCCGCTCGACTCCCCCCAAAACGGGAACAATCCAAACCAGAGACGGCCAAAAAAATCAAATTCATGGCCGTCTGCGGTTTTGATTTTTTTCTCGTTTTTCTGGGGTGGCGCATGGCGAATTCGGCCAAAATCTCCTCGCCTCCGCGCGCCCTGTCAATGGTGCTCTTCGGGTGGGCACTCGGCAGCTTCGGGCTAAACTCTCGCTGCCGCGCGCCCCCGCCACACTCTAGCGGCCCAACCAACCCGACACAGTCATGCACACACACGCACACGCTGCTGAAAATCCACAAACATACAAACCAGAAAATTGTACAAACACACAGACGCAGAAAACAGTTGGGGGTTGAATCAAAAAGGAGCTCGCAACTCACTGTCTGAACAGCAGGTTTAAAGTAGGAATCAGCTGATTTGATGTAGTCGTCAATGCCTAATTCTGTTATGCCAAAAGCAATCCATTCTTCTTGCGTGAACTCAGCCTTGTTCATCAACGCGTCTGAAAGCCCAGAGCTTGTCAACAATCGTCCTGAAGTGGGATGTGTGGTACCAGCATTTCGCCACTTGAAACCAGATGCTGTATAGAGTGAACGATATTTAGATACAAACAGCAGTCTTCGCTCTTCATAATCTGAAGTTCGTTCCCACACAGGTGTTTCACGATCAAGCTTTGCCCACCTCTGTTGCTGTTTCAACATCTCCTCTCGAATTTCGATTTTTCGTCGGATTAGTGCTGCTTCAGAGAGGGGTGCGTGATGATCGTCTGCATCTATTTGTGAAGTGCTCTTTTCATCTTCATTGACGTCGTCGTGTTGACGAGCACACACCTCATCTGCCCTGACATCGCATGACATGTGCGGATGGAACTCCTCCTGCCACCAACCTTTCCGTTTACTGTCTAGAGCGTCTTGCGCCCTGATGCGATAGAACTTTTCTGAAATTTGGTCCTTGAAGAAGCCCTCCTGCAAATTTTCGTTAAGTTCATGCCACTCGGCCTTGTCTCCAGTATCGTTGTTGCTTGCGTGCTGCAAGCTGCTGAATTCTTTGCCGCTGATAGTGAACAGCTCACACTGCCTTCTTGCCTCCATCAATTTGATTTCCAATGCTATAGCTCTGTTCGAGGCGTCGGTCGCATTTTGGACACGCTGGGTTTTCGTTGTGTCGACAGCAGCAGTCTTTGACAAGTTTTCTGCTTGCTTGAAATCAACCAAAGCTTGCTGGTGGCATTTCTCCGCCTGAGACAATGCATGCTGATGCTGCCGCAATGTCATCCGCTTGTCCATTAATGAATGGAAGCCAGAAATCCATTCTTCTGCATTTCGGTTCATCGGTTCCTCGCGCCCTGCAGCGTGCAGAAGTGCGTCGATAAATCCTTGCTCGCAATTCACTTTGACGGTGGCCATGTTTTTCTTCTTCTTTAGCTTGGTCACCATCTTCATGCTCATGCTCGACGCACTGCCAGCAAACTCATGTTTTTTATTCTTGTCCATCCAAAGTGTCTTACTTGACGGCTCCCCCTTAATATGTTTGAGTCGTCTCGATGCTTCCGTGAATATGACAGGCGGTGCATGATACTCGACTTTTGGACGTCGCCGGAACTCAGCCTGGTTCACATTCATGATCTTTGAGGCATGTTTGACCTTCGAGTCTGTTTGTCCGAGAGCAGTTCTCACCCTGTCAACTCTTCGCAGATCTATGATTTCTTGCCACCGAGGCTTTCTGCCCTCCCGATTTGTTGCTGCTTCTGTTGCGTTTGCCCCGCTCACAGCGTGTGCCTTTTCAGTCTTATGCAAGCTGAAGCCTGCTGGTTCCTTGGCGTATGCACTCTGCATCTTTTCATTTGAAGGCGGACTGTCTTTCACGTGAGACTCAGGAACCCCATCAGAGACAAATCTGAAAAATTCTTGCTCTACCCTCCGCTTTTCCTCAAACCCGGCAGGAGTTACTGGTCGCAGGGGCGTCCGTGCGGGAATGCCATCATGCTTCGCTGTGGTGACTGTGCGGGTGCCCATGCTTGTCTGTGGGCGCTTGCGCCCAACATCGTCGCGGTGCAGCGATGAATAGGCCATGGAACTCTGGGGTCTCTGCGGGATCGAGCTAGAGCCGGACCCCGGTCGCTCTCTTGCACTTGACCTGGGGCGCTGCACAGATTGCGAACCAGCGCGATGTCTCTCAGGGTCACATAGTGTCATCGACTTTTGCACAGCCGACGAGGTGCGCGGTCGTCGCACCGAGGTGCGCGGGCGCGGCATCACGAATGATCCCCCGTCACACGAGTCCGACAGTTGGTGTGAGATCCTCGCGGCAACCCAGCCCGGTGACGAGCCGCTCTTTGCTGTGGGAAACATAGCACCTCCTGCAAACGCTTCCAGGCTCCGCTCGGGAGTTGCCACGTTCCGGATGCCGTCGTAGATGGTGTAGTTGGCATATTTCTTTTTGTGGCCTGACGGGCTGGTGAAGCACTCATTGCGCACTAGCGTCACTCCTGTACCCTGCCGGGCTTCTAACCAGGCGCCCTGGTCTGGATACAGCTGGGACTTTGGCAGAGAGCGCTGCATGCCACCAACAATACGATCGCCCACTTTCCATGGATGCCAACACTGCCGTTGACTCCACATGTCACTGAAGATCTAGACGTTTCCCGGGAACGAAATGCCAACGGTCGGAGAAGCAGACCTGTGGAGAACGAGGCGCTGTGCTAGCTGGTCCTTGGCACGGATGGTCAAGGAACTGCCGCCGGGGCAGGGGCTCGGTGGCGCGGTGGGTGGCAACTTGATCGACCCCAACTTGACAACCACGGTATGCGAGTCCGTCCATCCCCGTGTGCACCTTGGATCACATGCTCACACTGTCTGGGAACTCAGGGGAATGAAGAAGCACAGCGGCCAGCGCTTCCTGCGCTTCCAGCGTCGCTCCGGTTCCAACCCCTCCCGTGTGCTCTGCGCTGGCTTGCGCAGTCTCGCCCCAGCGCTGTCGGTTTTGCTCTCGACCAACATGCTGGCTTGAACATGGTTTCTGGCCTCGATATGCCCAACTGATCGAGATGAACTCTCTCGGGCGACAGCGATGACATGGAACGGAGGAAAGCACAATACCGTGCGTTGCCATCGCACCAAGCCACCACAGCACGAAAGAAGAATCCGGTGCACACGAGCATGAAAATCGAACCGCTTTCGAGTCGCGACAGGAACATGGCACTCGCATCCAAAGTTGGCGTCAAGGATGCGACGCAGGTTCGTCCGCCCGAGACCGAACGGATCAAGACCGCCAACTCTGGAGTTTCCAGCATCCAGGATAGAACTGTTGAAGAGGCAGGGGATACCAACGATGATGACAGAACTATTTTGCAGCGTAGAAAGGCTTCGAACGACCCAGAGCAACAGGCAGATGAACATGATACCATTGATGCGTTTGCCATAAAAGCCTTGCCTGTAAATGAGGGCACGGGGGGGGAGTGGGCCGAAGAAGGAAATGACAAATTTCAAGTGCACACCTTCTTGGAGAGATTAATTGAGATCTGCGTGGAGGAATGGTATCAGCCTCCGTCGATTTCCTCTCCTATGTCTCTTCTCGCAACCCTTGTCTCTGATTCCCTCTTAAACCCCCTGTTCCATCAACTCTCACCCCCCCCTATCTTTTGTGCTCTATTGCTTACATGTCCATACACACATGCACCCCCCCGCACGCAAACATCACGGTTTGGTTTGATGCCACAGTTTGTCAAAGGAGCAGCGAAGGACGGATGGAACTGGTAAAGAAGTGCGAATCGACACCGTGGCGTTTATGGCAAAAAAACAAAAGGGTGTTGAACAGAAATTTTCGGCCATCTCAACTCTTTTGCGACTTACGGGACTCGTTGGCCGAGCTGATGGACAGTTCTCGTAAGAAAATCCACGATACCGTTATTTGGGCCTCTGTGTACCTCACAAGAGCCCCTCCCCGACTCCCTGTGCGGGTGGCTCGTCATTCATAAAGTCAGCAATCATCGTCAATGGGCGCGCAGCGGTGGAGGGTTTTAGCCCTGACGCTGCAGCGCGCCCGAACGGCAGTCTGACGCTGCCATGCGCCACCCGCAATCAGCCGCGGACGTCTAAGACGTCCGATTCGAGATTGGACATAGCTTAAGGTTTTAGTTGTACGATCTCATACCAAATGTGTCTTCGAATCGGACGTTTGACAAGTCAGATTTCGGAAAAAAAAAGTAGAATGTGGGTCCAGATGTCCTATCTCGTCAGATCGCTCGTCTGAGACATCTGATCTCGGAAAAAGGTTAAGAAAAGACAAAAAAAGAAAGATGAAGATCCGTGCAACGGCAGTCTGACCCCTATGGCGCGCAGCAGCGTCGGGGCTTTTTCAAGCAGATCTGAGGACTGAGGAGGGCGCGGCTTTTTTTTGGATTGGCTGACATGCTATTTAAAAAAAACAGGTGCATGGCTGGTGTGGCTTTGGGCCCGAGTGAACTTGTTTTTGTAGGCGATACTGAAAAGCCCGACTTGAACGACATTTCTCATCTCGAAAGCTTGCGCGTGCAAGAGAACTTGACTCCTCTGCTAACTGCCAAGTCCAAGATCTTCACTGTGCTGTGTGAAGCCGAAAAGGAGAAAATCGAGGGGTGGAGGCAAAACCTGGAATGCCCCCTGGACGAGTCATTACTGAGTCCCAGGAGCCCGCGCAGTCTTGCTACCGTCAGCCCTGGCACTCTTAGTCCCTGCCCTCTTAGCGTGCAGAGAGAAAGCGACACCTGTAAGACGGCGCCTGTTTTGCGCGAACGAAGCGGCGTGAAGTCAGTGACGCACAATGGAGCGACTCCAGAGAACAGTTTTGCACCTGAAGCGGCGTCCCCGAGATCAGGAATTGGCAGACAGGAGACGAGCGTCCGTATTCAACAGCCGCCCAAACCTGTAGAGATGCGGTGCTTTGGACTCACTTTTATTACCGACGTCGAGAACAACTGTATCCAGGTAGTGCGCGCAGATGGGAAACATATCCGACGTTTTGGCAGCTTTGGCAAGGAGCTGGGACAGTTCAATGCCATGCAGGGCATTCTTGTTGATGACGAAGATATGCTCATTTATGTTGTCGATACTTACAATCATAGAATTCAAGTTTTTGAGTTTCATTCCCCGGACGCATCCGATCTCAAATTTGTGCGAGTCATTGGCAAGTTTGGCTCCGAGGACGGCTTATTCAACTATCCGGTCGGAATGACGGTGGATCGCGAGAGCAAAACTCTCATTGTTGCCGACACGGGCAACGATCGCATCCAGATTCTCACGATGGAAGGCGAGCACATGAGCAGTTTTGGACTGCTGGGCAAGCACGAAACAAATTCAAATGGCGTGCCGCTTTTCAAACTGCCCTACGACGTCACCGTGATTGCTCGGCAAATCTACGTGACGGATCACGGCAACCACCGTATCCAAGTGCTCACCATGGATGGGAAGCATGTGCGCTCACTCGGGTCAAATGGCACAAAAACCGGCATGTTTGTGCATCCTCGGCGACTTATGAAGGGCCCATCCGGCCTCCTCATGGTGAGCGACCAAGAGAACAACCGAGTCCAGATTTTGAGTGCCGATTGCGACGTTGAAGATACCACCTTTACGTGAGTTGGCCATACGTACGTGGGTGTAAGAAAAGGCACACACACGAAGGCACGCTTGCAAACACATACTTACATGTTATGCCTGGACACATATTTGAAACCGACTGATCTCGTTACGTTTTGTCTGTGCTTATTGTTAACCTATCGACGTAATCTTCTGGCAGATGGCGGAGACTGCGCTGAAAACCAATGTGTGAATGCCATGGATTCTACGAATCCA
>Ga0105053_10009771_pt1 | contig 12141 bp, 7 predicted proteins | sample BON01_FD_78093 | JGI IMG/M metagenome (GOLD analysis project Ga0105053, IMG submission 78093) | Freshwater microbial communities from Lake Bonney liftoff mats and glacier meltwater in Antarctica - BON-01 | ecosystem: Environmental > Aquatic > Freshwater > Ice > Glacier meltwater | place: Lake...
ATGAGGACGCGCCCGCCCATGCGCGCATGCTCGATGGCCTGCTTGACGGTTTCGGGAATGCCCACGACTTCGATCACCGCATCAGCGCCGACATTGCCTGTGAGTTGCAGCACTTCGGCAATGACATCCTGGTTCGCGGCATCAATCACGGCGTGGCAGAACTTCGCCGCGTTGCGTAGCTTATCCGGCTGCTGGTCAATGCCGATCACAGCCACTCCTGCCGAGGCAAGAATCTGGGCGATGAGCTGGCCTAAGCCCCCCAGACCGATCACGACAATGCGCTCTCCTGGCTGCGGCACGCATTTCAGCACCGCGCCGATGGCGCAGGTAAGGGGTTCGCAGAGCGCGGCCTCGGGCGTCGAGATGGCGTCTGGGACTTTGAAAACGCCGCGACCGAAGGCGCCGGCATAGAGCGTTGCCTGTTCTGCAAAGCCGCCGCCGCCCGTGCGTCGCATCTTCAGGCAAAAATTGGCGTGACCGAGGCGGCAGTTGAGGCATTTGCCACAGAAGTTATTAAAGACATGCGCCACCCGATCGCCCACGGCAAAGCCTTCAACTTCGGCACCTACGCCGATGACTGTGCCCACAAATTCATGCCCCGCCATGGGGTGGGGGCCATTTGCGCTGAGTTCTGCGCTGCGCGGCCCCTTGAAGTTCTTGATGTCGCCGCCGCAGACGCCACAAGCAAGGTTTTGCAGCAGGATTTCGTCGGGGAGCGGGAGCCCTGTGGGCGCGGGCGCGTCGATTGTATGAACGGCAATGGTTTCGCGTGCGGTGAGGGCGAGTGTGCGCATCGTTGAAGCTTTCTCCTTACGTAACTCTAATGTATTGTCAGAGGTACAGACACGATAGATCGTGTCCATACGTTCCAGCCAAAGTGTAGGGACGCAAACCATTGGGTCCCTGCCGAAGATGAGCTACAAATTCGGCGCGGCTGGCATCCCCAGTGGATACGGGCCATTGGCCTGTGGATTGGCGCGGGCGTGAGCATAGACAGCATCCTGTACTTCAAGAATACGCACGGCGTCAGCGATGTTCGGCTCAAAGGCGCGCCCGTGTGCAATGGCGTCAAGTGCCGTGGCAATTACACCTTGGAATCTTGCTCTGTTGGAAATGTCTGCATGATAGGTGACTCCTTGGGGGGTATGGACTTCAATGATGGGATCACCCTTCTTGTCATAGCGCTCAAAGACCGAGGCTTTGCTGCCAACGAAGCGGAAGAAGTGATCGCCGCTGCGCGCACCCGATGGGTAGCTGTAGCCAGATTCGATGATCCCGGTTACGCCGTTGTCTGTTCGCAAGATGCCTATGCCAATATCCTCAACCGCTTGACCATACATGGCATTGGACATGACTGCCCCAACCACGGTGAGGGGCTGCTGACCGATAAATTGTAGGAAGGTGTCAATGCCGTGGGCGGCTTCAACGGCCCATGCGCCGCCGCCCGATAGCGTTGGGTCATTGTGCCACGCCGATGGCGTTGGGTCATAACGGGAGGGAGGGCCGTTGTTGAGGCGACTGTTGAAGAGAATCAACTCCCCCAAGCTGCCATCTGCCCCCATCTGCTGCAGCAAGGCGACTAGGTGACTTGCGCGATTGGGCAGCACGAGCGCGCTCAAGAGGCCCTGTTGAATGCACGCCTCGGCTGCGGGACGGAGCCGAGCAGCACAGTCGGCAAAGGGCTTGTCCAGGAGAAAGGGAAGGCGGCGATCCACGCACGCTTGCACATGAGAGGGCATCTCAACGTGTTTGCCCGCCACCAACACGGCATCGGGTCGCGTTGCGTCAAGGCATTCGGCGGCGGATTGATAACCAGGACATTGAAACTCATCCTGCAACTGCTGGCGCGGCGTTTCTTCCGCATCCATTACGCCGACAATTTCATGCTCAAGTTCACGCGCCGTGCGGGCCATGCCGCGGCCATGGTGGCTGTAGGAGAGCAGCACTAAACGCATGTACGTGGTTCTCAGATCCAACCGTGGCGGGTGGTAACAGGCACGCCGGATTTTTGGTGAAGCCAGGCGTGGCTATCTTGCAACAACACTTCGTTCCCCGTAATGGCGGATTGCTCGGCAGCAAAGATGATCTCCATGATGTGCCGACCATACTCGCCATGCGTGGGCGGCTCAATGTCTTGCTCAATCGATTCGGCAAAGGCCTTCCATTCGTTGTGCATCTCGGTTGGCGAATCGGCGAAGGGAACATCCTCCCATTTATCGCCTTTGCCCAACTGGATATACTTGCTACCGTGCTCACTAAAGCGCAGCGTGCCGTTGGCGCAAATCACCTGGCATTCATAGTTGGGCGCGCCGTCGGCATAGCCCACCGCCACCGCCACGCCGGCTAAACCATTCTTGTAGCGGATGAATGCGGTTGCGGAATCGTCGCTGGCTTGATAATGGGCGCGCGTGCCAATCGCGGCTGAGACAGAAACGGCTTGCGACGCCATCATCCAGGTGAGACGGTCTACGACGTGGACGCCGTTGGTCACCCACATACCACCGCCGTGGTAGCGGCTGCGATATTGGGGGCGGCGTCCGGCAAAGCTCCAATTTTTGGACATATAGCAGATCGCTGTGATCAGCGGGCCTAATTGGCCTGAATCGAGAATTTCTTTGGCCTTGAGGCTGGTTCCATAATAGTGCTGGGTATAGCCCACCATCAACTTGACCTGATTCGTTGCTGCCGCCTCGATCATCTCGTCGCACTGCTCTAGGCTGAGGGCCATTGGCTTTTCAACCAGGACATGCTTGCCCGCACGACAAGCGTCTAGCGTGAGGCGGTGATGCAGTTGGTGGCCCAAGGTCACAGCGACGGCATCGACTTCGTGATCGGCGAGGAGTTCGGTGTGCGAAGCATAGCTGCGCGCAATGTTGTATTTAGTCATATATTCGTTGCGCTTCTCTGCAAAGAGATCGGCAACGGCGACGATTTCCACGTTGTCGAGACCCGCAATCGCGTCACAATGGGACCGGGCAATGCCACCCAGACCGATGATGCCAACTTTTAGTTTTGTCATGTGTATAGTCGCTCCGTTGAGTAGTCGATCCGTTGAGTCGTTAAAGAATGCTTAGGGTCTGTCTCTGCTGGTTCATACGCTCCCATAGGGATCGGCGGCATCGCGCAAACCGTCGCCAACAAAATTGAAGGCCAGAATGCTGATCACTACGAACACCGCCGGCAGCAGAATCCACGGCGAGAGGGCAAGTACCCGGATCGCTTGTGCATCTCTTAACAGGACACCCCAACTGATAGCAGGTGGCTGCAAGCCCAGGCCGATAAAGCTAAGCGCAGTTTCACCAAGAATCATCCCCGGTATCGCCAGGGTCAGCCGCGCGATGACAAAGCTCATAAACGAAGGCAGCAGGTAGCGGAAGATGATGCGCAGGTTGCTGGCGCCGTCAAGCTCAGCCGCGCCGACAAAGTCTTCCTCGCGCAGGGAGAGGAAGCGGCCACGCACCTCGCGGGCGATGGTGGTCCAGCCCACGATGGAGAGGATGATGACAATTGCAAAGTAGGTCTTCAGAAGTGGCCAGTTCGGCGGTAGAGCCACGCTCAAGCCCATCCACAGTGGCAGGGTAGGAATGGCGCGCAGCGACTCAATCACACGTTGGATTATCAGGTCCACCCGTCCGCCAAGATAGCCCGACAGCCCGCCGATGGTGACACCGAGGATGAAACTCATGGCGACGCCCACGAGCCCAATCGTGAGCGAGATGCGGGTACCGTATACGATGCGCGAGAAGAGGTCGCGCCCATACGTATCCTGTCCCAGCAGTGAGAAACGGGTTTCCTCGTCATGTTCTACCATCCCAAACAGGTGGATATCGCTCTCGAATAGGCCCCATAGCTTGTAGGGGTCGCCGTGGACAAACAGGCCAAGCGGGTACGCAACTGTTGCGTCCTCGGTGTAGGACGCAATATACGTGACCTTGTCCAGTGTTTTAACCTGTCGATAGATGAACGGTCTGATGGTAAAGTTGCCTTCAGCGTCGGTGAAATGAATTGTGTGCGGCGGTGCCAGCGTCAGCCGCGCGATAAAGATCTCCGGGTCATAGGGTGCCACAAATTCCGCAAAGATGACTGCGAAGTAGAAGAGGCCGAGTACGAAAAGCGATACAACTGCCAATTTGTGTTGTAGAAAGCGCCAGCGTATCAATTGCCACTGCGAGGCCACCTGCACCTTCTGGTCCAATGGGATGTCAGGGCCACTCTCTGTTGCCTGTATTTCGATAACTTTAGACATTGCGCGCCTCCGCTGCCGTTACGACAATTCCCACAAGTTCTAGCTCCTTGGCAAAGTGGCAGGCCGATAGGTGTGCAGGCTCACCAGCGTTGGCAACATTGACCAATTCCGGCGTCTCTTGCCGACAGCGGTCCTGAGCGTATTGACAGCGCGGATGAAAGGCACAACCGCTCGGAAGGTTACCAGCGTCAGCCACGTCTCCCGTCAGCACGATACGGGGACGGTTTCTGGTATCGGGATCGGGATTCGGTGCAGCCGACAGCAGTGCCTCCGTGTAGGGATGCTTGGGTGTGATATAGAGTGCCTCGGTCTCGGCGGTCTCTACAATCTTGCCCGCGTACATCACCGCCACCCGGTCGGCCGCATACTTCACCACTGCCAGGTTGTGGGCGACAAAGAGGTAGGTGAGTCCCAACTCTTTCTGCAATTCCTTGAGCAGGTTGAGGATCTGGGCCTGCACCGAGACATCAAGGGCCGACACCGCCTCGTCTGCAATCACGACCTTGGGGGAGAGCGACAAAGCGCGCGCGATGGCAATGCGCTGGCGCTGTCCACCGCTAAAGGCGTGGGGATAGCGGTTCATGGCGCCAGGATCGAGGCGTACCATCCGCAGCAACTCGGCGACTCGTTCCTCTAATTCGGCTCGTCCTTTCACCGCGCGATTGATCACCAGCGGCTCGCCGATGATCTGCAACAGCGTCATGCGCGGATTCAGCGATGAGTAGGGATCCTGGTAAATCATGCGGATGTTGCGTCGGGCTACCTTGAGGGCTTTTTTATCAAGTTGCGTGAGATCCACGGCGGGCGTTCCATCCATCTGGAATAGCACCTGACCAGCCGTGGGCTTTAGTGCCTGGATTACACATCGACTGGTGGTCGTCTTGCCACAGCCGCTCTCGCCCACCAAGGCTAGGGTCTCGCCCTCAATCAAGTCGAAGCTGACGTCATCCACCGCCTTGACAAGGCCAACCTGGCGGCGTAGAAAGCCTGCTTCTATCGGGAAGTACTTGACCAAATTACGCACCGAAATGATGGCTCGTTCATTGCTATTGCCAGCTTTCCCGAGAGGGATAGTTGGGGCTGTCATGCTCGCTCCTCCCTACCACCGTACAGGTAGCAGCTTACTTCGTGACCGGGAGCGATGGGGATCAGCGGCGGCTCGCTCACCTCGCACACACCGCGCATGAAGTCACGGCAGCGCGGGTGGAATTTGCAGCCTGTGGGCAAGGCGTATGGACTGGGCACCGACCCCTCGATGGGTTCGATCTCGATCCGCCCGGGCGCCATCTTCGGGATCGAGGCCAGCAGGCCGCGCGTATAGGGGTGTTTAGGCCGGTGGAACAGGTTCTCAACCGACCCATACTCCACTTCCTTGCCCAAGTACATGATCATCACGCGATCGGTCAATTCGGCGATGACCCCCAGGTCATGCGTGATCATGATGATCGCCATCCCCAAATCAGCCTGGATCTCGCGCAGAAGCTTCAAGATCTGCGCCTGAATGGTGACGTCCACGGCCGTGGTCGGTTCGTCGGCGATGAGGAGTTTGGGACGGCAGGAGAGAGCCAGCGCGACCATGGCGCGCTGGCGCATGCCGCCGCTGAGGTTAAAGGTGTACTGGTCGATGTTGCGGCCTGGATTGGGCATACCCACCCGATGCAGCATCTCGATGGCCTGCTCACGCGCCTCAGCTTTACTCATTGGCTGGTGAATGCGAATCGTCTCGATGATCTGGTTGCCAATGGTATGGACCGGACTAAAGGCGGACATGGGCTCTTGGAAAATCATCGAGATTTCTTTGCCGCGGATGGCTCTTATCACCCTGCCATTTGGATCCACGGCAGTCAGGTCGATGACCTGACCTTGATGATTATAGAGGATCTCGCCGCCGACAATCTTGGCATTCTTGGGTAGGATGCGCATGATAGACTGGCTGGTTACGCTCTTGCCGCAGCCGCTTTCCCCGGCAATGCCGAGAATCTCCCCCTGCTTGACATCAAAGGTCACGCCGTCAACCGCCTTCACAGTCCCCTCGCGCGAGAAGAAGTGGGTCTGCAAGTTGCGTACTGACAAGAGGGTGTCCGCTGGGAGCGCCGGGTCCTGAACCGGCGTGCCGATTGGGTGAGTGCTGCTCATACTGACCCACGAATGCGCGGATCAACAATAGCCAGCAGGATATCAGATAGAAGCGTGCCGATCAGAACCAGGATCGCTTGGATCATGATGACGCTGGAGGCCAACCACATGTCCTGCTGTAATAATGCCCGTAGCAGGATGGGCGCCAAGGTTGGCAACCCTAAGACCAGAGAGACCAGCACCTCCCCTTCGATCAGATCAGGCAGTGTATAACCAACCGTGCTGATCACGGGGTTGATGGCGATGCGCAACGGGTATTTGTAGAGTAGCTTGGTCGGACCGACCCCGCGGGCGCGGGCGACGGTTACGTAGGGCTTGGGCAGCTCGTCCAACAGGTTCGCGCGCATGGTCCGGATCAGCCCTGCCGTGCCGCCGATGCCGACGATCAAGGCCGGCAACCAGATGTGGTTGAGCAGGTCGAGCATTTTCGCTAGACTAAAGGGGGCATTCTGCATTTCCATCGAGTATAGACCCAACTGGGCGTTGCCAGTCCACACAAAAAGCAGCCACAGCATCACCAAGGCGAGCAGAAAGCTCGGCGTCGCTACACCCAGGAAGCTTATGATCGTAGCCGTATAATCGGCCAATGAATACTGTCTGGTAGCCGATAGGATTCCGACGGGAATCCCGATCACGTAGACCAGGATCAACGAGAGTAGCGAGATGGTGACGCTGAACGGCAACCGTTCCAAAATGATATCCGCCACCGGCTGGCGTAGCGACATGGAGTAGCCAAGGTTGCCCTGGGCGAAGTTGCTCACCCAGCGCCAATATTGGATGTGGAGGGGTTGGTCGAGTCCAAACCGCGCGCGCAGTCCTGTGATGAGCTCGGGATCGATGACGTCGCCCTGCTTCTGCAGCGCAGCCACGTAGGAAGAGACAAAGTCGCCGGGGGGCGCCTGGATGATGATGAAGCCGACAACGCTGATGATGAGCAGCGTCGGCACCATCAAGAGCAGTCGTTTAGCGATAAAGGGTAACATAAAGCTCTCTTAGGAAGTAGGGAGGCCCCAGAACGGGGCCTCCTCTGTTAAATGCGAGTGGTAGCGGTTAGGCTAATCGGCGTGTTTAGACCATGTTGAGGGAACGGCGTAGTAGTACTCGGGGGCCACGGGATTCGGGATGTTGTACATGCGGTTCGAGAAGTAGGAATACCACACCGATTCCAAGTCCGCCGGAGCCTTAAGCGCGCTGATGATCCACAGATTGCGGTTGTGGATGGCGAAGATCTCCTTCTCAAGCTCAATGCGCTTCTCCAGCTCCGGCTCAGCCACGAACTCCTCGTGAATTTCGTAGAGCCGTTTGACATCTGCAGGGGGCTCCTCGCCTTCGGCGCCGGCGGTCATGACCCACTGCGCCCATGGCGGGTTGATCATCCAATCAGGGACGATGGGCACCGCTACGCCACGCAGGGCCGCGATGATGGGGTTTTGGCCGCCCACGTTAGCTGGGCCAATTTGGATCTCGTAGTCGCCAGCCAAGCGTCGCTCCGTCTGAAGGTCTCCCGGTTGGGGCTTAATTGTACACGTCAGACCGATATCCTTCCAACCTTGAGCCATCAATTCTGCTACTGCCATCGGACTGCCAACGCCGTCTGAATTCGCCTGAGCGGTCAACTCGAACGGGCGACCGTCGGGCAGGAGGCGCTGCGTTTGGTCGCTGTTCCAGGTCAGCCCCAAGCCATCCAGAATCGCGTTGGCCCGATCCACGTCGTGCTCAATATACTGCAGGAAGTCGGGGGCTTCGCCGTTGTAGATGCCACCGTCCGGCGGCGCGGGCTGCGAGGGCGTGAAGCTGCCGTTGTAGACCACCTCGTTGATCTCACTGCGGTCAAAGCCAAGCGAAAGCGCGATGCGGAAATCCTTGTTGTTAAAGAGTTCGCGTAGCAGCGGGTCATCGATAGACATATTAAAATTGACGGTGCCAGCCGTGTCGGACCAGCCCTTTTGCAGGATGAGTCTGTAGTTGCCAGCCTGCTCGCCCTGTTTTAGCACCGGGAAGTTGATTGGCCCGCCCAGCCACTCCTGATGCTGGTAGTCGAGCTCGCCAGCGATGGCCTTCAGCACAATGCCCTCTTGGTTGCCAAGATTGATCAGACTTGCCTTGTCAATGTAGGGCAACTGGTTACCCGCGATATCAACCTTCCAATAGTAGGGATTGCGTTCATACTCCAGCAGGGCAGCGCTTGCGCTGGCGGTTGTGGCCTTCCATGCGAAGATCGTCGGGATGCTGGGGTTGTTGTACCAGTATCGCTCCGCCTCGAACAGCTCGGTCCAGTTTGTATACCCTCGCTCTTTGACGATAGTATCCAACGCCGCCTTGTCCGCAAAGTCGGGGTGGAACTGCTTCATGTAGTGCGCGGGTAAATAGGGCATCTCGCGCCAGCGGTTAAATCGCTGAGTCAGGATGCCATAAGGTGCCGAAAACTCCATGAGCAGCGTGGTGTCATCGACTTTGGTCATCGTGCCCATCTCGCCGCCAACCAACAATTCGTTGATGCCATTGGGGCTCAACTCTTTGTTCATGGCAACAGCTTCGTACCAGAAGATGAAGTCGTCAACCCCAAAAGGTTCACCATCCGACCACTTCATCCCGGGGCGGGTCTTAAAGGTGGTGCTTTTGCCATCGGTGCTGACTTCCCAACTCATGAACACGTTGGGCAACACGCCCTCCATATCCGAGCCATAGGTATTGGGGAACTCACGCAGTAGGTCCTCTTGCGCCCACGACTCGCCATCGCCGCCGCTTAACATCGTGCCACCGTATTCACCGATCGTATCGGCGGGCTGTAGCACGAGTGGCTCGCTAGGCAGGCGTTCCTCAACTGGGGGCAACGTGCCGGCGGCGACCAGTGCGTCGAGCATGGGCGACTGCTGGAACGCGCTGATCTTATTCCCGGTGGCGGCCTCGTAGTCGGCGATCGTGTTGTAGCGCACGACCGGTTGGGTGAACTCGACATTGGGTATTGCCGCGGCAGCCGCACCCGCCGCGGCAGGCTCCTGCGGGGCAGGGACCGCCGGTGCGCCACCACAGCCGGCCAGTACAACTGTACACAATAGAACGGCTATGGCTAGGAAACTAATTTGCACTTTGGTCATGTGGGTTCCTCCTTGGAGCAACTTGGTAAGGGTGTTCGTCAGTACGCTGACAGATTGCCAATGCTGGACAGTACAGCCACGATAAGATTGCATGGACATGAGCTTTATGAAATTACGTAGGGAAGGGGAGCGGACAGCCGCGACCATATGTCTGTTGTCGGACATTTGAACAATACTACAACTTTATCCTACTGTCAAGCCCCGGTTATGGCTCAGACGGGTAGAAAGTCATCGTTACAAATGACGTAATGATGAGATTGTACCCGACAGTGACACTAAATGCAGCGTGTTGGCCCGGGATGATAGAAAGCGGCGATCAACTACTGGGCGGTGGGACGAAGTTACTCGCGTTCCACGCTCTGCGTGGAACGCGCTTCCCGGCGCGCCGCGTCGAGTGCTGCACGGCAAAGACGGGACGCAGAGCCTCCAAACTGGCATTCCACGCTCTGCGTGGAACGAGCTTAAAAATGCTTCCCGCACACTGCGCGGATGACGCTGGCAAGGATACAACCTCGCAACAACGCCACGTATATCATCACTGACAGGATGTACAGTTGTACGTACAGTTTGCGCAGTTGTCAACCTATATGCTCCATGATAGACTTAGGGGTAACAACGACAGGCGCTCCACTGCTCAATCCAATCTGGTACTTTCGATGAATACATATCTGAGCTTATTGAGCGTGTTGTGTGAAAGAGCAGATGGACCTCGGCCATAGGCATTTTTCAAAGAGAGTGCATAGGAACATACCCATAGTAAGTTCAGACCAAGCCATCTGCATGGTCAAAGGAAATCAGAATGTTCGGAATAATCCAGCAGAGCAAGATCACTGTGCAATCCCAGCCCTTGGGTGATCTGCTCTCATTGGTGGCGCAAGGGCAGTTGCAGATTCCACGTTTCCAACGGGAATTTGTGTGGCCCATCAGCAAGACGCGTGCCCTGCTGGACAGTATGTACAAGGAATTCCCCATTGGCACACTCTTCTTCTGGCAGGCCCCGGCTGATCAAGCCAGAATCTTCCGAGAACTGGAAGACCTGCACATCCCGGCCCCCAATCCACACCAGAACGTCTCCTACATTTTGGATGGGCAACAGCGATTGACCTCGCTGTATGTCGCAGGCAACGCCCTGCAAATTGGAGCAAATGACTACGGAAATATCTGCCTTGATCTGGAAGCCGCACAAGCCTACGAGGTGGACAAAGAGGGGTTTGAGGGCGAAATTTTCGCCAGCCGGCGCGCGCCAGATGGGGTACGCTATGTGCGTTTTCGCGATGTGCTAACGGGCAATCTGGATGTGTATGACAAGCTATCCCCGGGTGGAAAAGCATTGTTTCAGACGGCTCGCCAGCGTTTTAGCACCTATCCCTTTTCGGTGGTCTGGGTGCGCGAGCAGCCATTGAGCGAAGTGGTTGAGATTTTTCAACGCATCAACCAGGGCGGTAAGCGGTTAAGTAGCTATGATCTGGTCTGCGCCAATCTCTGGTCGGATAGATTCAATTTCCGCCAGAAGGTGGCTGCACTGGACAAACACTTGGCGGAAAAGAGCTTTGGGAGCATCGACGAGAGTATTGTGCCCCAGGCGATTGCGCTGATCGTGACAGGAAAATCGAGCCAGTCGGAACAACTGCGCTTAAAAAGTGAAGAAGTGGAGGCAATCTGGCCCGATGTGAGCAGATCTCTCGTGCGTGCGGTAGATTTTCTACAGAACAATGTCGGTGTCAAACGCTCTGAGTTTCTACCCTACGGCGGCATCCTTTCGTTGCTGGCCATGTTCTTCTACACATTGGACGACAAACCCCTGACCGCCGAGCACCGAGCGGCCCTGTGGCGCTGGTTCTGGTGGACATCGGCTTCCGAGCACTACAGCTATGCCAGTCGCGAGAAAATCAATGCAGACGCGGAGTTTCTCCAGAAAGTGTTGGCGGGCGAACCCGTTGCGCGCTCTTGGAGTGCGCCTGTCAAAGCAGAATCGCTGTTACGCGTCAGCATGAAATCGACCACTTCTGCCCTGCGCAACACGGTTTTGTGCTTGCTGGCCCTGCAGAACCCACGCAACTTCAAAGACGGCAGCCCGATCAATCTTTCCGCCGACTTTTTCTCCTCCCTGGCTAACGCAGAGCGTCTGCACATCTTCCCGGTCGGCTACCTGAAACAGAAACAGATCGCAGCCAATGAGGTCCATTGGCTGCCCAATTTCATCTTTATCCCCGGCGAACTGAACAGGGAGATCAGCAACCAGTCCCCCTCTCACTATCTGGCGGAATACCGGTTGGAAAATCCCGGCTTTGACGCCGACATCAAGACGCACTTGATCCCTCTGGGAAAAGAGAGTGGCATCTGGACAGATGATTATCGAAAGTTCTTGCAACAGCGTGCAGACTTTCTTGCAGAGCGACTCAATCAACTGCTGGAAACAGGTCCAATAACACCTCTCGAATTGACGGGCCTGATTGGAAAGACAAATCAACATCAGTGGATTGAGTCAACAGAACTGCAACTGCGTGACCTGATTAATGAACGGCTGAACGCTGTGGCTGGCGACAGCTATTGGGACCAGACAGTCCCGACAGGGGTCCAGAACAAGGTTTTGCAGAAGATTGGCCAGCATGTCACGGAACATCCATACATCAGTGCAGCGAGCTACGCCAGTGGACGCAA
>Ga0105053_10009772_pt1 | contig 12141 bp, 22 predicted proteins | sample BON01_FD_78093 | JGI IMG/M metagenome (GOLD analysis project Ga0105053, IMG submission 78093) | Freshwater microbial communities from Lake Bonney liftoff mats and glacier meltwater in Antarctica - BON-01 | ecosystem: Environmental > Aquatic > Freshwater > Ice > Glacier meltwater | place: Lake...
TGGCTAGGTAGGCATTTGCCATAGCTTTTGATAGCTCTTGGCTCTGGTATGGGGTCAGGCCCCAATTCTGAACACATAGCTCGTGGACTTCTTCGAAAGTAGTCGTGTCCTTGAACTGAGTGGCCATTAGCCCATTAGTAGCTACGGTAAACCTTACGGTGAAAGCGTAGAACTCATCTAGTGAAACTTCAAACATTTGTAACCCCTTTTGACTTGTGTTGCTCGGCCACTAACCAATTGGCTAGTAAGAACTAGCTTACTACAACTAAAGAGTTTGTCAAGTTGAATTACTAAAATCTCTATCTTCAGTAAAAAAGTGGATACTTGACCCTGACCCCAGGTAGCCCAAAACCCCCGCCAACTTTTGACGGGGGTTAGTTTTTTGGTCATCAGCTCAGCTCAGTGACCGCATCTCTGAAATTTTGGCACAGTTGTTGAATGTATCGAGATTCTGCCAACCCAAGTCCCAGTGTCTCACCTTCATCATCAGTCCCGCCAGTGAAAACAACAGTTCCCATAATAGGCGAAGAATAAAAAGCTTCGGCGATTAGGTTCGGCTTCAAGTCGCTCCTTAGTAGCCCTTCTTCATTTACCCATAGGGTGAGTTCATTGGTCAGGTCTACGGCTTCAATCAAGCCATCAACGGCAGCTTGTAACACGCTCAAAGCGTCCGAATCTAGGTCTAGCTCAGTAATCTCGCCAGTAGGCGTAACCTGTATCGCTAACTTAGCCATCAGCGAACCTGAACCCAACTAGCAGCTGTCTGTAGCAAGTTATCGTAATCGCCACTCATTGAGCGATTTATGTATTGGTCAATTTCTGTCTGAGGAACTTCGGCACGCTTTAGCGCCTTTGAAACTGCGCTCATAATTGAATACGCATTTCCATCTTTCCCAGTGAGTTGAACTTCAATCTCTGGATACTTTACTTTCATTTTGTTGCCCCTTCATTCTTCGGCTCAGTAACTTATGTTACTTATCAAAGTCTATCGAGAACTACCAAAACCGCAAGTCCTTCGGCGTAGCTGCGAGCGCCGAGTAAAAAGTGGATACGCCTGGAGTTGATGTAACTTTTTACGAACGGCAAAAAGAAACCCCGCCAACCAAAAGGGGATAAGGCTGACGGGGTATTTTCTTAGGGGGTTAAATCACTTCAAACATTTCTAGTTCGGCATTTAGCCATTCATCAAAACTCTCACCACACTTCTTGCAAAGTGGGTGAACGCTTTCGACTTCCGCCATTATCGGCGTGTCGCACTTGTAACACTCTGTAAGTTCTCTAACGACGATACTCAACGCCACTCCTTATTCTCGGTGGAACTTCTTTGGCATTGACTACGATAGTAGCCCCTGTAAAAATTACGCCAGCACCTATTAGTGATAGCCAGCCATTCAAAACATCAGGTAACGGCGTTAGGAAATTGGTTAGCAAAAAGAAACCGCACGCCACTCCAATTCCGTAAAAGACACTAGCCTTTAGTTCGGCTTCACGAATTTTGTGCGCCCAAATTATGTTTCGTGTTTCGAGAAACTTGTTTCTCGCTTTAGTCCACTCTGGCTTCATTAGACCCTCACCTCACCTGTAATAGGGTCAGTAAAGAACTTGGCTACTATCGTGGTATGCAAGTTGTAGAGACTTGTATGCGCTCTCTCACTTGAACCTGAAAGATAAAGCAAGGCTTGATTAGTAAGTTCAACCTTTTGGCACTCTGACCAAATTGCGGCTTTAGTTCTCTCGGAGTAGTTGGACTCTCCGCCTAGCTTCATAACCATTTCGAAAACCATTTTGGCTTCGCGATTTTCTGAATCCATTTTGTTCTCCCTTTTTGTTGTTACCCAAACTCTAGCACACTCGTCAGACAAAGTGCAACTTCTTTTGGACGGCGTGAACACGGCAGTAAAAAAGTGGATACGCGGAACTATACTATTAGTCCTAGGTCGAGCCTTTTCTAAGATTGCAGATTCCGTGCGAGGGTCTTGTGTTTTCTAGCGTGTCTGCCCCCTGTTTTGAAATTGGGCGCAAATGGTCTATGTTCAATGACAGTTGCCAACCTTCCACGCCAACCCTACGCGGCGCGTCAAGGTCAATCGCTAAGCCACAAATGTGACAGTCAGTCCCATAAAGCTCTAGAACTTCGGCAGTTGTATACTTCTCTGCAACATTCTCAAGTCTGCGCGCTCTACGTCGTCGGCTTGCTTCTCTGCCCTTCTCGGGATTCTGTTCATTGTAGATTTTGCTGCGAACAGCACAAGCTTCCGCGTTATTTTTGTAGTAAGCCTTCGCCCTCAAAATTATAGCGTCAGGATTTTTTTGATAGCGGATTTTCTGCTGAGCAGCTATAGCTTCTTTATTCTCTTTGCGATAAATTTTTCGCTGAGCAGCTATAGCTTCCGCGTTTTCTTGGTTGTAAAGTTTTTGCTTGGCGGCAATAGCTTCAGCGTTCTCTCTATAGTAGACCGCGCTATACGAGGCGGCAGCTTCTGCGTTCTCTTGGTAGTAGATTTTTTGGTAAGCAGCGACAGCTTCAACATTCTCTTGGCGATAGATTTTTTGGTAAGCACAAAGAACTTCAGCGTTCTCTTTGTAATAGAGCTTTCTCCGAGCAGCGATAGCTTCAACATTCTTTTGGAGATACACTTTAGCGCACGCGCTGAAGCAATCTTTGCAGGAAGACTGATACCCATTTTTGGACGCTGCTTTTTTATAAAAGTCATCAAGGGGCTTGCTGATGAGGCATTTGGTGCAAACTTTGTCTGGTAAGATAGTGGACATCGGCGGAACGCTTTCTTCGCTGGTCGTGGTTCGGGACATCTTGCAGGTGTCGCCGAATCTTCTTATGTCTAGTATAGAGCAGCTATTGAAAGTCTCATTAGTCTTTGAAGCAACGGCAAAGTCGTGGTAAAAAAGTGGATACACTCCCGCCCAAAGAAAACGCGAGACAGGAAAAGGGGATAACTTGTCTCGCGCTTCTTATAGGGGGGCAAGCAGTTTTACAACTTACTAAGGTTGTTAGGGGGGACTTAGTCTTCTTCGGCACACCAAGTATCAAGGTGATGAGAAATAATTATCTCTCTCGCGGGCGCTTCGATTTCTCCTCGGAAACTTACGCCAGCAGGCAGGCTAACCATTTTGTCTAGGTCATCTTCCCAGTAGGCGTTGATAGCTTCTATGCAGGTTGGCACCATACTCGACGGCACGGGTGGATAGTGGTTGGAACGTAGATGCCAAGCAAGTGCCTGCTCCAGCGTCAAGTCAGTTTCTGACATTGCGGCAGCCTGTAAACTTCCCATTAGGCAGTCGCCCAGTGTTGCTCGACTAAGGCTTCTTGAACATCTTCGGCAAGAAGGAACTCTGCAAAACTCCAAGTCTGCTCGCCCATAGTTACTAGCTGCAACGGAAAATCAATAATCGAAGGATAGTAGGACTCTTCGAAAAGAATTTCATCGTGGTCGCCACCGAGTAGCCCAAAACCAGTTTCGCTAGCCCAGTTGTCGCCAATAATGTTGCTGATGAAGATGCGTGAACCATAAGCGACGTCATTCCATCGAGGTTGAGCTGCAAGTAGAGCGGCACGAGTGTCATAAAACTTTGACTCTCCACCTGAGTGGCTGTATAGGTGAATTGCGTCACCATTGGCGTGAGTCTTGATAGCCCACTGTGTTCTTGAACCCATTTGAGTTCCTCCCTTTCGTTGTTGGTATAAACCTATCAGACTGCTCGGCATTGCGCAAGTTCTTTCTGCGAGCGCCGACAAAGTCGCAGTAAAAAAGTGGATACACCTCAGCGCAAGAAAAAACTCCCCAAGTCCGCTCGCTGTCGGATTTTATTGGGGAGTAAGTTTTTACGGCTCAGTCGAAGTCTGGCTTATCGTCCCAGAACTCAGACTCACGCTCCTGAGCTAGGTCAATCGTCATTTCTTCTTTACAGTTTGGGCATACGGCAAAAAGCATTTCAACCAAGTCGTCACTTGAACCTAACGCCTCACCTGTCCAAAGGCACTCTCCGCAAGTGAACTCTCTGTCCATTTGGATTTGCCCAATCCCTGAGCCATCTATGCTCCCGAACATTAGAGAACTCCTGCGTATGCGTCATAGCAATACTGGCAAGCCTCATCTGAGTCTGTGTCGAGAACTACGGGTGTGTAGTTGTCGCAGATTTCGCAGAACTGTGTATCCATTTTGTTGCCCCTCTTTCTGATTAGTATCAGTCTCTCAGAGTTATCGGCAGAAGTCAAGTCAATTTCGTATCTATCTGAACTCAGTAAAAAAGTGGATACGCTCCAGGGCAAAAAGAAACCCCGCTTTTTACGGCGGGGTAACTTTTCCTATTTAGTCGTCCAAGTCGTAATTTTCAGCGCCACGAACAATTTGGTTGTCTAGGTCGTCAATCATTTCGGCAACTTCCTCGGCACTCAAATTCTCAACCATACTTTGGCGAATAGTGGACTGCCAGATAATAGGGTCACTATCTTCGGACTCAACTCGGAACCAAAGTCCATCACCTGAGTTCTCTGAGAGTGTTTGCTCAATCATAGCTCTGGCATTAGCAATTTGTTCGGACTCGCTTAGTCCAGCGTTGTTAGTCTGAAACTCATCATTCTCGGCGGGATAAAATTCTGCCTCAATCTTCATTGTGATTTTCTTTTCCATTAGATTTTCCCTTCCTCATCAGTATTCCAAGTCCAGCCCCTTGTTAGCTTGTTGTAGACGGGCTGTAGTATCGCATAACCTGTTGGGTCTCTGTCAAGTTTCTTCGCTAACAACTCAGCTATAGCTTTAGCTTCCTCGTCAGTCATAAAATACGCTGTCTCGCTCATTTGTCTTCCCCTTCTTGTTGATGTCTCTAGTATCGCATAGTTCCCTGAATTGTGCAAGTTATTACGGCAAAGTTATTTACGGCAAGTAAAAAAGTGGATACGGCGAGCGCCGAGACAAAAACCCCGCAAGACACTAAATCTTACGGGGCTTTCTGTTAGGGGGGCTAACTTTATTTGGCGTGTCTTGCTCGCTTGGCGTGTCTTGGTTGTTTGGCGTGTTTGCCCGCAGGCTTTTTCAAGCCCAACTTCACTAGCAATTTACTCATACTCAACTCACCCAAGCCTTGAAGTCTATGTCGCTTGCAAAACGCTGAGCGTCACTCCACGCCGACTCTCCATAGAAATAAGTTGCTTTTTTGCCCGCAGGAACTACTTTCCAGTAATCCTCATCGAAGACGGCAGTCCCAGACTCGATACGAACCATTTCGGACTCATAAGCGAGTTCCCATTCTTTGACCGCAGTGATACTTGGCTTTGCCATTTTAGTCCTCCCATTCATCAGTAGGCTTGCCCTCAAGGACGGCAGCTACAAAACGGAGTTTATCGCTATCAGTGAGGTCACCCAGTAAAGCCCATTGAGCTTCAGTGAGTTCGTCATAGTCAAAGGTTATTAGCCCTCCTGTCCCATAGTTTCCATCTTCGGAAACATAAGATACCGCAGTTGTGTATTGTGCCATTAGTTTTCTCTCCCTTTCTGTTGATACTCAAACCTTACTACGAATTACGGCGTTCCGCAAGTTGTCGGCAAACTAATCGGCGACAGTAAAAAAGTGGATACAGTCCTACGGCACGAAAAAACCCCTGCCTTTCGGCAAGGGCTTCGGCGTTGTTGCGAACCTAGTCATTCATTTTGTCGCTCAGGTTGTCGAGGTAATCAGTTAGCTCAATCCTGTATGCAACGGGGTCGCAGCTTTTTAGAATTTGTGACGGGTAAAAAGTTAGCTCTCCCATTTTTACGACTGAATAAATTTCATCAAGCAGCTGACGAAAACCTTCCTCTTGCGCTTCTTCGGCATCTATCAAAATGCTCTCTGGACTATCTGACATTTGTTGCCCCTTTCGTTGTTGTTATCTAAACCTTACTACAGAATTAGCAAAACACCTAATCCAGTTGAGAAGTTTGTAAAAAAGTGGATACGCTCCAGGAAATGCAAAAAACCCCAACACCGAAGTGTCGAGGTTTTTCGGGTTTTGCCCTAGATAACTAGGTCAGAGTATTGCTCGACCCAACGAGAATTTCGGATAAATAAACCTTCAGGCGTATCTGGAATGAATGGAGCTTCGCCCGTCATTCGATAGCCAGCTTCGATAATCAGCCAGTAGCTCTCGATACCTAGTCCGTTAGCAATCGCTTCAATCGTATCTGACGAGGCTTCTTTTACTCCCCGTTCAATGTCCGACAGGTGTCCTATCGACACGAACCCCTTAGTGGACACGCCTCTTAGTGTCAGGTGTTTGGCAAGCCGTTGCTCACGAACTACCTCGCCGAGTGCGTGCCTGAACTTTAGTGTCAAGAGTGTCCGTCCAATCTATGCTCGTTTTCTTCAATCTCCAAGCCGTCCCAATCCACAGAAGTCCAGCTAAGCGTGCCGTTCGTTTTGGCAAGCTCGTCTATGTAGGCGTTGATAATACGCTCGCCTTCCTCGCCGTTCGGTATCGGTTGGTCAATGTGTAGCCGTAGCACTATGGTCTGCATTAGCTGTCCTCGCCGTCCTCGCTGTGGTCACAGTTGTCGTGGTTGTGCGGTCTGTCCCAACCATTAGCCTCGGCTTCCCAGCCGTTATCCTCGATAATCTTCTGGACTATCTCGCCGCATTCCATAGCGGTAACCTTCAGGCTGTTCACTAACTCATCTGCGGCTTCTAATAAGTCGTCTGGTGCTGAACCATTTAGCGCAAGCCGTTCCTTATACTGCTCGGCAAGCTCAGATACGGCTCTCAATGTCCGATACATAGTTGGGTCGGCATACCCGCTCTGCAAATAATTCTCGACTAGCACGCCTGTTATTGACAGGCTCAATCCTGCTATGTCCTCTAGCTCTAGTGGTGTGTTCATTAGTTCTGTCCCTCTTTTTCTTTCTCGGAGTATCTACATTCGTGGCAGAACATTATTATCCAGCCATTTATTCTTGTGGTGGTGGTGGTTCTATCGTGCTCACAAACTATGGTGCTTGCCTCTTTGAGGTTTACCATTTTGTCTCCCTTTTTGTTGATGTGTCTATCTAATCACACTTGGTGCAACTTTGCAACTCTGATGTGAAGTTTTTACGGGACTCCAATAAAAAAGTGGATACGGAACTGGTGGTGAGAAAAGGCTGGGCTTTCGCCCAACCCCTTCTGGTTATTTCGTTCGTGTGACCGAGCGAATGGTGAACTGCTGAGTCGAGGTCAAGGACGCCTCATACGCCTCTGGAAAATTCTCTTCCAAGAACTTTGAATCGACACGAACTGGGTTGCTCTCGATAATGCGAGCCACCTCAATGTTGTGGTGGATAAGGGTCAAGTTCGCCTTGCCAACCTGCGATAGAACTTCCTTGCGGAGTTCCTCAACACGAGCCTTCGCTGTGTTGTAGGTGGAACGAACTTCGGAAAGCTCGTTGATTAGTTCCACGATTTGTCGTGAAACTTTGACAGTGCCTTCTGACGCTGTCTGGGACGAAGTGGCTGTTGCCATTCTGTCCCCCCTTTCTTTTTGGGCTACTTTTGTTTCGCCCTAATTGGATACTCCAATACTAGCAGGGTTATCTAGCAAAAGGGAAGCCTTTTCTGAAAATAGTTTGAAGTTGATAAAAAAGTGGATACGAGATTTGGTGTTGAGGTCTGCGGGCTTGACTTTTCATGTGCGGTCAAAAGTGCGGGCTTTGCTGTTGCTGACCTCAGGGTATGGCGAAACCCCAACTACCAAAAAGGGGATAAAGGTAATTGGGGTTTCTATTACCTGTCCGTCAGGAACTTATTCTCAGAAAGGGGGGTAACTGAGGATAGCTCAACCTCTGGATAGGCAATCCGTTATGGGTTAGTTCAGGCGCTTGCCCCAACCTTCCCCAAAGCTTCGCTTGCCGACTTGCCGACTAGCAACGCAATCTGAGCGGTGTCGAGCTGGTCTAAATGCACGCCCCAGTTCGCCTGTCGGATAAGGTTGCTCGCTGGTGCGCCGTGGCAATCTTTTGGAGTAATCCAAAGAACTGCCACGCCGTTTTGTTTGCACTCGGTGAGCATAGCCAAAGCTCTCTCACGCTCTTGAGGTGTGTATTGTCCGTCCGATACATTGACAACCATTCTCACGCCTGTCCCAAAAGTCAGTCCGAGTTCGCCGTCTAGTGCGCTCCAAGCCTCGCCGAACTTTTCAGTTCCGTCTGGTGCGGTGTAGACAGAAACTTCGTTGAGCCTCTGACCCTTGCGTAGCGTTGGGAAAACTCCCGACCCATAATAAACCATAGCTGTCTCGGCTTGGATTCGGCGACCTGCCTCGCCCATGACCCACGCTGTGGTCGCCATAGCTTGCATAGCAGAACCCATTGACCCTGAAATGTCCACCATGATACCGAGGCGTAGTGTCGGGTCGTCTGTGTGCTTGCGAGACTTCGACTTCCAAGCTGGTAGTTCGCCTCGGCGACCCATAGCTTCGCTTGCCTTATTCTGGACGGCATTACGAGCAATCAGGCGACCCTGTGGCGCTTGAGTCTTGCGAACATGAACCGAACGCTCACGATACTTCGCCTTGTCCAACATCTGCGCTACCTTGACTGCGCTGGCTCGCTCTGCGCCAGTTGGCGCTCGGCGCTCGCTGACTGTCGAGTTTGAGCTTGAGCCAGTTGCATTATGGCTCTTGTCAAAGATTTTTCGAGCTGTGTCCTGTTTCTGATTCTTGGACTTGGATTCCTCTTGGCGAGCCTTGGCTTCGTCCTGCCACTTCTCTTGAGTCTCTTGCTCTGCCAACTTGTCGTTAGCTGAAAGCTCTGTGGTCATTCCTTGGTCGCTCATTTTATCGAGCAACTTTTGAACGCCCTCACTTGGAGACTTGCCTTCGCCTTCGCCTTCACCTTCGCTTGGCTCAAAAGCTGAGCCTGTTCCCTGTGGCTCACCTTCGGGGTCTGCCTCACGCAATAACTCGACCCACTTCTTGGCAAGCGTGATAGCTTCCTCGACCTGTGGAACTGTGAGCTTTTGGAACGCAACCCAAACTAGGCGCAAATCCTCATAAAGTTTTTCGCCAAGAATGGAAACTACAATCGTGTAAATGTCTATGACATCTGACCTGTCCAAAACTCTGGCGTCATACCGAGCAAGCGATAGTCCTGCAAGATTAGCAACTACCCATAGGTCGCTACCGAGAGTTGCCAGTTGCTTTTCGTCCACGCCTTCGAGCGCCATTTCCAAAGCTGAGGCTCTGAGGAACTCTCTGTTTAGTGGTCGCTCAAGAACGCCCTTGGCTTCGATTCTGGATTCTTCTAGCAACATGAAAGCTTGACCTTCTTGGTTGTCTAGCTGAGTCTGCAAGTAGTTTGTGTCCCAAGCTGTGTGCTTGGCGTGGAGTGCTTCGTGGAAAATGATTCCAGTTGCCATTGGGAACTCATACTGGACTGTGCGCTCATTGAAATCTCCAACGAACTCTGGCTTGGTAATTTCACCGAACGCCTTTGAAGCGTTTATCTCAATCTCGGCTATGTCGGCGTAGTAAGCCGCAACTGCTTCGCCCTCGGCAACTTCGTCACCACCCACGAACGCAACTAGGTCGCTTCGGAGTGACAGGTCGTTTATAAATCTACTTATCTGGCTTCCAACTTTTAGCCACTCTGGACTAGCTGTTGTCTCTCGACTTGTAAGCCTTGAACTCTTTACTTTGTAGTGTGCCATTTTGAATCTCCCTTTTGTCTGGTGTCTCTGTCTTGTGTCTAATTATGCACCCTAATGGGTGGAAGTGTCAAGTCCATTCCTAAAAACTTTCCTGACACTCCCCATTAGCCGAGGACACGAATACTCAACTAAATCTTGGCTGGCAGTATCGCTTCGCCGAATACTCGACCAAATACATCTGAGGCAACTGGTCTGTCAATTTCTGGTGCGCTGGCAAGTAGATTCTGAACTGCCCACTTAGTCCCAAAACTTGTTGCCAAGTCTCGGAAAGCTAGAAGCTCTCGGAATTGTGGCGCCCATGAAGTCTCACCATTCTCTACCTTTTTGGATAGATTCTGAGAAGCAACTACGGCACTCTGTGGAACGCCAAGCTTTTTAGCAAGCGCCCAATCTGTGGTCATTTCGGCATGAATAGCGAACCTCGATAGAAGCGCCTCACTCAGACGAACACCTGCAACATTTGGATTCGTGGCTGAAACGACATAGAAGCCCTCTTTAGCCTTGATAGTGCCACGCTCTGGATTCTGAGTTACGACTAGCTCACGCCTTCCGTCCATTAGCGAATACACAACTGACATCACCTTCGGGTCAATCAACCCAATTTCGTCAATCAGAAGTGCCTTGCCCTCAGAAGCAGCTCTGGTCAAAACTCCGTCCACCCACTCGAAGCCACCGCTCTGAGTCTGGACATAGCCACCGACCAAATCGGCAACCTCAGTATCGCCTGAGCCAAGAATGGTATAAAGTTCCTCTGGAAAAGCAGCTTCAACTAAAGCTGTCTTGCCTGTTCCTGGGACTCCATAAAGTAAAATGGCATGACCTTCGGCTCTGGCTTTTCTTAGGACTTCAACATCTGTGTGTTCGCCCCAAGGTCGAGCATAGTAGTCCTCACCATTTGGTCGAGGATAGCTCTCCGAGCCTTCGAGCGATTCTGTGGTTTCCATTATCTCAACTGTCTCCGCAAGGCTTGGGGTTTCTGCTCCCAAGTCTATCCCAAGTGGCTTGACTGCTTTTGCCCCTGCCTTCGAGCGAAGTGTTGCCCTGCCCTCTGGTCGCATTAGGGTATCAAGAACCGAGGTAGTCACGCCCAAAGTTGGTAGTGCTACTGTGGACGATAGCTCTGTCATAAGCTTGTCAAAGTCCAAGGTGCTACTGAGCGTTGGTGTTGGTGCTAGATAGATACTCTTTTTTACATACATTTTCGTGTCTCCCTTTAGTTTTCGTGTCGTTTTGTGTCTGGTCTAATTATGCCAGTTTGTTTGGAAATGTCAAGACAGATTCACGAACTTTATTTATTCGGCGAATAACTGCTTGAGGTGTCTTGCACTCGTCATGCAAAAGTGCCATGTCCTCGTTGGTAATCTCAACGGCAAGTGGAGTATCGTCACGAACTACCCAACCTTGGATTACGGAATCCTCACGCTCACCATTTATGACTTCACCATAAACTGTGCCGAGTAGTTCACGCTTCAAAGTTAGCGCCAAAGTGCGCTGTCTAGACTCTACTTGCTTCACTATTGGAAGCTCGTCAAATTCCTCTTTCGAGTAATCCTCTACACTTGTGTAGTCGGCATGGTATCCACCCAAATTTTCCATGTCTGGTTCGTCCAACTTAGAGAAGCCTCTGGTGTAGCTGGTATCCCATTGTGCTCTAGGCGAGTGTTCTGAGACAGTTCTGGTCATTACAACTGACTGCATAATTTTGCCAGTATCGTCCTGATACTGAGGAAAGATAATCATCTGTTTCGTGCTACTTGCCGCCCCATGCCAACCGCAAACGCTTCTCTGCTGGTCGGGAGTGAGTGCAGGGTTTACTACCAACTCTAGGTAGACTGCCTTGCCTATAATTTTCGGTGCTACTAGTGGTGCTGATAATGAAGTCATGTGACTCCCCTTTCGATTCGTGTCTCTCACCTTTTGGCGATAAGAGAATCAAACCACAGAAAAGAGGGAATGTCAAATTGTTTCGTAAAAAGTTGGTAACAGTTTGGTAACGGCGCTAACCTAGTAAAAAAGTGGATACAGCTTTTAGACAAAAGAAAAACCCCACCGAAGTGAGGTCAATCTTTGTAAGAGGTTGGTCTGTGATTAGTCCTGTAGAGGCTTACCATCTTCGTCTACGAGAACAAACGAACCCAAGTCAGATTCTTCGACAGGCAATTCCTTTTCGCCCATTTCAATCTCTAAGTATTCGGCTCTCGCTTCTGTCGGGTCACTCGAACTGAGACGATACACCTTTGTAACTTGAACAAAGATTTCTCGTTTGTTCGGGCAATCGTCATACCAATCGTCCTTATCCTCTGACCAAGAGCAGGTGCAACTATCTTCTCTGTCACGAGCAACATAGTCGGCGTGAGAATCTGGAATGTCGTATTCCTCGACAATAGCCAATTCGCCTTTTGCACCGACCAACTCTCCACCCCAGCCTTGCTCTTCCTCGTATGAAATGGCGAACTGTAGCTCAGGAAA
>Ga0105053_10009776_pt1 | contig 12136 bp, 8 predicted proteins | sample BON01_FD_78093 | JGI IMG/M metagenome (GOLD analysis project Ga0105053, IMG submission 78093) | Freshwater microbial communities from Lake Bonney liftoff mats and glacier meltwater in Antarctica - BON-01 | ecosystem: Environmental > Aquatic > Freshwater > Ice > Glacier meltwater | place: Lake...
TGAACTGATTTTGGCTCGACTATTCAATACGCATTCTTCGTCGGTGGATTGCATTGGAGGTGTCTTTGCTTGCATCGCCTGTCTCAGCATCTCCAGCATCTGGTGCTGGTTACTCCCCATTTTCGAAAAAATTGAAAACGAATAGAGCTGCGTTGTGTTTTTTTATCATAGAACGAATTATGTGGTGCGCGTTACGTCGATCTTTAGGATCTAGAAGGATGGGTGTACCAACGACCTTGATACCGTCACTCTCGCGCCTAATGCAGCCAATGTCACTAGGCCCCGTATCGTACTTTGGTACTACCTATCTAGTACCTGGAGGTGTGCCTCAGCTAACAAACATGCCTCGGAAAAAGTATTTGCGAGTGTTGAAACAATATGGTGAAATTCCTCCTCCATCTAGTTCACATGATGAAGATGTCTTCGCCATACAGAAAAGAATTTTCGGGCTAGCAGATAAAGTGAATTACAAAACCGGCAGAAAATGGCTGAGTAAGACTCGTCGAGGTCCTGCAGCGAGTATGTGGTATGATGTGACTGCCCAGGAAATACGGCGTGAAATTGCTGTTAATATACGAAAGGAAATTAAGGCATCAGAAGACGAGGAAATAAAGTCAGAATTATCGAGTATTCTGGACAAAGTTAAATATTCACCAGCTACTCAGAGACGTCGCAAGAAACTTGAATTATTGAAACGAAGAGGCAAAGCCCCACCAAAGAAAGGTCAAGGAAAACGCGCTGGAGGGAAGAAGAAGAAATAAATATTCATTTTAATCAATAGCAAATACATAAAATAGAAATTAGCGTTTGATGGCTTGTATCAACTACTTAAAGTATTTTAAAATACGAAGGGATTATTTTAATTAAAAAGGTTGTAATTCATTCCATTGACTCGAGCTTTTTAGGGGTATCTATGATCTCATCGGGAACCACAGCGTTGGCACTGTAGTTTTTACTGGCATCTTCGTGTACGTCAAGAATAATAGACATGACAACATTTCCCAGGATGAATAGTCCATAAATGTAAAAGATCATGAAATGAACAAGAGCTAAAGTGCCTCCAGCCGCTTGAAGTCCGCCTGTAAAGCTCTGAATGTTGTTATTGTATATAGCAAAGAACAACGTATAAATTCCGATGACTACTCCGTTGAAGTTGCACGTGTAAAACGCAGGTCCATTAGATCCGTTATCGAATGCCACTACAGCAGGATTCGTTTGTGTGAAATTACCCCCAGAAATCATCACTCCCACTACTGACCACGAGTACATGATTGCAAAAGAAGCTACACCCAAATTAGCTAGGGAAGGCAGAACTTTAAACATCACTCTTAAAATGAAAGCAAGAGTAGGCAGCTCCACCAGGATACTGAAGACATGCAAAACGGACATGGAAAGAAAGAGGAAAGATCCTGTAATCACAACTCCAGTGGTGAGAGTAGATGCATTCACCAAGTGCTGAGTCATCATGAATATACAAAACAAAGTCACATAGCAACGCGCAAGTACACTCTTGTCTTCGATTTCGAAAATTTCAATTGGTCCAAATGCAAATAGACACACTAACAAATCCAGGAGGTACACGAACATCACTGATATATGCAACACTTGGGGCGTTCCAACTTTTGTACTTGACATAGAAGCTTCCATAAATGCAAGTATCATGATAATGTTAAAGAGAGAAATCACTTTAAGCAAACGTTCCCATAATTTCGATGTCACTCCTGATCTCAATGAATGTCGCAATTTCTGTAACGAAGCGCCTTCATCGTCCATCAAATCTTCTTCTACTTGATAACTCGTGGGATGAGAAACCATAATGATTTCAAAACTCTCGATGTCATAACCCGATTTTGAAATTGAAAGATTGCCGGCGTATTCGAAACCCTTTTCGAAATCAGCAAGTATACAGCACACAGAATGCATCGAGTCTGGTGACACCAAACTCTTTCCTTGGACTTTCACTCTCAGCAATTTAAACGCAGCAAAAAGAGATTTTTTGCAAGATTCTTCTTGCTGTATTTTAGCAGCATCACTGAGGTCTCCATATGTCTTGTAAACCGTGGCAGTCACAACTTGCATGACATAGAATACTTGAAACACCGTATACACCACAAAATAATAGCCCCAGAATTTCCCAGACTTAAATCCCGGAGCGCCTGTTTGATTTCCCGGTTCTGGTCCATTATTTCCGGTGGCCCACCAGAACAGTGTGATGATACTTTGGTATATCGAAGAAAACCCATTGCCTGCCAACCCGTATTGATTCCCTTGAAAATCAGTGTCTAGCACTAGCAATCTTGCAAATACTGCAAAAATAACTAGGAATAAAAAACATACCGCAATGACAGCTGATACTCGAGGAATCACTCGCCCCATTCGAAAGAAAATGTCCCGGGCTCCTTCAAAATGATGCAGAACAAAAACTGGTCGACACATAGCTCTAATACACCACACCCATGCTCTTACTGATTTATCACCATTGTAAACATGGTCCAGTACTGGTTCCATTGCTAAAGCTATCGCTACGGTAATCATTGTGAAACTGACGAACAGTAGCCAAAGATCGCTTCTGATTAACGGACCTTCGTATTTCCACTGCATAAAAATTCCAGAGCCTAATACCAAAACCAACACCAACTCAATAATCACGCTGGCTGGTGAAGGATCACTGTATGTACACGATGTTGCGAACGCAAGATTGTCTTCGCAAGTAAACAGATCGTCCATTCCAATGAGACATACATTTACCAGAGAAACAATCTTCAACACAAACTGAAGAATCCTTCCAAAATAACGTGAGCGCCACATCATCGCTACATCGGTTTGTAGAAACGCGTCATTCCGACGGTTTCGTAGGTTAAGTAAATGCTGACTGGCCAGCAACACATCGTGTGCCTTGGGCTCCAGTTGCTTAGAAAACGTCTGTTGCTCCATTTTAGCAGTCTTTGATTTCACAACAGATTTTTCAATTGGTTTCTTTTGAAACTCCTTGTTCTGCTCTTGTAGGTAGGCCTCCACTGTTGCCATCGTGCCGTTACGTCGGTTTTAAAAAATCAATACCGTTTCATGATTAATAGTAGATTCGTTGAAAACAACTTTGAGCTTCATTAGAATGTCTGGCTTGAAAGTTGCACGCGAGATCACCCATAAGGAGAACCAAGATAAATTGGTCCGCGCACTTCGTGAAGAAGTCGGCAAGCGATTACTAAGCCAGGCGCAGAAGCCTCTTTTCGCGACGTTGCAAAAAGGATCAGAGGAAGAATTGGATTTGGAAAAAGCTACACGAGATCTCTATGAGCGTTTTAAAGATGTTAGTAGTTTACCAGATTCGGTAGTACACACCATGGCTTTGATGCTTCTAGATATCGAGTATGTCAAGACTACTAATGCAATAGGGGTGGAAAAAGTGTACTCGGTGGACCCCGTGGACCCATTTTTAGGTTCCGTTGACGAGATGTTGAAATACGCCAAATTTCTAAAGGATACTAATCAAGAAGAAATTGGAACAAGTTGTATGGCAGTGTTGTTGGTGAAAATGGCAAGTTGCAGTATGACATTTAAGGCAACTGAAAATACTGAAGTCGGAAGGTACACGTTACTCCATCATTACCTTCTCTTCGAGAGCATACCGTTTTTGCAAGGAAAGCTATTGGGAGACAGTCCAAAGAACTATCTAAAAGATGGCAAGACATGCATCAAGTATCATCATGTACGTACCGATAATCCCCTACTTCATGCACCAGGTTTTTCCGGCTTCCAAGCGAAAGCTGCAGCAAGCATGGTGAATAAAATGTACTGCAGAAGAGGGAAAAACAAGAAAAACTTAATCGGCGATCGAATTCGAAGCAGGTTCATTGTCTCCTCCCAGCAAGAACTTGAACAGATTTTTGAATACTTCACTGCCCATTGCTACTTTGCCACGAAAGGTGTGATGGATAAAGATTCAAAGACATTGCTACTTCATCATATGGAAATGATTCAGTTGATGATGAAGAACGATCCTTCTGTGGAAAATTATATGTTCAAAATACCAAAGTTTGAACATGAAGCTGATATAGATTGTGGACCATGGAAAACATTGCAGATGTTCCCGTTGAGGGTTAAATGGAATGCATCATGTCACGGGAAAGATTTAAAAAACGTGTTCAATTTGAATTACTACTTGAACTGTCCTAATGTTATGCAAACATTGGAGGGCATGACCATGCTTGCATGCGAGATGCAATTTGGAACGGAAGAAGCATTCCGCGACCTGAACGAGAGCCATATCATTTATGATAGAGCAAGGATCTTTGATTCCAATGCAAATTTGAAGATTTTCTACGAAACTGCCAAACAAATGACCTCAAGTGATTTTGAGTCCATTGAACTTGATGCTTCTTCTGCTGCTTCGTATGAAGCACATTTCAAGTCATTTCCCGCATTAACTCTGGTGATGGACGAACGCAATTTGAAATGCGATTCCGTTGCACATCAGAACTCACCAATCGTGACAAAGATAGGTTCTCAAGGTGGCAGTCCGTTCGATGTCTTCAACTATCAAGGTACATGGGGAGCTCTTTATCCTTGCGCTATCGTTTGGGAGTTCAACAACACCGGTGGAGCGAAACTAAGGTATCTAAAGAGCGCTTCTGTTTGGGCTTCAGACCAAGGCTGGGGAGATGAAGGCCATTCCAGCTGCGCTTTAATTGCTTGCATCGGAGACTTTCAATTTGTAATTGGATCAAGAGCTTTGAAGCATAAGGTGGAGCAAGTGAAATTCGTAGAGGAATATCGGTTTTTACAAGGAGATGCGCCTATTGACTCGGCTGTTGTTCTAGGTGATCTTTCGTCATATGACAAACTGTACCTGGTAGTTCGCTCAGCGCCTCATCAAGGTCATGAAGCTAAAGCATTCGGATATGAAGTAAATTACATTACCGAGGACGCCTCCAGATTATAAAAACGGCTTTTTCGATTTTGAATTAAAAACTTATTTAGTTTTCATATTATTACTGGTTCTTGAAAATCAGAAATGAGTTTTCATTAGTCTTGGATTATTTGAACATTGACAAACAAAAAAGCGAAACAAGGCGCTCCGTTCCCAAACTTCAACGGTACCATTTTGTATCCAGTAACCAATGATGACACCGGACCCACATTCTGTGCGATGAAATCGTCCTTTCCAACTAAATCATAATCATGAACGACGAAGCTGATGAGGGCCACATCAGGCTCTCGAATGGTGAAAGTTGTAGACTCATTCCATTGAGGATTAAAACCATTGTTATCGACAGGCTTGGTTTCAAATTTAGTGCTGTCGGCCTCCACACCGTGAATGGACACTGTCACATAAGGATCTATAACTTCACTTTTATCGCTCTTTCCGAGCGGCTTGGGTAGATAATGTCCGGACATTACTGTGACTTTGTATTTGAGCACAGGTTCGCGAGGTACACCATCCCACCCTTGAGACGGCAATCGCAGGAACTCTGGCTTAAGAACGTATCCTGATCCTCCGTTGACTGAAAACTTCCCTTGATTTAGCCACACAGGAAGGCTGAAAGTCTGGTAGTTCAACGCTACCACTTGCAGTCCAGCAAGCCATGCAGGAATCGGGTCGTAGTTGGAGGAATCGACACGAGATCCAGCTGGGTATACACGCACTAAATGACGTTGCGCGTACACACTGATATCTCTCGCGTGATACCCAGGCTTGGTGAGCTTCATCATTTTGGCCTCCACAATAGACGAAGAGGAACGAAACCCAGGTTCCTTGTAAACGACCACCTTTTGCTCCTTATCTATCGAAGCAGCAATATGGACATTCTTGATGTACATCATTCGCAACAGCTTATCATTGCATCCGATGGCCAACATAGCTTCTTCATCTTCTTCATCTTCAGCTTCATGGCTTAGTGAAACATCGATTTCTGACTCGGTGGCTGATTGTGTTGCTGGCGAACTGTTCTTCTTTTCCTTCTCGCTCTTTTTCTTTTTGATGGGTTTGTCACGGATGACAATTCTGTTCTTCAGTGATTCAGGCGACTCCCATTCAACCGGTCCTTGTGTCCAGTATATCTTACCATCGTCGCTCTTCGTACCTTCCCATGAATACAACTTGGATCCGAACACAGAGGACAGCATCTCAGCCTGCACTGCCTGTTGAGGGAGGGAACAATGATTCTCAATGGTGATGATTACAGGGTACTCACTCGCTAAGAAAGCATTGACATTGATAGCCTCCAAACAATCCAGTAAAGCGACAGGCTTACACATCGTATGGCCGTGGTTCACTATGGGATTACCGTCACTACCATCCCATGCATCAAGTTCAATGACTCGAACTCCCAGCTTCAATGCACGGCTAATCACTGCAGGAGAACTCTCCGAGCTGAGCTGATTGCCGCTCAAATACGAATTGTGGGAAGAGGAAATGTAATAGTTACTAAGTGGTAAGGTCATGACGTCCGTAACTTGATGTAGACAATTCTCATCAAACACCGAATTCACATTACCATCGACCAATAACCTCTGGAATCCTCCATAAGATAGTACAGGCCGCTCCCCTTACATTTCGTCATCCTCTTCCACAATGGCTTTGATGAAGGTCTCACTTGAAAATTCTGCTTTATAGATCAACTTGACACAATCAAAGATAGTCAGATTCAACTTCCCTGAACTTGTCAGGAATCTCTTTAATTCCTCCGCTACCATTCCACTCTTATCATTAATGCACGCTGCTTTGAACACGATTGACAACTCAGGAAGACTCTGAATGGCTTCAAATAGTTTGGTGAATTCTTCAAAGTCGAGAGTCCCATTCCCGTCAATATCAAACTGCTTGAAAGTGTCAGCAAGGACTTTCGGTGCAATTTCCAGGTTGAGTCGATGAAGTAAGTTGCTCACCTCCTTCTTGTCTAACTTCTGGTCCCCATCTTTGTCACTGGCTTCCCACTCCTCGTGAACGCGGTCCATGAAACTCACGTGGGCTCTTTTGAGTCCCACGCGCGACTCCGCACGCAGCTCAGCGGCTTTACCACTCGTCGAGTTGAAACAGCCCATGATCGATTAGGAACTGGAATTCTTGGCTGTATCTTTTTACTACTACTCTTTTTACTAGCACTGTAAAAAAAATAAACACAATCGCGAATCTCAAAAACCCGATTCAAAATTAAATATAAAGTATTTCATTGGTCTTGTAAAAAATGGGTTAACTTCAATAGAAGTATTTCATCAACTCATTCATTTCTATGTTTTCTTCAAATGATTTTGCGAGCCTATCAAAACTACGCTGCTGCTTTTCCGCCATATTTTCTGAAGAATCGCCATCCAAAGACTTGCCGAGCCATCCAACAAGTTGATTCAAAGCGGGAACTTCTTCAAATAGACCATGCCAGTAGGATCCTGCCACTTGCCCATCATCACTCACGAACCCAAGGCATGCGCCATCGGCACTTTCAAACAGAGTGCGACAATCTCCCTGGGTAAGACCGCAATGAATCTCATACCCATTGACCAAAGACGGTTCGCCGTGCAACGTTAGCATTCCTTTCACCTGCTTCAAAGTCTTGCTTTCTGTTAAAGCGGATCGAATGGGGAGGTATCCAAGACCATCAGACACGCCCCCAGGTCCTTCTACTCCGTCAAGATCATCAATAGTTTCACCTAGCATCTGAAGTCCTCCGCAAACTCCGAATACTTTCCCACCGTATCTCAGATGGCGGGCGATGTCGTCTCCCCAATTAAATTTTAAGAATTCTAAATCTTCCCGAGTATTTTTACTTCCCGGTATAAATATCAAGTCACAAGATGGTAATGTGCTTGGTGCATAACAAAACTCCAGATTCAGCTCGGAGTGGTGACGCATTAAATCAAAGTCATTATGATTAGACATTCGAGGTAAAACTGTCACCACTATATGCACTTTACCTACCTTTTGCTGCGTGGTGTTTACCTGAATTAATCATTGAGCCTGATTCAAAACCAATACATATCACCTACCGCATCCTCTTCGGCTATCTCGAGTCCGTGTAGGTAAGGCAGCACTCCAAATACTTTTCTGCCAGTCTGCCGCTCCAGCCACACGACTCCATTTTCAAGCAAAGATATGTCTCCCCGGAATTTGTTGATGATGAAGCCTATCACTCTGCTTTGCTCCGATGCAGAGAGCAAACTCATTGTTCCAATCAGTTGAGCGAACACTCCTCCTCGATCAATATCAGCTACGATCACCACAGGAACATTCGCCTGTTCTGCAAAACCCATGTTAGCAATATCGTTTTGTCGCAAGTTAACTTCTGCGGGACTTCCAGCTCCCTCAATTACTACTGCATCAAATGCCTCATGCAACTTGTTGAACGATTCAAAAACAGCCTTCTTAGCATGTACTTTGTACCCGATATAATCACAAGCTTCCATACGGCTTAGAGCTTTGCCTTGAATGATCACCTGGGCTTCAGTGTCGGAACTGGGTTTTAATAAAACAGGATTCATGTCCACCGTTGGAAGTTGTCGAGCTGCAGCCGCTTGTGTAGCAGTGGAGCGACCTATCTCGCCTCCGCACGCTGTAACTGCGCTATTAAGCGCCATGTTCTGTGGTTTGAATGGAGCTACTCGGATGCCTCTGTCATCAAGAACCCTGCATAGGGCAGTCACCAGCATCGACTTACCAGCGTCAGAAGTAGTTCCTTGAATCATCAGAGACTTTCCAAGAAAATCAGAGCTCAATGGTGCGATAAACAATCGAGGTTGCACCATATCTGATGGATCCATGTAAATGTCGCTCTCGCTACAGGGTACCCTCACACAAATTCAAAAAAATGTTGCTGATTACCTCATCGGGCTCTTTGCTTTCAACGAGATACTATTGTTTTTAACAAATTAGAGATTGATGGCTTCTATCCACTAGTTTTCTTAAACAATCGAGTTTGTTGTTTTCAAAAAAGGATTCAAAATTCAATAAGCGTTTAGTATGATGACGATAGTGCCATAGTAACAAGATTCGAAATTTTGGGAACGATTCGTTTCAAAACCAGATTTGAAGACTCCATTTGTTCCATGTACGATTGGAATGCATCCGGGCCATCAACACACTGCACAACCTGCTGGTCGCGGTTACTATAAAAAGGAATGAGCTGGATTCGTACCCAGCTATTTTCTGAACCGTCCTCATCTTCATCAGAACTAGAATAAGAACGAGTTTCGTAATCGGCCGTAATAGAACCGCCTATCATCAAATCTGACCCATTAACTTGAACTATTACCGAATCATCTACTATCGCTATATGTATACTAGCTGACTCATCGAGAGGGAGCGAATAGGCAACATCTTCTACATCAATTCCCAGTCGCTGACGCATCTAAAAATAAAATTTAGTAACCAAATAATCCAAATGTAGAGTACTTACCCGTCGCTGATAATCCCTCAAAAGAATCGATTTCGAAATGAGAACCCGCTCCACCATATCGCTATGAACGAATCTATTAATGCTCTCCGCTGTTGTTTCATCAGTGAACAGTGACACCATTGAATTATTCGACAAACCTGTGCTCATCATCACGCCAAGTCGAGATCGGATACTATCCAGTCGAGAGGTAATACTTGCGATGGACACTGGGGCTTCGGTGTTTTGAATCCTGTTCAATAAATCATGAGTTCGGGATTGAAGTTCTTGAATATGACTTCCTAACTCCTTGAATTGTTGAGGAAGCATTCCGGGGTTTGCTGCTCTGTTTTCTGCCCCTACCGTGGCCTTCAACTTGGTGCTAATTCGCTCTTGTAAACTCAAAGCTCTTGCCTCCATCCCAACTAAACCATTATCTATCCACATTTTCTCCTCTGCGGTAAACGGACGCTGAACTGCCGACCTACAAAATTTCTCAGCATCCTCCAGTCCAGAATTTGCAAGTGATTGTAATTTGTCAAGTCTCTCCAGCATATCATCGGATTCAACGGAGGTATTGAAAATGGATTTCAGGTCGGCATTTAAATATTGCAGGGCTTGGATTTGAATTTCAAAATTCTGGGTTTGTTCCTCTTTCTTCTTTTCTAAGAACTCAAAACCTTGTCGGATATTCTGCATCAGACCAGGGGCCTTTTCAGATTTACCATATAAAAGTGAATCGCTCATGTCATGCAACCATGTACATAGCGCCAGTGACATTGCTGGCGGAGTTGCAGGATCTAGAGGCTTGATCATCCGAAATGGTTTGGGAACGTAGGTCAGCCTAGTCAATTGCTCTGAAAATAGTTTTATCATATCATCTGCATCATCTGCAGTGGAACTCCATTCGTCCTCAGCTTCGACTCGTGGTGTTACTGTTGTATTCTGCTGTTGTAATAATGCCAGTTCTGAAGACAGGTCTACAAATTCAAATTTGAAGCTTTCGGAATCTGAATCCTCGCAACAAAACATGAATTGTCCTAGTCCAGGCTGAGATATGACTGTACACGAGCCGAGATCGAACCGTGCCTTATTGCTCAATTGGAACAGTTTTCTTCCTGCGACTGTTCCCAGTTTATCAACCTCGCCTTTCACGGGGTCCATTATCCACGGTACATAGAGAGTGAACACACTATCTTCGCCTATGAAATGACAAATATTCGGATACACCGAATTCGCGATTATCTTACATCCAGATGCACATTCCTTCACTAATGTCCGTCCCACTAACACAGGTGGGGGGTGCAGCTTCCTCGTGTTGTGCACATGAATGATAAGCTCATGGCCGGTTTCTGGTCGCGCAATCAGATGCTGTTTGGTATTTCGTATCTTTGCCCCGATACCTTTCAGGGGGGAGTCTCTATGATCAACGTGAGGTTTATTCAATGTGGACGAGAATACAGTAACTACTGGGGCTACACAAGGTTCTAACGGTTTCGTGTTCACAAACGTGTGCACCAACCCATTGGCAAAACATACAGCCATTGAAAATACCGGACTGTTGACTTGAGGGATAACTATAAAAGAAGTCGCAGCCCTGGGAGCATTTTGTTCGCATATTTTGATCTGTTGTGATCCAATCGTATTCTTCATCTCTTTTGCCCATTTCAAATGAGGGTCCTTCGTGCTTTCCAATGTGGCCAATAGAGCAGCAGCTTCATTTGTCGAAGGGCTAACGCCTAGAACGGCTATCACGGTCCCATTTTCTACTAGGACAAACATGGCATGTCTGCGGAAGAGACACAGTGCACTGGCCCTGGAAATTTCGTCGAATACGCTACTGTGAGTGCCGAAGCACATGGACACACAAGATGCACCATGAAGATCATTTATCTGGAAGTCAGCAAAACATGCATTCAAATTTCCCAAATCGAACAGTCGCACTCGACCTCCTTGAGAAATAATACAAAATTTGGAGTCGTCCTGCGGCAAAAACGACACAGACACTGCCGGATCGTGTAACCCCAAATTCGAATACGGCAATAACCGTGTACAGTATTTGCCTGAGAGGATCATTTTTGAAACAATACCATTTTCTTCCTCAACATCAATTTGAAAAGGAGCTGCATAAGACTCAGGTGATCGAATGCAAATAGATCCATTCCAAGTGGCTCCATCTGTCTCAAGGTCTAACTGCCCCTGAAATCCCTTGGTTCGGATAACTCCAACAAACATCCCTTCTGAATCAACTTTGCCTGTCACTACTACACCTCCGCATAGAGTACTTTGCATGTACAAATCGTTCAAATCTCCTACTCCTCGTAATTCAATCTTTGGTATCCCTAAGCTTTGCACCACAGTCACCGCACCTGAATCCTGTACTATAACAGCTACATCTTCACTATTCACATCAAGACTAACAGTTTGTTCATTCTCTATGCTTATACAAGTATCCATGATAGAGCAGCCTCTTTCAAGGGAACCCACACGAATCACATTCCCTGCCACTATAATCACGTTTCCAGTTATTGTCTCTTTGGCTACTGCACCTACAGTCAAGTCAATGCTCAGAATACTTTCCTGCTCTCTTTTACGCATGCGATTAGGAGCCAGAGGAGAGCCAAAACTCGAAAGCGGAGACCTGCCTTCGCCACTCATCTAACAGATTATTATGTGGTTTCAAAATTTATCTTTTTTCGAGACCGAAAATATCTTTGCAAAATACCGCTGATGAAACAAACATTGTGAAAAGAACTTATTTTAATAAATAA
>Ga0105053_10009786_pt1 | contig 12132 bp, 10 predicted proteins | sample BON01_FD_78093 | JGI IMG/M metagenome (GOLD analysis project Ga0105053, IMG submission 78093) | Freshwater microbial communities from Lake Bonney liftoff mats and glacier meltwater in Antarctica - BON-01 | ecosystem: Environmental > Aquatic > Freshwater > Ice > Glacier meltwater | place: Lake...
ACCGCATGATGGGCAAGACACAGTAAAGACACTGCGAACGATCATTTGGTACAAACGTGCTTGTATTAGGCAAACAATCGCGACGACCTTCTGTCGCTGTCCGAACTTCATAAAGAGACGTCAACAAAAATGTCGCTATAGAACGACTTCTAAAATAGAAACTCTATTCTAGAACTAGGTCATATCACAAACGTGACCATTTTTCTTAACGAGACCGCAGCCTCAGATTGGGGTTCTCGCTAATTAGTCGGAAAGATTTGTGAGTATATTGATAGGTTTTGTGGGTGGGTTTAAAAACATGAAAATGAGCAAACGATTGTGTAGGTCTCGATAAGTCACGGGGGCGAGGGTTGTTTCGAAATTTAGTTATAGAGGTGTTTTGATGTGACCAGCGCTACGTCCTTCCCTGGTACTAAACAAATTTGCGGGAATCCCAGCATTTTTGCAGGAATTGCAATGATTTTCTCGGTAATCCCTGGGAATCCGTCGGGAATAGAATTTTTGTACCATGAAAAGGTGTTTGTGGCAGATCGCGTGTCGGGAAATGAGCAGCTCGGCAGCAACAGCTGAGAAACGCGAGGTGAATGCAAATGGATTACTGCTGCACATGCTCTGTTGTGCTGGTGTACAGCCGCGTCTGCTCTCAGCCATCTACATTCACCTCACGTAGAGACACGACATCATGACTAGCGCTCATTTCCCGACACGCGCCCTTCCACAAACACCTTTTCTTGGTACAAAAATTCCATTTCCGACGGATTCCCAGGGATTTACCGAGAAAATCATCGCAATTCCTGCGAAAAGGCTGGGATTCCCGCAAATTCGTTTAGTACCAGGGAAGGACGAAGCGCAGCAAAAGGACCTGCAATGAACTGATAGGATTCAACGCATTTCATCCGAGTCGTGGCTTATCAGATACTTTCTGGATGGTAACAATTGTTGGTCTGGTGTTAGTTTGATGTGTGTACATGTATGTTTGTGTGTGTGTCCATGTGTTTGTATGTGTGTTCATGACATGTACGTATGTTTTGTGTTTGAGTGAGTGGTTTAGAAAAAGAAATGGTTGAGTGAGGGAAAATATAAAGTAAGATAAAAGAAAGTTTGGGTCTGTGAAAAGACTGTGGAAAGAATTGGGTCAGAGCAAACGTACGTGGGGTCAACAGGTTGTGTCAAATTTCAAAGATTTTAGTTCTTATGACCGCGAGGCTGTATGTTGTTTTTTGAAGTCCACCAGGAAGGAAAGAAAGACAAGGTTGGTCAACTTTGATGGCGTTAGTGTGTAACGAGCCCATTTTTCGAAAAGTATATATATAGTTTATCACATGAGGTGTATAAGATTTACGCACACTCTTCACATCTGTGTTCTCTACTCTTAAAGTCACAATTCACGACTTGTCACAGAGGTTGTGCAAGATTTATTAGCACTCTGCGCCTATGATGACAAGAAATTGCACGTGTAAACACCCTTGGAGAAAAAATGTAGTAATGCGTTTGGGACTCTGTTGGCCTTTGTTTTCTTGCTTCACATATTGAATTGCGTTTTTTGCCTTGCTTGTCCTTGTTGCAGTTGATGAAAACTGAAAATAAAAGAAAGAAAGAAAGAAAGAACTCATGTAGATCTACAATTATTGGTATGAGGTCCTGACCTATTTCCTCAGTACCCACGCTCCTCTGCTCCCCTGACCCTCCTCTCCCTCCCATTTATTTTTCCCTCCTCTTTCAAAGTTTTCCTTTACTGCCCCCCCCTCCATTTTTTGTTGACTCTTGAAAGAGGTTGCTAGCAAACCCCTTCAACGAAAAATGCATAAGTAAACCCTGGAAACAAAAACAATTGCAGTGGTGATGGAAAGCAACGGCCGCTTCCTTTCCCCCTTCCCTGCACCTTGGCCTTGCCGTCCATCAGCCACTGAAACACTATAACACCCAGTCGCGTGTTCCAGCTAGGCTCCTTATTTCATGACCTGAGAACACCTCATGTTTTCGAATCCCACCCCGGGCGAGCCGGGCCTCTTTCAAAAGAATGGGTGCTATCCAGTAGAGGGATAAGAAATGGGGCGTTTCGCCCCATTTCTTAATAGACAATTCTGACTCTAGCTGGACTCTGCGACATAGTTGATAACCCACATGGGGAAGGTTGTTATTGCGGTGTGTACCTGCGAGCACTTCTCTCCGTAAGGTGAAAGAGAAAAGAGCTAAGAGAATGCGTCCTATGTTCGTAGCTGCATTTCGCGCGAGGCGTATATGAAGAAGAGAGAAGTTGTTCTTCTTCTACAATAGTTGAGAAGAAGGTGTTCTGTAGGTTCGTGTCGATCAGTTCGCGAGACCCCCAGGAATGATTCCCTGTGGTTCGTGATGTGACCTAGAAATTGTAGCCAAGTCTTGGCCTCTGTTGCAGGAAAATACTGACAATTTGCAGTACATTGGTCTGACCGTTTCTTATATAAATCTATCCTAGACGATGTAAAACTAGCTTAGTTGGTCAGAGCGCGGGACTGTCAATCCCGAGGTTGTCGGTTCGATCTCGGCGAAAGATCAAACATCGAGAAATCAAATCTACATGGATTTGAACCACATAGACCCTCAAGCCAGGATACTAAAGTACTGTTTCACGTATCAAAAGCAACAATCCATCAATAGAACGGCTCGTTTCAGAAAGAGAACTACAACTCCTGACTAAAACAACTCTTAGTAAAAAAGTCCTACAACTCATATTACATAGATTATTCTTGTGTGGACAGAGACTGTTAACTCACAGACACAGAGACCCACATTTCGTAGGTATCACCTGTATTTCTTTTGTGTAATGAGACTTAAAACTTGTACCACGCCAGTCTCTTTCGTATAAAGAGTTTTTCAATGTATGTTACATGAGTCTCGTAGTGGAAAGTGACTCATATCTCTCATTCATAGGGTTCTTTGCATAAAAAGACCCATGACTCGTATGATATAGGTCACCTGCGAAGGAAGAGGCAATGTTTCGTACATATGTATTACACAGGTCATGTTTGTACACAGAGACCTACATCTATGAATACAGAGGTCTCTTCTGCGGAAAAAGACGACGCATATTACATAAGCGTTGCATCGGAAAGAAACTTACGTCGGGTTCGTTTTCTGAAAGAGACTGACGACTCGTATTATAGAGGTCTTGTTGCCACGGTTGGCGGAAGTGGCCTACTGTTCGTACATGTTACACATGTCTCAGTACTGCCTATGATATTATTGCATCAGTCTTGTAGTGGGAAGAGACCTCTGGCATTACATAGGGTTTGTGGTGCCAAGAGATGTATGACTCGTATCATGCAGGTCACCTTCACAAAAAGAGGCCAACGTCTCGTACATACGTATTAGAGACCTACAACTCGGACTACAAGGTCTCTTAGGCAGAAAGAAACCCACGAAGCATGTTACATTAACACTCATTGCGGAAAGCCTGAGAGTTCATTTACGTTGGGGTTGTTTCCGGAAAGAGACTGACGACTCGTATTATGAAGGTCTCGTTGGCGGAAAGAGGCCTACTGTTTGTATGTAAAGAGACTGACTCAGAGATCTACATCTTGCATTACACAGGTCCAAAGAAGAGGTAAAGGAAAGAGGTCTATGACTCGTATTATGTAGGTCTCCTTCGCATACAGGAGGCCCACATTTTGTACGTACGTATTACACATGTCAGGATTGCAGGAAATACTTACATTTTGGACTACACAGGCCCGGGTCTCTGATGCAGAGAGAAATCCACAACACATGTTACATAAGTCTTGCAGCGAAAAGAGACTTACACCTCATAGTAAATGTTTTTTTTTGCTTTTTTCCTTTTCTTTCTTTCTTCCTTTTCGTAAAGAAACCTACAACTCGTTTCACATAGGTTTCTATCACAGAAAAGACCTATGTTTTTACGTACCACACAAGTTTCTGTTGGAGGGAGAGACCCCCATATTACATAAGTTTCAGTTTTATAGAGAGACCCCCAACGTGTTCCGTGACACAGCACTCTTTTATGGACTTGGAAAGAACCCACCATCTTGTATTACACAAAACACTTTGGTCCAGAGGACTTACAACTGAATTCACAATGTCTCTTCTGCGAAAAGAGACTGACAACTAATAGTATACAAGTCTCAATGCAAAAAGAGACCAACGCGTCTTGACTTACAAAAGGCTCTGGTATAGGAAGTAGGTCACATATTACAAAGACCTTTTTGATCAGAGATACTGTGGCTACATATCGTATTCATGATTGCGAGACTTGTTTCAGGAATGTGACGGAACCGGGAGATTAATCACTCGTATCACACAAGTCCATCAGGCAGAAAGAGACCTGTGACTCCGTCAATTCAAATCAATGTGGATTTGAGCCAATAGACCCTCAAGCAAAGGTTCTAAACTACTGTTTCCAGTAATGAAAGCCATTAAAATCAAATATGACACAAGTCTCGGTTTTGGAAAGATGATATTTAAACGGAGTATTATACAGACGTTCGGAATGCGTAAGGCACTGTAAGGTTGAAGCATGATTGAAGGAGACCCATGACTTGTAGTACAGAAGGCTCTGATCAGAAAGAGACCTACATCACTTATTGTACAGGGTTCTACTATGGAACAACTTGTACGGCTCGCATCGCACATGTCTCTGTAGAAGAAAAGAGATCCATGACTTACAGTACAGAGGGCTCTTTGTGGCAAGAGATCTACGTCAATGTATTGTACAGGGCTCTTTACGAAACTTGAGAGGCATACGTCTTGTGTCACTCGCAGCGTAGGATATAGGGCTCTTTGGCAACACAACAAGAAAAAATGGAAAGAGGCAGACATCACAGGGAGGGGGGGAGGGACACGGAAAGAGACGGATGTCACAAATTGAACAGAACGCTGTAGCGGAAAAAAATCCACAAATTAGATCATGTAGTGCTCGATTTCGGAAAGAGACGTCGTGTTGTGCAAAAAAACTGAAAATTCATATCACACATTACCAGAGAGATACCAGTGTATCGTAGTATACAGTGCTCTCTTCCAGAAAGAGACAGACATCACGTGTTGTATAGAGTTCTGCAGTGGAAAGAGAGTTCAAAAAACCCACAGCTCTGATTATCTGGGACTAAATTTCGGGCGTGTGGGGCACTGCGCAACCTCGCTGTTGTCTCGCCAGATTCGGCTGCTATCTGCGCCAAGACAGGAGACTCAAGCGCAATAGCATGACTCCTCAACACAGCGGACGCCTTCTCGGGCGAGCTGAGAGATCTATGTTCCTCGTCACACAGGTCTGTGTACGAAACAGACCTGCAACTCGAATTATATGGTATCTTTTGAGAATCTATGTTCCTCGTCACACAGGTCTGTGTACGAAACAGACCTGCAACTCGAATTACATGGTATCTTTTGAGAATAGAGACGCACGACTCTTGTTACAGAGAGCGCCATCGTGCAAGGACTCGGAGGCCCACAACTTGTATTACATACGAGACAGACAATTCGTAGTAACACGTCCCTTCTGCTGAAAGAGACCTACATCACGTAATTACCATAATTACTTAGGCCTCATTACAAAAAGAGACTGACAACTCGTATTAGATAGGGTCTCATCGTGGAAAGGGGCTCATGACTAGTATTAAAGAGGAGTCTTTAGCGGAAAGACTCTTACATCACGGAGTGTACAGGCCTCGTCTGCAAGAGAAACAGGTCTATTTGACAGATAGAGAGACCCACAGTGAGAATTTTGATGACTTGCCCTGAGGAAAGAGACTTAAATTTCATGAAAATCCAGCCTCATTGCAGAAGAGACTGATGACTCGAATTAGCTCTATAGTGGAAGGAGACACACGACTCGTATGGAATAGGATCCAATAGCGGAAAGACTTTTACATCTCAGAGTACACAGGGTTCTTTTGCGAGAGAGACTGGTCTGTTCTGTGGAAAGATACCTACTATGTGCATTCTGAGGACTCACTCTGCGGAAAAAGAAGTACTTCACGTTGTACTCAAGTCTTGTGGTAGAAAGAGGTCCATGAATCATAGTTCTAAAATACGCATCACGTAGGATTTGTCAGGGGAAAAAACCCTTTCTCTTTGAGTCCGATAATAAAGGTCTCAGACTGTTTGGCAGAAAGAGAACTGCAGTGTGTATTATGAGGGCTCATTCTGTGGAAGGGGATATACACCACAACTGACTCAGGTCGTGATTGACCGGTTAATCACGGAAAAAAAATGTTCACGACTCGTATTCTTACAACTTGTCTCAATTAGGATTCATTAGCGGAAAGATACCTACGTTACAGAAGTATCTTTTCGGTTCACTTTTTTTGTTTTGTTTAGAAGTTAGTAGTTGCATGTCACAAAGATTGAAATAGGGGATTTATGAATCCACTCCACAGTACAAGTAAAGCTGACTTTGAAATTTCCTTCAAGAAAACTTGCTTTGGAATAATCGTTAGATTTTCGGCCTCCCAAAACAGTTTGGCGACCGGCGTGACTTCAGGGTTGGATACAATTTTTTTTTACTGTATCGATTTTTGAACTTCCAAACAAGTTCCCCTTATTTCTACTGTCTTACAGCGCTAGTAAAAAGTTGTTGAACGTGCAGCCCGTTCCCGAGAAGATGAGACTCAAAATGCTCGTCGACACGCAAATCGAAATCCTCGATGGTTAAAGTTCAGGTCTCTTTTAAAATCAGCCGTTTAAAAGAGACCGGTAACTCGGATGACCATTGAGAATTTTGTTTTGGATTCCGATGACCAGTTTGAGTCTGATCGTCTCAGAAACGGGCTAAATATGTTCCGCATTCTCTTGATAAACAGTTACTCGAGGAATTTGCACTAAAAATAATCGTTTTAAACGTTCGATCGAAAAGAAAACCGAGTTTAGAGAATTTTCGATCGCAGGACAAAAAATAAAACTCCATTCAAGAACTAGCTCGGTAAAACCACCTGGTTCTCACACCGGGAATCCGAGTCAAAGTCTGATCTGCTGCCAGGAATTTTCGAAAAAATTGTAGTTCGCATGAATACAAAAGAAAACAAATTCTCGGTTAGGAATGTGTTTTGAGACCCCATCACACCATAACACGTTTTGTTGGTACACATCAACCTGTTACTGGGGTAGAAAATCCATCAAAACAAGTTGTATATTTACACACAAACTTATTTGTGACAACGATGAATATGAAATTGTGTATGTTGAACATCAGTAGGCCGATGTTGGGCAGAGCACAACAGATGCTCAACGACAAGGTACAAAAGAACAGTCGTACATCACACACGTAGACCAAATGGTTTCTTTGTGGAGAAAAAATCTAAGGATTGCTTCACTTTATTCAAAAGACTACGCCTCTAGACCTCTGACATGTCACTGACATACCTGTTAGATGTCTAAGATGTCATCATCCTAAATCTATGTCTCCTATGTGACGTCATATTTCATGATCCCTTACGTCCCTTGACGTTTTCTATTCGTGACACTCCTTCGTGACACCGTCTCACTTGCTCACACTTACAATTGAAGACATTCCATTTTAACCAATGATGTACACCCATACAGTGCAAAATCCACAGGATCTCGCATCAATCAACCTGATAGATACGTCCACACCACAGACCAACCACTATGTAACCCTGACACAGGTGACAACAACCACACACGTGAGCATCACCCCTGAGACATTTGACATGACAACATACAAGAATCACGCATTATCTCAAACTACCCCAGGCCGTGTGGCTGATCGCAATGTGCTTCGACGCCCAACTGTGGGTTTAGGTACCACTTCCCGGCGGACCACTATTGACGGGGATGACCGACGCATCCGTACCACGACGTTGGTGAAAAAAAACTTGCGATGTCACTGGAGGATCACGCACAGAAGTGGATGCACGTTTGGGCGCACTGGGGCAGACCTTGAATGTAGACGGAGAAGTCTTGAAAGCATGAACCAGACCTGCAACGTCAACCACGAGGGATGCCCGTGATACCCAACCATTCTGAGACTCATCACAGTCCTTCAATTCCACCCCCAAATCATCAATACCTTTGCGACACCGTGAATTGCAGATATGATTAATCTCATAGTGAGTAACCCCATCATGACCCCATAATGGCTGATGGCGTGCATTGGGCTCCCCCAACTCAATATCCCGTGGTTCAAAAATCTTGAGACGTGATATTTTAATTTTTCGGTGTGCAAGACCAAAGGATGGGGGCAAATCCAATGTTGCTTGTGTACCATCCACGTCCAACACCGTAAAAGGTCCAAACCATCGAACAGTAAGTTTGAACAGGAAATCATTCGCAGTATGACAGGTCCATCCATACGAGATCACCCACGTTCTACACAGCTGGTCGCCTTTGCTTGACCAAGAGGCGACCAATCTTTGCCTGTGCTGCAGCCATATGGTCCGCAGATGCCCAATGACGCTGCTTCATCAAATCTACAATGGTGGCGACACCCTTGTGCGGTTTTGGTTCATTTTGAACGAGTGGTGTTGTCTGACCAAAAGTGAGGGTTACCCGTGCTGGGAATCCATGTGCAAACTCAATTGACGACAACTCGGTAGCAGATCTGGCATGAGTGTTAACGGCAAGGCTAGGTCCCACTCATCATACTGTACGACAGTGGCCACGGCTGCTCGCAACGCTTCCATGACTTGACGATTAGCGCGCAAGGCAGGGTCAGATTGAGGATTGTAACTGGACGTGAATTTCAATTTACTGCCACACATCTTCCACAAAATTTTCCACAGTCCGTTGTTGAAACGAACATCATTATCCATTATCAGAGTCAAAGACAGTCCAAAACAGCAACAAATTTCTCTGAATGTCAATTTGGCGAGTAACGATTTGGTGTTAGGAGCAGCTGCGGCAGCCGCAAAGATGGAACCCGGGTGCCCGCGGTCGTGGTTACCCTCCTCCAAGGTGCTGCCGTGGTATGTGCGACTCGCAATGTCGCGCTTGACTTGCACAGGTAGATGCGTTTCATTCCCCGCCTCGCCGTGCAGGATATAGAAGAAGTTGTCACATTTGTTCTTGGAGCCGTGCTCGAGCATCTCCACCAGCATCACAGACATGGGGTCCAGCATATACCCCGCCAACACCGCATCGTTGTCAAGCCCCAGCGCCACCAGTCATCCCCGCGCCGCAACATTCGACGCGCCCGTGACCAACTCGTTGGCCACAAACTTGTACTCTGCACCCCAGAACATGCCCCCATCCGCGGCCCGCAGCGTCGGCACACGCTCCAGTTGCCTCCCCCACCATTTGCGGTCCTTGGCCTGCTGCTTCGTGGCCAGGGGATGCAAAATTCGAATCGGTGCAGTCTACCGCAAGTGTCACCTTTGGTGTCAGCCATTTCGCCTCGCTGCACACACACAAATAGACGCAATGTGTGTCGTGTGGTTAGAACTGCGTACTGTCAGAGGAGTGGCGGAAGCGTGCGAGGGGGAAAGGGAAAGGCTGGCAAGGAGGAGGGTGCATTCATCGTTGTGATATGATTTGTCCGAGTTTTTCTTTTTGGGGTTGCTGATGACATATCTTAATGTCTTGAAAGTTAAGTTTCCTAGAAAACATATGTCGAAAATGACCACCAGGCGGTCTTTTGTGTTTCTGGTATTTCATGTTTCTTACACAAAAAAGAAACATTAAGCAATGTGCTGAATCTAGTCACTGATGAGCAAGAAAAATATTTGATTTACGTGCGTTTGTTCACTCCGTCAAAAAATCAGCGAAAAGTCTGAGACAATGTATGCAACTTTGCCCCTGAAGTTGTGCGACTTTGTGATGTTCCCTTGTGTGGGACATTTTTTGCATGCTAGTCGAAAAATCAAAGCATCCATCCGAATAATCATTACACGTTTTGGTTGTGTCACTTTCTATCTTTGAAACTTGAATCGGAGAGTAAATTTCTGATGAGACTGCAGGGTTGGGGGGGTTCACCGAGTTTCTCTCACTCGAAGGCACTTTCGGCGGGGAGTTTGTCGAGGAGCTTTTGTCCCCATTTCTTAGTGTCCACCGTGGCGTTCGCGGCGGTCATGGCAGTGCGAACGCGCTCCTCGACGCCGAGTGCCTTGAGGCGCGCCTGCGCGGCGGGGCCGGCGAAGGTCAGATTGAAGAGAGCCATACACACTGATTCCTGAAGGGATGACGCGTCGGGGTGGCGCTCCATCATTTCCATCAGGCGCGACATCCCGCCTAGGACGACGATGGTGGCTGTGTTGTTGGGGTTGTAGGCCATGACGCTTACCAGCACTGCAACCACGTGCTCGAGGACTGCTAGCTCGCCCGGGAAGGCGTCCGCAGCGTTCAGGAGTCGCGATATTCCGCTTGGCTCTCCTGTCTTGGCGCAAATAGCGGCCTGATCTGACGAGACAACAGTGAGGTTGCGCAGCGCCCCACATGCCGGCGCCACCACCATGCGCTCCATCTCATGCGCGTGCAGGACGTCGAGAATCAGTGGGAGGCCGCCGAGGGCATAAATTTTGCTTGTATTCGGATTTTTGGCACCCATCATGAGTGAATTTAACGCCAGCATCGCTGCCGCCTGCACCGCCGCGTCCGCGAGGTGCACCCGCGCCCCGGCGACGAGCGTGGCAAGGTCTCCTGCTTTCTGGAACGCTGCAATCTCCGCGCGGAATGTGTCCGCGGCCATCAAGCGCGGCGGCAGGCTTCTTGCAGCCACCGCCTCCGCCTCCAGCCGCACGGCCTGTGCCTTGACGCGCGCAACTTGTTCGGGATTGAGCTGTAGTGAGAGCGCGGTGTTCATGCGGGCTTCTCCTGCACTAGCTTCGGCCTTACTGCGCTTGAGCTCCCCCTTGCTGCGCTCGAGCTCGGTGCTGGATGCGCACCCCATGACCCTGTGTTGCCTTGTTTTTAAACCCGAGGATGAGAAAGATTAGAAACGAATCCACCAGTTGATCTTCTCCAGTACTCTCCGTTTTTACTGTGACGCTAGCTCCCTTCTAGCTCCCTCCACCGGTATCACGCACGAAGGAAACTCTGCGGCCAACGCCGGCAACGGAAATTGAAAACGTATTCTCACTTTACCATAGTAGTACTTTACCACTGATTAGAGTTTTTTTTTGCATAACATGACGAACGTGCGTCACAACGGTGTTTCCAATCTAAAAACATGATTATATTGTTGATGCCGGCTCTAGGCGTGAAACTATCAATCGACTTCGCACTTCGCACCACTTGTCTAAATTTAGCAGCCGAAAAATTTGGAGACTCTCCAATTAAATCAGATATGAAATTGGGACCACAAACGCACCTCGGTGCTGAGTCCCAGTCTTATGGGACCATATAATTGGTCCCAAAATCATGGAAAATGGCGATAATTATTGCACAGGAACATGAAAAAGAGTGCCCGTGGCAACTTGTTGCAGTGAGTGAATCTGTGGAATGAGAGGAGGGCTAGTTCATCATACAATCATGATTCCTGCTGCGTTATCTCTCCCGCTATTGCGAGGTGCTTGCAGTAGGTCGTGCACCGACAATATTTCAAAATGACTGGTTTTGTACCAGAATCTCCAATTTGTTCCAGTCTCCAATTTTTTCGATTGCTAGTTGTATGCGTGTCTGATGATGTAATTGATTCGCTAGCTGTGTGGCGGCATAACAAACCAAAAACCAAAACCAAAAACCAAACAGTTCGTGTCGACAACACGCACATACCACGATTTATACAAACATGTGACATGAATTGCGGGAGTGCCTTCGAGCCAGGATACCTTCGGGTTTCCCCAGTACTGCGTCTCCACCTGTGTGCGTGTCGGCTGTACATGATATGCTAGCTTGTGGATACCACACCCAAAAAAAAAAAAAAGGCGCTTGTGAGCACCAAGTCGTTTGTCGCGGTAGACTTTTCAAGTTAACTTTGGCCTAGGTCCTAGATCCTAATAAAATCGGAAGAAGAAGTCCAGTGGGGTTTTTCTTTTTTCCGCACGAACCGTGCCAGCATGAATGTCATACGTCGCTGACCACAACCAAAACCAAAAACCAAAAACCAAAACCAAAGACATCTCAGTGACCCACGCACTCAAAGGCATCTGCCCCCACAACCAAAGGCATTTGCCTCCACAACGCAAGGCATTGGCCTCCAAACTTCACGCACTCAAAGGCACTTGCCCGCCAAGACCCGCCGTGACATGG
>Ga0105053_10009791_pt1 | contig 12129 bp, 6 predicted proteins | sample BON01_FD_78093 | JGI IMG/M metagenome (GOLD analysis project Ga0105053, IMG submission 78093) | Freshwater microbial communities from Lake Bonney liftoff mats and glacier meltwater in Antarctica - BON-01 | ecosystem: Environmental > Aquatic > Freshwater > Ice > Glacier meltwater | place: Lake...
ACACACACACACACACACACACACACACACACACACACACACACACACACACACACACACACGTACATACACACACACGCACACACATACATATATATGTATACACGTATATGTATATATACATATATATATATATAATATCCAGTTTCAGTCACTATACCAGCATCCAGAGATGTTGTATTGATTTGTCATATTGTGAGTCCTAATCAATGTGTCTCACATGTTTAGGATGGATGCAAGCGATTCAGCGAGCCGTGCCTGCAAGAAGTTGACATAGAGTATGTTCTTCGGATGATAATATCTTTGCCTCAGGTGGAAGATCACCTTACTTTGCTTTCCGCATTGATCCATGCACTTGCCGCATTTGCAAAAGACTTTACAAAAGAACAGCACTCCCTTTGGCACAACCTCATTTGTCTCAGAAACGTTTTCTATGGAGGTTCCAGCACCTCAACCCTCAACTGTCTTCAAAACTTGTTTTCGCCAGATTTAGAGTACTTGCAAGAATTTGACAAGTACAAGATCAATATTTTGTCGCTGGATCATAGTTTGCAAGTTGTGGTCCATCAGAATTCGTCTGCGATACGAGAGGATATCCTGAGGTCGTTGATACTGTGGGGCTTACAGACTGATTTTACTTGGTTTGATTGCTTGGACGAGGCGCAGACTGTTGCGGACTCTGATCTCATGCAAAGGGCAATTGCGCTCCTCCAATACATTGAAGAAAGATCAGCACACATTGATGTCGCCACAAAGAAATTATCTAACATCGAATCTCCCACTACGCAACTGATGAATAATGTGAAATTTATACCAAGCAAAATGCCAAAATGGTGGGACTCTGCTTCGGATCAGCCTTCAAAGACTTGCATTGCGTTGATGGCCGCAAACACGCTACTGCCATATAGTGCAAGAAAAGTGGTCTGGGCAGTGGAATCCACAGCTAATTCGAGTCCGAAAACTGGTCGCGACTGGAGAATTCCGTCTTTTCTAACGTTTCGAACGCTTGAGCCTGAAATGATTGTAAGGCAAATCGAGAAACTGGCCACGTTCGCGCGCGATGGGCAGGCGTCGGAAGATTTGGTGGAGCACCTTTTCGTAGCATGCTGCGAACTATCGCGTATGGTTCAAGAGCCTTTAAGAGTGGAACTTTGTTTACAACCCCTTGCTGATATAGCATGGGTACCTGTCTCAAGGAATGAGGGTCTATATTCTCTGCTGCCATCCCTGCATGTGGCACACACTTCAGAATACAAGCTCGACCCCTGCTTGGGTCTGTTGTCTGCGAAGTGGGCAACGACGCTTGGATCTACCATCCTGAAGGTAGTGGGCATCACCGAACGATTTTCTACAGAAGTTCTTACCCATCAGCTGCAAATCCTGCAAAATGAAGATCCCTCGGCATACTCTCAGTCGTTGGCAGTAAAGCTTGCCTGTGAAGTTGCATATACTCTGAAAGAAAAGGTGAACAAGAACATGAAGCTGGTTGTGCCCACTGTTTCAGGTCGCATGTTGCCTGTCAGCCAAGTTTCTATCAATGACGCACCCTGGGTCGGAAGTGGGAACGTGGAAATGCTGGATGATAATATCAGTGTCAAATTTGGACGGACGCTTGGTGCCACTTCAGTGCGAGATAAATTAGCCCAAATGTGCGAAGCTGACAAAGATCCCGGCGATCACTTTGGTCAGCATGAGGACCTAAAAGCTCGACTCTGCAGTATTCTCGAGCAGTACAACGAAGTTCACGATATTTTCAACGAGCATCTTCAAAACTGCGATGATGCTGGTGCGGAAGAAGTAACTTTTGCGTTCGATGCACGATCCCATGCCATAGATCAACTTGTAGACGACCGTGCTAAAATTTTACAGGGTCCTGCGCTGCTGTTCATGTCTTCGAAATCGTTAAATACTGAGGACATAAAATTGATTCAGCGTCTTGGCGACTCGATAAAGCGGAGTGACTTTTCTAAATGTGGCAGGTGATTTGTACGTTCATATCCTTTCAACAGTCAACTTAGGATATGTGAGAGTCTGCTGTGACCTTGTTGGCCCCAAATGGTTTTGGGGAAACGCGAATTTTCTACGTTCGAAACAACAGGTTAAAGTGTATTTGTCTGCTAGTTAGTAATTAGCTCACACGCGCAGTTAGCGGAGAACGAATCGCCTTCTCTCTTTCAGAGCCTTCTCTCTTCCAGAGCTAGGTCAGTATGCGTAGTCGTTTTTCTGCGCATTATGGGACCTGCCGGTATCTGAATACACAACTACAACAACAACACCAACAACAGGTTCGGCATCGGTCTCAACAGCTTCTACCAAGTAACAAATACAATTCAACTGCTCACAAATGAACGCCTGCATATCTTCGACCCCATGCAAATGGCAGTGGCTTTTGGACAGAGACACGGACGCCAATATAAATGTGAAGAGCTCGACGCAAGATTTCCAAACATGCTGGTGCCTTTTTACAAATTCAAACAATATCCAACGATTTTCCGACTGCCCCTCCGGACGTGTCAATCGCAAGATCTTCGAAAGTTGCCCTTTAGTCCAGATATGGCAATGCAAGTGATGCAGCATTTCATCAGTGAGGCTGAAGATTTGTTGCTGTTCTCAAAGTTTGTTTCCAGGTTAGTTGTCTGGGTTGTGCCTGAAGATAAGGATGATAAAAAAATGCTGGATCTACAAAAAAAAGAAGAGGGTGAGGGCCTATCATCGCTTATGCAGACGCTGCCACGCGCCTGGGATGAGGTGGAGCGCTTGAAACTCTTGCCCCAAGAAACAGTTGCCAAAGTTAAAATCTCCGGAAGTATTGACTGTGCAACTGTCAGCTCGTCGTGGCTTGTATCACACTCGCTCTCCGTAGATGTTGAGCTGCTGCAGCTAGCTTGGGAGTTTCTGCATCCAATCATAGATAAGAATTCTGTTGGCACTGCTATGTTGCCACATGGTGCCGTGGCAGTGCGGATGTCGGGAACACAGCGACATGGAGTAGGCAGCATGTGCTGTTACTTGCCGCTCAGAAATCTTCCTGTATTTCAGCCAAGCAACGGTCAAGTCATCCTGGTCCATGGGTGCTTCAATATTTCTTCCTGCCGAAAGCAGATTCCTATGCCGCAGGCGAACAAGGAGCAAACTCCAGCTGAAAGATGGAACCATGCATTGCTGAACGGGCCTGTTGCGGCGAGCTTTCGCAAACTCCTTCTTCAACACGGTAAAGATGTGAATGATTTGAAAAGCGTCAAATGTTGGTTTGAGCTCCTTGGGCTTCTTGATGATGCTAAAAATCAAGCATCTGCACAGATTCGAAGTGTGCTAAGGGAGGCATTGGTTCTTAAAATGCTTCAGAGTAATGATGCTGTATTTCCTGTCGTGACAGAGAAGAATTTTTTGAATTGGCAGTCTGCCCCCGTGCCGCTTCGGGGAGCACCTGGTTTACCAGGAGCATTAGAGGACTTGCTGATATTAGATGGGCTGCAACTAGCGACCCTCCCTGAACCGCTCCATCCCATTTTTGGACGTGCTGCAACAAAGCTGAATAGGCAACACAACAGCATCTTGACTCCACAAGAGCTCTGCATCTTTTTAAGATCTTTGAAAATGTTTGAACGTCCCAAGGCACTCGAAAGCCAGAGCAATATCGATTTGCTCTTACGATTTGTCGTGACAAACGAATGCACGTGTATGAAGGAGGATAACGGCGGCGCGTTCAAAGGCAATGCTAAGGGCAAGCTGGACCTTTCCATCCTGTGCGAAGTACCACTTTTAGTGTGCTGCTCAAGTCCGGAAGGTAACGGTGACAGCTGGAGAAGGAAGTCTCGTTTCGGCAAGAAAAGGGTATTTTGGGAAGGATCTCATCTGTTGCCAATGGCATCTGAAAAATTTATTTGTTCTAATTCGAGAGATGTCTTACGCAAGGCGAGCGTTAAACTCGAGGATGTGCTGTTTGCATGCCGCACCCTCAATATTCATCGACTGGTGCCAAGCGATCTTCTTGAGCATCGTCACGCCATCCACGAAATTTTTCACAAAGAAAAAAAAAGTGTGGTTTCAAATTGGCTCAGTTCGTTCTGGAAGCTGATGTGGGAGACACATGAGGCGTCCAAAAAGGATAGGCACCTTGCATCCTTCTGTGGTACTATGTTCGACGATTTTGCTGATTGGACGATTCTCAAGGTCTTTTCTCAAGATTGTACTGATTACTCACTGTTGAAATTAGATTGCATTAAGAGCACATTTTCCCTACACGAAACTGAAGCCTTGTGGCAATCGGAAATTGCAGAAATACTGCGAGAGTGCGGGGTGGAAATTCTTTACAATGATCCCGAAATTAACGATCAACCCCAGCGTGATTTGCTGCTGGCATTTGGCGTCCATTTCGGCCATGACGCATTTGTGTCGCTACTGCAACAAGCACATCGCCGGGAAACTTTCAAACTTAGTATCAAAGGGTGTGCCGAGTGTCTCAAATACTTTTCAAAACGCAAGGATATTTCGACCGAACTTCTCGAAAAGATCAAGACGCTGCCTCTATTTGTTCATGCAAAAACGCCCATGGATCCTAATGCTCAAAATATCATCGCGCTGAATCGTCATGATCGATTTTTTTGTCTGTACAATGATGAGAATCTCAAAAGGAAGCCTGCCGACGCGATTATAAATCATCTAGATATCCCGAAAGCTTGCTTTCTGGCGCTGCCGACTACGCATTTTAAAGAGCTGTATTTACGGCTGGGAGTCATCATATGCGGGGTATCTGACTTCATGGTCAAGTACGTCCCTGCAGCAATGGCAAAGAATGCACAATTTGGTTATGTCAGCATCCAGCCCTTTCTACGTGAGCTAGAAGCCTGGGGAGACGAATCATCCTCCACGTATAACAAGGTGTATGGTCCCTTCAAAGATTGCAAGTTTGTCATTCCAATCAACGCCTCATCAGCCTTTTGTTTGTCCCCGTCGGAGCTGACCGACCCAGGGTCTGATCTTGCTCAATGTTTCAAATCAGCTCTCAAGTCTGTTTTGCCGAGTGAGACGTACTGGGTGCATACAAAGCTGCTAGGGCGTCTTGGAATGAAAGAAACTCCCTCGCCTGAGCTGCTCCTGAAGTGTGCTGAGGAGTTGGATCGAATTTCTGACAATATTCCGTGTAATCAGGTTCTTTCTGAAGAGAACAAGAACGCATCCTATGTTCTTGTGGAGGCCCTGTGTCGTGCATTCAGAGAGGTGTGGCAACTGTCAACCCTTGAACCGCAACCCCACACAATCACACATGGCAGCAAGGAAATGCAGCATCTGCACAAAGCGGCAAGTCTGCGTATTCTTCAGGTGGTGGGACACAATCCACGAGCAAGCACAGAAAACACGAATCGCTTTATTCAGCAGTGTGTGGAGGGGCGCGCCGCTGACAAGGAAATCGATCAGATGACGCCTGATCGTGTGTGGTTATCGCCCATGAAAGGCGTTGCAATGGCAGAGTGTGCTCGTCTGACATGGGGAATTCTCCCCATTATTCAGAAAACAAAAACAGATAGCCAGCTGGCGCGTTTAACCCAACATTATGCTTCCAAGCTCAATGAGATGCAAATATACACTAGCAACGAGCAGCTGCCGATGAGGGTGCTTGCTTCCCAGCTCGGTATCGTGTCGAGAGCCGCCGAACACCTGCCTTCCCCGTCATGTTTCGGAGCATCATCCTTGCTAGCCCAGGATGTGTTGCTCATGTATGATATATTGCAGCGTCTATTGCAAGATGAACCGTCACAAAAAGAGGAGCTTGCTGTCTTGAAGACACTTCGGTGTATTTATAAACATCGGAAAAAAGATGCGAGTGGTATGCGCGCCGACGGCGGCCAATTTGAAATGCTCCGACCTACACACGTGTTCGAAAAACTCCCAGATGAAGCACACCAGCAGAATATGTTTCAAGAAGTTGACCGGGACCATTATACTGTGTTCAAAGCACTGGGGGTGCGAGAGTCGCCAGGCATTTCCGATTGGGTGCAATGTACTCTCGAGGTCTACGAGCAGGTGCAATCACAGGCGGGGGGAGGTGCAGAAGAGAGAGAAAAGGAGAGTACAGTGTTGGATAAAGAAGTACGCGTGATCAAAGCAGCGTCACTGTGCGTGTCAAAATTGCTCAAAGACACAGATAGGTCAAAATCCTCAAAATGTTACGATTTATTCCTGATAGATGAAAACAAAAAAATTGTCTCTGGTGGCAATTTACTGTATAATGATAGATTGAAATGGCAAGAGCGCTGCAAGGAGATTTTCAACGAGCAGAAACTGCGCTTCGTGGATCAAGACTCGCTGAAGGATGCGGACTTTGATCTTCTTTGTAAGTACACAAAGCTTCGCAAGCTCTCAAACTGCGTCAGGGAGACCCTGGGGGGTGTGAGTGACGGGAAAAGGGGGCAAATTGTCCATAGCACATCAGAAGAACTAAAGTTTGAAGATTTTGTACGTTCCGCTGAATTTTCCCAGTGCATCTGGGCTTTCATTATCGACAATCATGACTTCAAACCTGCCAGAATCTCGCAAGTGCTCAACTCAGTGACATTCAACTGGGTGATCGATCTTTTCACTACATTAGAGATAGACGGGCAAAAACTCACCGCAAGTGAACAATCTGCGGTAGCGTTTTTTGACGCATACACAAACACAATTTGGGTGCGGTCAGCCCAGCTTGAAAGTGGGGAGATTGACGTGGTACAAATTTTCGTGAGAACTCTGGCTGAAAAAATTGCGTCTATTCTCAAGAACAATAAGATTCCCGTGTCGAGCTATGGTGAGCTTGTAATGGTGCAAATGCTCGAGCACTGGAACAAGGGTTCAGACAGTCTCCTCCGTGAAATTGCTCGAGAATATCCAGACTATGGAAAAGATATCTTGAGCCTGGAAAAAAATTCTCGGGATTCACCAGGGATGCCAGTGCCGATTGAAGAACATCAATTTTTGGTTCAGAACCCAAATTGTTTGTTTGACGTGGAAGAGCTGGTCGCTCTTCTCTTCGAAGGCAGGGAGGGAATTTCTTCGTATATTTTCGCCCGTGTGCGCGATCGACAAATGGCTAAAGGTATGTACTCATGAGCACGTCTGTATACTCATGCATGCATACATGCATGTATTTTCTTACATACATACATACTGACACACACATACATACGTACATACACACAGCTGCGCCTTGTGTGTCAGGTCAGTCTCGCTTGCTCTCTCTCGCGCGCTTCTCGAGCACTCGCTCTGTCTCACACACCTGTGACGCAGGTGTAGTAGCAGCACATCACCGGCGCCATAAATTCGCGCGGACTCGCTCTTCATTCCCTCTTTCTTTCTCTCCCTCTCTCTTTCTCGTTCTCTTCTCTCATTCTTGCTCTTCCCCTCTCTCTCCTTCTCTCGCTTTCTCGCACGCGCACGCGCGCATTCTCTCTTCCACCCAACCACCTACACACACTCATATACTTGAAAGCATAAGTGGGTTTGGCGGGGCTGCAGGTGGGTGCGGTGTTGCAGCTCGAGCGCCTGATGTTAACGGGGTTGCTTTGGGAGCCGCACCTGCCGCAGTCGCAGGCTTTGGTCAAGCTACAGATGGAAGTTGTGCCGTGCCTGCTGCTGGTACTTTTGGTGCACCTGCTGCAAATGCTCGCGCGTTTGGCGGCAGGCATCCCACTGGTGGATGGTTTGGTGCGCCCGCAGCTACGGGAGTCTTTGGCGCTGCCACAAGAGGTGCCTTCGACGGCGCTGCGTTTGGGGCTCCCAAGCTCACGTTTGGTGCTACTGCCGCCGTCGCCTTTGGATCGGTCACCACGGGCGGTGACTTCAATGCGCTCAACTCTGGGCTCAACTCTGGTGGCTTTGGCGCCCCTGCAGCAAGTGCTGCATTCCGGGCTCCTGCTGCTGGAGGTGGGCTCATAGCTCCTGCTTCATCAGGTGCGTTTGGTGCCCCTGCCAATGGCGCATTTGGAGCACATTCCTTTGGAGCACATTCCTGCTCCACACATTCCACGGGCGGGTTCACCGGGTTCGGTGCGGCAGCCGGCTCAGCTCCTGGTCAGGGCACTGCCGCCGCCAAATGGACACAAACTCAGGGCATTGATGGTACGACCAACGCAAGCACCACAGAGGGCCAGTACATGGCCATAACACATATGCCGCAATACCACAAGTATTCCTTCGAGGAGCTTCGGGTGCAGGATTATGAGGCGGGCAGGACCAAGATCCAGCCTGGCGCAGGTAGTGTAGCTGCACTTCTCCATCACCCAGCATCATCTTCTCCATCACCCAGCCCCCGGCATCATCCACCCACGCTTGCTCTCTCGTACCTCATCTCTTTTGCTCTCTTTCGCTTGCTCTCGCTCTGGCGCGCGAGCTCTCACCCTTGCACACACACACCTGACGCAGGTGTAGTAACAGCACATCACCAGCGCCTAGCACCATAAACTGGCGCCATAAACCCGCGCACACTCTCTGCCCCGCTTCCATCGGACTTGATATTTCTCTCGCATACACACTCTCTCTCATTCTTTGCTGGCTTTCCCTCTCTCACTTTCGCTCACTTTTGCGCGCGCGCACATTCTCTCTCTCTCTTCCGCCCACCTGCCTACACTCAAACACACACACGCACATACTTGAGAATGCAGGCGGGTTTGACGCGGCTGCAGGTGGGTTTGGTGTTGCAGCCCCCGCGCCTGCCGTCAGCGGGTTTGCTGCTGGGGCCGCAACTGAAGATCACAGCACTCCTGAAGGCAGTCTAAAGGAAAAGGCTTCAGCGCACATGAGTGGCGAGGACACTTTGCGCACACGTGCAGGTGACACTTTGTCTACCGAACAGTCGCGGCCCGACTCGGCGCGCGACTGGGGGCAAATGGGACGCAACTCATGCAGCGCCATCAACAACCCGCTCAACAGTACCGGAAAATCAACGAACGGCCACGCAAGGCACATATCAAGGGCCACGCAAGGCACACATCTGATACGTCTGTATACTGTTGACCGTGGAAGAGAGACGACCGTGGAGCTTTCAAACTTTGACCTCTTCAAAATTGATCGCACCTGCAAGAATGTGCAGGGTAGTCTGGAGATTATAACTGCAGCCAACTCGTCAGATAGTTTACAAACGCACCATCTCCTTCCGCAGGACGCTGCTTCAGACTGGTTTGGCCTCATCACTATGCTCCAACAGATAAAGACGTTACCAGAAGCTGATTACAAAAAGGTTTTAAAAAGGCTTTTTTTGACGTGGCACCCTGATAAATGCAAAAAGTCATATGCCGCGCAGTATTTTCAAGTGTTGCGCCGGCACGAGGCTTCGTATAAGAAGGATAAGGACTTCACATGGCTTCACACCCTCGTGCGCGACGAGGACTCTATGCGCGCAGATGTTGCCCAGGAGAGAGAAGACAGAGCAGATGCGGAATCAAGGTGGCAGTATGATAGGGAGGAACAGACCAACTCGTGGTTTGCAGAGTTTGAGAGAGAGAAAATCAGGGAGGCAGAGGCAGTGTCGCGACACAAGAGACAACACACGGCACTAGAGCAGAATGCAGGAATTCGTGCAACTACACAGCCTGCGGCAGAGCCGCGGGAGTTTGATAGGCACCTGGCTGATGGGTACTGGCAGTCCGCGATGCATTCGGGAGAGGGCATCAAGATCAATTTTGATAATGAGAGGTGGGCAAATAGCGTTTGGGATGGGCAGCAGGCGTGTGAGTTTGCAATTAAGGGGGTTATGCTGCGCACCTGCGGTATTTCGGAGGAGGAAAAAAAGGGGAAAGGGGCGCATGATCTTGTGTTGCATATGTCTGGTAGACCTTTTGAAAAGTACCTTTCTACTCCTCTATTCAACACGTAGAGCTACGTGTACAGATACTACACTGTACTATGCAGGTAACTTTTGAAAAAATGTCAGGTCTGATTCCTTCAAACGAGGCATGGCCTGTGGATCGCCACCAACTGCAATTTCTTTCTGACGCATATATAGATTCTCGATACCCTCGTCGCGGCGTCCATCCTGTTGAAAAATACTCTAAAAAGGATGCAGAAGACTGTGCAAAGACAGTCAAGGTGATCTTTCTCAAAAGTCTGCCATGAAATTTGCTAGAGACGTTTGTGGTTTTGCTACAGGCTTTGTTCATGACGAACTAATCTTGCATCTTTCTTGCAGTCTATCATGGACTGGGCCAGAAATACATATGAGCTACCCACCCCTAAGGCAAGTCAAAAAGGATCCAAATAAAGACGGCATGAGGTGCCTGAAACAAACACACGCACGCACACTCTCTCTCTCTCTCACGTGGACCAGGGCGTTTTTTCAAGACCATTTCTGTGCTCCCAGGCTTATCAAAATAAAATGTGCCGCGGCAACATTCATTTTAAGCCCATCCTGAGACTTTTCACACGTTTTCAGCTCAACAAGTTGAGGCTAGCCAGTCAGGACAGGCTTGTCAGTGGGCGACTGAATGTCAAAACAATTTGTAGGTTCAAGCACATATATATACGTGAATGGTGAGAATCAAAAATGAAAAGAACAAATTGTGCAGCGGTAGCGAGATGTTATATAATGTACATATATACACACACACCGCCGTGACACACACGCACACACGCAAGCACACGCACGCACATAAACACGCACACACACACACACGCATAACCACACACACACGCGCACACAAAAAATTTAATTTATCAAAAATAAACTCTTCATGTGTGGGATTATCCGGGACGATGTAAAACTAGCTTAGTTGGTCAGAGCGTGGGACTGTTAATCCCGAGGTCGTCGGTTCGATTCCGGCAAAAACTCAAAAAAAGATCGAGAACTCAAATCTACATGGATTTGAGCTACATAGACCCTCAAGCAACGGTACTGAATTGCTGTTACAAGTAATAAAAGCAAGCATGAATCAATGCGGCCAAGTGCATACCATATATGTGTGAATATTTGTGTGTATGTGTGTGTGTGTGTGTGTGTGTGTGTGTGTGTGCATGTGTGTATGTATGGATGTATGTGTGTGTATGCATGTGTGTGCATGTGTGTATATACGCGTATGTTTACTTGTGCGTGTACGTATACGTGTGTGTACGCATACGTGTGTGTATGTGTGTATATGTGCATGTGTATGCGTGTGTCTGTGTCTATATTTATGTCTGTGTCTGTAGCGAGATACCCTATCTGAGGCTGCAGTCACATAAGAACTGTGGTCAAGTTCGAAACATGTTTGATTTTTAGAACAGAGTTTCTAATTTAGAAATCAAACATGTAACGAACGTGACCACAGTTCTTAATGTGACTGTAGCCTCAGATAGGGTGTCTCGCTTCTGTCTCTGTTATATATGTATACATGTGTAGATATGTATACATATTTAAATATATATATATATATATTTATGCACACATGTATATATTGATATATACATACATGTACGTACCCATTTATGTAAATATATACATTTGTAAATGTATTGATGTATATATTCAAATAGTACATATACATATATACATATACATATATATATATGTGTGTGTCATATATATATTATAGATGCATATATGTATGTAAATATGTATATATATATATATGTATATATATATATATATATACAGATTTCACACGCACATACTCAGATACCTGTCACGGGTGTGGAAGTCGAATGGTTTTCACAAAAGTAAAAATAAATCAATAAACTTTTTTCATTACAATGTCAACTGCCGATGTTGATAGCAAAAGCTTGCGTTTTGTGGGGCTATCGGTGCTCCAAATGGACGTAAGATTCTAGAGTACAAGGCGGCCAAGACCCATAGGGTGCCTTATCTGACAGGCCTCTTTTTGAAATTTAGCCATTAACGATGGGGCCAGATATAGTATTTTCCCTTATCGTTGCAAAGAAAGGAACTTATCCTTGCAAAGATGAGACATTCTATGGGTTGTCGCCACGATCAATGTAAAGAGAAGGGGTAGAGAGAACGACAAATGAATGCGTACATATTGTGAATGCATAAATGGAATATACATATTATAAATATATATATATATATATATATATATATATATATATATATATATATATATATATATATATATATATATATATATATATATATATATATATATATATATATATATATATATATAT
>Ga0105053_10009797_pt1 | contig 12126 bp, 9 predicted proteins | sample BON01_FD_78093 | JGI IMG/M metagenome (GOLD analysis project Ga0105053, IMG submission 78093) | Freshwater microbial communities from Lake Bonney liftoff mats and glacier meltwater in Antarctica - BON-01 | ecosystem: Environmental > Aquatic > Freshwater > Ice > Glacier meltwater | place: Lake...
AGCGAGCCGGCGTCGCACGTGGCCGAGGTCGCGGAGCGAGGCGGAGATGGCGGCGGCGGAGACAGGAGGAGCAGCAGCCGGCGCCCGCCGACGACTGACAACGCCGACGCCCGAAAACCTGATGACATGTCAAATGTGTCGCAACGCCCGAGGAGAAAGGGGGCCGTACACTGATCGACCGGGGGCTCAATTGATCAATCCACGCTTCATCAAGTCTGGACAGCCACCCCCCTCTCCTTGACAACAACACATGCAGCTGCCGCGCTCGCCTATTCAAACGTGTAGTGACTCCAGCACCCCGCCGCACACGCACACAAACACACATACGCACACATGCGCACACACGTACACACACACGCGAGCGCCACCACATGAAGCGCCCGGCCGCCCCCGCCGCCGCCGTCGCCGCAGGCCCGATGCCGCCGCCGCAGCAACAGCAGCGCCGTGGCGCGGCCCCCGCCTTCCCCGCCTTCCCCGCCTTCGTCGCCAAGTTTGCCGAGCGCGCCGGCGCGGTCCACACCGCCCAGGACCAGCGGCGCAATCGCGACGCGGCCGCCGCCCGCGACGGCGCCGCCCTGCGCCGCGCCCTGGGCCCCTTTGCGATGCTCAACCTCGGTATCGGCGCCGTCGTGGGATCGGGCATCTTTGTGCTCACGGGCGTCGTTGCGCGCGACGTCGCCGGACCCGCCGTCGTGCTCTCGTACGCGGCCGCCGCGGTCGCAGCCTTGCTGTCCGCTCTTGCATATGCGCAGATGGCCGTGGCCTTCCCCTCGGCGGGCGGCGCCTTCGCCTTTGCGTCCGGCACCTTCGGCGAGCTGGTCGCCTTTGGCGTCGGCGCCGACCTGACGTTGGAGTATGCGCTGTCGGCCGCCGCCGTGGCCCGCGGCCTGACGGCCTACGCCGCCGCGCTGTTCGGCCGGCCCGCCTCGGCCCTGCGTTTCGCCACGGCCTTGCCGGCCGTGTCGGTCGACCCCCTGGCGTGCGCCTCCGTCCTGGCCCTGTGCGCGCTGCTGGCGCTCGGGGCGCGCGAGTCGGCGTGGGCCAACACGCTCGCCAACACCGTCAACGTCGTCCTCATCCTGTTTGTCGTCGCGCTCGGCCTCACGATGTTTGCGCCCGCCAACCTCGTCCCCTTTGCCCCCTTTGGCGCCCGCGGCGTCGTCACGGGCGCGGGCGTCGTCTTTTTCTCGTTCGTGGGCGCGGACAGCGTCGCCAACGCCGCCGAGGAATGCGCGCAACCCGCGCGCGACCTGCCCGTCGGCATCGTCGGCGGGATCGGCGCGGCCGCCGTGCTCTACCTCCTTATGTCGCTCACGCTGGTCGGCATGCAGCCCTCTGGCGCCATTGACCGCGACGCCCCCTTTAGCGCGGCGTTCGCGGCCGCGGGCAAAGAATGGGCGGGCGGCGTCGTGGCCGCGGGCGCGCTCGCGGGCATCGCCACCTCGATCTTCGTGTCGCTCTACTCCCAGACGCGCCTGCTGTTCGTGCTGGGGCGCGCCAGGCTCCTGCCTCCGGTGTTCGGGCGCGTGTCGGCGCGCACGCGCACGCCCGTCGCCGCCACGGCCGCCACTGCCGCCGCCGCGGGCCTGCTGGCGCTGCTGCTCGACATCGAGCTCCTCGCCGAGCTCGTCAGCCTCGGCACGCTCGCCTGCTACACGCTCGTGTGCCTGGCCGTTCTGGTGCACCGCTACGACGACGTGGGGGAGGGGAGGAGGGGGCCGTCCGTCGCGCCGTGGGTGGCCGTGCGGCTCGCGCTGCTGGTGGCGCTGTCGCTGGCCGCGGCCGTCTCGTTTCACCGCTCGGCCCCCGCGGCCGCGCCGCTCGCCCTGGCGGGCCTGTGGACGGCGACTGCACTCTCGTTCTATATGCTCGAGCCGGAAAGACGCGCAAAGGCCGCTCTCGCCGCCGCCGCGGCCGCCGGGGCGCTGCCGCCACCGCCGACGACGACGCCGCCGACGACGACGCCGCCGGCCAGGAGAGACTTTCAGATGCCGCTGCAGCCGATTCTTCCCTGCCTGGGCGTCGCGGCAAACTCTTTCCTTCTCGGCTCGCTCGGGTGGCAGGCGTACCTGAGGTTTGGGGTGTGGATGAGCATGACGGCGCTGGTCTACGTGTCGTACTCGATGTGGCACAGCGGTGGGGAGGCGGCGGACGAGGGGGGGGGGGGCGGGGGGGCAGAGGGGGGGACGGGCGGGCGGGCGCGCGGGCGCGGCGACGGGGGCGGCGGCGGCAGCAGCAGTGGCGGCGCGGTGGAGCTGAGTGTGGTACCGGCCGACCGGAGGCGCAGCGCCGACCCGCTCCTCATGGGCGAGGGCGGCGCGCGGCAGCCGTCGAGCTCGGGCGGCGGCGCGGGGCCGAGCGGGCGGGGCGGCGGCGCGGGGCCCGATTCGACGCTCGACTAAGGGGCTGCGTCGCTGTGCCCGACGCCATCGGCGCCTCACCTGCCGCCTGGGCGCCACCAGCGCCCCCCGACCCCCGCCTCCGCCCCCGTCGCTGCCGGTGGCGGCGATGGCCGACTGTCCTAAACTGGTCGATTTCACCGACACAAGCGACAGCCGGCTGCCTTCTGGTGCCTACTAGCCGCATGAGGGGGCATGTTGCTGCGACGTCCTGTCGGGACCCCCCTTGCGGTGCGGTGCGGCGACGCCCGCTCGCGCGCGCGCCGGGGCGCTCCCCCCCTCCTCTTTCCCGCCCGTCCTCTTCCCCCTCCGCCCCACCCCCTCACCAAGTTGGCAAGAGACTCTGTCCGCCCTTTCTTGTCCTGCGTGACCCACCACACCGATTCTAACCCGCGGGCGCAAAAAACCAACCGATTACTCTCAACCGTTTCATAACGTCGAGTTTTGAAATGGTCTTACAGCGGCGGCGCTCGTCCGCCGGCGCTGGGGTGGGCGACGAGAGCTCGCCGGTCACGGCGCAGGCGTCGGGCGCCGTCCCGGACTTGCGCAGGAGAGCCGTGCTGCAGTCGGCGGGTCGTCCGACGGCCGCCCCGCCGCCGCCGCCGTCGTCGCCGCCCGCGACCTACTCTCCCGGGGCCGACCCTGCGGGGGGACAGGCCAAATTGGGTAGGGAGTATGTGCAGAGGGAAATCGGGGCGGCCGCACGCGACCATCTGCGCGATGTTGATCGCGCTGCCCTTGCTGCCGCACTGAGACATGACGTCAGCAAACCCGGCCATCCGAGCAACCCCACAACAATCCCTGCCGTGTGGCTCCCAGCTGTCGCGCACTACACCAAAGATCAGGATGTGCGCCGTTTTGTGTGCGGCCCGAGCGGCAAGCCGGGCGTCGTCGCCGTCAAAGACGCCGCCACTGATGCGCGCGACGGCGTTCTCGAGCACCTCGAGACCTCGTTCGCGGAGCACTCGATCTGCTTCAGCGCGCAGTGGGCAGACGCTATGAAGGCATTGGACCACGAGACGTACACCACGGGGAGCGATCGCGCGCGCGAGAGGGTGGCAAAAGGTGCGGCGGCGACGCTGGCGGGCGCTTTTCCTCGCCTCCTTGACAAGGCAACGCTCGAGGCGCAAGCGCCGGCGTTTGTGCGCGCGGAGACGGCGGCAGCGCAAGCGCCGGCATTTGTGCGCGCGGCGGGGAGGACGTCTTTTGACATGATCTTTCAACGGCAAAGAACGTTTTGGGTCGACGTGACCGCGGTCGACGCAATCGGAGCCGCACCTGGAAAAAGGCGATCGGGATTGTGGCGTGCTTGTCCGTGAGCTCGGGCGAGAACGAGCGCAGCTTTTCCGCCGTCAAACCCAACACGACCCGCCTGCGGCAAAACTTGTCATGGAACAACCTGCGCAACGTTTTGACCGTCCGCTACGCCGGCAGCTCGGTCGACAGCCTGGGCGCGATGATTGACCTTACCAAGGCGAGGCCGCGCCTGTACCGTTTCTAGTTTTCTCGCTTGGTTTCTAGTTTTGCCGCTTCTTTTGGTCGCTTGCCCCCCCCTCGTCTTTTTTTTATGTTACGTTAACCCCCCACGCAAGTAACTCGCTCGCTCATGTGCCCTTAGCCACCGATCCACGAGGCTAGTTAGAAGCGCCACCGCGGAAGGCGCCGCCGGCAAAGGCGTCATCCGCCGGCCGCGCGCGCGCGCGGCCTTTCGCGCCCTGTCCACCCAAAAGCCTGCCGGGCAAGGCCGCGCGGCGCGCGATGCGTCGGCGGACGGGATGGGATGGCGGTTGTTGTGGTCCCGGGGCGTCCGCACGCGCGCGCACGCCCCGTCTGGCCCCGCGCGGGCCGCGGCTGGGTCGCGCGGCCGTCCCGAGGCCCAGCGCTCGCGGCGCGCGCGGGGGGAGGGGGCCGAAAGACGGATGAGAGAGGCGAGGGAGAGCAAGAAAACAAAAGGACGAGCGGGCGTTGTTGCGCGTCGCTGCTGGCTCGATTCTCCTCCCCCAGGGGCCCCCTCCCACGAAAAGCTCGCGCGCCGCGCGCTCAGTCGGCCCCGCCGCCCGCCGCGCGCGCGCGCGGCCGCGTTCGCGCGCGCCTCGCGCCTTTCGCGCCCTGTCCCCCAAAAAGCCTGAGTGGAGGTCGCCAATGGCGGCGCCGTCGCCCCAGGACGGGATGGCGGGTGTTGACGTCCCGCGGCGTCCACACGCGCGCCTGCTGCTCACCAGGCATCAATGAAGGCCTCAAAAGTTGCGCGCAGCGTCCCCTGGCCGCAACGACCGCGACACGCGGCGGGCGCGAGAAGAGAGAGTCGGGAGAGAACCGCCCAGGGGGAAGAAGAGAGGAGGGGGGAAGGAGGAAGAGTTGCGGGGGCAGACAAGCAAGTTAGCATACGCGCGCGTGGCTATATGTAAGAGAGCATCGTTGTTTGAGCAAAGCAATCGCTAGTAACGTCCAGACGGCGTCCAGACGGCGTCCAGACGCGTCCAGACGTCAGAATTTCGCCCCTGGATTTTGCGGTCCCCCCACGTCCTGGATCCGCCACTCCTTCACCCACGTGCGGATGAGCGCCGGGTCGTCGACCTTGAAGCGGCCGCCAATTTCGGTCCGCGTCTTTCTTTCGGAAAGACGCGGACCGAAAACCCTTCTCTTCCTGCTCTTCTTGTGCTCGACCCCCTCTCGCTCTCCCGACACACCGCGCCACTCCCCTTCCGTCCCACTCTGAATGCTGGCGGCGCGCCTGCGCTCCGCCGCCCGTAGCGCCTCGGTGCCCCTGCTCCGGGCTCGCGACCAGCCCCGCCGTTGGCGAGCGTCGGCGGGGATGGACTCGCCGCGCCTGCGCTCGTCGCCACCCGCGCCGACGCCGCCGCACACCAGCGGCGCCGACGATTCCGCCGCCGCCGCGGCGGGCTCGCCGTCCCCGCCGCCGGAGGAGTGGCTGCGCACGGCGCGCCGAGGCCTGGACGAGCCCGTCACCTGGGACGGGCTGCGAGCGCTGCTCGACGAGTGGCGGTCGGGCGCCGCCGCGGGCAGGGCCAACGCCGCCAGGCCCCTCGGGCGCATGGGCCGCTCGCGCGAGGCGACCGTGGCGTACCGCGCCCACCGCACGCGCGTCCTGGCCGAGTGGCGCACCATGTCCGACTACGTGACAGTGGCGGTGCTCGGGTGGGCGGGCCTGGCCGAGGGGGGCGGCGGCGGCGGCGGCGGCGGCGCGAAAAAGGCGGCCGCGCCGCTCCGGCCGGCTCGCGAGCTCCCGCGCTTCCTATTCGCCCCCAACGACTACCCCTACCACTTCGAGCCGGGCGCGATGCGGCACGAGCTGCTGTGGGCGCCCGCGCCGCTGGGCGACCCCGAGGTCGAGGCGGCCGTGGCGGAGCGGGGGCGCGAGCTCGACGCCGAAGATGGCGGCGACGCAACGCAAACAGAATTCTCGGAGGGGCGGGCGGGGCCGGGCGGGGCGGGCGCGCGCCGCGCCGAGGCGCTCTGGTGGGTCAACCCCCTCGAGCTCAAGAGCGTGCCGGCGCTGTGGCACGTGCACGTGGTGTTCCGGAGGAGGGAGGGGACAACATCGATCGTTTTGCTTGAGAAAAAATGACCGAGCTTAAAAAGACGCCGCCGACACGACGGAAACAACGCGCGGCCGGCCCCCCGCTTGCCGCCTACGCCCCCTGCTGCTGCTGCTGCTGCTGCTGCTGCTGCTGCCGCTGCTGCTCCCGCCGCCGGAGCTCCTCGGGCCCCAGCATGAAGCGCGCCTGCTCGACAACCGCGCGGAACGACAGGGGCTCGTTCGCCGCCAGCTCCGCCAGCGACTTGCGGTTGAGCGCCACGCCCGACAGCCGCAGGCCGTGCGCCAGGCGCGAGTAGGGGAGGCCGTGCTCCCGGGCGCCGGCGTTGGCGCGCGCGACGGCGAGCGCCCCGAGCACGCGCTTCTTCTCGCGGCGCCCGCGGTAGGCGTGCTGGAGCGCCGATTCGACGCGCTGGCGGGCGATGCGCCAGCAGTTGCGCCCCCGACCGCGGAAGCCCTTGGCCAGCTGGAAGATGCGCGCGCGGTTGATGCCCATTGTTCTTTTTGTCTTCAGGGGCCGGGCGCGGCGCGCGCGCAGCGCGGCGCGGCGCGCGCCTCTCGCGCCGACGCTCGCCTTGCGCCGCCTGCGGGCAAGCGCCGCCGGAAGGTTCACACCCGATCTTCTTTCTTGATGCCGGATCGAGGGGGCCGGGGTCTTGGGCACGGGTCAAGTCGTGCGTGTTTGTGTGGGCGCGCAGAGAAGAGGCGTCGCGTCGGCGGGTGATGAGAGAGAGAGAGGGCGAGAGGTGATGGGAGAGGCGTTTGATGCGTCCTCGGTCGTGTGGGGTTGCGAGGGTTGCGATGCTCGTGTGGTTTGGTTCGACCGCGATGTGAGTAGTGGGGAGGTGATGGAGGGATCGGTCCAAACGATCACGAGAAAGCAGCTTTTTTGTCCCGCCTCGCGTCTTTGTCCCCCCCATCGCTCTCCCCCTCCATCCCCTCCCATCACCCATCCAGACCGTACGACCACCAGACGCGCATTAGCAACCCAGTACCCTCCGCGACCCATACAGTGACGCCCGTCGCACACGAGCGCAGCCTCAAAGTTTGGCGCTCTTTTTTCCAGAGTGTCTGGTTTCCTGATTGGTGCGACCCGCCCCTCTCTGACCGCAGCCCCCGGCTCGCTGAGGCAGTTGCGCGCGCGCGCGCGAGAGAGAGGAAGAATCTCTCGGCGCGCGCCCATTCCTGCGCTCGGCGGGCTCTAGTGCTCCCTCTCGATCCTGTCGACCACGCGGCGGCGGCAACCAGCGACACGCGACAATGCGCCGCCGCGCTGCCGAGCTCATGACGGGGGACGGCACGACAAGCGAAGGAAGTGGAGGCGACGCAGCCGATTACGCCGCCATCGCCGGCGCCGTCGGCCGCAAACGGCGCGCCGCCGCCGACGCCGGCGCCGCAGACGCCGGCGCCATCGCCGACGCCGGCGCCGACAAGGAGCACGGCGGCGCCGACACGTTGCCCCACCACGACGGCGGCGGCGCGGTCCCGGCAGGTGTCCCCGAGGGCGCGTTCGCCGGCGCCGGCGCGGCCGTCCCCGGCCTGCAAGCGCTGCAGCAGCACCCGGAGCAGCCTCCACCCCCGGCCTTTGCCGCCGCTGGCGCCGCCGCCGCCGCCGCCCCCGGCGCCGGCGCCGGCGCCGCCCGCCGCGAGTCGGCGCGCCGCGAGTCGGCCGCGGTCGGCCTCGTCGCCGCCCTGGGCCTTAACAACGCGGCCTCCTACCGCTACGACTCGTCACTGGGCGCGCTGACGAGCAAGTTCCTCGCGCTGGTCGAGCGCGAGGGCCCCGCCGGCGTGCTCGACCTCAACCTGGCGGCCGACGCGCTCGGCGTGCAGAAGCGGCGCATCTACGACATCACCAACGTGCTCGAGGGCGTGGGCATGATCGAGAAGCGCGGCAAGAACAGCATCGTGTGGCACCCGGAGCAGCGCTTCCGCGGCGGCGGCGGCGGCGGCGGCGGCGGCGGCGGCGGCGGCGGCGGCGGCGATTCGCCCAGCGACGCCGGCGGCCCGCCGCCGGGCGCGTGGGCGGGCGCGGCCGCGGGCGGGCCGTCCAGCGGCGACCCCCTCGCGTCCGACGTGGCCGCGGCCGCCGCCGCCGCGTCCGAGCGCCCGGCCTCGGAAGAGCGGCGGCGGGAGCACGCGCGCGAGTCGGCCGCGCTCCAGGCGACGGCCGCGCAGCTGCGCGCGCAGGCGGGCGCGCTGGACGCAGCGCGGGAGGAGGCGCTCTCCGCGCTCCGCGCGCTCGGCGAGGCGCCCGAGCACCGCGACGCCCTGTTCGTCACGGACGCGGACGTTACGTCCCTGCTCTGCTTCCGGCGCGACACCTTGTTTGCGATCAAGGCGCCCCCGGGCACGACCCTCGAGGTGCCGCACCCGGCGAGGGAGGGCGCGGCGGCGGCGGCGGCAGAGGCGGCGGCGGCGGCGGCGGCGGCGGGCGGGGCCGGCGAACCCCCCGGGAGCGCCGCCGCGGACGCGGCGGCCAAGTCGGCCGCAGTCCCTCCCCGCAGGTACCGCATCGTCCTGCACTCCAAGTCGGACCCGATCGAGGTGTTTCTAGTCAAGCACGACGACGCGGCGGCGGCGGCGGCAGAGGCGGCAGAGGCGGCAGAGGCGGCGGCGGCGGCGGCAGCGGCGGCGGCGGCGGGGGCGGCCGGGGGCGGCGAGGAGGGGGCCCGCGGGCACCCGCCGCTCGATGCGGCGGCCGACCCCGTAGCAGCCGTGGCGTCCATCGCGGGGGCGACGGCCGATCACCAGTTGCAGCAGCAGCTGCAGCAGCAGCAGCAGCAGCAGCAGCAGCAGCAGCAGCAGCAGCAGCAGCAGCAGCAGCAACAGCAGCGGCAGGCCCAGGCGGCCGCAGCAGCAGCAGCAGCCGACAACAAAAACGGCAGCGCCGCCGCCGCCGCCCCGCAGACGCAGCAGCAGGGAGCAGGCAGCTGCCAGGGCGATGCGGCCACCGCGGCCGAGATGCAGCAGCAGGCGGCCGCCGCCGCCGTCGCCAATGGCTCGCCGACGCCCTTGCTGGGCAGCCTGGCGGCGACGGCCACAGCGGCGGCAGCCGCAGCGGGCGCCGCCGGCAACGGTGGCGGCGATGGCGACGGCGCCGGCGCCGCGGCAGCAGCAGCAGTCGGCAACGGCAACGGCAGCGCCATGCACACCCCGGTGGCAGCGACAAGAGCGGCCCACCCGCAAAACAACGAGGCCGGCGCCGCCGCCGCCGCCGCAGCCACGGCCGCCGCCGCCACGGCCTCCGCCGCCGCCGCCGCCGCCGCCGCCGCCGCAGCCGCCGCCGCCGCCGCCGCCACGGCCGGCCGCTCGGCGGTCCCCGGCTACGCGTGCGCCACGCCGACCGCGTTCGCGCCGCTCGGCGTCGCGTCCCCCCTCTTTCCCGCGGCCCTGGGCCTCGGCTCGCCCGCGGCCGCCGCCATGCACTCGCTCGGGCTCGGCGCGGCTGGCAGCGGCATCGGGGGCGGCGCCGGCCGGCACGTCAACAGGGCCCTCGTCGGCAAGGCCGCGGGCGCCGTCCCTGCTGCTGCGCCCGCGGGCGGGGGCTTTGCCGAGGTCGACCCCGAGGTGTGGTTCGACGGCAGCGAAGAGGAGCCCGCCGCCCTTTGAAGAGGAGCCTGCCGCCTCTTTTGTCATAATTATTCCCGCTTCACCCTCGCTCGCTCGCTCGCTCGCTCGTCCCTTTTCGGCAGACGACCGGCCGCCGCCGGCGCCGCCGCTGCCGGAACGCTTTGTACCCATATCGCTCGCTCCCTCGTCACGCGCAGGCTGCTATCAACAACCGTGTCACCCGCTCCACCAAGCTACGATGTAAAAAGACGAACCCACAGCAATAAAACGGGCGACGGCGGCGCCTCTGTGTCTTCTTTGCAGGCAAGGCGGGGCGGGCGCGCTAGACTAGGGGTGTGTTGATGATGATACGATTGACGGGCTGTTTATTGTTCGACGAGGGGGCGCGGGTGGTAGGCAGGTCAAATGACGGGCGGGGGGCTGAAAAGCCTTTTCAGAAAAGGAAGGAGGGGGGGCCGGGGTTGCTGCGCCCGCGCACGCTCTCTCGGCACGAGGGGCGAACGGCGCGCGCGAGCCCAGACACACACAAAAGAACCAAAAAAAAACACAAGAGCAACAAGGAAGTGGGAGGAAGTCGCTCTTCAGGGCGACGGGGCGTCGAGTCGCGCGAAAACTCGACGCCCTTTTCGGGCGAAAACTCGACGCCCTGAAAAAGGGCGGCGCCGTGCCGTGCCGTGCCGTGCGCGTGCCTCTATGCCGCCGTCGTCGCCACCAGGCCCAGCTGCTCCTGCAGGTAGGCGGTAAGCGCCTTTTTCGACATGGCCCCCTCGCGGCTGCTGCCCGCCACGGGCGCGCCCTCCTTCACGACCAGGAATGCGGGCAGGCCGTAGACGCCGTAGCGCTCGACGAGCTCCTTGGCGGCGTCGTGCTCGACCTTCACGACGCGCAGCTTGCCGGCGTACTCCTTCTCGGCCCACGACATCAGCGGCGCGACCAGCTTGCAGGGGCCGCACCAGGGGCTGTTGGTTTTTTGGGTTGTTTGGGTGGATTGTTTGTTGGGGCGTTTGTTGAGGCGTTTGTTGGGTTGTTTGGGGTTGGTTGAGTTGTTGGGCTGTCTGATTCTAGGGCGGCGGGGGCAGCAAGGCGCGCGAGAGGACGCGTCGCGGCCCGTCTGCGGCCGGAGGCGAAAAGAAAAACCGAGCGGCCGGCGTGCCATCATACTCACGCCCAGAAGTCGACGAGCACGGGGATGTCCGACTGTGGGTTTGTACGTGGATGGAGGGCAGAGCGGGGCGGCAAGAAAAGAGGGGCATCGTCAGCGTTGGCCAGACTGTCGAAAGCGTCTCTCTCGAGCGCGCGTCCCGCGCGCGCGTTCCGACGGCAAAACGGCAGCGGCAACGCATCAAGCAAGGGCAAGCCATCGATTGACGCCGTGCATGCGCGCCCGTCGCCAGGTAGCGCGGCATGCGCGAGGCGTCGCAGTGGCGCGTCGGGTCTTTTCGGCAATGGGACGGGCGGAGGATCGAGGAGAACCGACGACGACCACCACCACCAACCCCACGAATCCGCACCTTGAGCACCTCCTTCTCCCACGTCTCGGGCGTCACGTCGAGCACGGCGCGCACGCGCACGCTGGTGGTGCGGCGGGCGGGCGCGGCCCGGCGCGCAGAGGCGCCGCGGCTGCTGGCGGAGAGGGTGGTCGAGCGTGCAGACAGCATGATCGTGGGTTTGCTGCCGTGTGGATTTGATGCGTGCGTAGGGAGCCCGTAGGGACAAACAAACAGGCCAGGGAGGTGGGGACGTCGAAATTGGGTCCGGGGGCGGGGGCGAGATTGGCGGATTGTGCATGCATTGTGGCCAGTTGGTCGCGCCCGTTTGACAGCGCTCTTCGATCGACGCCGACGCCGATGCCGACGCCGACGAGCCAAAAGAGCCCCGCGTCGATGCCACACTCCATCACATTCTTTTGAGAGCACACACCCTAGTATACACAACACACACGCATGCGATAGACACACACACACACACGACGCGCACACAGGCACCAACACTTATATAGAGAGAGAGAGAGCAATCGGAAAACGCGTCACGATGGAGGTCGAGGCAACTGGGGAACTGCTGGCGCCTGTCCCTCGTCCGCGCGTGTTCCCCGCGAGCGGAGGCGACCAGGCGCCCGGGCCGCGCTGCGGGCACACGCTGACGACTATCACGGGCCCGGACGGCGACATCAACCGCGCCAAGCTCGTGCTGTTTGGTGAGCGCGCCGTCGCGCAACTTTTTCCTTTCATCGAGGAGCCCCTCCTCCTCCTCGACCATCTCTCACCCGCCCCCGCCCCGCCCCGCCCCCCACTTATCCCTGGACCGACAGGCGGCGCGACGGCCCTCGAGGGCTCGACCGCCAAGAACCCGGACGGCACGACGTCGTCGCCCGCGTCGCCGTCGCCCGCTGGTGAGTCTTTCTCTTCTTGCTTGGTTTGAAAGGGCAAATCACAGAGGGAAAAACCGACAGCAACAGCAACTGACATCGTCGCGCGCCCTCCTCTCCCCCCCCCCCCCCCCCCCCCCCCCCCCCCCCCCCCCCCCCCCCCCCCCCCCCCCCCCCCCCCCCCACCCCCCCCCCCCCCCCCCCCCCCCCCCCCCCCCCCCCCCCCCCCC